>Ga0209376_1003468_pt1 | contig 14241 bp, 9 predicted proteins | sample GraSoiAngelo_134_FD_185891 | JGI IMG/M metagenome (GOLD analysis project Ga0209376, IMG submission 185891) | Grasslands soil microbial communities from the Angelo Coastal Reserve, California, USA - 14_0929_05_30cm (SPAdes) (version 2) | ecosystem: Environmental > Terrestrial > Soil > Grasslands ... | reverse complement strand
CTGAAAGACTGTCTAGAACAGGCGGAAGACAGCTTCGACGACGACCCAGGCCGGAACCACGCGGCGCGCGGCGTCATGCGCCGGCACAAACTTCCAGCCGCGAATGGCCTGCGCGGCGCGTTCATCGAGCCCCAACCCGATGCCCTGAACGATACGGATTTGCGCGGCGCGCCCGTCGGCGCCAACCAAAACTTGCAGCGTGACCTTTCCCTGTAGCTTGGCCTCGCGGGCTTCGTCGGTGTATTGGGGATCGGGGCAATAGGCGCAGCTAGGAAGTGTAACCCCGGCACGGTATCTCCATGGGGACTCACCTTGCCCGCCCGGTCCGTCGCGCGGCCCATCGCCGATGGTGTGCCCGGGACCGCTGCCGATGGTGTCGGAATCACCCGGCCCTGGCGAGTTAGACTCTTCCTTCATCCACGGGAGGCCGATTTTGTCGACTGGAGTCAAAACTGGCGCTGTGGCCGCATCGAATATCGTCGGCGGTACCGGCATGTGTGCGTCTTGTTGGGGAGGAAGCGACGGCCGGACCAACTGAATCGAAGCAAGCGGCAACAGGTTTCCAGCCGTCGTGGGAATCTGCACCCGGCCACCTCCGCTGCCTGCTCCGGGATCCGGTGCGGCCCTGGTGCTCGAGGAGAAGAAGTGCGACGGAAACCTAAGTCTTTCCAGGACTCTTGCCGCGGTAGGGTCTGGAGTTTTCGCAGTCTTGAAAGGATGCATGGCAATCAGCGCTAGTGCCGCGATCACAGCCGCATGCGTCAGGAAAGAAATAGCCTGCGCGCGGCTCGACTGCCGCGGCCCATCGAAACGCAAGAGATGCAACGGCGCACCGTTCGCGGAACTCATCTGCCGTTTCTCTGAAGTCAAGGCGACAGCAAAGTTTCCGCGGATGCGTTTAATGAAACCGCCTCCTGAGCTTGCTGAGGAAAACAAGGAACGCAGGCAGGATTGGCGCATGGGAGGCCTCCGCGCCCACCTCAGATTGAGCCACGCTCCTCGACGAGACGGGCGGCGAACGGGTGGTGAGAAGCGGAGCGCGGCAGATTGGTTGCCCGCAAAGGTGCGGTTGGGAAACACGAGAAGGCTCACGACAGAGAGCCCCAGGCGCAGCAAAACCTTTCAACGCTATTTGCGGGACAGCGCGCTAGTAGAGGTGGAAAGTGACTTCGATTTGCACGCGGCAATTTACCGGCTTGCCGCTGGGACCAAGGGCGGGGCGCATCTTCCAATTCTTCACTTGGGAGAGGGCCTTTTCTTCCAAACCCAGGCCGGGGCCTTTGATAACGTTCGGACTAATCACGCGCCCATCGGCGGTAACCGTTACGTCGAGCAACACGGTGCCCTGATATTTGGCCTTACGCGCTTCGTCGGAGTACTCCGGCTGCGGGCAGTAGATGCATTGCGGCGAACCGACGCCGTTCAGGCCAGCGCGGAAAAGTCCGCCGCCCGTGCCGCCGCCCTCGCCGGGGCCAAGACCTCCGCCGGAACCGCTTCCGATACCCGTGCCATTGCCATTTCCGAGAGAATCGGTGACGCTCTTGGCCAGAGGATCACCGAAGTTTGCCATATTGGGACTGGGGACTTTCAGGTCCGGCGGACCGAGCAGAGAGGGGTCCATTGCCAGCTTGGGATTCAGATTCTGAATCTTCGCCTGAGGCGGCGTGAACTGCGTCCACTGGAACTTGGGGAGCTTCCCCTTTGAGGTGGGGGTCAGGGTATGGTTATTTCCGCCGCCGCCGCCGCCGGCTTTGTTCGCGCCCGAGGGTAGCTTGGCCATGTAAGGCGAAATGTCGAGCGGCACTACGCTGACCAGCTTGTTCTTTGCTTCCGTTGAGGCGGGCAGGACATTCGTAAAAATGGGAATGACCAGCAGTGCGATCACCGCCACGTGCAGGCCAACCGCGATCACTTGACTCCAGCCGAAGTTTTCATCCTTGGACCAGATGTCCTTCACTTTGATCGGCTTGACGGCGAAGGGCAAGGGTGCCTGCTTCGGAGGCGAGAAAAATTCCTTGATGCGGGTGCCGAAGCCGCCAAAATTCGATCCCCACGCTACCGCCAGTTTGCTATTCACCGGTCCCTTGGCGGCCGGGCTGGAGCTGAAAAAGTCCTTCAGGTTATCGCCGACGCCGGTACCAAAGGATGTCTGCGTGAAGGGCGCATCCTTGCGCTCGCGCACTCTGACAGGGCGCTCCGTGAGGAATTGCCTCAGGTTGGACCAAAAATTATCGGGGATGAGAATGGCTGGTGCATCGAATTTGGGTACAGCCGAGGCGGGTACCGGAACCGCCGACTCACGGCCGGCTGCAGACACTTTCGGTCTTGTGATTTCAGGGGACAGAAGATTGATAATTTTGTCCGGCACCGGTTACCTCTTCAATTAGACGCAGATTCCCTACGTTCGGTGTACCCAGCCAATAAGATTCGCTCTGGACGGGAAAGGTTGCGCGCCCCGAGCGGCTGACACCGACCGCCATTCATTGTAACATACGTACTTACACTGCTTTCCGATGTTTCCCGCCGTATACCTGTACACAAGGACGGACGGCATAGAAGGGGTTTACAAGCGCTCTAATCATGGCCGAACCACTCGAACTGAAAAAGACACTGAACCTGCCGAAAACGGATTTTCCGATGAAGGCCGGCCTGCCGCTGAACGAGCCGAAGCAGCTCGAAGCCTGGTATGGAGGAAACCTCTACGAGCGCATTCTGGAGACCCGCAAAGGCAAGCCGCTCTTTGTCTTGCATGACGGACCGCCATACCCTACCGGTGAAATTCATCTGGGCACCGGCCTGAACAAAATCCTCAAGGATCTCGTCGTCAAGACCAAGAGCATGGCCGGGCATTACGCGCCTTACGTGCCGGGGTGGGATTGCCATGGTCTGCCGATCGAAACGCAAGTGGAAAAAGAGCTGGGCGGAAAAGGAAAAGTGCCGCCAGCGGAATTTCGTAAACTGTGCCGCCAATTCGCAGTGCGTTACGTCGAGCAGCACAAGAAAGATTTCAAGCGGTTGGGCATTTTCGGGCGATGGAACGATCCTTATCTGACGATGAGCCATGAGTACGAAGCCACCATCGCGGGCGCGTTTCTGGATTTTATGGAGAAAGGCTACGTCTACCGAGGGCGCAAGCCGGTCTACTGGTGCATCTACGACAGCACGGCACTGGCGGAAGCGGAAGTGGAGTATGAAGATCACTCCAGCCCATCGATCTGGGTGAAATTTGGAGTTGTGGGCGGCGGCAAAGTGCCACTTGAACAAAAGATTGGGAGCGATGTCAGCGCGGTGATATGGACGACCACGCCCTGGACGATTCCTCACAATCGCGCGCTCGCGTTTCATCCGGATTTCGAATATGCCGTCGTAGAAACCGAAAAGGGCGCGCTGCTGCTGGCCGCCGACCGCGTCGCCGCTTTCAAAGCCGAGTGCGGCATCAAGGAAGCTAGCGTGCGCGCCACGTTTAAGGGACGCGATTTCGAGGGGATGATATTTCAGCACCCCTTCCTGCCCATTCAGGTGCCGGGCATTCTCGCCGATTATGTCACGCTCGATCAGGGCAGCGGCATCGTTCACACGGCTCCGGGACATGGCGCCGACGATTTTTATTCCGGGCAGAAATATGGATTGGAGATTTACGCGCCGATCGACGACAAGGGCGTCTATCTTGAGGGGTTGCCGGAATACCGGGGCAAGGATGTTTTCACCGCGAATCCGATCATCGTGAAATTGCTCGGCGATCGCGGCGCGCTGCTGGGTCACCACGAGTACAAGCACAGCTACCCGCACTGCTGGCGCTGCCACAATCCAGTGATCTTCCGCGCCACGGAACAATGGTTCATCAAGATGGACCAGGCCGCGCATGGCAGAGAGAAAACGCTGCGACAAGAAGCGCTCCAAGAGATTCACCGGGTAAACTGGTTCCCCGCCTGGGGCGAAGACCGCATGTACGAAATGATCGAGAAACGCCCAGACTGGTGTGTCTCGCGCCAGCGGTTCTGGGGCGTGCCCATCATTGTTTTCTATTGCCAGGGTTGCGGAAAGCGGCTGGAGGACTTCAAGGCCCTGCGCAACGTCGTGAAGTGGTTCGAAAGGGAAGGCGCGGACGCGTGGTACCAACACACCCCCGAAGAATTGCTGCCCGCCGATACCAAGTGCGCGTGCGGAGGTTCGCAGTGGCGCAAGGAAAACGACATTCTGGACGTGTGGTTCGATTCAGGTTCTTCGAATCTGTCGGTGCTCAAGGGCGCGGAGTGGCCGGCGGATGTTTACCTCGAGGGGCCCGATCAATATCGCGGCTGGTTCCACAGTTCGTTGCTTGTGGCGACGGGGGTGCGCGACGCTTCGCCCTACCGAGGGGTGGTCACGCACGGCTGGACGCTTGACGAACAGGGCCGGCCGATGTCCAAGTCGCTGGGCAACGCGCTGTATCCTATCGAAATTTGCGAGAAGTGGGGAGCGGATTTGCTTCGCCTCTGGGTTGGCTCGGTGGAATACCAGGCCGACGTAAAAATGAGCGAGCGCGTGATGACGCAGCTCAGCGAAGCGTACCGGAAAATTCGCAACACGTTTCGCTTCGCCCTGGGCAACCTCGGTGATTTCGATCCGTCACGCGACGTGCTCTCGAACGAGCAACTCGAGGAAATCGATCGCTGGATGCTCGACCGCACCGCCGAGCTCCTCAGGAAATGCCGTGAATGGTACGCGAATTACGAATTCCACCGCGTCTACCATGCTATCCACGATTACTGCGTCGTGGATCTCAGCGCTTTCTATTTCGACGTTCTGAAGGATCGCCTGTACACCAAGGCGCCCAGAAATAAATCTCGGCGCTCGGCGCAAACCGCGGTGTGGAAGATCAGCAGCGCGCTGGTTCGCCTGGCCGCGCCCATCCTTGTTTTTACGGCCGAGGAGATCTGGAAGTATTTGCCGAAAGCGCAAAGCGAGTGCGAAAGCGTGCATATGACATTGTTTCCAGAAGCGGACGCGCTTGCTTGCGGAATCGCCAAAGACGCGGCGGAAAAGTGGGAACGGCTCGCGCAGGTGCGCTCCGCCGTGCTGGTGGCCCTCGAGCAAGCCCGTGCTGCGAAGACTATCGGCGGCGGCCTGGAAGCGAAAGTCCAACTTCACGCGGGACCCCCAGCGGCGGGCCTGGAGAGGCTGCTCGAGGAAAAACAGGCTGTACTACCTGCCCTTTTCATCGTTTCTCAGGTCGCGGTCCAGCCATCCGCCATCGCCGGATCTATTCCAGCCGAAACGTTTCCGGGCCTGGCGATCAGGATCGAACGCGCCGACGGCTCAAAATGCGAGCGCTGCTGGAACTATTCCGAGCGCGTCGGCGAAAATTCCCGCTATCCGACCGTCTGCGAGCGCTGTTCCGAAGCCCTCGCCGAAATCGAGGGTTCTATGGGCCAGGCATCTAGCGGCGCCTAGCCGCTAGCGGTGCGCCTGGGCGATCCGGGTAGGTCAGTAAATTGCGCGCTGCACGACTAGGAGAGCAACACTTGACGGTCCCCGCAAGACTCCGCTGGCTTTGGCTCACGCTAGCCATCGTTCTCCTGGACCGCGCCGCCAAAGCCTGGTTCGAAACGCAAACACTGGAAGGCTGGCGACACGAGTTGATCCACAACTTTGTTTATCTTGTACACAGCCGCAATCCCGGTCTTGCTTTCGGCATCCTGTCGGATTCCGCCTCCGCGGGCACGCGCATCGTTTTGATTCTGGGGTCCATCGCGGTCATCGCCGTACTTGCCTGGCTGCTAGTCACGAGCCAGAGTAGCGGCGCTCTTGCCGTCGCCGGTCTCGCTCTGTTGCTGGGTGGCGCGACCGGCAACGTCACCGATCGGATCGTCTATGGCGCGGTGACGGATTTCTTCGAAGTGTGGTTTGGCACCTACCGCTACCCCGCGTTCAACGTCGCCGACTCTGCCATCGCCATTGGCGCCGCCCTCATCCTTCTTGACATATTATTTGGACGGCGGCCCGAAACATCAAAATAAGTTCCTAAGTGGACCAATGCGCGAGTCACTCCCACGGCCTGCGGTCCCGGAGGCCGGAGCAGATTCCTTCCTTAATTGGCCCGCCCAGTAGTGGCCCTTGGCTGGGTATTTCCCGAGCTAGTGCTCTTGTAGCGGGGCGCCTTCACAGGCGCGTGGTGCTTACACTGGCTGAGTCACGACGTGCACCGCCTTGACCCGGCTTCCAAAGACGCGCGACGCGCGGGTCCTCGGAACCAGAGACCCGCTGGCCGTCTCTGGTGAAGAGCCCCATGCAAATTTGCCTGCTGGTCACTTCTTGGGAACACATTTCGGAACGCCGCGTTGCGTTGCTATGCTAGATTGGCGCACAGAGGCGGATAAGTATTCGACTCGCTACGGCTGCCTCCGAGCGAGGCCCAGCCTTGGCGTCTGTCGAACAACTCGTTGCGTGGCTGACCAGCAACCGGGAAAAGATCCTTCGCTACGCGTGGATCCCCCAATTGCTGACGGGACTATTTCTCCTGGGCCTTTCCTATTTCATGGGCCACGCGCACTTTCATCTGATCCGTCAAGGGATCAGGGCACCCGGAAGAATCATCGGCTATGAGCAGGAGAATTTCCGCCGCTCCTCGGGATCGTTTTCGACGACTGGCTATATGCCCATCGTCGAATTCCACACCAACGGCCGCTTCGTCCAATTTCAGGATTGGCTGGGAAGCAAAATCGCAGGAAGCAAAAATGTTCCCGTGATTGTCTTGTACGACCCTGGCAATCCCACGCAGGCTATGATTGATCGGCCTGTCTGGAATTGGATCCCCTGGGCCCCCATCTTCGGCGTCGCGCTCCTCTTGGTTCTTTCGGCCATCAACGGTTTTTTTCGGTCCCGGCGCTCCGCTGAAACCTCATGACTCTCTTTGCGGCGGGTCTGAATTGTCCCGAGCGCAGCGGAAGGAGACCAACAAAGAATGGGGCGAGAGTTGCATCACTTGGCCGCACTCGCCAGCGATTTTAGCCGTTCCTTGTTGATCTTCAGCACCATCCCCGCGTTGCGGTCCGCCACTTCGCTCACCTTGTATTCCGCCGATGTGCCCAGCACCTGCGCCACCTCCGAGGGAGTCAATTTGTACTCATCCGCCAACCACTCTGCCATGTTCGCCGTCGCACCCCGGAACGCATCATCCAACGACCCGCTCAGCCCCATCGCCATGATGTGCGTCGGCGACTCCACACGCGGCCCCATGATGCGTTTCCCCGGAATCACGTCGACCGTGAACTCCACATCCATGGACGTTTCCAGCGCGTTTCCATTGAGCTCCCCATCGCCCTGCAGCGCGTGTCCATCGCCCACATACAGCAGCGCGCCAGGCACACTCACGGGCAGATAGACTGTCGCCCCCTCCACGATCTCATTGAAGTCCATGTTGCCGCCGTAGCGCCCGGAGTCTCCCGTCCCCGGAGCCGCTTGCGCCACGTTGGGCGCCACTGCCACGCAACCGAGCATCGGCCGCAGCGGCACCGAGTATTTCGTCAAGTGTTCCGCAGGCTTTTCCGGCGTCGCCACTCCGTGTTCCGCGTCCAGATGCCAGCGCACCGCCTTCCCGGCGTCCTTCATCTTTTGGGCAAGGTCACTGTCCAGCGCGCGGCCCACGACAAAGTCATCGCTTTCCGCCCAGTCGCGATTCAGCCGCAGCCGCGTCAAGTGCACCACTAGCGTGTCTCCTGGCGCTGCCGTCTGCACATAAAAAGGCCCCGTCTCCGGATTGCCGCCAAGAACACGCGCCACGCCCTTTTCATCCATTCCGCCGGCATCCACAGTGGTCGTGTGCACGCTGTCGCCCGGTGCAATGGTCAGCACCGGCTTGTTGGCCGCCGAGAATTGACGGTAAAAAGTGGCGGGCACAAATTCATGCCGCTGCGGCGTTCCCGTGCGCCGCGCCGGAACGAGTTCTGCCGTAAACTTGTGCGTCTGCGGATGCGCAGCATCGTCTGCGTGGGTAAACACAATGGTCCCGGTGATGGTCGCGCCTTCAAGGGTACCCTTGCCTTCATCCGTCCCGCCCTGCTCGTCCTTGGCCAGGAGATAGATGGAGTTGCCTTTGAGTGTTCCCTCCAGCTTGTCCCCATCAAAATTTCCGCTCAGCTTTTCTCCCTCCTGCTTCAGCTCCATCCGAAAGTAAATCGTTGTGCCGTAAAAATCCGTATTCACCACCCATCGCCCGGAAACACTCGCGTTCGCAGGACGCGCCGGTTCTTGACCGCTGGAGGCCGGAAAAACCACCGGAACAAACAACAGCAAACACAAGACTCTGCGCATGGTTCTCTCCTCGCCGCCACATTCTAGACGACCGCACATGGCCCCAGTTAGCTTCTTCTTTCGAGAGCCTCCCTCCCCAACTTGCCCGCCGCTCATCCCGGTTTTTTGTGGCTGTGCGGCTGGGACCGAGAAGTGGAGAACGAGAAATGAGCACACCAGAAAAAATGGAACAAGAGTCCGCTACCCAGGTTGGCCACCCTTCTCTGCCAATCGGCGTCAGAGTTTCCAGTAGGATTTGATCTATGAGAGCCGTTTCTTCTCGAAGAAGGCTGTTTGCTATACTGCTGGCTGCTGGCTCCGCCCTCGCTCAACCACGGCAAATGGCCAGGCAAGAAACTCCCGCTGTCCGCACACAACCGCTAGCACCACCCGCCGCCCAACAGAGCGAAGTGCGAACCAAAATCAGCATCAATTCCGATCTGGTCGTGCTCCCGGTCATCGCTAAAGATCGTCAAGGCCATCTTGTGCCTGATTTGCGGAAAGACGAGTTCCGCATCTTCGACGATAACATCGAACAACAGACAGAAGTGTTCACTGCCGAAGCCTTTCCGCTCTCGCTGGTCGTGCTCATCGACGACGATCTGAAATCGAAGGACGCCGCGCAGATGGCTCCCACTCTGCGTGCCATCACCGGGGGAATCGGTCCGAGCGACGAGGCGCTCGTCTGCCGCTTTGACCTGTCGTTCTATCCAGGCGAGAGATTCTCTAGCGACCTCAACCAGCTATGGGCTGACCTGAAGGAAGCCCAGGACCACAGTGGCCCTTCGACCGCCGGCCCGGTTCCCTACGTTTCCTCGCCGTCGAGCCATTCACTCGGAGTGGGCGAACCGCCCCTGGCGGCTCCGACTGACCTTGGATCCAGCCCAACCAAAGCCCTTGACGATGCCGTGCACTCCGCCGCTGAGTTGCTTCATGATCGTGGAGCCAGTCGCCGCAAGGTCATCCTGCTGATCTCCGATGGTCACAACGGACCCCAATTCAACCACCATACGTATGCCGACACTCTCGAGGCTCTGCTACACGACAACATATCCGTATACAGCTTGGCTGTCGGCCACTCCTTAAAGCGAAAGTTCTCTCGCCTACTCAACTACGCAAATGACTCCGGCGGCGATATTTATTACGCCGTCCAAAGCGCAGCCATAGAAAGGCTCTATTCGCGGATAACCGAGGAAGCTCGCCACGAGTACACCCTGGCATACGTGCCTCACGGCAACAACCGCAACGCTGGCTATCACACGGTGGAAGTCCGTACCACGCGCGAAGGCGTCACCATCAAGACCCGGCAAGGCTACTACACAGGTCCTCGCGGCGTTCCTCATAAGCAGTAGTGGGTGGACTCAATACGGCATCGATCCATCCCACAGAGTTCCAACGCCCCAGGTCCAAGGTTCAACCTGGAAATCTTTCGACTGTCGCAACCCTGAACGATTGCACTCCTTGATCTTCTCCCGGCATTTCTCTGCCGGAGCTACGCCTCCGTCGCAGCCTGCTACAATCGGCTCGTGCCGGCTGGAGCCCAACCCGAGATTCATGAACTTCTGACCGGACTTACAGACGCCGGTACCCGGCTCGACCGGTTCGTGGCCGCCCATTGCCCGGAACTTTCGCGCTCGCGCGTGCAAGAACTCATCGACGGCGGTCTTGTCCTGGTCAATGGCAAACCCACGAAATCTTCCCAGAAACTTCGCGGTGGGATGCTCATCACCGTGCGTGCCCAGCCGCGGCCGGCGATCCGTGCCGAAGCCGAAACGATTCCGCTCGATGTGCTTTACGAGGACGACGATGTCATGGCCATCAACAAGGCTGCGGGGATGACTGTTCACGCCGGCGCGGGAAACGTCTCCGGGACGCTGGTCAACGCGCTTCTTGGGCGCGGGCAATTGCTTTCCCGGGCTGCCGATCAGCTGCGGCCGGGAATCGTCCACCGCCTGGACAAGGAAACGTCGGGCGTGATTCTCGTTGCCAAGAACGACGCAGCGCACGCGAAACTTGGCGAAGCCTTTCGCCAGCGAGCCATCAAGAAAACGTATATCGCGCTGGTGCAGGGCATTCTCGCGGAGCGAAGCGGCCGAATCGAGCTGGCCATTGGGCGCGACCCCATCCATCGCACGAGCACGACACTGGTGGAAGTCCAACTCCACACCGGGCGCACGCATCAAATTCGAGTGCACTTCTCCGCGCTGAAGCACCCGGTAGTTGGCGATACCCTTTACGGCGCCGCGCGGCAGTTGAACGTTGGCGTAGGCTCCCACCGCGTCGGAGCGGCAGGGGCGCTGCGGCTAGGCAAGACCGCCTTGGCGCCGCTTGGACGTAATTTTCTGCACGCGGCAAAGCTCGGCTTCGCGCAGCCGCGGACCGCTGCGTGGATCGAAGTTCGCGCTGCCTTGCCGGGTGAACTGCGCGATTTCTTGAGAAAACTTTGTGACGCTGCGGGGGAGCCGCAGAGCCGAATTGACGCTGCGCTGACCGGGTACCTATAATCGATGCAAATGCGACGGATCATCACTTCGATCTTTTTGGCGTTGGCGCTGTTGCTCCTTCCGCTGACTGACCAGGCGCAGCAATCTTCACCGGACAAGCCTCAAGCGCCCACACCGGCGCCGTCGTCGGCTCCCAAGCAAGAGCCTGCCCAGAAGAGCAATGAAACGATTATTTCGGTGGTCAACCTTGTCGATGTGCTCTTCACCGTGCTCAACCGCCGAAACAAGCTTGTTCCCGAGCTCGAAAAGGGTGACTTCAAGATTTGGGACGACAAGGCTCCGCAGGAGATCCGTTATTTCAGCAAGCAAACCGATCTGCCTCTGCGCATCGGCATGCTGCTGGACACATCGAACAGCATCCGTGACCGCATTAAGTTCGAGCAGGACGCTTCGACCAATTTTCTATTTAGCGTGCTGCGCCACAACAAGGATGAAGCTTTTGTGATGACCTTTGACGACGAGCCGCAAATCGTCCAGCCCTTCACCGGCGATGCGGGGGCGCTGCGGGACCAGATCACCAAGACGCGCGCGGGCGGCGGCACCGCAATTTACGATGCGATTTATGAAGCGTGCGTGAAAGAACTGAGCCATCCGCCGCGCCCGCCGGGTGATCAACCGGATGTGGTGCGCCGCGTCATGATTCTCATCAGCGACGGCGAGGACAACTTATCGACGCACACGCGCGGGGATGCCATCGAAATGGCCCAGCGCACTAGTGTAGTCATCTACGCCATCAGCACCAGCACACAATGGGTTTCCCTCTCGCAGACCGATCCGAACAAGATGGCCGACCGCAAATATCACTTGACGGACGGTGACAAGATTCTCCAGGAGCTTGCCGAGGAAACCGGTGGTCGCGCGTTTTTTCCCTACCACGTAGACGATCTGGACCAGTCATTCCAGGACATCGGCGACGAACTTCGCAATCAGTATTCCATCGCCTATCTTCCGACCAACTACGTTCTTGATGGCCGCTACCACAAGATCCGTATCGAAGTGCCTGAACACAAGGGCTACCAGGTGCGCGCGCGCCGCGGCTATTTCGCCCGCGCCAATGCGAATGTCCCCACGACACCCAATCCTGGAGGCGCGGGGATCAAGTAATTAACCTTTGATTTTTCTCTGCTGGCTTTGATTGTTTTCTACTGAGAGGCATCGCGAAGGAGCACCGCGTCGGACTCCATATGCCCGCGTTCGATGGCGACTTTCGCGCCGTCGGGAGAATACCGGAACGAATAAATCGATTCCGACGTGAAGTGCGTCAACGGGCGACTGGGCGAGCCATCCACGGGGCGGGTCCAAAGATTATCCACCGCTTTTTCCCGCACGACGTAGGCCACCGATTTTCCGTCCGGCAGGAACGCATATCCACCGAGAGCTCGCTGGTCATATTCGATATAGGATTTTTTCTTCTCCTCGATCGAATAAAGCGCCAGCATCAATTGGTGATCGGAATCGCGCACTTCGTCCTTCACGATGGTTTTCCCATCCGGAGAGAGTGCGTAAAGACCAGTGGGGGCATAGATGACCGTTTCCGCAAGCCCCCCTTCGAGGAAAATGCGCTTCAAATACCGGTTATCACCGCGATCCACGTAGTAGACCCATTTCCCGTCGAGCGAACATTCCGGATCAGATTCGTTCAGTCCGAACGTGAGCTGCTTGAGGTTGGTCCCCGCCGCATCGATACGCCACAGATTGGTGGCCACCCCGCTCACACCACCGAATTGACGGAACACGATGTACTTCCCACCGCCGCAGGAAGCGGCCTGGTCCGGAGGATGTCGCATGTTTGAGGCCACCACGCTCTCGCTTCCGGTGGTGCTCACGATTCGAATGTCAGGCCCTTGGGGAATCACCAGACGTCCGTCGGGCATCCAATCCCATCGCCAGATGCTCAATCGAGACGACAACGGCACGCGTTCGACCGCGTCGGGCGAGGATGCCGGGGCCACGCCGAGTTCAAATTTGAGCTGCGCTTGACTGGCGGCGATCGTGCGGCCGTCGGACGCCAGGCTCGGGTGCAGATAGCGATTGGTATCCGTGGTGAGCAGGCGAAATTCTCCTTTCGGATACGAAACGATTCCGAGCTGAGTCCGTTCGAAACCGGTTTCCGCAAGAGACGCGGAAACCAGCACGCCGTTCCCGTCCGGCATCCACGAGGGATCGAAATAGCTCCGTTCCTTCGCCACGGCCACCAGCGTCTGCTCGCCGCTTGCAGTGTCGACGGCGACAAAGCCGCCGAAGTCATTTGGTGTGGGCTGCACCACGGGGATCAAAATCGTTTTTCCATCCGGCGACCATGCCAGCGTGAGGCTGTCCGTCGAAATTGGCTGGTGATTGAACAACGCGCGGTCCGGAGAGCCATCCTTGTGGACAAGATACAGATCCATCAGGGAAGAATCTTCATGTTGGTGGAGATAGGCGAAGCGCTGTCCATCTGGGGAAAATGCGATGGGGCTGTCCACGTCCCTGATCAACAATCGCGGCGTTCCGCCCAGCACAGGCGCCTGATACAGCGAAGCGATGGACTGCTCCTCTTCATCGCGGCGCACGAAATAGATGTAATCACCGTCGGGTGAAAATGTCAGTCCCGTATAGCGGGTCGTAAATGGAGCGACCACCTGCGTATTGCTACCCGTGGGGATATGCCGCAGCCAGAGCGACTGCAGCCCGTTTTCTTCGCGGACATGCAACAAATATTTTCCGTCGGGAGAGAGCCTGGTCAGGAAGACATGTCCGCTGTTCGTCAGATTCTCGATCTTGACTTTTTCAAAAGGCAGGTGCCGCGTGCGCTGCACCAGCGAGTAGATGCCGAATGTGGCGGCGACAAGCAGCAGGAAAACAGTTCCCAGCACGAGGCCTGTGCCGAGCTTGTTCTTGCTGGCGGCGGCGATCAGCACGGAGCTGCTCGAAGGCGAACGCGCTGGCTCGGCAGGCTGGGCGGCCGCCGGGGACAATTGCGCCCGGATTCGACCCGAGGAAGACGAAACGGAAGCGACCTTGCCGGAATCGATCTCCCGCTGCAGGCGTGTAAGATCGGCGCGCAATTCCGCGGCGACTTGGTAGCGGACCTCGCGATCTTTTTCGAGGGCTTTGTTGAGAATGCGCGCGAGCTCGGCGGGGACGTCGGGATTCAAGGTGACCGGAGCCACCGGAGCGCTGTGCAGGATGTTGTCGAAGACCACCGCGCTGGTGGTGCCCGGGAACGCCTGCCTGCCGGTGACCAACTGATAGAGGACGCCGCCCAGAGAGAAGAGGTCGCTGCGAGGGTCGAGTTCCTCGCCACGGGCTTGTTCGGGAGACATGTAGGAGATGGTGCCGACGGCGGTGCCGGGGCTGGTGAGAAGCAGAGTCTCAGGATCGACGAGGGTCTCGCCGCCAAGGTGTCGATGGTGCTCCGGCAGGAGCTTGGCGAGGCCAAAATCGAGAATTTTGACGGCGCCGCGCCCGGTGACGAAAATGTTGG
>Ga0209376_1003467_pt1 | contig 14243 bp, 12 predicted proteins | sample GraSoiAngelo_134_FD_185891 | JGI IMG/M metagenome (GOLD analysis project Ga0209376, IMG submission 185891) | Grasslands soil microbial communities from the Angelo Coastal Reserve, California, USA - 14_0929_05_30cm (SPAdes) (version 2) | ecosystem: Environmental > Terrestrial > Soil > Grasslands ... | reverse complement strand
TCTTTCGCTGCGCGACGATGAGCTGCTGCCGAAGCAGGGCGTTCTCGGCGACGAGACCGGCGCGGCGGCGCACGACGTCGGCAGCCAGCCCCACCACGAACCGAAGGACCTCGATCATGCGGCGCGTCGTACCGCGGTCAGCGTGCGGATGGCATTTGTAGCCAGGACGGTCGCCGCGCGGCTCGTGCGCCGGCTGGATTACGTGCGTCTCTGCGGCCTGGTCGCGGGCAGCATGACCGACCCGCCCGCGCTCGCCTTCGGGAACACGCTCCTCGGCGGCGACGTCGCCTCGACGACGTACGCGGCCGTCTACCCGCTCACGATGATACTGCGCGTCATCACGGCGCAGATGCTCGCGCTCTTCACCGTCGGCGGTGGGCGAACTTTTCTCTTGCCCGCGACCCGCGCGGCGTTCTATCTACCCCCCCATGCCGTGCCGCACGCCCGCTGGCGTCCTCGCCGCATTCCCCGCGCTCGCCGCCTGCTCCCCGCAGACGACGCGCCAGGCGCCCGCCGTGAAGGCGTCCGGCTTCCTGAGCGACTACTCGCGGCTCAGAGAGCTCTTCGCCGCCCCCGACCGCCGCGTGGGGGAGAAGACGCTCACCGGGTCGAGCGATGCGTGGGGCGACGTGACCGACACGTTCGGCGTCCGGGCCGACGCCGCCATCGACCGGCTCCAGGCAGAAGGTGGACCGACGCGAGCGGTCCCCTCGTCGACGCAGCCGAAGCGCTGAGGAGTTGCGATGTCACAGTTGCCGGTGACGGCCGAACACATCCGACTCGAGGAGGCTCGAGACCAGAAGGTCCCCTGGAAGAAATGGGGACCCTACCTCAGCGAGCGCCAGTGGGGGACGGTCCGCGAGGACTACAGTGAAGATGGGGACGCCTGGAACTACTTCACCCATGATCAGGCCCGCTCGCGCGCGTACCGATGGGGCGAGGACGGCCTCGCAGGCATCTCCGACGACCAGCAACGATTGTGCTTCGCACTGACGCTCTGGAACGGTCGCGACCCGATCCTCAAGGAGCGGCTGTTCGGACTGTCCAACGGCGAGGGGAACCACGGCGAGGACGTCAAGGAGTACTACTTCTACCTCGACTCGACGCCGACCCACTCGTACATGAAGTACCTCTACAAGTATCCCCAGTCATACCCTTACCGCGACCTCGTCGAAACGAACCGTCGCCGGAGCCGCCGTGACCTGGAGTATGAATTGCTGGAGACGGGCGTGTTCGATCACGATCGCTACTTCGACGTGTTCGTCGAATACGCCAAAGCGTCGCCGGAGGACATCCTGATCCAGATCACCGTCTGCAATCGCGGCCCGGAACCGGCCGCGTTGCACGTGCTGCCGACGCTGTGGTTCCGCAGACTCTGGACATCGCCGTACACTGATTCTCGGCCGGTGCTCCGGCAGGTCGACCTCGGCGATGCCGTTGGCGTGATCGGCGTCTCGCATCCGGATCTCGGAGAGCGTTTCCTCGTCTGTGAGGGTGGCGAAACGTTGCTCTTCACCGAGAACGAAACTAACAGCGAGCGTCTCTTCCATCGTTCCAACCTGACGCCTTACGTGAAGGACGGGATCGGTAGCTACCTCGTGCACGGCCGCCGGGACACGGTGAATCCCGAGAAGAAGGGGACGAAGGCGTCGGCCCACTACGCGCTCAGCGTAGGGGCAGGGGAGTCCCGGACCCTTCGTCTGCGCTTGAGCGACGTCGCGCCGGCCGGGCCGGCTCTCGGAAGGGAAGCGCGCGACGCTCTGCTCGGAAGCGGCTTCGACGCCGTGATGAACGCGCGCCGGCAGGAGGCGGACGAATTCTATTCCTCGGTCATCCCGGCAACGTTGGATGCCGACGCGGCCAACGTGATGCGCCAGGCGCTGGCCGGCATGCTGTGGTCCAAGCAGTTCTACTACTACGATGTCGACAGGTGGCTCGGGGAGCACGGCGCCGACCCCTACAAGCCGAAGCGGCGGGCCGCCCCGCGCAACGACCACTGGCACCACATGTACAACGCCCACATCCTCTCGATGCCGGACAAGTGGGAGTACCCGTGGTATGCGGCCTGGGACCTGGCCTTCCACGTGCTCGCGCTGACCCTGGTCGACGACGACTTCGGCAAGCAGCAGCTGGACCTGATGCTCGGAGAAAACTACCTGCATCCCAGCGGACAGATTCCCGCCTACGAGTGGAACTTCGGCGACGTCAACCCGCCGGTCCACGCGTGGGCCACCATCTTCACCTACCGGCTGGAGAAGATGCGCCGCGGCCAGGGCGACCTCGACTGGCTCGAGCGCTCCTTCCACAAGCTGCTGCTCAACTTCACCTGGTGGGTGAACCGCAAGGACCGGTCCGGCAAGAACGCCTTCGAGGGCGGCTTCCTGGGGCTGGACAACATCGGCGTCTTCGACCGCAGCGCGCCGCTACCGACCGGCGGGTATCTGGAACAGGCCGACGGCACCGCCTGGATGGCTCTCTTCTGCATGAACATGACCGAGATCGCCGTGGAGCTGGCGCTGCACAGGCCAGCCTATGCGGAGATGTGTCTCAAGTTCGTCGAACATTTCCTGTGGATCGCCTCCGCGATGATGCACGCCGGCGAGGACACGGGCATGTGGGACGAGGAAGACGGTTTCTTCTACGACGTGCTCCGCCTCCCGGACGGCTGCTCCGAGCGTCTGAAGGTGCGATCCATGGTCGGCTTGCTTCCCCTGTGTGCGGTCACGGCGTTCGAGGGAGAACTTCAGAGGAAGTATCCCGAGGTGGGCCACCGGCTCCGGAAGTTCCTCGAGGCGCGTCCGGAGCTGACGGCCTCGATCCACGATCCGGTCAAGCTCGGGTGTGCGGGCCGGCGGCTCGCTTCGGTCCTGAACGAAACCAGGCTCCGCCGGGTGCTGGCGAAGATGCTCGACGAGAAGGAGTTCCTGAGCCCCTACGGCATCCGTTCCCTCTCGCGCTACCACGCCGAGCATCCCTATGTGTTCTCCGCGGGGGGTCGGGAATACCGCGTGTCGTACCTGCCGGCGGAGTCCGATACCGGCATGTTCGGCGGCAACTCCAACTGGCGCGGACCGATCTGGATGCCCGTCAACGGCCTGATCATCCGGGCCCTCCTGCAGTATTACAGCTACTACGGGGATGATTTCACCATCGAATGTCCAACGGGCTCTGGCCGGAACATGACGCTGTATCAGGTTGCCGAGGAAATCGCGCGTCGGCTGGCCAGCATCTTTCTGCGGGACGATCACGGGCGGCGTCCGCTCTATGGAGCGACCCGCAAATTTCAGGAGGACCCGCACTGGCGTGATTACCTCCTGTTCTACGAGTACTTCCACGGCGACAACGGCGCCGGCCTGGGTGCGAGTCACCAGACCGGATGGACCGGCATCATCGCGCGGCTGATGGATCTGTTCGCGACCACCACCGCCGAGCAGGTCCGCGAGCTCGGCCACCGGGCCGCCATCGTGGAAGTGGAGCCGTCGCCGAAGGAGGTCGCTAGCGTCAGGGCAGTATCGGGGAGAGCGGGATGACCGCGCCACGGATGGCGCCTGCGGCCACCCGGATCGGCGCAGGCTGCAGTGCCCCCCTGGGTGCCACGCCGTCCGAGGAGGGGGTGAACTTCAGCATCTTCTCGCGGCACGCCACGGCCATGGAGCTGCTGCTCTTCGACGCCGTCGACGACGCACGGCCCGCTCAGGCGATCCGCATCGATCCGATCGCGAACCGCACGTACCACTACTGGCACGTTTTCGTGCCGGACGTGCGGCCAGGGCAGATCTACGGCTACCGCGTCGAGGGTCCATCCGACCCGGCGCGCGGCCTGCGCTTCGACTACGACAAGGTGCTCCTCGACCCGTACGGGCGTGGCGTGGTCGTGCCGGATGGCTATAAGCGCGCCGCGGCTGCCGAGAGAGGCGACAACGCTGCCACGGCGATGAAGAGCGTGGTGGTGGACCCGAATGCGTATGACTGGGAAGGCGACGCGCCGCTGCGCCGACCGTCCGCACGCACGATCGTGTACGAGATGCACGTGCGCGGGTTCACGCGCCATCCCAGCTCGGGAGTCGGGGAGAAGACGCGCGGCAGCTACGCCGGCCTGATCGAGAAGATCCCGTACCTCCGGGATCTCGGGGGGACGGCCGTGGAGCTGCTGCCCGTGTTCCAGTTCGACGCCCAGGCCGCGCCGAACGAGGTCAACTACTGGGGCTACCAGCCGGTTTCGTTCTTCGCGCCCCACCAGGCCTACAGCTCGCGTCGGGATCCGCTCGGTCCGGTCGACGAGTTCCGCGACATGGTGAAGGCGCTCCACCGGGCGGGCCTCGAGGTCATCCTCGACGTCGTGTTCAACCATACGGCGGAGGGTGGTCACGATGGGCCCACGCTGTGCTTCCGGGGCCTGGACAACGCGACGTACTACATCCTGGAGCGCGACCGCGCGCGCTACGCCGACTACACCGGCTGTGGAAACACGCTCAACGCCAACGACCCCATCGTCCGCCGGCTGATCGTCGACAGTCTCCGGTACTGGGTCGAGGTGATGCACGTGGACGGCTTCCGCTTCGATCTCGCGTCGATCCTCACGCGCGACGCGTCGGGAGAGCCGATGCCGAATCCACCCGTCCTCTGGGACATCGAGTCGGACCCGGTGCTCGCCGGCACCAAGCTCTTCGCCGAGGCCTGGGACGCGGCGGGCCTGTACCAGGTGGGTAGCTTCGTCGGGGACAGCTGGAAGGAGTGGAACGGACGGTTCCGCGACGACGTGAGAGACTTCTTCCGCGGCGCGCACGGGTCGCTCCGGCGCTTCGCCGACCGCCTGGTCGGCAGCCCCGAGATCTACGGCCACAAGCAGCGCGAGCCCGAGCAGAGCGTCAACTTCGTGACCTGTCACGACGGCTTCACGCTCAACGATCTGGTCTCGTACGACCGGAAGCACAACGAGGCGAACGGCGAGCAGAACCGCGACGGCGCCGACGACAACCGGAGCTGGAACTGTGGCGTCGAAGGCCCCACCAGCGATCCCGCCGTCGAGAAGCTCCGGAACCGCCAGGTGAAGAACTTCCTCACCGCCACGATGCTATCCATCGGTCTGCCGATGATCGTGATGGGCGACGAGGTCCGCCGGACCCAGGGCGGCAACAACAACGCCTACTGCCAGGACAACGAGACGAGCTGGTTCGACTGGACGCTGCTCACAAAGCACGCCGACGTGCACCGGTTCGTCACCCTGCTCAACGCCCGGCGGCTCCTGCGCGACATGGAGCACGAGCGCCAGCGCGTGAGCCTGACCGAGATGATCCGCACGGCCAACAAGGCCTGGCACGGCGTCAAGCCCAACCAGCCGGACTGGCGGGACGATTCGCACAGCATCGCGTTCACCGTGGAGATGCGAAGGGAGAGGATGCTGGTCCACATCATCCTGAACGCCTACTGGGAGCCGCTCGACTTCGAGCTGCCACCGGTGGCCGAAGGCGTGGCCGGGCACTGGCGGCGTTGGATCGACACCGCGCTCGACTCCCCGCACGACATCGTCCCTTGGCAGACCGCCCCGGCGCTTCCCGTCCAGACCTATCGCGTCGAGGCGCGCTCGTCGGTGGTGCTGTTCGCGGCTACGGGATCCTGAGAGCCGCTCACTGCGGACACCGGCTCACGCGATAACTGGGGGCGAGAGGGCTGCTCACGGTGATCCCGGGTCCGGCGCGGAGAGTGCGTCGCGATCCTCCGGCAGCTGCGCGTCTCTGACCGCCCGGTACTGCTTCGCGGTGACCAGGACGTCGGTACGGGCTCGCACTGCCAGGTCCACGGGCTCGCCGGTTGCCTTCGCGGTGCGTTCCTCCACGGTGTGCACGTCCCCAGGTGCAAGGACGCGTGGACCCACGACCTCTGCGCGCACTGCCCAACCCGAGTCCTGGCGCACTGCATCGATGGCGGTGACGAAGGTGTCCGGCAAGCCCTGCAGGTTCGCCCGTACCGTCTCTTCGATCGTCCGCCGTCGTCGTGCCTCCTCCTCGGACGTTCCACCAAAGTGCGCCCCGCCGAACAGGATGCGGCCCTTCGAGGTGATGTCCACCGATTCGGCTGCCCGGACGATGACGCGGACGCGCTGCTCCCCCAGGCGCTCCCGCAGCAGGGCTTCGAACCGGGCGATGCGGCTGGGGTTCGGCAGTCGCGGGCTTTCGATGGATGCGATCAGCACGGGGCCGGTTGGCAGATTCACGAGCTCGACGTCCTTCAAGACGATATCGGGCCGCGTCGCCACCACTTCGCGCGCCACCTGTTCCGCCTGCTGCAACAGCCGCGGCCACCGGATGCCCCGTCACCTCGCCGACGAGCTGCGGACCTCCGATCCGGAGAAGATCCGGATCGGAGAGACGATGCTCGCTCGCGTGAGAGGGACAGAGTGCGCGGGCTTGGCGAAGTCAGGAACCGCGGGAATGCGGCGGCGCCCGTGAGCCCGCGCGCTCTTGCGCCCTACGCCCGGGAGGCCGTGGCCCGTGCTCGGGGCTACGCATCCCGGGCAGTCTGGTAGCGAGCCAGGCGAGGGGCCGCGCGGGCGGTGCTGACGCCACGGCTCACCCGGCGGGCACGAGGGCGCGCCGCGCCGCGGCCAGGTCCCGGCGCTTGCCCTTGTCCACCTTGGGGTAGTGCAGGTCGAGCGCGGCGAGCGTGTGGATGATGGCGGCCGCGACGATGACCCGGGTGAACCACTTGTTGTTCGCGGGGATCACGTACCACGGAGCGTCGGGCGTCGCCGTGGCCCGGATCGCGTCCTCGTACGCCGTATTTGCCCCGGTCGCGCTATACGTCGCCCGCCCGCTTCCGTCACGACGGCGGCGGCGGTTGGCTTTCTTGCGCGGCGTCGATTACAAGCGCGCGAGACGCCGCGGGCGCGATCGGCGCCCGACCGCAGGGAGAGGAGGGCTGGACGGGGACAGAGATGCGAGCCGACCGATCCCAAGACGTCGCCCGCACCACGCTCCAGCTATTCGCCCTCGGCACGCTGATCGCCGGCAGCTGCTGGATCCTGCGTCCCTTCCTGGTCGCAGTGACCTGGGCGACCATCATCGTCGTTGCCACCTGGCCGCTCCTGGTGCACGCGCAGGTGTGGCTCTGGGGCAGGCGTTCCCTCGCGGTCGCGGCGATGACGATCACGCTCCTGCTGATTCTGGTGGTGCCGCTCTACATCGCCATCGACACCATCGTGGAGAACGCCGACCGGATCGCGGACTGGTCGAGATCGGTGGCCACTCTCTCCGTCCCGCAGCCCCCCGCCTGGCTGCAGGCGGTCCCCGTGGTCGGCGCGCGGCTCCTGGCGCGCTGGCAGCAGCTCGCGGCAGCCAGTCCGGACCAGATCTCCGCCCGCTTGTCGCCCATCGCCCATGCCGCCGCCCTCTGGTTCGTGGCCAAGGTGGGCAGTATCGGGCTGCTGCTCGTCCAGTTCCTGCTCACGGTGATCATTGCTGCCATTCTGTACGCGAACGGCGAGACGGCGGCCCGCGGCGCCGACCGGTTCGCCCGGCGGCTTGCCGGACCGCGAGGCGAGAACATGGTGCATCTCGCTGCTCAGGCGGTTCGAGCCGTCGCGCTGGGCGTCGTCGTCACGGCGGTCGTCCAGTCCGGCCTCGCCGGGATCGGGCTCGCGCTCGCCGGCGTGCCCTTCGTGAGGATTCTGACCGCGCTGATGTTCATTCTTGCGGTCGCGCAGGTGGGCGCGGGGCCCGTGCTGATCGCTGCAGTGGTCTGGGTCTATGCGAAGAGCGGCGCCCTGTGGGGGAGCGTCTTCCTCGTATGGGCGATCTTCTGCGGAACGCTCGACAATTTCCTGCGCCCGATGCTGATCAGGCACGGGGCCGACCTGCCGCTCCTGCTGATCTTCGCGGGGGTGATCGGCGGGCTCATCGCCTTCGGCGTCATCGGCCTCTTCATCGGGCCCGTGGTGCTGGCGGTGGCGTACACGCTGCTGGTCGACTGGGTGACGGAGGGCGAAGCAATCGACAGCCACGAGCAGGGGTAGCTCGACATGTTTGACACGTTCCTGAAGACGCTCACCAGTCTGCCCACGCTCACGCGGTTCGCGATCGCGCTCGCGGTGTTTCTGTTCGTGCCGAGGTTGTGTCAGCGAATTCGCCTGCCCTCGGCGGTGGGGCTGTTGACGGCGGGCGTGTTGCTGGGACCATCGGTGCTGGCGGTCACGCCAAGGAACCCGCCGGTGGCGGCGTTCTTTTCGGAGATCGGCAAGCTGCTGCTGATGTTCTTCGCCGGGCTGGAGATCGACGTCGCTCAATTCACCCGCACCCGCGGTCGGTCCATGATCTTTGGAACGTTGACGTTTTCGCTGCCGCTGCTGGTCGGGATCGGGATCGGGCGAGCGTTCGGCTACCACTGGGTGGCGGCGGTGCTGATCGGCTCGCTGCTGGCATCGCACACCCTGCTGGGCTTTCCCATCGTGCAGCGATTGCGCCTGACCGACAACGAGGCCGTGACGGTCACGGTGGGAGCGACCGTGTTCACCGACCTCGGGGCGCTGTTGATCTTGGCCATCTGCCTGCCGGTCTGGTCGGCCGGGTTCTCGCTGAGGACGTTCTCCTTGCAACTGATCGAGTTGGCGGTCTACGTTCCCGTGGTCCTGTTTGGACTCTCCACCCTCGCCCGACGATTCTTGAGACGCCGGGGCGATTCCAAGGAGAACCAGTTCTTCCTGATCCTGCTCATCATGATCGTGGCGGCGGAGGGGGCGGAGCTGATCCACCTGGAATCGATCATCGGGGCCTTCCTGGCCGGCCTGGCCGTGAATCGCTCGATCAAGCGTTCGGAGGCGAAGCAGGAGCTGGAATTCCTGGGCAACACGCTGTTCATCCCGATGTTCTTCCTGACGATCGGATTTCTGATCGACCTTCACGTCTTCGCGAACACCATCCTGAGCCACTTCGGCCTGTGCGTCGCCGTCGTTGGCGGCGTGATCTGCGCGAAGATACTCGCGGCCCTGGCAGCGCAGGAGCTGTTCGGCTACTCGACGGCCGAAGGATTGCTGATGGGAGGGCTGTCCTGGCCGCCACGCTGGCGGCCGCGCTGGTCGCGTTCGAGACCAGGAACGCGGAGGGCGTGCGCCTGATCGACGAACCCGTCCTCAACACGGTGATCGTCCTGATGGTCGTCACCTCGGTCCTCGGCCCCGTCCTGACCGAACGCTTCGGCCAGCAGCTGGCGCAGGCATGATCACATCCACGCGGTCTCCGTCCCCCGCGCTGCGTGCAGGCCGTGCGAAGCCTGGGGACAGCTAGAGCCCGGTCGTGATCGGGCCGCGGAACACGACTGGGCGCGATCCTGGCGCGGTAGTCGTGATGGAGCCCCCCGAGAACAGGGATTCCCGTGATGCGGCCCTCGAGCTCGGAGGGACGCGGAATCGGCTGCTGCTGCGCGAGAGCTTGGTGCGGACGCGCCTCGTTGTAGGAGCGCACGAACTCGGCGACGAGGCGTCGGAGGTGGTCCTCGCTGAAGAGGAGGACGTGGTCGAGCAGCTCCCGGCGCAGGGTGCCCGCGAACCGTTCGGCGAACGCCTTCATGTCCGGTGCCTCGGGGCAATCCGCACGACACGCGCCCCTGACGATGCCAGAACGCGGGTGAAGCGAGCGCCGAGCTTCACGTCACGGTCGCAGACGAAAACCGCCGGCACAGCCTCCAGGGCGGCGTTCCGGGCTGGCTGCGCACACCACTCGTCGCTCGGCGCGTACGTCACTGCGGCGTGGACGATCGTGCGTCGCCCAAGGTCGAGGAAGAAGAGCACGAAGACCTCGCGGAACCGGACGTCGTAGGTCTGCACGAAGTCGCACGCCCACGCGACGTGATTCCGCAGGAAGGTCGACCAGCGTTGCCCGTCGCCGCGGGGCCTCGCGCGACGCATGTATCGCTGGACGGTTCTCTTGCAGACGCGGATGCCGAGCTTGAGCAGCTCGCCGCGGAGACGCTCCGCGCCCCAGCGCGGATTGCTGGTGGCCATCTCTCGGATAAGCGCCGCACGCGCGGTAGGGGGTCGACCCGACGGCCGAGAGCGTCGGCGCCAGAACGCGCGACAGCCTGCCTGGTGCCAGCGGAGGATGGTCGCCGGCTGGACGAGCAACGTGGCGTCGCGCCACGCCGGCGCCAGGCGTGCTGCGAGCCCCATCGTGAAGCGCTGCCACGGTGCCCACCGGACCCGCCCCGCGATCTTTCGCTGCGCGACGATGAGCTGCTGCCGAAGCAGGGCGTTCTCAGCGACGCGACCGGCGCGGCGGCGCACGACGTCGGCGGCCACCCCCACCACGAACCGAAGGACCTCGATCATGCGGCGCGTTGTACCGCGGTCAGCGTGCGGATGGCATTTGTAGCCGGGACGGTCCCCGGGCGACGTCCGCCTTGGGAGGTTTCGTAAACTTCCCGGTTATCCAGACTATGGGCAAAGGAAGTTGCTAACGAGATCGGGGGCAGTCCCGAGACCATCAAACGGCTCGCCATCGCGCGACGCGTGGAATTCACGATGAAGGCGACCGAGGAGCGGCGGCCGGGCGGCCTCAGCGTCGAAGATGTGTTCGAGTCCATCGTCGACACCAACGCGATCAAGAAGGTGCTGCGCTCACGGTCGGTGGAACGGGTGGCGGCGCGCGAGCGCTTGGATGCGATCGAACTCACGCTCGACGAACGGCGGCAGGCCGCCACTGTCGGTGCGCGCAGCGACCTCCGCGCGCAGGTCCTCGAAGTGCTCGCGGACGACCCGATGGAGGACGGTGCGCTCCATGGCCCGCGGCTGGTAGCTGGCGGCACCCACACGCGGCGCCGCAGCGAGCGGCGTGCCGGGCGGCCCGGCGACGCAAGCGATCCTGCGCGGGAGGGGGTGACGGTTCGTTACGAGGCCTGCAACACGATGTTGCGAGCGGAGATCGCCTTCCCGTCCAGCCAACGGTGCGGGGAACGCCGTCCGATTCCCACGTCCTTACGCGACGCCGACCGCGCACCTTGTCCGCGAGTAGCAATACACCGGGGACGGACGGCGTCGCCCGTCCCCGGTGTGAGCGCGCTTCTAGTTCGTCTCGTCGAGGAAGGCGCCGCTCGGCGAGGAGCAGAGCGGGATGCAGAACGATCCGCTGCCGCAGCAGGACTCGCCGCTGACGAAGCAGACACTACCGGCACCGCATTGCGCACTATTTGTGCACGGCTCGAAAGTACAAGTCGGGGATGTGCACGCGGATGTGCCCTCGGTCGTCTGGTTACACAGGCAATTACTGCCTGCGGACCCGCATGGGGTGAAGCTCTCACAGGTGCATTCCGAAACACATTGGCCGGTTGCTGGGCTACACACCTGGCCAGACGGGCAGCAGACGAAGCCGGTAGGGGTGCCACAGACCCTACTGATATCCCCTTCGCACCGACTGCACGCCTGCAGGCACGAACCTTGAGCGGCGCGTGATGTGTTCGAAGTGCAGAGGACTGCGCAGCCGCGTCCGCGTCCGGTTGCTGCCGTGACCTTCCCGACGCTCACGCTCGCCAGCACAGCTCCTATGAGGGCCGCGCCGACGCCCAGAAGTACGCTCCGCCGCGACAAGATATCCTTCCAGACCGCACTGGATCGACTGGCCATGGTTTATCTCCCTATTCTCCCCTATTCTAGGGTCGAGACCGAACTTAGCCCCTCAGCCCTCGCACCGCGCGCAGGGCCTGGGGCACAGAGCGGTCACTCACCGCTTCCATGCCTCTATTCCCGGCGGTCGGCGGAGCCCTGATCATCTCGTCTTCGCATCGGAGGCATTATCCATCACAAGGGAGCTAGCTATCGCGCGAAGTCAGGACAGAGTCGTCCAAAAATTGGTGATTCGTACGTGAAATCTGCGGGCGAGACCCTGGCCCCGTGGCAGCGTCGTAGCTGGGCGGGCGGCGCCCTCGTAGCAGAGTCAGCCGTTCGTGAGGAGTATGCCCGGTCGGTTCACACCGTACGCCGGTCGAGGCTTCGGTACTGGATCGCCTCCGCCAGGTGCGAAGTCGTGATCTCCTCTTCACCCGCGAGATCCGCGATCGTCAGCGCCATGCGCAGGATGCGCGTGTAGGCGCGCGCCGAAAGTCCGAGCCGCTCGCTCGCCGCCTCGAGCAGCCGCCGTCCGCGCGGGTCGATGCAGATAAGAACCTCAATCCGCAGCCTCATCGCTCTCCTCCGTGTCTCCTACATCCTTCCAGGGGGGGCGGGGCGACGAGGACGGCTTCCGCTACGCCCGTGCGCGAATCAGGCCGCTACGGTATGGGACAGGCGCATGCCGGCCCGATCTCCTGGCACTCACCGGCCGGGCTCGGGCAGAGCCCGACGGCGCACAGTGTTTGCGGCTGTTGCTCACACGCCGCAGTCGGGCGCACGCACCGGCACATCATGGTCACTGGATCGAAGAGGCACCGGTCGGTCCCATTCAGGCAACCTCCGCCGCAGATCGGACCCGGGGGACCGGGCTGCAGTGCGCACGGGCCGGGGCTCGGGGCCGGGTGGCAGTCGCAGCCGCCCGGCACCGGATCGCAGACACACGCCGGCTCGCCAGTGCAGCTGCACTCACCAGCGGTGCACGAGGCCTTCACCTCCTGGAAGCACGCGGCTCTCTCCCTGCCGCTAAGGCCCGTGGCCCCGACCTCGTCCGAGCACGCCCTGTGACCGCATGGTGGGAAAGCCGCTGCCACCGGCGCCCGAACGCCAACACCGAGCGCCAGCACCGCAAACCCAGCGAGCATCTTGCGAACGGCCATCGACCAACCCTCCTGCGTCTGGTGAGGCCGCTCGCGTACCACCTCACCCCGCTCACGTCCGCTCCGGCAACGCGGCGGCGGGGAACACGGACCTTCGGACGAGCCCGGCGAAGTCTCGCGCCGCGCTAGTTGCGCTGTCAAGAGGTAGCTGAAAGGTCATGTCGTCGCTCAGTTGATCTTGTCCTCCTCTAAGGACGACGACACCACTCCCACCGCCACCTCCTCGTATACGCCTCAAGCTCGGGATAGAAGTCCGACGTGAACGGCACGAAGTCCACGAGGGCCTCCGGCTCGCACCACGCGGCGTTGGAGTTCCTGTACGCGCTCGTGAGCCCCTGGCTCCGTCGAGGCGGTGCGTGCAGGGAGAGCGGTTGTGCCCGAGAGGAAAGGTAGAGCCGTGCCCTGCCGAGGAACCTCAGCCTGTGACGAGCCCCTCACGCAAGAACAAGACGAGGTCTGTCACGCCGGGGTCGTGGCCCAGCTGGAACAAGAGCGTGCTGACCTACTTACCGGGCGAGGACTCGTACTCGGCGATGAACTCCGCACCGGAAGTCACCACGAAGTCTTCTTCCGTAACGGGTGCATTCGCAACGAACGCCGTGCCCTGCACCTTCCTGCACGACTCGCAGTAGCAGTAGACGATTGAGCCGAGTTCGGCGCGAATCTCGAAGCGAACCGTCCGACAGAGACCACTTCCCGTCAACATCTCGTCAACCTCTCGCCGGTGGGCGAGACAGTCTGCTCCGATCGCGCCAAGCGTTGATAAGGACCATTGGGTCCTCAGGCTGCCCCTCGAAGTTGACCGTGTCCTTCGGAATGGAAATCCAGGGTTGCGCGCTCCGCGTCCAGATATGGCCGATTGGTTGGAGCCAGGTCGTATCATCAAGGGTGCCGGGCTGAACGACGACGACTTGAGGAAACTTCGGCGGCTCGCCCCATAAGCGCGTACCGCACTCGCCGCAGAACGTCCCGTGCTTCTGGCGGCCATCCGATAAAGTTACCGCATACGTTCGCGGTTCACCTTTCAACAAGTCAAGTCCGCTCTTGAACACAGGCATCGACAACGCAAAGGCGGAGCCCGTACGTCGTTGGCAGTCGGTGCAGTGGCATGCGTAGAGCGTGAGCGGTTCGTCAGTGAGGCGATAGCGAATGAGGCCGCATAGGCAGCCTCCGTGGTACGGTGCCGGCATCGAGCAGCCCTCCGAAATGATCATCAGACACGGCGCATGACTCCAAGGAGACAGACGCGCCTGTTCCTCCCGCTCAACCTCGTGCCCGACTCAAGGCACGATCCACGTCCTCGATCAAATCCTTCGCATCCTCGATGCCGATCGACAGACGGACCAGCCCGTCTCCGATGCCAAGGGCGCGACGGGCCTCCGGCGGGATCGCCCGATGGCTCGACATCCTCAGCGCGGTCATAGGCATAGGCCACCGAGGGGTGGATCGGCACGGTCATCGCAGTGCCGTCCGCTCCCGCCGCTGGCTTCCCC
>Ga0209376_1003457_pt1 | contig 14276 bp, 18 predicted proteins | sample GraSoiAngelo_134_FD_185891 | JGI IMG/M metagenome (GOLD analysis project Ga0209376, IMG submission 185891) | Grasslands soil microbial communities from the Angelo Coastal Reserve, California, USA - 14_0929_05_30cm (SPAdes) (version 2) | ecosystem: Environmental > Terrestrial > Soil > Grasslands ... | reverse complement strand
CTAGTGAGATGAACTGCGGCAGGAATGTGAGGTAGAAGAGCGCGACTTTTGGGTTAAGCACGTTCGATAGCCAGCCCTGAGCGAAGGCGGCGCGAGACGTCTGTGCGCGGCTTGCCGCGACCACCGCTTCGCTCGCGAGCCGAAACGAATCGTGGATCGTACGAAGCCCGAGATACGCGAGGTATGCGGCCCCGGCGAACTTCACCAGCGTGAACGCTTCGGCGCTCGTCGCGAGGATGAGCGAGAGCCCGAGCGCGGAGGCGGTCGCATGCACCGGCAGGCCGGCGCAGATGCCGAGACTCGTGAAGAACGCCGCGCGTCTTCCGTCGAGCAGGGTGACCTTCGCGACGAGCGCCATGTCCGCCCCGGGCAGGATCGTCAGGAGCGCCGCGATGCCGATGAACGCGACGATCGAGCCGTCCAGCGTCACGCTGTCTTCGCCGGGTCCCCGGTCTTCATGAACCCCAGAACCCGCCGCCACGCGTCATCGCACTCTTTCTTGTGCTCGCTGAAGGTTCGGTCGAAGAACGAATGCGGCGCCCCAGGGTATGTCTCGAGGTGGCGTTTGACCTTCGCGGTCGCCAATGCACTGTCGAAGGCGTCGATGTCAGACGGCGGGATGCTCGGGTCGTCGCCACCAAAGAGACCGAGGACGGGCGCGCGCATGCGCGCCGCCTGTTCAGCCGGGACCGGCCAGACTTCGTTCTCGCGCTTGCCGAGCCGGCCATAGAAACCGACGACGCCCGCGAGACCGGACTGCTCCGCCGAGGCCAGGAACGCGATGCGTCCGCCGAAGCAGAAGCCCAGGACGAAAACACGACGAGCCTTTGTCTCTGTCTCCAGCTTCGCGCGGCTTGCGGCGATGTCCGCGAAGACGCTCTTCGGCGTCGCCTGCCGGACGTGTGGCATGTATTCGAAGTCGTCGGCGCGCCGGTCCATCCCTGCGGTGCGCCCGAAGTAATCGAAGGCGATCGCGTGAATGCCGGCGGACGCGAACCTGTCGGCCAGATCCTCATAGAACGAGTGCAGCCCCCGTACGTCTGGCGCGATGACGACGCCCGCCTCGCGCTGATCTGCGCGGGCGAGATGCGCGCGGAACTTGGTTCCGTCCGCGCTCGTCAGCGTCACTTCCTCCCCGCCCGATCCGCCAGTCATCGGCGGAAGAAGATCAAAGGGAATGTCGGGCGGTCGAGCACCCGGCGGATAACACATGGCGGACCTCCCCGAATAGGTTTCCGTATGCTCGCTCAAGATGGCTGAACTCGCCGAGCGCGTTGCCGCGAAAATCGCAGAGATGGAGCGCTATCTCTCGCGGACCGGCGGCCATGTGGAGCTCGTCGACGTGGAGGACGCGGTCGCCCGGATCCGCGTGTCGGTGACACGGCCGCGGACGGGACGGCTCGTCGCGACGCTGCAGCTCAAGAGCGGGATCGAGCGCGCGCTCCTCGGCGACATTCCTGAGCTGCGCGGCGTCGAGGCGGTGAATCTGCCGCCCTACACCGTGTTGGGCTGGGACCAGCCAGGGTTCACGCCGATCGACCTTCCGGAGAAGGACGGAACCTAGAGCACCGCCTTTGCGATCCGCTCGATGTCCGCGGTCGGCGAACCCTTCGGATCGGCGCGGAGCACCTGAAGGCACACGTGATCGCCGCCGCGCTTCCGGTGTTCGTCGATGCGCGCCTTGATCTCGACGGTGCCGCCCCACGCAGCGATCGCGTCGACGAGCTTGTCGCTGCCGCCCTCGGCGAGGTCCGCATCGCCCCAGCCGAGGCGCCGCAGGTTGTTCACGTAGTTGTCGAGCTCGAGGTAGCGCTTCATGTGGCGCCGCGCGGTCGCGCGCGCGGTCACGGGGTCCTCATCCAGCACGGCTGCCTGCTCCACTGCCAAGAGCGGACCCGCGCCGAGCTCCTTGCGCGCGACCGCGGTGTGCTCGACCGGCACGAAGTACGAATGCGCACCCAGCGTGCGCTCCGCGGAGAGCCGCAGCATCTGCGGCCCGAGCGCGGCGAGCACCCGGGACACCTCGACCTTCGGTCCGACGTACGGAGCGGCATCCATCGCGTCGAGGTAGCGGCGCATGTACTCGAGTGGACGCGAGTAGGTCTGTCCACGCGTCTGGACGGTCGGCGCGTGACTCACGCCAAGCCCAAGCAGGAAGCGACCGGGAAAGGCGTCGACCAGCGTGCGCGCGCCGTTCGCCATCGCCACGGGGTCGCGCGCCCAGATGTTGGCGATGCCGGTCGCGATGACGAGCTTCGTCGTTGCGCCGAGCAGGAGGCTCGCGTGCGCGAACGCCTCCTTACTGCCGAGGCTTTCCGGTATCCAGAGCGCTCGGAACCCGAGCGACTCAAGCGCGCGCACGTAGTCGCTCGCGCCCGCAGCCGACATTCGCTCGACATCGTGCGTCCATATGCCGACCGCTCCGAGGCGCTCGGCCCACCCGCGTGCCGTCTCGGTCACCGCGCGAAGCGTACCCGCGGTGCGTTCGCGAGGTCGAACTCGCTCATCCGCTCCGGACCGAGAGCGAGAAGCTTCTCGCGCGCGGCGGTCGCGTCGGCGATGAGCGCTGCGACATCGATGGTCTGACAACTCGGTGCGAACGGGCGGAGACGCTCGAGGCCCTCTTCGAGAAGCACTGACGCGCCGTGGAAGTTCCCTCGACGCCAGTGATGAAACCCGACGCCGACCTGGAGGATGCCGTGATAGAGATGGCGCACCGGCGGGGCGGTGTCCCGCCACAAAAGCTCGAGCGTTTCGTGCTGCTCGAAAAACTCTCCAGCATTGAATTGCTCTATCCCTCGGAGAAGCGCCGCCGGTGGCGGGTCGAAGCAACGAGCTCGCGCGGGCTCGTCGGGTGCGCCGGGAGGCTGCCGTTTTGGCGGACGCGCCGACTTGCGCGAGCGACTACTCGGCTCGGGCGTGCTCGGATCCGATGATCTTGCGATAGCGCAGCTCGTCCTCGACGAACTCGCGAACCAGATCGTTCTCGAACGCCTTGGGAAGATCATCCGGCCGCTCGGCGTAGGCGACCTTGATCCCCTCGTGCAGGTCATGCGCGGCGACCAGGTAACCCTTCGCGAGCTCGTAGAGCCGCGTGTATTGGAAATGCCACACCGGGCCCGTCTGACCGATCGTTCTGCCGGCAAAACGGATGACTCGCGGTTCCTCTCCGAGGATCTTCGCGTACTTGCCGATCTCGCGCTTCGCCGTGGCCCGTTCGTCGTCGGTGACGTCGGCCGGCAATGGGAACTCGGCGATTTCGCTACTCACGTGGCGCGATGATAGGCTGAGAAAACATCGCGCGATTTCTTCCACATGTGCGAACGGGAGAGCGAATCAGATATGGCCTATGTGATCACGGAACCGTGCATCGGCGTGAAGGACGCGTCATGCTTAGATGTGTGTCCGGTTGACTGCATATATACAACGGATGCAGACAACATGTACTTCATCCATCCCGATGAATGCATCGACTGCGGCGCCTGCGAATCGGTGTGTCCGGTGAGCGCGATCTTTCCGGAAGATGCGGTGCCCGACAAGTGGAAGAATTACATCGAGATCAACAAGAACTACTTCAACAAGTAACCTAGTAGGAGACCGGCGAAAAGGCGACGACCTCAGGGCCGTCGCTTCTTATTTCTCCTCGCCCGCGCATCCTCACGAACGCACGCGAGACATTGCCTCAGATGGTTCATTGGGTCCTGCTCGTGTGTTCCGCGCCCTTTGAAGGGCCGCAGCCGAGCGTTCCACTTGTCGTGACCCCGGAGGCAGTAACGCGCACCTGCGACTCCAAATGCAGGATTGCCGCGCGGCAGGTCTGGCTGACCGTGGATCGTCGCCATGACCCGCCGCGCCTGCATCCGTTTGACATCTCCGATGAATGGCCAAAGCAAATGCAACGCCGCTTGGACCTTGAGCGGGGTCACGACACGCCAGCGGCGGTACGGGGTCCACTCGGGTCCGTCCTGGCGGACGCCGGAGATGTTCCCTAGACCGCCCATCGCGGCCTTCAGTCGCAGAAGCTCAGGAGCGATCCCGATTTCCGCTGCCTGAGGGACGTAGAGAACAGGGTAGAAGTAGCCGGAGTGTGTCCGATGCTTCTCCAGGTAGGTTGATCCTTCACCGTCGAAGAAGCCGCCGGCCCACGCGAGCTCCTCGCTCATCGAACCGGGCCAGACCTGAGCAGGCAGAGGTCCACCTAGCGTCCGCTCGAACTCGGCGCGCTTGGCTGGGCAAAGCCATGGGCCGATCCGCTCGACAACGTGAAGAAGGTCCGGGCGTGAAGTGGCGTCCCAGTAGTAGAGAGGTTGCTTGCCCTCGACGATGACCGGACCATGAATTCGACCAACGCCGACGAGCCGCCTGAACTTCATGAGCACCTCGGGAACTCCGTCGAGGCTCGCCTGATTGATCCGCGAGTTCACGCCGCGCCGCTGGCGGTTCGCCCACCCCTCGCCGTCGAAGAATCCGGCGGCCCAGGCGAGGTCATGACTCTCCAACCACGAGATTTAGACAGAACGGGTCGTGCGTGTCTGTCCTCCAAACGTGCGAAGCCGTCGTCAAAATGTGCGAGGGCTGTCGCACAAATGTGCGCGAGGCCGGGCACTGCTGCCCGGCCTCGTGCGCGAACTCGAAAAGAGTCAGCTCGTCAAGACGCGATCGTCATCCGCCCGTCCCGCTTGCGGGATAGAAGCGGAGCTGAAGGAGCTTGAGTCCCTGGTTGTCGTAGTTCCAGAAGTAGTTCTGGAGGCAGGGGTCGAACAGACTCACTGTCGTGCTGGTGCACCCCGCGAGCGTCGCGTCCGCGGCGCTGAGGGTGAGCGTCAGAAGGTAAGACGTGACGTTCTGGAATTTCGCGTTCTTGGTTCGCTCGAGCTTGAGCGTTGCAAGGGAGCAGACGACCTCTTGGGTCGTGACTCCGGTGAGGGGATCGATGACCGTCACGGTAGCGCAGGTCGTCATGTCGGCCTTTCCGCCCGGCTTGCCGAGCGCTCTGGCCCAGACCGTCCATGAGGTCGAGACGTCAGCGGGGAGCTGGAAGACGGCGCCGTTCTTGTCGGTCGCATTCGCATCCAACACCTGGAAGCTCCCGCCCACCGGAGCCGGGGCAAGGAGGATGGTGTTGACTTTGCTGATGTCAGCGAAGTTCTTGCCGATGATGTCGCCGGCTGAGCTACCGCCATAGAGCTGGACAAAGATGCGGTGCCCGTCGTTATTGTTCATGTCGGCAGTCTTGTCTTTCGGCACGCCGATGATGTTGAGGTTGTAGTGCGAGCCGTTGGGCGCGCCGTTGCCGGTGGTCGCAAGGCTGGCCGTGGCGATGGTCGCGGTCGTTGCGATGCTCGCGGTCGTGGTCGTCGCGGCTTGTTGGGTTGTCGTCAGGTTCGCGGTGACCGTCTTCGCGCCGCTGTCACTGGCAGCGGTCGTCACCGCTGGAGCGACGACGTACGCGCCGGCGACGACCGCCGGTGCGGAAGCGATCGTGATCGCGATGAGTGCGGATAGGACTCGTCCCACGAGAACCTCCCGCCCCTCTCCTCCCTATTACGAGCCGATCTGTTCGACCGTCAGACCCCTTTCCTCGCATCGGCTCGTCTGATTAACGTCGAGCAAGGCCCTCGCGCGGTAGGACTGTCGGTCACTTTGGGGCCGGACGATCAGCGCCGGATGTCGCGTCACAGACCGAACGAGACGGTATGGTCGCGTGACGAGACAACCCTAGTCTTCGATGAGCTTCCGGCCCGCGAATCCAGTTTCGACGTCGTGCCAGTAGCTGATGCGGTCGCCTTCGCCGAGCTTCCAGCAGAGCAAGACCTCGCGGCCGCGGCGCAGCGCGGGGAAGTCGATGAGCCCTTGATCGGGGTCCTTGACATCGACGCCGAGGTGCGCGATCTCGAGAAGGAGGGCGTTGATCTCCTTCGCAACGGGATCGGTGGGACGCCGGTCGTATGACGCTTTGCGTCGCTGAAGGTCTTCGAGGAGAGGACGCACTTTCGGGAGGAGCGCTTCGGCCTGAGTCCGGGTGAACGTCGGCATATGCTCGCGTTCGAGTATGGGGCTGGAGGGAGCATCGTGGCGACATACGTTCTTCTCACGAAGGTGACCGCGGCCGGCGTGAAGACGCTGCAATCGAACCCGCGGCGCATCAAGAAAGTCAACGAAGAGATCGAGGCCATGGGCGCGCGCGTCGTCGCGCAGTACGCGACGCTCGGTCGTTACGACTTCGTCAACATCGTCGAGGCGAAGGACAACGAGACCATCTCCCGGGTATCCGTTGGACTCGGAGCTCGCGGCACCGTACAGATCGAGACGCTGTCCGCCATTCCCATCGAGACGTTCATCCGCACCATCGGCAGGAAGAGCAAATAACGAGGACCACGGCGGCGAGCGCGTCGGCTAGCGAGGCCTGAGGGCCCTCCGCCACTTCGCCTCGTAGGGCTGCTGCCGTTCGGCGAGCGACTGGTAGATCGGGGCCGTCACCGGCTTCTCGGGGTGCGAGATGCGTCCGATGCGCTGGGTGAGCGCCGACGCGTCGAGAGTCACCATCGGCTCGTCACCGAGGGTCCGTGTGATCGCCGGTTTGCTAAATTTCATACCCACCGCAGACCTAACGTTATCCCCGCGTCGGCGTGTCTCCATAGCGCGTTCGGTCACCCGACCGGGTGGTGGCTTTCCCAGGACCATGCGGCCGCATCGGTGCCGACTACTGCAAACGCATGAGTGCCCATCCGCAACGCGCGGGTGCTACGCCGGAACTGGCTCCGAAAGGAGGTCGAGCGCCTTTCGAACCGGCGCGTCCATGGGGATTTCCGCGTCACGTGGCGCTTCGACTGACGTGTCGATGACGAGATCGCGCCCGAGCCGGTCGGCGAGCGTGCGACCGCACCGCTCGCCCACCTCCGAAACGTCCGCCGTCACGCCGAGGCGCTGAAGAGAGGCGACCTCGTGCTGGAAGCCACAGGGAAGGACGCGATCGAACGCCGCAAGATCGGTCGACACGTTGAGCGCAAACCCGTGCGTCGTCACGCCGCGCGACACGCGCACGCCGATCGCGCCGATCTTCGCGGGCCGGCCGTCCGGCAGATCGACCCACACTCCGGTCTTGCCACGCTCGGTGCGCGACGCGACCCCGTAGCTTGTGAGCGCGTCGCGCAGGGCCTCTTCGATGGCGCGGACGTAGCCCACGAGGTCGGCGCCCTCGGCAAACGCGGTGATCGGATAACCGACGAGCTGGCCGGGGCCGTGGTAGGTGATATCGCCACCGCGGTCGACGCGATAGACGGAGGCACCCGCAGCACGGAGAACGTCTAGACCCACGAGAAGGTGGTCCGTCGTTCCTCGCCGTCCGATCGTGTACACGGGATCGTGCTCGAGCAGCAGGAGCCGCTCGGTGCCGCCGTCGCGCACGCGTGTCGCGACCGCCTCCTGCATTCGCCACGCGTCCACATAGGGGACACGCCCGAGCCAAGTCGCGTGCAACGATCTACCCAAGGCCGACGTGTCGCTCCGCGTGATACGAAGAACGGACGAGCGGTCCCGACTCGACATGGCGGAAGCCCATCGTCATCCCCTCGTCGTGAAGAGCCGCGAACTCCGCGGGCGTCCAGTAGCGCTCGATCGGAAGATGCATCGACGACGGTCGGAGATACTGGCCGACCGTCAGGACATTGGTCCCCTGCGCCGCGATGTCGCGCATCGTCGCGACCACCTCTTCGTGCGTCTCGCCGAGGCCCACCATGATGCCGCTCTTGCAAACGAGATCCGGCGCATGCTCCTTCGTGCGGCGGAGCACCTCGAGCGATCGCGGATACCGTGCCTGGGGTCGCACGCGCGGATACAGGCGCTCGACCGTCTCAACATTGTGGTTCAGGATCTCAGGCCGCTCGGCGAGTACCGCGTCGAGAGCGGCGGGGTCGCCGACGAAGTCGGGGATGAGCACCTCCACCGTCGTCCCCGGTGACTGCACGCGGATCTCGCGGATGGTCGCGGCGAAGAGCGACGCGCCGCCATCGGGGAGCTCGTCACGGTTCACACTGGTCACGACGGCGTGTCCGAGGGCCATCTGCGCGACCGCCGCGCCAACCCGGGCGGGCTCGTCGAGATCGACGACTCCCGGACGACCCGTCTTCACCGCGCAGAAGCCGCACGAGCGCGTGCAGGTGTCGCCCAGGATCATGAATGTCGCTGTGCCCGCGCCCCAGCACTCGGCCATGTTCGGGCAGTGGGCCTCCTCACAGACCGTGTGGAGCGACTTCGACCGCATGAGACGGCGGAGGTTCTCGTACTCCGGGCCCATCGGAAGACGGACCTTGAGCCAATCGGGGCGTGCGCGGTCGATCGGGACGACGGTGTTTGCCGCGCTGCGCCCTCGCGAGCGCGGCCGCTCGACCTCGCCGGGCATCTCGAACTTGATCGGCGCGAGCTCCCCCATTAGTACACCGGTACCGAGGTGCCCGTGGTCTGAAGCCAGTCACGCACGGCGGTGAGGAACCGCGCTGCCGTCGACCCATCGACGACGCGGTGGTCGAAGCCAATGACGATGTTCATCATCTGCCGGATCGCGATCGCGTCTTCGTCGGTCACCATGAGCCGCTTGCGGATCGATTCCGACGAGAGGATCGCGGCTTGGCCGGGCGGCACGATCGGGCTCGAGACGACCGTCCCTAGCGGACCGGTGTTGTTGAGCGTGAAGGTGCCGCCGGAAAGGTCGTCCAGGGTGAGCCGCCGCGCCTTCGCGCGATCGACGACGTCGCGGATGGAACGCATCAGACCCGCGAGGCTCTTGCCGTCGGCGTCTTTGATGACCGGCACGATGAGGCCGTCCTCCCCGAGGGCGACCGCGTAGCCCAGATTGAGCTCGCGGTGGCGGATGAGTCCCTGATCGGTCCAGCTCGAGTTGACGGACGGCACCGTGCGGAGCGCCTCCACGACGGCTTTCGCGATGAACGCGGCCGGCGACAGGTCGAAGCCTTCGCGCTCCTGGAATTCGCCTCTGACGCGCTCGCGGTAGCGCATGAGGTCGGTCATGTCGACCTCCATGACGGCGTGCGCGTGCGGAGCGCTCCACGCCTGGACCATGTTGTTCGCGATCGCGCGCCGCATCTGTGAGAGCGGCACGAGCTCGTCCCCGGAGAGCGAGGGAACCGGTGCCTGGCGCACGGGAGCCGATTGCGATTGCGCCTGCGGCTGTGCCTGAACGACGCGAGTCGCAGGCTGCTGCCGCGACGACTGTCGCTGCGCGATGAAGTCTTCGACATCCTTGCGCGACACGCGCCCACCGAGACCGGTGCCTTCGATCTGCGAGATGTCGACGCCCTGCTCGCTCGCGAGCTTCCTTACCGCAGGAGTGGCCCTGACATCGGATAGATCGGGACGCTCCGCGGTGGCGGTGGCCGCCGCCGACGGTTGAGGCGCGGGGGACGGACTTTGAGGTGGCGGCGGCGCGGCGCGAGTTGGTGCGGGCGCGGCCCCCTCAGGCGGGGCCTGGGCTCCGCCGGGTTGAGAGGGTTTCGGCGCCTGGGGGGCCGCAGCCTGCGGCTGCGGCTGCTGCGATGCGCGCTGCGGCGCCGCCGGCGCAGAGGGCTGGGCCGTGGCTTCTCCATCGGCGGTGTCGAAGACGGCGAGGAGCGTCCCGATCGGGACGGTTTGGCCCTCCTCGACCTTGACCTCCTTGAGGGTGCCAGCGACAGGCGACGGGATCTCGGTGTTCACCTTGTCGGTCTGCACCTCGACGAGCAGGTCGTATTTGTTCACTTTGTCGCCGGGCTGCTTGAGCCACTTCCCGATCGTGCCTTCGGTGACGGACTCGCCGAGCTTGGGCATCTTCAGCTCAAAAGCCATTGCACTCCCCTAGTACGCGGCCAGCTCGCGCATCTTGGCCGCGATCTTCGCCGGGTCGGGCATGAACCAGTCTTCCTGTGGTTTGTTGTACGGCATCGCGGGAACCTCTGGACCTCCGATGCGCATGACCGGAGCATCCAGGTCGCTGAACGCCTCCTCGGCGATCAGCGCCGCGATCTCGGCGCCGGCGCCGAACATCCGGTTATCTTCATAAACAACCAAACACTTTCCGGTCTTCCGCGCTTCCCGCAGGATGGTTTCGACGTCCGCAGGCTGCGGATATCCACGATATTCACCGAGAGGCCCTCAGCCGCCAGGGTTTCGGCCGCGGCGAGCGCGTGATGCAGCATGAGTCCGTAGGCGTAGACAGTGATGTCTGTGCCTTCGCGCTTCACGTCTGCGGGGCCGAGGGGCACCGTGTAGTCGCCATCGGGGACATCGCCCTTGACCGAACGGTAGGTCGCCTTGTGCTCGAGGAAGATCACCGGATCAGGATCGCGGATCGCACTCCGCAGCATGCCGGTGATGTCGTACGGCGTCGACGGCACGACGACCTTGAGCCCGGGGACGTGCGCGTAGAAGGCCTCGACCGATTGCGAGTGGTAGAGCGCTCCATGGATTGCCCCGCCCCAGGGCATGCGGATCACCATCGGGACCCCCCACGCGCCGTTCGACCGATAGCGCATACGGGCGGCCTCGTCGACGATCTGCTCGAAGGCCGGCGCGCTGAAATCCGCGAACTGCATCTCGGCGATCGGCACGAGGCCACCGAGCGCGGCGCCGATGGCGACGCCAACGATGCTCGATTCGGCGACTGGCGTGTCGATGACCCGATCGGCACCGAACTCTTCGATGAAACCGTCCGAGACGCGGAAAACCCCGCCGCGCACGCCGACGTCTTCGCCCAAGAGGATGAGCCGTTCGTCGCGTCTGAACTCGCTCTGGAGCGTGTCGTGTACCGCTTGGACATTGGTCTTGATCACGAGCGCCGCTCCGGCATGATCGGCGGGAACTCGTCGGGCCGGCGCTCGCGCATGATCGCGTAGACCGCTTCGAAGATATCGTCGCGGTTCGGCTTCGAGAAATAGTCTCCATCGTTGCCGACGGCCACACGGTTCGCGGTTCCGGTGAGCGTTCGGGGCCCCACCTCAAGGTGATCGATCGCCCGCTGGGTCTCGACGACCTCGCGAACAATGTATGCCGACGCGCCGCCCGGGACGTCCTCGTCTACGACGAGCAGGGCGCCGGTCTTCTCGACCGATTCGGCGATGGCGTGATCGCGATCGAACGGGAGCAGCGTCTGCACATCGATGATCTCCGTCTCGATACCCACGCCCGCGAGATCCTCCGCGGCTTCCATCGCGATCCGGCATAGGGCGCCGTACGTCACAACCGTGACGTCCGAGCCTCGGCGGATCGTTTCGGTGACGCCGAGCGGGATCGTGAACTCGCCGACGTTTTCCGGCAGACGCTCCTTGAGGCGATAGCCCGACAGGACCTCGATGAGAAGTGCCGGATCATCGCCTCGCAAGAGGGTGTTGTAGAGGCCGGCCGCGCGCGTCATGTCGCGCGGCACCGCGACGTGGAGGCCGCGCAATGACGAAATGATCGTCGCCATCGGCGACCCCGTGTGCCAGATGCCCTGCAGCCGGTGGCCTTTGGTGCGGATGAGCACGGGCGCCTTCTGTCCGCCGCCGGTGCGCCAGTGCAGCGTCGCGAGGTCGTCGGAGGCGAGCTCGAGCGCGTACAGCAGATAGTCGACGTACTGGATATCCACGACTGGCCGGAGTCCTCTCAGGGCTGCACCGATCCCCTGCCCGAGGATCGTCGCCTCGCGGATGCCGGTATTGATGACGCGCTGCTCGCCGTGCTTCGCCTGCAGTCCCTCGAAGACGAGGTTGACGTCGCCGAGCTTTCCGATGTCCTCGCCGAGGATGAGGATCCGCGGGTCGCGCTCGAGGTTCGCGTCGAAGCACCGCAGGAGCACCATCCGGCCGTCCACCATCTCGGCGTCGTTGGGGTACGCCGGGCCGACCCAGCCGATCCGGAGCGGAGACTCCGCCGACCGGCTGTAGAGGTGCGAGTTGAAGAGCTCGTCGTTGTGCTTCGCATACGACTCGGCGAATGCGGCGAGGTCATCACGCGCGGATCCCGCGCGGCCTCGGAGCGCGGCGAGCGCCCGGCGTGCCGTCGATGCGATGAGCCGCCGGCTCGGAGGATCAGTGGTGCGCAGCTCCTCGACGAGCGCCTCGAGGGCGGCCTGGTCCTCCGCGGCCGCCGCCTCGAGGACCGTCAGGGCCTGCTCGCGCTCAGCGTGGATCGGAGCCTGATACGCGTCCCAGGCTTCCTCGCGGATGCGCTCGACGTCGATGCGGCTCGCCCGCTCGAGCTCGTCAAGGGAGGTCGCATCCGCCATCTCTTCGCGAATGAGCCACTCGCGCATACGGCGGATTGGATCGAACTCAATCTCGAAGCGCAGTCGCTCCTTTGACTTGTAGCGCTCGTGCGAACCGCTCGTCGAGTGTCCCTGCGGTTGCGTCATCTCGGTCACGTGAATGACAGCGGGGATGTGCTCGCGGCGGGCACGCTCGGCCGCGATCTGGTAGACGTCGCAGCACGCGACGTAGTCGTGGCCCTTTACGGTATACAGCTCGATGCCCGTGCCCTCGCGCTGCCGGCGGAAGCCCTCGAGCACGGCGGAGATCGAGGCCTTCGTCGTCTGAAACTCGTTCGGCACCGAGATCCCATAGCCGTCGTCCCACACCGAGATGACCAGAGGGATCTGCAGGACTCCCGCGGCGTTCAGGCTCTCCCAGAACACACCCTCGCTGGTCCCCGCGTTCCCGATCGTGGCGAAGCAGACCTCCTCGCCGCCGCGCGAGAAGCCGCGCGCGACCGATCGCGCGGCCGGCGACTCGCGGTAGAGCCGCGATGCCCACGCCAGGCCCACCGAACGAGGCATCTGCGCAGCCACGGGGGAAAGTTCCGACGCGGACTGCCCCGTCGCGAGTAGGTCTTTGAAGCGCCCGCGGTCGTCCAGGGTGCGCGTCGCAAAGTGGCTCAGCATCTGGCGGCCGGCGGAGTTGGGGTCGCGGACGACGTCAGGATCCGCGTAGAGCTGCGCGAAGTATTGCGAAAGATCGGCCAGGCCGACCGCGAACATGAAGGTCTGGTCGCGGTAGTACCCGGACCGCCAGTCGCCCGGCCGGAAGGCGTGTGCCATTCCCAGCTGGGCGATCTCTTTCCCTTCGCCGGAGATGCCAAAGGGCGCCTTTCCGACGAGGACCTCTCGCCTCGACAGCTCGCTCGCCGCGCGGCTGCGCACGGCGAGGCGGTAGTCGGCGAGAACGTCCTGAGCGCTGAGGCGGAGCTTCGCTTTAGGAGTGGTGACCGCGATGTCGGGGCGGGTGCCCGTCTTCATCCACGTTCAATGGTGCCAGTTCCGGGCCACTAGGCCGCCGCGGCTTGCTCCGCGCGGTCAAGGAACGGAAGTGTCGCGGCGAGGAACTCGTCCGGTCGCTCCGCTTGGGGCATATGGCCACAGTGGTCGATCAGCGCGACCTGCGCCTGCCGTAGCGTGGCGTGCACGTCGGCGAGATGCCGTAGCGGAAGTACGAAGTCCTCGCGACCCCACACCACCAGGGCCGGGCCGGTATAGAGCGCGGATCGCGCCACCCAGGCGTCTCGCAATGAGCGCCGCACGCCGCGGATGCCCACCCCCGCGGAGAGCGCCCGCACGAATTCCGGGAATGAGCTGTTGCCGTATCGCTCCGCTTCCTCGTAGAGCTCGGGCGTGATGCGTCCGGCGTCGTAAAAGCACGTGCGGAGCACGTTGCGCGCGGCGCCGCGCGGTCGGGGGAGCCGCGCGACGAGACCGAACCCAGGCAGCGAGCACGCCCGCAGGAAGAACGCGACGTCGCGCCCGAGACCGCCTGGGGCGACGAGGACGATCGAGCGTGTCCTCATCGGCGCGGTCACGGCCGTCATGTATGCGATCGCACCACCCATCGAGTTCCCGGCGATGTGCGCGCGTTCGATCCCGAGAACATCCATTGCGGCGATGACGAAGCGCGGGTAGAACGCTTCCTCGGGCCCGAAGTAACGGACACGGCGAGGCGCTTCACTCTGCCCAAAGCCTGGAAGGTCAAGCGCGATGACCTGACGTCCGGTCGAGGCGAGGGCAGGCATCACCGGTCGCCAGTTCTCAGCCCAGCCACCGACGCCGTGAACGAGCACGATCGGCTCCCGACCGTTGCCACCGTCCTCGACGAGAACGCGTGTCCGCAGACCTTCGACCGTGATCGTGCGTGGCTCCATCTCTGGCTATCCTGCTCCCCGACATGCTTTTCTACTACCTCTGCACGATCGGCGAAAAGCTGCACCGAGAAGCGTATCCCCAAGGCGCCCAGTCGAAGGATGCCGATGTCTACAAGTGG
>Ga0209376_1003454_pt1 | contig 14281 bp, 12 predicted proteins | sample GraSoiAngelo_134_FD_185891 | JGI IMG/M metagenome (GOLD analysis project Ga0209376, IMG submission 185891) | Grasslands soil microbial communities from the Angelo Coastal Reserve, California, USA - 14_0929_05_30cm (SPAdes) (version 2) | ecosystem: Environmental > Terrestrial > Soil > Grasslands ... | reverse complement strand
TCTCCAGTTCCGATGCAAGCAATGAACAAGAGCGAATGGCCTCTCTTGCCATAAGCTATACGCCATACGCCATCAGCTCTTCGAAACCGCCAGCAGGTCCTTCAGGGTCAGTAGGCTCACGAGCGTTACGTCCAACTTCTCCACGTTCGCGCGTCCGTCCTGCTCCATGCGATCCACGATCACGAGGGAGTGAGCCACCTCTAAGCCGGCCTCCCGGGCCGCTTTCACCGCTTTGATGACCGACCCGCCGGTGGTCAAGACGTCGTCCACGATCAGCGCCCGGTCTCCCGGTTTGACGGCGCCGTCAATGAGTTTACCGAGCCCGTGGTCCTTGGGCTGCTTGCGGACCACAAACGTGCGCCACTCGCGACGCGGGGTGGCGCCGTACCCGTAGTCCGAGATCGCCGTGGCGAGGGCGATGGCGCCGATCTCCAACCCGCCGACGCAGTTCAACGCCAGATCCTTGATCTGAGCGAAAGCCAGTTGGGCGACCAGGTGGCGGGGCGCCGGATGAGCCATGAGAACCCGGCAGTCCACATAGTATGGACTCGTGATCCCGGACGCGAGCTTGAAGCCCGCCGCCGGGTCCCATTTGAAGGACTGGGTCGTGATGAAGGCCCTGGCGAGATCGTCTTTCAGCATGGCACACAATCCGGATCAGCCCTCTGAGCGGACGCAGTATAACGGCATTCGGAGCGGGAGTCACGAAGTCTGTTTCGCGGGGCATGCGGGAAATGAAGGTTTTCTTGACCGACGCCCGGAGTCTGGTAGGGTAGCTCACGGAAGATCTGAGGCGTGCGGCTCATGCTCGGTTAGGCGGTAGCTATTCACTCCGAACCGAAAGGAGTTTGTCATGATCGTACGGGCAGTCATCGTAGGGATACTGATCGTGGCCTTTGCGGCACCGGTGTTTGCGGACCAGAAGTCCCGCGGCGTCGATCGGCGGGAGCATCGACAGAAGGAGCGGATCAAGCAAGGGGTAAAGACCGGCGAACTGACCAAAGAGGAAGCCAAGGGGCTGGTGCAGGAACAGAGAGAGATTCGGGCCAAAGAACGGGAGATGAAGTCGGACGGTACCTTCACGAAAGAAGAGCGGAAGGAACTCCAGCAGGACCTGAACGAAGCCAGCAAGAACATTCAGGAGCAGAAGCACGACGAGCAGACGCGGTAAGCCCTGAGGCCTGCGCGCCGAAGCGCAACCCCGTCACCTTGAGCGGCCGTTCCAGATGGGACGGCCGCTCGTGTTTTGAGTGCAGAGGCGGGCTGCTCCTCACCATCCCAGCCGAGACGAATTGTTTGCGACACCGGAAACGGTTCCTGACGCCGTTTCCGTCCGCGCCTCAATCGTCATCGTCATCCTTGTCATCATCCCGGCGGTCGCCGCATTTCCTCCCCTCGGAGCGTGACGAAATGTCGGCTTTCACGGTGGCGCTGCCGACATCTTCGCCGATGGTGAGTTCCACCGTCACCGGGTTCACGGTCCCGGTCAGCTCGGCGCACTTGCCCTCTGCCTCGAACTTGAAACCACCTCTCGCACGAGGCTGGATTTTTGCCGTCAACCTCACGCCGTCGATCACTCCTCTGAACTTGAACCGTCCTTTCTTCTGTTTGAAGGAGCCCGCCGGGATGGTGGTCGAATAGGATCCAACCTTCAGCGTGAGATCCTCGGTCAGGGGCGCGATCCCGGCGCCAGCGCCGAGGGTGAAGGAGCCCTCCACCTCAAAGCTGTCGTTGTTCGCTCCGGGGGACAACTCGATCTCCACCTTCGGTCTGAAGGTCGCAAACGCCTGTGCCTGAATCGAGGGCTCGAAAATCGCGAACGGCGAGAGCGAGTTGACGAGCCCGCAGATCACGGCGGCGGTCGTGTCGAGAGAGGTCGTCACGTCCACGAACCCCGTGCCCGCGAAGTGCATGAGGCGCATCAGGCCGGCCGTACTGCTGAAGGCGCTGAAGGTGATACCGGTGTAGTTGATGCACACCAGGACGGAAGCAGAAGCCGAGGAGACCGCCGTAGTGGTGATGTCAAAGTAGGTCGGAGGGCTCCCGGGCTTGAAGCCGGCGGGCGGCGGCGGCCCGGTGCGGCTCGTGGCCAGGCCGGTCACCCCCGCCCCCGTGACATTCGAGAATGTGAGGGTCACCGGCGTCGTCCCTGTGGCCAAGTCCACCGGCTGGACAAGGACATTGCCTCCTGCGGGAGTGTTAATCTCAGCAAGCTTCGCCACGAAGGCGTCTGGGGTTCCGCCGAACCCCGTCTGGACGGCGCCCGGGGTCGTGGGGAAGTCTGGCGACTCGGTCCCGCCAGTCACATAGGCGCTGCCGGCAGTGTCCACCGCGATCCCGAAGCCCTCGTCCAAGCTGCTGCCGCCGAGAAAGGTGGAGTAGACCAGGGCCGTGCCGGCGGGGTTGAGCTTCACCATGAAGGCGTCCAAGATTCCGCCGAAGGTCTCCCGGACGGCGCCCGGGGTCGTGGGGAAGTTCGTCGAGAAGGTCAGACCCGTCACGTAGGCGTTGCCGGTGGCATCAACTGCGATGGCGTTCCCACGGTCGGACGAGAATCCGCCGAGGTAGGTGGAGTAGACCAGCGCCGAGCCGTCGCCGTTGAGTTTCGTCACGAAGGCGTCGCTACGGCCGCCGAAGGTGGTCCGGAAAGCGCCCGTGGTCGTAGGGAAGTTCGTCGAGGAGGTCCCGCCTGTTGCGTACGCGTTGCCTTCGGCGTCCACGGCGATGCCTTGGCCCTGGTCAAAGCCGTCGCCGCCGAGATAGGTGGAGTACACCAGGGCCGTGCCGGCGGCATTTAGCTTCACCACGAAGGCGTCGCTCGCGAAGTTAGGGGTGGTCTGGAAGGCGCCTGGGGTCGTGGGGAAGTTCGTCGAGAAGGTCAGACCCGTCACGTAGGCGTTGCCGGTGGCGTCCACGGCGATGCCGTTCCCAAGGTCGTCGCTGTCGCCGCCGAGATAGGTGGAGTAGACGAGCCCGGACCCGGTAGGGTTGAGTTTGGTCATGAAGGCGTCGATGGTCCCGGCGAACCCCGGCTGGACCGTGTCCGCGGTGGTGGGGAAGTTCGTCGACAAGGTCTGGCCCGTCACGTAAGCGTTGCCGGTGGCGTCCACGGCCATACCGAAGCCCTCGTCGTCGTCGCCGCCGCCGAGATAGGTGGAGTAGACGAGGGCGGAGCCTGTCGCGTTGAGTTTCGTCACGAAGGCGTCCCCGATAATGGAGCTGACGCCACTAAAGCCGGGCTGAACGGTGCCCGTGGTGGTGGGGAAGTTCGTCGAGAAGGTGTGACCCGTCACGTAAGCGTTGCCGGTGGCGTCCACGGCGATGCCGTGGCCCTGGTCAAAGCCGTCGCCGCCGAGATAGGTGGTGTAGACGAGGGCGGAGCCTGTCGGGTTGAGCTTCGTCACGAAGGCGTCGGCCTCGCCGCCGCCGAAGGCCGTCTGGAAGGCCCCCGCCGTCGTTGGGAAGTCGCTGGAACCAGCGAAACCCGTCACGTAGGCGTTCCCCACGGCGTCGACGGCGACGCCGAAGCCCTGGTCACCGCCACTGCCCCCGAGGTGGGTGGAGTAGGCGAGCACCGGGTCGATGACGAGCGGCCTGCTCCGGTCGTAAGACGCGACCTGAATTGCAACGTGAGGCGTGAAGGGCACCCGTTGCTCCGGGGAATGCAACGGGTCCCCGGCGCGAGGCGAATCGGTGGCCAGGAGGATATTGTTTCCAGCCACGAGCTGTTTACGCCCTTTCTCGTCTTGCTGGTACACGAGAGGTTTTTTGAGATACAGGTCAGCGCCGGAGACGGTGAGAGTCACGTCGCCATTATCGGCAAGCCTCGGATTTTCGGCGCCCTCGAAGGCGAGCTTGATCTGATTCGGATCCGCGCCGGGGGACACGACGAAGTCGTATTCCAGTTTGCCCTGGTTGCCGTAATAGACCACGTCGATGCCGGGGTAGATGTTCTTGTACTCGACCTTCTCGTAGGTGGGAATGTGTGTGCGCCACTTCTTGGGGTCATTGCCGATGAAATAGTTGACGACGCCGGGTAACGGCGCAACGCCATGCGCCATAGGCGAACGGTTCGCTCCTTCGAGTCGCATCCGCAGAACGGCTTGTTTCGTCGGTTGCGTCCGTTTGGTCCGTTCAGACAGTTCGGCGCGGAGATGGGATGACTGCTCTTTTCCGGGAACGGACCCAACTGACTCAACGGACTCAACTTCAGCGGAACGGAGAGCGAACACGGCTTCATTTTCTGCCAGGAACAGCGTGTACGCCCGACCTCGCGCGACGAAATTGACCTGACGATCCGTCTGCCCCTTGTTGGCCTCGAACCTGAGAGGCAGCTTGCCGTAGGACTCTATGGCCTGAAGCTTGCTCAGCGTTCGCGCCGGTAACGGACTCGGCGCTTTCGAGGCAGTCACCAGACTGGGACCCATGATGAGTGCCAGTGCCGTCGCGAGTAGCCAACACGTCCCTGTGGACTCTCTGCCCATACGGGTCATCGTGCATCTCCTCCTTCGACGCGAAGACCACAGCAAAAAGCCGCTGCGGTGCATGAATAAATAGTTCTCCGGGCAAGCTAGGTCAGTGGTGCTATGCCCTGCGGACAAGGCGGTGGGAGTATGGACGTACCCTTAACGAAGCGCAATCCCCCCAAAAGTAGGGGGGGTCTGTCGGCTGGGCTGGAAAACTGGGATTGGCCGTACAGGTTTTATCCTCCTCCCGATTCCGCTCGCACGGTTTGCCAATCTGTGACCGCGCCATCTTCGAAATACACCCTCAATTCAGCCGTGCTGCAGGGATTTTTCCCACCGGGCGGATACAACCACACTTCAACTGCCCTTCCTTTGTGCTGAATGGTTTTCTTACAGATCGGCTCTCCGAATACGAGATAGACCTGATCGTGATCCATCCCGTGGAGGGGGTAGCCAAGGTCTATAGCTCGTTTGATCCGATCGGGGTAGGTCGGATAGTTCTCCTTCATCAAACGAGAGCGTTCGGGGTCACATCCTCCGAAAATGAAGAACACCACAAGGAGGAGGCTCAGCAGTCTCAAGGGTTGCATTGAATGCCACTGTACGTTAGGGACTTGCTATCTACTGCGTCACTCAAATTTGGATAGGTCGTTTCTCGTTTGTGACCATCTGGTCCTCATAACCAATTATCCCTGTCCAAATGTTACGAGGGGCTAGCTCACAACACTTGTTCCTTACAGATACCCTTCCGTTCCAATACTTCCACGAGGGCCGCCATCTCCCACATGGTGGAAATCGCCAGCTCCTCGATCGTCGCCGGTTCTTTGGGGGCGAGTTTTTCAGCCATGTTGTCGGCAAGGCTAGGCCGCCCTGCGGGCAGGTGTCAAGGGTGGCTTCTGGCACCGAGGGGGAGCTTGACCTAAAACCGCCAAGAAATCCCTGCGAGCAGATGATGGGTGTTGAGATCGGACTGCAACGGCACCCGAAGGGATGAGAGTGCGCTATTGAGGACTGGTTCCGCGCGGAAATGTGTGAACCGATATTCCCCAAAGACGGCCACATGTTCGAAAAGCTGCCAGGAGGCACCAGCTCCTACCTTGACCCCCAGCGAGGTATCCGTGGCTGTCTGAGTGGTGAGCTCGGCATTCGTTTTGTTGGTGGCTCGTGTCAGGAAGAGCGCGGGACCAACCGTCAGGTACGGTTGCAACTGCCCCTTCGGAAATTCTGGACTGACCCGGAGCGGGAGGCGCAGTCGGATGACATCGAACGCGATCGCGGTGATGGAAAAATCGATCTCCTGAAGTGTCGCTGGTACAGTTGCGCCTGGGATAGTGAGAGAGACTGTCTGTGTCGGAATGTCTGCATTGAAATGAAACACGTCCAACCCAATGCCGTACCACGGAAACCTCTCAAACCAATAGCCAGCGCGACCTCCAACGGTTGCCGAGATGTCCCACTTCACGTTATGGAACGTGTGGTTTGCCGGGCCGCTTGGTGGATTCACAACGAGCGTCACGTCACTGCGCTCCGTGTCTGCCGCTCCGCCATACAAATCCGCAAACCATTCAGCTGCCGCGGGGGGAGCCGTCATGAGAAACCAGGCTAACCCCACGAGCCCAAGTATCAATCTGTGGAAGGAGCGATGATCGATTGACATGAGCTATGTAGAGTCCAGTTTCTCGACCATGTTGTTTGGCAACGCTAGGCTGTCCGTGGGGAGGTGTCAAGGGGGACCTTGGTCAGCCTGGAGAAGTGTGCAGAAGCTCGAATCTAGTTGAATAGAAAAAGGGTGACAGGCTATTTCAAAAGTCCACTGGAGGCAAAGGAACTATCCGCCGCGATGTGATCGAACGCCGCGGATCAAGCGAAGCTTGGTATGGCGGGCAGCCTTTGCTTCCAGCGAAGGCTGGTGCCGAAGCGATGTTTAAAGACAAGGCCCCAGCGGGTCGCCGCTGAGGCTCGACATTATGCTATGAGAAGTGGTACTGACTCTTATTGCGGCATGTTTATAAGTCAGCGGTTCGGGGGGTTTAGAACTCTCTCTTGAACCGAGCGAGAGTTGTATACGATGATGTTAAGTCTCTAGGGGGATAAAGTTGAACATTGTAGCGGGGAGTGCCACATGATCTATGATGCGGATGCCCCGATCCTTTAATCTCTCCAACGATTAAATAGCCACTCGAAGTCTCGCAGCATGCGAGCGTTCTGCCGTTCTGCTCTTCGCTGTTTTATGAAGCCTTGGGTCACGTGCCAGTACTCCAAGACGATTGACCGGAAGAAGCGCTTTGCCGTCTCTTCATCTGCAATGCCCATCTGAATCGCTCCGCTCAAGCCCTCAAACACATTCAGCACGTCGAGAAGGTTTGAGTATCTTGCACGATCTTCCTGAAGGTATTTCATCTGTTCATCGGGCGTCTGACGCTGTCGGAGTTCCGACACGACTTCCCTGCCGTTCCTCTTAGCATGAAAGAACTGCGGGTCATTCCATCGGTTGATAAAATCAAGTGAAACGGCCATCCTCGCTTGCTGCCCTTGCGCGATCCTAGAATCGAGAGCATTGACTGCCGCAATAAGCGCGCCTGCTCCTCCGAATACGGCCGCAGTGAAAATAAGAGTAGGTCGCCATGATTCCTGACCCAAAATGAAGGCCAGAATGAGGCCGAGAGCGACCAGGCAAATTCCCACTAGCCAATTCACTGAGAATTGCAGGGTTATTTTCCGGCTGCCAATCACGTCGCTGCTACCTGCTAGTGTCTGGTGTGTGTGTATTCTCTGTACCTAGACTCAGTATCCTCGTAGAAAAGGGCCAGCCCCGTTTCTTGAAGGTTGGCCCTTCTCATAAGCAGCCTGAGCCTAGGTTTGCCACCTGTTAGCTAATAGTCTATTCGACCTCACGACGTCATGAACAATAAAGTCGAGCAGGCAGATGGTGCCGAAGCCGGGATTTGAACCCGGACACCCTTGCGGGCGCTAGACCCTGAATCTAGTGCGTCTGCCAATTCCGCCACTTCGGCCCTTGTGGGATGCTGAAATAAGCCTACAACTGCGTTCTCGCTTCGCTCAAGCCCTCGACGTACCGAACTAAGCCTACTGGGGGCAAACTAACTCTCCGCTCACATTTGATCGTTCGACCCAGAGGCTCTCGACGGGTCGAAGCGAGCGGGTCAAGCGAAGCTTGGTATGTACCTCCTCAGGTCCCTCGCTCCCTGCGGCCTTGTTCTAGGCTTATTTGAGCATCCCTGAGAATTATTCCTTCAAAATCAGTAAGAAAGCTATTATCACTGATTTCTCAGGTGCCGTCAAGTCGGCACCAGTCGGTCATTTGCGGCCGATCGGCGAGGCACAGGCCGGTCTCCAGGCCTGGGCGACGGGGATGTCGCGCGGGTCCCCGAAGAGGACGATGCGTTCTCGGACCAGGCCGGCGGCGGCCAGAAGGAAGGGCGCCGGGATGAATGGCGCCTCGTCCGCGATCAGCACGTCGAACCGTACCCGAGCAAACAGGGGATCGGACACCACGCGCGCGGCCGTCGTCGCGACGACCCGCTTGGTCTGAAGAAACGCCTGGCGGTTGGTGCCTTCCTCGGCGGCCAGTAGCTCTCTGATTTTTTTGGTCCCGCCCAGCTTCTTGATCTCGTCCTTCAGCTCGTGGTATTCGGGCCGTATGTCCTTGGGGATGGCAGCCTCCGGGCTGAGCGCCTCGATGCGGCGTTTCGCCACTTCCAGTTCCGCCAGAATCGTCTGGACCGACTGCTCGTAGATGCTCCGATACTCGTTCAGGGAGCCTACGTTTTTCCCCACCGCCTGCATCGACAACCGCTTCCAGATCGTGAGCGCTTCGTATTCGGCCAGCGTCGCGTTGATGTCTTTGATCTTGCCCTGCAGGTCGCTGACTTGGGTCAGCAGGCGCCATTCGAGCAACTTGACCTCATCGAGATCGCGTTGCTTCTCTGCTTTGAACGCCAGCAGAGGGCTCAGTTCCCGGAACCGGTCGTATTTGCGGCGGAGCGTGGCCTTGTCAGCTCTCGATTTGGCGTAGAAGCGGTTCATTTGCGTCTCGAAACCGAGGTCCTGTAACGCGAGGCCGGCCACGTCGCTCTGCGCCGGCAGTTCGTAGCGGCTCAGCAGGCTCTTGAATTGCAACCCGGCGCCGCGCATCGCGCGGGCGATGGCGCCCAGCACCTCATCCGTGGTGTGGTGATCCCGGCCGACAACCAGCAGCCGTTTATTGGCGCGGACCAGCTCGATGACCAACGCCGTCAGCTTGGCGCGGCGGGTGGCCGGGTCGTCACCCCACAAGGGGCTGAACACGGACGAAGGAACCGCGGCCCGTGCCTGCGACTCGGGGTCGGGCTGATCCGGGTCCAGCAACGGGACCAGCCGTTCCGCCGGTCCCAGCATGTAGGTTCCCGACTTTCTCGCCATCTCGGCCAGGCGGCGCGAGGCGGTGTCGAAAAAGCCAGCCGAGTCCGGGACGAGGGTGGCGGAGGCGACGGTCTGGCCGACTGCGTCGAATGTCTGGATCAACACCGTCTTGGCGCGGCGGCCGACCACAAATCCCTCGGTGGGTTCGATGTCGCCGGTCGGGATGATGGTGACCGGAAGATCTTCCGACAGGGCGACTTCCGCCGGCACCTCGAGCTCGTACAGATGAAGCGTGCCGGCGGTGAGGATCAGCCGGCCTGCCGACACCGTGACGGGGGCGTCCAGCCCACGCGCCGACGCGCTCTCGCGCTGTTCAGCCAGGAGGCGGGAAAAGTGTTCAAGCAGGTCGAGTAATTTCACGGCTGAATCTTACCTTGGGGCCTGGGGGCTGTCCAGCAGGACGCGGGAGCAGCCCTGACGGCCAGGCGACGGCTCATCATCGTTGTCAGTCAACGGGTTCCGGGGCCGGGCGCTCCGGGGGCCTGCGATTGAGGCCTCGGCCATCACTCCTCCCGAATCGTTCATTGACTTTTCTGTATCGGCTCAGTATGCTTTTTGATTCCCGATAGAAAGGGTGAGCGACATGAAGGTGATTCTGCAAGAGAATGTGGAAGGCGTCGGACACCTGGGGGATGTCTTGGACGTCAAAGACGGCTTTGCGCGGAACTATTTACTCCCCCGCCGCAAGGCGCTCCAGGCCAGTCCCCGGAACGTGAAAGCGTTCGAGCACACCAAACGCGTGATGGGCGAGAGAGCGAAGAAGGAGAAACTGGAAATCGAGGGCCTGGCGAAGAGGCTCTCCGCGGTTTCGCTGACGATTACGGCCCAGGTGGGGAAGGATGACAAGCTGTTCGGTTCGGTGACCGTCAAAGATATCGCGGAGGGCTTGGCGGCGCAAGGTTTTGAGGTGGACCGCAGGAAGATCCAGCTTGCGCAGCCGATCAAGGAGCTCGGCACCTTTACCGTCCCGGTCAAACTCCATCGCGATGTGACCGCGAGCGTGGCGGTCCTGGTCGGGAAGAAGCAAGAGGCCGATTCGCCACCGGAAGCGACGTGAGGCGAGTGAGAGGGGGAAGCAGCAACAGATGAGTCTCGCGGTGGGTTCACTGAAGGCCTTGAAGGCAGCCGATCCGGCGGTGTACGAGGCGATCCGGGCTGAAGAAAAGCGTCAGCGCGACAAGCTGCTGCTGATCGCCTCGGAGAATTTTGCGAGCCCCGCGGTGCTCGCCGCCCAGGGATGCCTGATGACCAACAAATACGCCGAGGGCTATCCCGCGCGGCGGTATTACGGCGGCTGTCAGAACGTGGATACGGTCGAAGAATTAGCGATCCAGCGGGCCAAGCAAATCTTCGGGGCCGAGCACGTCAACGTGCAGCCGCACTCGGGCTCGCAGGCCAATATGGCCGCCTACCTGTCGGTGCTGAAGACCGGCGACGTGATTCTGGGCATGGATCTCTCGCAAGGGGGCCATCTGACCCACGGCAGTCGCGTGAACTTCTCGGGCACGCTGTTCCGGTCCTATTTTTACGGCGTCGACCGCACCACCGAGGTCATTGACTATGACGCCGTGCAGCGCATCGCGGAGGAATGCCGTCCGCGCATGATCGTGGTGGGCGCCAGCGCCTATTCGAGGATTCTGGACTTTCCCCGGTTCCGGACGATCGCCCAGTCGGTGGGCGCCTATCTGCTCGTGGACATGGCGCACATCGCGGGCCTGATCGCGGCCGGTCTTCATCCCAGCCCGGTGCCCTATGCGGACTTCGTGACCACCACGACGCACAAGACGCTCCGGGGTCCGCGGGGCGGGATCATCATGTGCAAAGCGGAGCATGCCAAGGCGGTGGACAAGACCATCTTCCCCGGAACCCAGGGGGGGCCGCTGATGCATGTGATCGCCGCCAAAGCCGTGGCGCTGAACGAGGCGCTGTCGCCGGCGTTTAAGCTCTACCAGCAGCAGGTGGTCGCCAACGCCCGCACGCTCGCCTCGGGACTCGCCCAGCGTGGATACCGGGTGGTCTCCGGAGGCACCGATACGCATCTGTTCCTGGTCAATCTGAGCGGTAACGGAGTGACCGGCAAGGAGGCCGAAACCGCGCTCGATGCGGCAGGCATTACCGTCAACAAGAACGCCGTGCCCTACGACGAAAAACCCCCTGCCGTCGCCAGCGGGATCCGGTTGGGGACTCCGATTGTGTCCACGCGGGGAATGCGGGAACCGGAGATGAATGAGATCGTCTCGCTGATCCACCGAGTGCTCGAGCGGCCGCAGGACGCGCGTGTGCAACGGGAAGTCCGCAAGCAGGCGAAAGCCCTCTGCGGTCGTTTTCCGATCTTCTACGCCTACGACGCGGCGTTAGTCTGAAAAGGATACCGTCCGGTGAAATGCCCGTTCTGCGACGAGATCGAGGATAAAGTCGTGGATTCTCGGATGGGCAAGGAGGGCGAGGTCATCCGCCGCCGCCGTGAATGCCTCGCGTGCAAGCGCCGGTACACCACGTATGAGCGGGTCGAAGAGAGTCTCCCCGTGGTGGTGAAGAAGGATGGGCGGCGCGAGTCGTTCGATCGGGCGAAGATTCTGGCCGGCCTCAAGAAGGCGTGCGAGAAGCGGCCGATCAGTATCGCGACCATCGAGGCGGTCGCGGATCGGATAGAAAAGCGCGTCCAGGAGATGGGCGAGACTGAAATTCAGAGCAGGACGGTCGGGGAAGAGGTCATGCGAGAGCTGCATCAGCTCGACCAGATCGCCTATGTCCGCTTCGCGTCGGTGTACCGGGAGTTCAAGGACATCGATCAGTTCATGGATGAACTGAAGGCGTTGGCCCGGGAGCGTCAGGAGAAGTAGCCCGGCCGCTTCGTCCCCCTTTGATCCTCCCTCCCTTCCGCAGAGGACCGATCATGCAGGCTGCACGATCCAAACGGGTACCGCGTAAACCAGCGACGAAGCGGAGGGCAGGCGTCGCCACGCGAGTCGCGATCATCGGTGCGGGCCGGGGCGGCACCGCCCTGATGGAGGTGTTTGCCAGGGACCCGTTGGTTCAGGTGGTGGGCATTGCGGAGCTCAATCCCAAGGCCGCCGGCGTCAAGCTGGCCCGCCGGCTGAAAATTCCGGTCACCCGCGATTACCGGGAGCTCCTGACCATGGAGCACGTTGATTTGATGATCGATGTGACCGGCAATGCCGAGGTGGGACGGGTGCTGCAGGACTTCCATCGCTTTGGCGTCGCGGTCATCGGAGGGGCCAGCGCGAAGTTCATGTGGCAGTTGGTTGAAGCGCGCATCCTGGCGGCCGCCGAGATCGAAAAGACCCTGAACCGGTATCAGTCACTGTACCGGCTCTATGTGAAGGAGGCGAGCGCGGCCGTGACCGCGGAACGCATCCGCATCGCGTGCGAGATCCACGACGGCCTGGTCCAGAACCTGGCCGGGGCGAATTTCAAACTCGATCTCTGCCAGGAGTTGATCGGGAAGGATCCACAAGCGTGCCAGGCCATGCTGCTTGAGACTAAGACCCAACTGCGGATGGCCATCGAGGAGGCCCGGCAGGTCATTTTCAACCTCCGCCCGGTCCAGTACGACAAGCTCGAATTGATCCCGGCTCTGACCAATTACCTGAAGTCCTACGAAACGCAATACCAGATCAAGACCGAGTTCTCGATGTCCGGCGACGAGACCACGTTATTTCCGAAGACGAAGATCTTCCTCTTTCGGATCGTGCAGGAAGCGCTCAGCAACGTGCAACAGCACGCGAAGGCGGACCGCGCGGCGGTCCGCCTGGTGATCACCCCCGCTGCGCTCACGGCCACGATCACCGACAACGGAGTCGGCTTTGACGTCCAGGCGGTGTCCCGGGATCCGGAGAAGTGGGATCATTTCGGGTTGCGGGGCATTCTGGAGCGCGCGCGCCTGGTGGGCGGCACGGCCGGGATCGAGTCCAAAAAGGGACGGGGCACACGAGTGGTAATCGAGGTGCCGCTGGTAAAGAAGGAGGCCACCCGTAATGGAACGAATTAAAGTGCTGATCGCCGATGATCACCGGGTCGTGCGGGAAGGGCTGATGGCCATCCTCAAGACCAAGGAGAACATCGAGGTCGTCGGAGAGGCGCAGGATGGGCAGGAAGCCATCGAGAAGGTCCGGACCCTCGAGCCGGATGTCATCCTGATGGATGTGAGCATGCCGCGAATGGGAGGCGTGGAGGCGACTCGACAGATCAAGCGGGAGTTTCCGCACATCGGCATCATCGCGCTGACGATGTACGATGAGCAACAGTATATCTTCGATCTTGTCCGTGCCGGAGCGACCGGATACTTGTTGAAAGATACGGAGTCGGCTCAAATTGTGGAAGCGATCCGGGCGATCTATCGTGGGGAATCGCTGATTCACCCGTCAGTGGCCAGCAAGATCCTCGCGGAATTTTCGCTGTTGGCTCAGAAAAAGGGGAAGAAGCCGTCATGGGAGGACCACGACTTGACCGAGCGCGAGATTACGGTGCTGCGGTTGGTGGCGGACGGAAAAACCAACAAAGAGATCGCGAACAACCTGGATCTGAGCGAGAAAACCGTCAAGAACCACGTCCGGAATATCTTCCACAAGCTCCAGGTCTACGACCGGACGCAAGCTGCCATCCTGGGGATTCGCAAGGGCATCATCGAACTGGAGCCCCGCCCTTAGCCCGGATCATTCATGAACGCTTCTGCTGCAATCGTGGATAAAATGGAGCTGAGGCGTCTTACTCTCGCGCCAAGATCAATCGAATGGCGCTCGACCTCGCAAGCGCGGGGGCGACGCGCCTGCCCGCAGGCTCTCCAGCGGGCGGGCTCGCCGCTCAGTCGGTCAACGGATTCCAGGGAATACGCCTCCCTCCCTCGCGCCTCCGCGCGCCCGTCTCGCCACGCGACTGCCGGGGACCCATTGCTCCTCAGACTGCAGTGGGTGCGCGCTACGAACCGTCATGAATAATCCGGGCTTGCTCCCCGTGACCGCTCTCTCTCGTTTACCCATTAACTTCGTCGGGGGTCCGTTGATCGGCCCGCCATACCCCTCTATCTCGATACCCCAGCTTCTTTAAGCACCGGAGGCGAAATAGGGGTGAGACTCGATTAGTTGAAATGAGGGCGGGGCCAGAGTGGCCCCGCCCAAGCGTTGCCCGACCGACTGAGGGATCACTTGCGTATCTGGACGTTGCCACCGATTAGAGGGCCCGAGGCCGTGTAGCCTGCCGACGTGCTGATGCTAAACATGTCCGGACCTCCGGCCTTCGAAGACCCTGGTTCTCCGCAGTCGTCAACGCCGATTAACGGCGAAATGAAAATATCGGCCAGAAGACGTGAGATCGGCCGCCTCAATTTTTTGACAACCAATCGAATCGGGACGGAAGGTTTCTACAGTCTCGAA
>Ga0209376_1003446_pt1 | contig 14304 bp, 11 predicted proteins | sample GraSoiAngelo_134_FD_185891 | JGI IMG/M metagenome (GOLD analysis project Ga0209376, IMG submission 185891) | Grasslands soil microbial communities from the Angelo Coastal Reserve, California, USA - 14_0929_05_30cm (SPAdes) (version 2) | ecosystem: Environmental > Terrestrial > Soil > Grasslands ... | reverse complement strand
GACGGGCGCGACGGGGGTGACGGGTGAAACGGGTGCCACGGGGGCGACAGGTGCGACGGGGGCGACGGGCGCGACGGGGGCGACAGGCGCGACGGGGGCATCGGGCACTACCGGTCAGAACATCGTATCAACCCTCAGCACGAGCGGCGTCACGTTGACTCCGACTGCCCAAACATCGCTGATACCTGGCTTGTCGCAGCCGATCACGGTGGGCGCAAACAGTTCAGTCATGATCTGGACCGACGGAGGGTTCTTCCCCGTCAGTACGGCAAGAGGCGATGCCGTCGTCGTCGATATCTTCGTGCTGGATGCATCGAGCGCCGGTACAGTGATTCTTGGACAGCACCGGTATATCGCAACCAATGGCGCGTTCGTCGAAAACGCCAACTGGTCGTTCTCCCTGGCGCCGCCGCTCGTGGCGGGCGCGCACACCATCTCGGTTGGTGCATTCCTGTCGGGGAACGCGACATCGGCAGGACAGCTGGCCAATGCCGTCGTCGGCGCCGCGGCGACTGAATTGAACCGCGGCGCTCTCAATACCCTGCAGATCAACAAGTAGATGTAACTTGGATCCGCTGTGCGGATCTACGGCATCAATCCGGTTCTCGAAGCGCTGCGCGCGGGTCGCGTCACCGCGATCCGTATCTCGACGCGCGCCGACGATCGCCTCACCGAGATCGTCGGCCTCGCCACCGCGCAGGGCATTCCGGTGCGCCGCACGAATGTCGATGAGCTGAATCGATTCTCGCACCGCGGCAGCCACCAGGGCGTCGTCGCCGACGTGCGCGATCAGACGACGCTCGGCGTCGAGGATCTGATCGCCGGAGCGAGCGGCGCGGCGCTCCTCGTCGTGCTCGATCAGATCGAGGATCCCCACAATGTCGGCGCGATCCTGCGCACGGTCGATGCGGCGGGCGCTGACGGCATCGTCCGTCAGTCGCGCCACGCGGCGCGGCTCGACGGCGCGGCCGCGAAGGCGTCGGCCGGCGCCGTGTCGCACGTGCGGGTCGCCGACGTCGTCAACATCGCGCGGGCGCTCGACGCGTTGAAGGGTGCGGGCGTCTGGACGGTCGGACTCGCCGGCGACGCGCCGAAGCGGTACGATGAAATCGATTTCACGCTGCCGACGGCAGTCGTGCTCGGCGCCGAAGGCAGCGGTCTGCGGCGCCTGGTCCGCGAACGCTGCGACTGGCTCGCCTGTATCCCCATGAGAGGACACGTCGAGAGCCTGAATGTGTCGGTCGCGGCCGGGATCGTGCTCTTCGAGGCCATCCGTCAAAGAAATTCGCCCCGCCCGTAAACCATGTACAATAGTGGGTTGCGGACGCCTCCAACGCCTCAGCCGTTGCAAAAAGGCTCACTGCCTTGCGCGAGTGGCACAGGACGTGCTAAAGTGCACCTTTTGTTCTGGCTGGCGTAGCTCAGTCGGTAGAGCAGCTGATTTGTAATCAGCAGGTCGGGGGTTCAAATCCCTTCGCCAGCTCCGTCGGCATACGTAAGGTAAGCGCCCAGTAAAACACTCGAATTCCAAACACAGATAGTTGGCGAGGTAGCGAAGCGGTCAAACGCAGCAGACTGTAAATCTGTCGCCCTAGCGGCTTCGAAGGTTCGAGTCCTTCCCTCGCCACCATCTTTCGCTCGTTGCCTGAACGTTTCGCAACGAGCTTCGGATGGCGAGCCGACGAAGTGAGATTTGCGGGCGGCGCAGACGGCTGCGAGCCGAGGAGCGGAGAAGATCGCGGCGGCGCATCAGCGGGCCTGCCCGCCGCAGCGCGAGTAGGCGAAGTGAGCGAGCGCGTAGGCGGGAGTAACTCAGTGGTAGAGTCACAGCCTTCCAAGCTGTTGGTCGCGGGTTCGATCCCCGTCTCCCGCTCCATCCTTCGCTCGCGTCGCGAGCTTCGGATGGCAAGCCAAACGACAGTAAATGGCGATAGGCCGCAGCACGCGGTCGATCCGTCGGGTGTCGCCGACCTGTCGGCCGAAGCGCCGCAGGCGCGGAGGCCGATGTAGCTCAGTTGGCAGAGCGCGTCCTTGGTAAGGACGAGGTCACCAGTTCAATCCTGGTCATCGGCTCCAACCTTCGCTCGCCCGACGCGTGAGCGAGCTTCGGTTGGCGAGCCAACAGGTAGACGAAGGTTGTCCACCGAAGCGCGAAGGTGGACCGACGGACATAAGCACCACAGCGGACTCTTACAGACGACGAGGATCGTTGACATGGCCAAAGAAAAATTCGATCGCAGCAAACCGCACGTGAACGTCGGCACCATCGGGCACATCGATCATGGCAAGACGACGCTCACCGCCGCACTCACCAAGGTCGCGGCCGACAAGGGCTGGGCCAAGTTCGTGTCGTACGACGAGGTCGCCAAGGCGTCCGAGTCGCAGGGCCGACGCGATGAGACGAAGATTCTGACGATCGCGACGAGCCACGTCGAGTACTCGAGCGCGAAGCGGCACTACGCGCACGTCGACTGCCCGGGCCACGCCGATTACATCAAGAACATGATCACCGGCGCGGCGCAGATGGACGGTGCCATCCTCGTCGTCAGCGCGGTCGACGGGCCGATGCCGCAGACGCGCGAGCACGTCCTGCTCGCGAGCCAGGTGAACGTGCGGTATCTCGTCGTCGCGCTGAACAAGGTGGACGCGATCGACGATCCGGAGCTGCTCGACCTCGTCGAGCTCGAGGTGCGCGAGCTGCTCAAGCACTACAAGTTCCCCGGCGACGACATCCCGGTGATCCGTCTCTCGGCGCTCAAGGCGCTGCAGGGCGATCCGGAAGGCGTCGCGGGCGTGATCAAGCTCATGGAAGCGCTCGACAGCTACGTGCCGCTTCCGCAGCGCGAAGTCGACAAGCCGTTCCTGATGCCGATCGAAGACGTGTTCTCGATCTCGGGCCGCGGCACGGTGGTCACGGGCCGCGTCGAGCGCGGACAGGTGAAGGTCGGCGAGGAAGTCGAGATCGTCGGGTTCAAGCCGACGGAAAAGAAGGTCGTGACCGGCGTCGAGATGTTCCGCAAGCTGCTCGACGCGGGCGTCGCCGGCGACAACATCGGCGTGCTCCTGCGCGGCGTGGAAAAAGACGACGTCGAGCGCGGACAGGTGCTCGCCAAACCGGGCTCCATCAAGCCGCACACGAAGTTCAAGGGCGAGGTCTACATCCTTTCGAAGGAAGAGGGCGGCCGCCATACGCCGTTCTTCAACGGCTATCGTCCCCAGTTCTACATCCGCACCACCGACGTCACCGGCACGCTGAACCTGCCGGAAGGCGTCGAGATGGTGATGCCGGGCGACAACACGACGATCTCGGCCGAGCTGATGGCGCCGGTCGCGCTCGAAAAGGGCGCGCGCTTCGCGATCCGCGAAGGCGGCCGCACCGTCGGCGCCGGAACGGTCACTGAGATCGTCGAGTAGTCGCGGTGACGCGCTGGCATCCCTTTCGTCGACGGTCCGTTCCGGATACGCGCGAGCGGTTTTACGCCGCGAGCGTGTCAGCGCGTGGGGGTGGAGCCCCACGCGGAGTAAAAAATGAGAGACATCGTGACCATGGCGTGCCAGGAGTGCAAGCGGCGCAACTACAGCACGACCAAGAACAAGAAGAAGACGACGGAGCGGCTGGAATTCTCGAAGTACTGCCGCTTCTGCCGGAAACACACGGCGCATAGGGAATCGAAGTAGACGAACGAGTTCGGCGGCGCCAGCGACACGCCGCGCCCGGAACGGCGCGACGCCGGAGGGCAGAGCGAGTGAAGGGCGCGAGATGCGCGCGAAGCGAAGCGGAGCGCGCTGTAGACAAAGGCCAGTAGCTCAATTGGCAGAGCACCGGTCTCCAAAACCGGGGGTTGGGGGTTCGATTCCCTCCTGGCCTGCCAACCTTCGCTCACGCTTGCGAACGAGCGCGTGAGCTACGGTTGGCAAGCCGGGCGAAGGTTGTCCACCGAAGCGCGAAGCGCGAAGGTGGACGTCGATGAGAGCGAGCTGGAAGCAGGAAAGTAAGGACATGGCGGAAACAACGACGCTCGAAACAGTCAGAGAAGCGACCGGTGGACGTCTCGAGCGCGCGCGGCTGTTCCTCAGCGAGGTGCGGAACGAGCTGAAGCGCGTCACCTGGCCGGGCTCGAAGGAAGTGTACGCGACGACGGTCGTCGTCATTCTCGTCTCGGTGTTCTTCGGCGTGTACCTCTTCGTCCTCGACTTCGGGCTGCTGAAGCTCGTGCAGTGGATCTTCAAGATGTTCGGCGTGTCAGGGCCGACCGCATGACCGACGTCGCGACGAAGAGCTGGTACATCGTCCACACCTACTCGGGGTTCGAGAAAAAGGTCGCCGAATCGCTGCAGGAGCGCGTCAAGGCGTACGGGCTGCAGAACGACATCGGCGAAGTCCTCATCCCGACCGAGGACGTCGTGGAGATGCGCGGCGGCAAGAAGGTCGTCACCGCGAAGCGGTTCTTTCCCGGCTACATCCTGGTCGAGATGAACATGTCCGACCACGCGTGGCACGTGGTGAAGAACACGCCGAAGGTAACCGGCTTCGTCGGCGCCGGCGCGAAGCCTACGCCGCTCAGCAAGGAGGAGGTCGAACAAATCCTCCAGCAGGTGCGGACGGCGGCCGAGAAGCCGAAGCCGAAGTACATGTTCGAGAAGGGCGAGCAGGTGCGGATCAACGAAGGCCCGTTCACCAGCTTCAACGGCGTCGTCGACGAGGTGAATCTCGACAAGAACACGCTGAAGGTGATGGTGACGATCTTCGGACGATCGACGCCCGTGGAATTGGATTTCTTGCAGGTGGAGAAGATTTAGACCCAATCGTGATTTTCGTGGTTTCGTGAGTTCGTGGCTTGACGGTTAAACGATGGCCAAGAAAGTACAAGCAGTCGTGAAGCTCCAGATTGCCGCCGGCAAGGCAACGCCGGCGCCGCCCGTGGGGACCGCGCTCGGCCCGCAGGGCGTCAACATCATGGACTTCTGCAAGAACTTCAATTCGCGCACGGCGAAAGACGAGGGGTTGATCATCCCCGTGGTCGTCACCGTATTCGCGGATCGGTCCTACACGTTCATCACCAAGACGCCGCCCGCGGCGGTCCTGCTGAAGCGCGCCGCGAACATCGCGAAGGGATCGGCCGAGCCGAACAAAAACAAGGTCGGCACTGTGACGGCGAAGCAGGTCGAGGAGATCGCGAAGACGAAGATGCCCGACCTGAACGCGGAGTCGCTCGAAGCCGCGATCAAGACCGTTCGCGGAACAGCCCGATCGATGGGGCTGGACGTGATCGGATAGGGGCTGGTTGCTGGGCAGCCCTAAAGGTCTGCGCTACCGAATCTAGGCGTCAGCGCGTGACAGCCTTGAGCCGTTGCGAGGCGCTTTCGCGGAGCAACAGCGACGGGGTGGAGCCCGGCGCAATGAAAGACGCGGGGCCCACGCGAAGTAAAACAGTGGAAGCGCTCGCGAGCGCGTTCGGACCACGGAGGTTTCATCACATGCGCAAACGCGGAAAGCAATTCGCCGCTGCCCGCGGCCAGGTCGCTCCCGATCGAACGTATTCGATCGAGGAGGCGATCCCGCTCGTGCAGAAGGTCAAGTTCGCCAAGTTCGATGAGACCGTGGACATGTCGCTGCGCCTCGGCGTCGATCCGAAGCACGCCGACCAGATGGTGCGCGGCACCGTCGTACTTCCACATGGACTGGGCAAGAGCAAGCGCGTCCTCGCGATTGCGGGCGGCGAGAAGCAGAAGGAAGCGCAGGAAGCCGGCGCCGACGTCATCGGCGGCGAAGAGATGGTGGACAAAATCCAGGGCGGCTTCATGGACTTCGACGCCGTCGTCGCCACGCCCGACATGATGCGCGCCGTCGGCAAGCTCGGGAAGGTGCTTGGCCCGCGCGGCCTGATGCCGAATCCGAAGACCGGCACCGTCACCACCGACATCGCGAAGGCGATCAAGGAAATCAAGGCCGGCAAGGTGGAGTTCCGCGTCGACAAGACCGGCATCATCCACGCTCCGCTCGGCAAGACGTCGTTCAAATCCGATGCGCTCGTCGCTAACGCGCACGCGCTCGTTGACAGCATCGTGAAAGCGAAGCCCGCGGCGGCCAAGGGCAAATATCGCGTCACCGGCTCATCGACGATGGGTCCGGGGATCAGGATCGACACGACGCACATTGATGTTGCGGTGAAACACTGACGCGCGATGGAATTCGGGATTAGGGATTGGGGATTTGGGATTCGCCGGCTTTGGACTACCCGAATCCCGAATCCGAATCCCGAATCCCATCGGACTACAAGGATCAGTAAATGGCTGTCACCAGAGCGGACAAAGAGCAGGAGCTGCATCAGCTCGAGCAGGCGTTCAAGGGATCGGAAACCGCGATTCTCGTCGACTACAAAGGGCTGACTGTTCCGCAGGTAACCGATCTGCGGCGGCAGATTCGCGGCGCGAAGGCGGGCTACAAGGTCGTGAAGAACACGCTCGCCAAGCGCGCGCTGAAGGGGACGCGCTTCGCCGCCCTGGAGAAGTACTTCGAAGGGACGACGGCAGTCGCCTACACCGCGACCGATCCGGTCGCGCTCGCCAAGACGCTGACAACGTTCGTCAAGACGGCGCCGACGCTGACGATCAAAGCGGCGGTCGTGCAGGGCACGTCGGTGGCGCCCGCCGGCATCACCGATCTGGCGAACATGCCGAGCAAGCCGGAGCTGTATGCGCGCCTCCTCGGCACGATGCAGGCCCCGATGGTCAACGTCGTGCGCGTGCTGCGCGCCGCGCCGCAGGATTTCATGAACGTGCTTTCGCAGATCGAGAAGAAGAAGTCTGCGTAGGCGACAGTGTCGCGATTAGGGATGAGGGATCAGGCGTCGCAAGCAGAGCCGAGCGACCGAAGGTCGCGAAGGCACAGGCCGCGGGGGCGGCGCCCCGGCGGCAGAGTAAGAAATGTGGTGGGGGCCCCACCACGCCAACAGAGAGAGAGAAACCCATGGCCGAAGTGACACAGCAGCAGGTCGTCGATTACATCAAGGGGATCAGTGTTCTCGAGCTCTCGCAGCTGGTGAAGACGCTCGAGTCGGAGCTCGGCGTCTCGGCGGCGGCGGCCATGCCGGTGTTCGCGGGCGCGGCGCCGGGCGCGGCGGGCGGCGGCGCGGCGGCGCCGGCCGAAGAGAAGACCGAGTTCACGGTGACGCTGACCGAAGTCGGCACCAACAAGATCAACGTGATCAAAGTCGTCCGCGAGATCACCGCGCTCGGCCTCAAGGAAGCCAAGGACCTCGTCGAGGGCGCGCCCAAGCCGATCAAGGAAGCGATCCCGAAGGACGAAGCCGCAGCGATCAAGAAGAAGTTCGAGGACGTCGGCGCCAAGGTTGAGATCAAGTAGGGCCGAGCCCTACAGGTTCAGCAGATGCCGTTTCGCGAGTGGGCGAAGCGGGCGAGCGCTCCGATTCTCCTCGAGGTTTAAAGAATGTACAGCCTTCCCAAGAACGTCTACCGCGAGCGCATCGACTTTTCGAAAATCAAGACGACTGTCCCGATTCCGAACCTGATCGAGATCCAGAAGAAGTCCTACGAACGCTTCCTGCAGATGAACCGTCTGCCGAGCGAGCGCGAGGACGCGGGTCTCCAGTCGGTGTTCAAATCGGTCTTCCCGATCAGCGACTTCCGCGAGAACTCGTCGCTCGAGTTCATCGAGTACTCGATCGGGAACTGGGAGTGCAAGTGCGGCAAGCTGCAGGGACTGCATCATCTGCGCAAGCCGTGCAGCAACTGCGGCGCGACGCTGATCGCGGATCCGTACGGCGACCGCGAGGTGCTCTGCCCGCGCTGCGGCAAAGCGAACCAGGCGCGCGGCGACGTCTGCGACATCTGCGGCAACACCGTCGGCCTGAAGCTGAAGTACGACGTCGACGAGTGCCAGGAGCGCGGCATGACCTACGCCGTGCCGCTCAAGGTGACGATCCGCCTCGTGGTCTGGAACAAGGATCCCGAGACCGGCGTGAAGACCATCCGCGACATCAAGGAGCAGGAGGTCTACTTCGGCGACATCCCGCTGATGACGGAGAACGGGACCTTCATCATCAACGGCACCGAGCGCGTCATCGTCAGCCAGCTGCACCGCTCGCCGGGCGCCTTCTTCCACTCGGAAGACAAGACGCTCTACGTCGCGCAGATCATTCCGTACCGCGGGTCGTGGGTGGAGTTCGAGTACGACACGAAGAACCTCCTCTACGTGCGCATCGACCGCAAGCGAAAGTTCCTGGCGACCGTCTTCCTCCGCGCGCTCGGCCTGCGCGGCGCCGACGAGATCGTCCGGGCGTTCTACAGCGTCGACAAGCTGCACCTGAAGAACGGCAAGATCTACTGGGGCGTCGCCGACAGCCTCGTCGGCCTCCGCGCGGCCACCGAGATCCAGGTGCCGGGTGGCGAGTTCACGATCCAGTCGGGCAAGAAGATCACGAAGAACGCGATCGAGGCGCTGAAGAAGGCGAACGTCGAGGCGGTGGAGATCTCCGACGCCGAGCTCGAAGGCGCGTACGCCGCCGCGGACGTCGTCGACCCGTCGACGGGCGAAGTGATCCTCGAGGCGAACGAGCCGCTCGAGCCGCGCGTCGTCTCGATGGCGCAGGAGAAGAACGTCGACCGCATCGAGATCTTCTTCCCCGAGCGCGACGAGGTCGGTCCGATCATCGGTGCGACGCTGAAGAAGGATCCGATCCACACGCACGAAGAGGCGCTCATCGAGATCTACCGCCGGCTGCGGCCGGGCGATCCGCCCACGCTCGACAGCTCGCGGTCGCTCTTCGAGAACATGTTCTTCAACCCGCAGAAGTACGACTTCTCGCGCGTCGGCCGGTTGAAGCTCAACACGAAGCTCGGGCTCAACACGCCGCTCGACGAGAAGATCCTGCACCCGCAGGACTTCTACGAGGTCATCAAGTACCTGCTCAAGCTGCGGAGGAATCCGGCGAACGTCGACGACATCGATCACCTGGGCAACCGCCGCGTCCGCTCCGTCGGCGAGCTCCTCGAGAACCAGTTCCGCATCGGTCTGGTCCGGATGGAGCGCGCCATCAAGGAGAAGATGTCGGTCTACCAGGAAATGGCGACGGCGATGCCGCACGACCTGATCAACGCGAAGCCGGTCATGGCGGCCATCCGCGAGTTCTTCGGGTCGTCGCAGCTCTCGCAGTTCATGGACCAGACCAACCCGCTCTCCGAGATCACGCACAAGCGGCGTCTCTCGGCGCTCGGGCCGGGCGGTCTGTCGCGCGAGCGCGCCGGATTCGAGGTGCGCGACGTGCACCCGACGCACTACGGGCGCATCTGTCCGATTGAAACGCCGGAAGGTCCGAACATCGGCCTCATCTCGTCGCTGTCGTGCTATGCGCGCATCAACGAGTTCGGCTTCATCGAGTCGCCGTACCGCAAGGTGAAGGACGGCCGGGTCACCGACTACGTGCTTATCTCCAATGCCGGCGGCAACCCGAAGTACAAAGCGGGCGACATCGTCGAAGCCGACGACATGGTGAGCGACGACGGTCGTCCGAAGAAGAAGGGGGTCGAGTTCGAGCCGTACTCGTTCTACCTCTCCGCGTGGGAAGAGGATCAGTACGTCATCGCACAGGCCAACTCGCGCGTCGACGACAACATGCGGCTGAAGGAGGAGCGCATCAACTGCCGGCAGGCCGGTAATTTCATCCTCGCGCCGCGCGACAACGTGCAGTTCATCGACGTCTCGCCCAAGCAGCTCGTGTCGGTGGCGGCGTCGCTCATCCCGTTCCTCGAGAACGACGACGCGAACCGCGCGCTGATGGGCAGCAACATGCAGCGCCAGGCGGTGCCGCTGCTCCGCGCGCGGGCGCCGTTCGTCGGCACCGGCATGGAGTACATCACGGCGCGCGACTCGGGCGCCGTCATCGTCGCGCGGCGGTCCGGCACCATCGACTACGTCGACAGCCAGCGCATCGTCGTGCGCGTGGAGAGCGAGACCGAAGACGCGAACACGAGCAAGGAGATGGGCGCCGACATCTACCCGATGACGAAGTTCAAGCGCAGCAACCAGAACACGTGCATCACGCAGAAGCCGATCGTGCGGGTCGGCCAGAAGGTGCACAAGGGTCAGGTGCTCGCGGATGGACCGTGCACCGAGCTCGGCGAGCTGGCGCTCGGCAGAAACGTGCTGGTGGCGTTCATGCCGTGGCGCGGCTACAACTTCGAGGACGCGATCCTGGTTTCAGAACGGATGGTGAAGGACGACTACTACACGTCCATCCACATCGAAGAGTTCGAGATCGAGGCGCGCGACACGAAGCTGGGGCCGGAAGAGATCACGCGCGACATCCCGAACGTGTCGGAGAGCTTCCTGCGGGATCTCGACGACAGCGGCATCATCCGGATCGGCGCCTCGGTCAAGCCGGGCGACATCCTCGTCGGCAAGGTGACGCCGAAAGGCGAGACGCAGCTCACGCCTGAAGAGAAGCTGCTGCGCGCCATCTTCGGCGAGAAGGCGGGCGACGTCCGCGACGCCTCGCTCATCTGTCCGCCCGGCATCGAAGGCATCATCGTCGGCGTCAAGATCTTCTCCAGGAAAGGCATTGAAAAAGACGACCGTGCGAAAGCGATCGAGCAGGAAGAGCTCGAAATGATGGAGAAGAACCTTCAGGACGAGATCCGCATTCTCCACGAGGAGATCAAGAAGCGGATCGTCATGATGCTGAAGAACCAGGAGCTCAGGTCGGATCTCTTCGACGAGTACGGCCGCGAGCGTCTGCTGAAGAAGGGCACGGTGCTCACGCCGGAACTCCTGCAGGAGATGCCCTACGAGACGATGATCCGTCTCAAGATCGCGACCGACGACACGCGCCTCGAGGACGACCTGCGCGATCTCGAAGAGCGCACCGAGCGGCAGGTGGAAGTCATCCGGAACCTCTTCGAAGAGAAGAAGGAGAAGATCCGCCGCGGCGACGAGCTGCCTCCGGGCGTCATCAAGCTCGTGAAGGTGTACGTCGCGATGAAGCGCAAGCTGTCGGTCGGCGACAAGATGGCCGGCCGCCACGGCAACAAGGGCGTCATCGCGAGAATCCTCCCAGAGGAGGATATGCCACATCTGCCGGACGGCACGCCGGTGGAGATTGTGCTCAACCCGCTCGGCGTTCCGTCGCGTATGAACGTCGGCCAGATTCTCGAGACGCACCTCGGCTGGGCCGCGCACGCGCTCGGCCTCTACTTCGCGACGCCGGTGTTCGACGGCGCGACCGAGAGCGAGATCAAGAACTGGCTCGATCGCGCCGGACTGCCCAAGGGCGGCAAGACGCGGCTCTTCGACGGCATGACGGGCGACGCGTTCGAGCAGGACGTCACGGTCGGCTACATCTACATGCTGAAACTCTCGCACCTGGTCGACGACAAGATCCACGCGCGGTCGATCGGACCGTACTCGCTCATCACCCAGCAGCCGCTGGGCGGCAAAGCGCAGTTCGGCGGACAGCGGTTCGGCGAAATGGAGGTGTGGGCGCTCGAAGCATACGGATCGGCGCACATCCTCCAGGAGCTGCTCACCGCGAAGTCGGACGATGTGACCGGGAGGGCGAAGATTTACGAGGCGATCGTCAAAGGCGACGCGTCGTTCACGGCGGGTCTGCCGGAGTCGTTCAACGTCCTCATCCGCGAGCTCCAGTCGCTCTGTCTGGACGTCGAGCTGATGAAGACGAAGAAGAAGGCCGTGGAAGCGGCGCCGGCCGAACCAGTGCTCGAACAGGTGTAAATAAATGAGACCTTCATTTCACGAACGTGGAGCTCTAACCAGCGATTTCGATGCGATTCGCATCAGCCTCGCCTCGCCCGACAAGATCATGTCGTGGTCGCACGGCGAGGTAACCAGGCCGGAGACCATCAACTACCGCACGTTCAAGCCGGAAAGGGACGGCCTGTTCTGCGCGAAGATCTTCGGCCCGATCACCGACTGGGAGTGCTTGTGCGGCAAGTACAAGCGCATGAAGCACCGCGGCGTCATCTGCGACAAGTGCGGCGTGGAAGTGACGCAGGCGAAGGTTCGCCGCGAGCGCCTCGGTCACATCACGCTCGCCACGCCGGTGAGCCACGTGTGGTTCTTCAAAGGGCTGCCGAGCCGCATCGGACATCTGCTCGACATCTCGCTGCGCGACCTCGAACGCGTCCTCTACTTCGAGGCGTACGTCGTCGTCGATCCGGGTGACACGGAGCTGAAGCAGAACTCGCTGCTCAACGAAGAGCAGTATCGCAAGGCGCGCGAGGAGCACGGGCCGAAGTTCAAGGCGCAGATGGGCGCCGAGGCGATCAAGGAGCTGCTGAAGCGCGTGAACGTCGATCGGCTCGCGATCGAGCTGCGCGACCGGATGCGCACCGAGAACTCGGCGCAGAAGAAGCTGAAGTTCGCCAAGCGGCTCAAGGTCGTCGACTCGTTCAGAAAGTCCAGCAACCGTCCGGAGTGGATGATCCTCGACGTCATCCCGGTGATTCCGCCCGAGCTGCGTCCGCTCGTTCCGCTCGACGGCGGCCGCTTCGCGACCTCCGACCTCAACGATCTCTATCGCCGCGTCATCAACCGGAACAACCGGTTGAAGAAGCTGATGGAGCTGAAGGCGCCGGACGTCATCATCAGAAACGAAAAGCGCATGCTGCAGGAAGCGGTCGATGCGCTGTTCGACAACGGACGCCGCGGCCGCGTGCTGCGCGGCGCCAACAACCGTCCGCTGAAATCGCTGTCCGACACGCTGAAGGGCAAACAGGGGCGCTTCCGCCAGAACCTGCTCGGCAAACGCGTCGACTACTCCGGGCGCTCCGTCATCGTCGTCGGACCCGAGCTGAAGCTGCACCAGTGCGGGCTGCCGAAGAAGATGGCGCTCGAGCTCTTCAAGCCGTTCATCTACAACAAGCTCGAAGAGCGCGGGCTCGTCCAGACGATCAAGCAGGCGAAGGAGATGGTGGAGCTGCAGCGTCCCGAAGTGTGGGACGTGCTCGAGGAAGTGATTCGCGAGCACCCGGTGCTGCTCAACCGCGCGCCGACGCTGCACCGCCTCGGCATCCAGGCGTTCGAGCCGGTGCTGGTCGAGGGCAAGGCGATTCGCATCCACCCGCTCGTCTGCACGGCATTCAACGCCGACTTCGACGGCGACCAGATGGCGGTCCACATTCCGTTGTCGCCCGAAGCGCAGATCGAAGCGTCGGTGCTGATGCTCTCGAGCAACAACATCCTGTCGCCGGCGCACGGCGCGCCGATCGCGATTCCGTCGCAGGACATCGTCCTCGGCTGTTACTACCTGACGAAGGCGAAGGCGGGCGCGAAGGGCGAAGGGCGCGCGTTCGGCAACGCCGACGACGTGATGCTCGCGCTCGAAGCGGGCGAGCTCGAGACGCTGTCGCCGATCCGGTTGCGCTTCACCGGCGATCTGCAGGATCTGACGGCGGCCCGCGACGATCAGGACGTGCTGCACACCGAAGTGCAGAACGTCATCAACAAGATCATCAACACGACCGTCGGGCGCGTCATCCTCAATCAGTCGCTGCCGAAGGAGATGCCGTACGTCAACGGCCTGCTGAAGAAGAAGGGTCAGCAGCAGCTCGTGCAGTCGTGCTACCTGAAGTTCGGCCTCGAGAAGACCGTCGAGATGCTCGATCAGCTGAAGCATCTCGGCTTCACCTACGCGACCCGGTCGGGGTTGTCGATCGGGATCGACGACCTGATCATCCCGAAGGAAAAGGTCAATCTCGTCAGCCGCGCGCGCGAAGAGGTCATCAAGGTCGAATCGCAGTATCTCGAAGGCGCCATCACCAACGGCGAGCGCTACAACAAGGTCATCGCGATCTGGTCCGAGGCGACCGAAGAAATCGCCGGACGTTCAACCCGGTCTACATCATGGCCGACTCCGGCGCGCGCGGATCGAAGCAGCAGATCCGCCAGCTCGCCGGCATGCGCGGCCTGATGGCGAAGCCGTCGGGCGAGATCATCGAGACGCCCATCACGGCCAACTTCCGCGAAGGCCTCGAGGTGCAGCACTACTTCATCTCGACGCACGGCGCGCGGAAGGGTCTGGCCGACACGGCGCTGAAGACGGCCGACTCGGGCTATCTGACGCGCCGTCTGGTCGACGTCGCGCAGGACGTGATCATCCACGAGCACGATTGCGGCACCCTCGACGGCATCGAGGCGCGCGCGATCGTCGAGTCGGGCGAGATCATCGAGCCGTTGCGCGACCGCATCATCGGCCGCGTGACGCTCGAGAAGATCACCGACCCGTTCAGCGGCGAGACGATCATCGACGTCAACGACGAAATCAACGA
>Ga0209376_1003445_pt1 | contig 14306 bp, 10 predicted proteins | sample GraSoiAngelo_134_FD_185891 | JGI IMG/M metagenome (GOLD analysis project Ga0209376, IMG submission 185891) | Grasslands soil microbial communities from the Angelo Coastal Reserve, California, USA - 14_0929_05_30cm (SPAdes) (version 2) | ecosystem: Environmental > Terrestrial > Soil > Grasslands ... | reverse complement strand
CCGTCGTCGGAGGGCATCGGCTGATGTCCACGCCCCACGTCGATGACGGCCAGACGGCGATGCGCCAGCCCCACGCGCCCCTCGCTGAAGATCCCGCAGCCGTCTGGGCCCCGATGCGTCAGCGTGTCCCGCATCTGGACGAGCCCAGGGGGATCCACCAGGCGGTGCGAACGCGCCGAGAGGGCTATGCCGCAGATGCCGCACATAGGGCTCAGCCCACCTCCGCCGCGAGCGCTGCCGTGTCAGCGGCGACGCTCGATACGCGCGTCAGGACGACGCGAGCGGCCCCCAATGAATCCACGTCGCAAGCGCGCACCGCGTCCGCTTCGACGCGCAGCTCCGAACCCTGTACGCGGGCAGCGATGTAGCGCATGGGTGCGTCCGCTTGCACGAGCCGCCGACCGCGCCATGACAGCCAGCGACCCCCCAGCATGACGAACTCGGACGGCAGCTCCCTATCGCGAGGCCTTCGCACCCAGGCCCACGCCGCATCCGTCGAGAAGTCCCCGGTCGCAGCCGCGCCGCCTCCGCCGACCAGTAGGGCGTCCTCGAAACCGCCGTTCACGACCATGAACGACCGAGCATCGATCGCCGACCGCTCATGGATGTCTAGCGCTTGGTCTTCTCCATCCTGGGGCACGAGGAACGACACGAGTTCCCGCTGTCCATGGCCACGCGCGATGAACACGGCCGTGCGCGCCGAGCTCAACTCTCCGTAGGACTTGGACACCGAATCTTCGCCGCCCTCCATCACCCCTTCGCGGCCGAAGACAGCGATCTGTAGCGCGTCGCGAGTTGAGTCGGATCCCCACTTCGCCACGGCACGGTTGGGGTGCAGGATCTCTAGCGCAACATCCGGAGCGAAATGCAGATGGAGTGCGACGGCGTGGTCACCGTCGGTCACGATGCGGTCCCGAACAACCCAGTACGCGCCCTTCAGAAACAGGACCGCACGATAGTGGCGTGCTGGGGGCGTGAGGCGGGCGTACCCGTCCTGCATCCCTTCGAAATAGTCACACTGTACGCCTGACGTCCACGCGATGAGAGAGCTCTGCGCCACGTGTCGCCAGTTGAAGGGGCCGCCCGGCACTGAGGAGGACTGATCGGCAACGGTCACAGTGTTGTGGGCGGCAGTGGACCGAAAGTGATCTCGCCGTTCCACCGGCGACGTATACGTATACGTCCCAGGGTCCACGAGGACTGCTTTGCCTCGCGCGACCAACGATAAGCCAAGCGCATCGGCGTGCGCATGCCCACCGTTGAGCGCACCGTGCGGGCCGCCATCAACCAGCAGACTGTTCGCGTCCTTGGCCCAGCCGTCGCGCATCACATAGTAGCCGCCATCAGCGAACGCGCGACTCGTGGCCCGGGGGGCCTCGCCCTGCAGCTCGTCGAACGCACGCAGGCCGGCGCAGCCCAAGAGCCAGACGGTTTCTTCGGCGGCGTCACTGGCCACGTAGCGATAGTCTCGCCGGTTGAAGAGGACGGCGCCCGTCGCCAATGCGGCCCGAAAGTCGTCGGAGGCACGCTCGTCCAGGCTCAACAGCCTCCCGCCGTCGTCGTCTCCCACTAGCGGCGTGCGTCCGTCTGGCTGGGTGATATGCATCAGGTGGTCCAGCAGCCTCCGCAGTCGCTCATGGATAGCCGCTTCGACCGGTAGACCGTTCAGCTGTCCGAGAACGCTCAGGTGGAGGCAGAAATCCGTCGTGTAGCGGTGGTAATACGTGGATTGCTCGAAGTAGGACCCATCGGGCCGCACGTGTTTCTCCAGCTGCTCGACGAGGATTGCCCACCCAGTGCGCTGCCACCGCCTGGCACAGCTGAACTCGGGAAACAGCGTGCCCAGATACAGCAGGCCGAGCGCCTCGCCCGTGAGGTGGGTGTTGGGGCTGTAGTAGGTCGATGGGTACGTCTCGATGTGTCGACCCTGCAAGTAGAGAAACTTGAGCACCTGGAGGAACACCGCAGGCGTGAGACTTGGCGCGGTCCGGAAGAAGTACAGCCCCCAAATCCACGAGATCACTCGAAAGGCCACCTCAAGGCTGCTGGCCCAATTCATTCCGCTCTTAGGGGGATTCGCGCTCATCCAGTCCATCAGGTGCTCGACGAACGTTGCTGCGTAGCGCTCGTCGCCCGTATACCAATAAGCCTTCCCGAGGGTTATGAAATACTGCTGCCGATTGAGCTCCCAGATCAGCTTGTAGTCTCCTGCGACCTTCGGGTTCAGGTAATCGATGCGGCTCCAATGCCAGTCGCGCGGCCGCGCTCCAGATGCTGGGTCCCGGTGCCAATCGACCGGGTCGCCGAAATCCAGGTGGGAATGCCCCAGGAAGTCGAACTGCCCGTGGCGAGCCCGCTCCGCCTTCGCGACGACACGTCTTTCAAGGTCCGGCCAGCGGCTGCGTAGGGTCGCCACGACATCCGTTCGCTGGCCGAACGCGGCGAAAAAGCGCGGCGTCGTGCGCGCCCGGAAATCCCTAAGCAGGGCGGCGGCCAGCGACGACGGAGACGCGGCCCACCCCGCAGTCAACACGCTGGCGAACGTCTCATCTGGTGGCACTCGAATCTCAGGGGAGATACCGGCACGCTCAGACCACGCAGCCAGCCATTGTCGCGCCCGCACCCTCAGCTCGGCAACGCTCCGGCCCCTGAGCTTCGTCCAGAGCGGAGTGGCGTGCGAGTCGCGGCTCATCTGAGCGAGAGCGGGCGCGGCTGGTTTTCCACCATCTCTGACGCGTCCGCAAGCTGGCGCGCGGGCTGGGCAGTGAATTCGGCTTTGCCCGCCATTCCGTCCGCCACGAGCGCCCGATACACACGCACCCATTCCCTCAAAACAGGCTCGGGCGTGTACCTGCGGCGACATTCCTCCCGCGCGGAGCCGACCAGCCGTTTGGAAAGCGACGCATCCTGTAAGAGGCGGATGGCAGCCGCAGCAATCCCCTCGTGATTGCCACGTGGCACGAGCAACCCGGTCTCGCCGTGCCGCACGATGTAGGGAATGCCACCGGCATCCGTCGTGACTACGGGCAACCCTGAGGCGAAGGCTTCGAGGATTGACCCGGGCATGTTGTCGATATCTGGTGCGTTGAGATACACGTCTGCAGCGGCGTAGAGGCTGGGCATCCGGTCTGGACTCACGCGCCCCACGAACGCGACGTTCTCGAGCTGCAACTCGTCCGCCAGGCGATGCAGCTGCCGGCGCTGGCTCCCGTCTCCGGCGACGATCAAGCGAGCGTCCCTGTACCGGTTCTGAATCAGCGCGAAGGCGCGCAGTACGCAGGCGACGTTGTAGTGAGCCTCGAAATTGCGGTTCGATAGGAACACCGGGCGGAGCGGCCTCCGCGCCCGGAATTCGAACTGGTCCAGGTCAACGATGTTGGCAATGACACGTGCGTGCAATCCGAAGCGGGCAAACACGTCCACCAGATAGCCGGAAGGGACGACCAACGCGTCGGCGAGCCTCAGGACGGGAATCGCCGTCCGTCCCCAGCGCTGCAAGTGGTCCTTGGCCTCGCCACTCCGGTAGTTCAAAATGACTCTCTTGCCGTACCACCTAGCCAGTAAGACGGCAGGCGTCGGGGCGAGCAGAAACGAGAAGTACGACGCTGAAAACACGTGGACGACATCGTAGTCGTCTAGGCACCTCAAGAGCGACCAGACATAACGCACCGATGTGACGATCGTACGGACGTACCGAACACGTTGCAACAGTCGGAGCAGTCCAGGCAGTCGAGGATTGATGGGTACGAACCCCACCGCCACCGAGGGCGTGTGGCGCAAGCCGCGCTGGAGGCGGGCCGCTTGCACCGCTTGGCCCCCCAGAATGTCGAGCGAAGGAGCGACGAGACATACTCGGATCAGGCGACGCCGGGCACCTGGTTCCACGCTGGCGCTACTTCTGCCAAACATCCCAGCGCCCCCTCAACCCGTGGAACGTCGCGGCCATCACCGCGCCCGACAGCAGGAAGGTCTCCGCAACCATATTACGGAGAGACCGTGTGCGGTTGGCGCTGAGAAGCGAGACGCCCAGCAGCGCGGCAACTGCCGGACCCAACCAGAAGCTCCAGTGCTGAGTCAGCATCGGCCAGATCGCGACGAGACACCAAGCGCCGACCGCGAGGGTGCAGTACGGCGTCAGAAACCGCAAGAGCTTGTGGAAGAGGAATTGCAACCAGATGTCGTTGCGCACCGGGCTGAGCAGCTCGGGAAGCCAGGCGCACAGCTGAATCACGCCGGTCAGCGTCCGCGCCTTGCGCCGATACTCCTCGGTCGGGCGCGGTTGCCGGGTTTCCCAGGCCCGGGCGCCTTCCACGAACCCCACCCGGTACCCACGCAGTACGATTTGCATCGGGGTGTACAGATCGTCGAGCAGAAGTCCCGCAGGAAGCGGCTTCCAGAGTGATCTCCGGATGGCGTAGATCGCGCCCGTCACGCCTACTGAGGAGCGCACCTCCGCTTCGCACCGGCGCAGCCACCGCTCGAACCGCCAATACAGCGTCACCAACGACGGTGGCTGCCCCGTCGACCCCAGCTCAAGATTCCCCGAAACCGCTCCGACACCTTGCTCGCGCAACGCATCTGCCAGGCGGCCGATGGCCTCCGGGTGAAAGCGCTGGCTGGTGTCGGTGAACATGACGATGTCGCCGGAGGCTGCCCTGACCCCTGCATTCAGCGTCGCGGCCTTACCTCCTGGTTCGTCCCCCCAAACAAACCGCACCGCCTTTCGGCTGGGGGCAGAGCTCTCAATCGGGTCCCATCGCTGCCCACGGTCGAGGGCGACGATCACCTCGAACTGCGCTGGTGCGTTGGTGGCCTGCAGGCAGTCCTCGACGCGGGCCCACACGCTTGCCGGCTCATCCCGTGTCGCGACCACAATCGAGACGGACCCCAATGGCGGTTCTCGACTCGGCTCAGCAGCCCGACCGCGATGTCGTAGCAGGCTGGCTAACGCGCCCATGACCAGCGGATAGAACAACCAAACCGCCGCGAGCGTGACAGCGGCCACGTAGGCTCCGACGTCGAGCGCCTTCATCAATCCTTCTGACTCATACCGACAGACAGAGCAGCAAACGCGTTGCAACCGTCCGCCAGCCTCGCCCAAGTTCGTTGCAGACCCTCCTCCAACGACATGCGCGGTTGGTAGCCGAGCAGCCGCGTCGCGCGTTCGAGACTCGCCAGCGAGTCGCGCACGTCTCCGGAACGGGGAGGCTCTCGCACATAGCTCAGTTCGCGACCCGTGACGGTGCCGATCATGCCGATGAGGCCGAGCAGGGAGGTTCTCGTGCCGGCGCCGACGTTTATCGGCCAACCACTCACGACTCTTGCCGGCGCTAATGCAGCGAGGATGTTCGCGTCGACGACGTTGTCGACGTAGGTGAAGTCCCGCGTCTGCTGACCGTCACCGTATAGCACCGCGGGACGCTCGTCCAATGCAGCCTGGAGGAAATTGGGGATGACTGCCGCATAGGTAGATCGCGGACTCTGACGCGGTCCGAACACATTGAAGTAGCGCAGCGCCACGCCTTCCACCGTTCCTGCCCGGGCGAATGCCAGCACATACTGCTCGCCAGCGAGCTTCGAGGCGGCGTAGGGCGATCGCGGCAGCGGCTCGACCGCTTCCGTCTTCGGCAAGATGGGCGTGTCACCGTAGACTGAGCTGGAGCTCGAATAGACGATCCGCCGGACTCCGGCCGCCAGACACGCCTGCACCAGACGTATGGTGGCGTTGACGTTCGCCGCGTGAGACGCCCAAGGGTCCTTGAGCGACCGGGGCACGCTGGGGAGTGCGGCGACATGAAACACGACTTCGATCCCGGCGACTGCGCGGCGGCACACCTCCAATTCGCAGAGGTCCCCGCGCACAAACTCGATCTCGCCATCTAGCCCCGCGAGATTTGCTTCATCGCCCGTGCTCAGGTTGTCGACCACACGGACGTCGTGTCCGAGAGCGACGAGCCGCTGGGCGAGATGCGAACCGATGAAGCCGGCAGCCCCGGTCACCAGGCACTTTGACCCTCGCGCTGCCAGCATGGGATTCCTGTGTGCGAGAGACGTCGTCACCGCAGCCCGTCCGCACGGTGTAGGTCGCCGACTCCCTGAGCGGCGGTGCAAGCTTAGCGCCGTGCCGGTGCTCAGCCCTAAAGCGCTCCAAATCAACGAAATGCACTATGAAGACCGGACACGCCGCCGAGGGCGTCGGGGCCTTGAGACTGTACCAGGGCGGCAACAGCGCTCGCGCGCGGTTGCACATTGTTCGCCAGCGCAACACTCGGCGCGCGCCGCCGCGGCACCGATCGCGGCGCAGGGCGGCGTCGAATCCTGCGGTGCATGAGTCACATCACGCGACCGGCGAAGCGGATAGCACATCGTGTTGAAAGACCGGCAGTTGCGCGGTTGGCGGTACGGATCTTGCCCTCCCTCATCACGAGCCGGGCGTCCCAGACCAGACACCATGGGGAGCAAGTATGGCGGTCTCTCGCGTGCTGACAGCGCTCGTTGCCGCGGCGCTCTTGCCGAGCGGCATGGGCGCACAGACCACTAGCACGATCGGCTCGAATTTCAATGGGATCGCCATCGCGCCGGGGAGCGACCTCTGGTTCACTGCGGTGTTCAGCGTCAGGGGCCAGAACCCGAGTGTCGGCGGGACTGTGCGGTTGGTGAATTCGAGCATCACGTTCACGGCAAACGGTGTCACCTATCACGTCGCCGTGCCAGACGCGGTATTCACGTTTTCTCCCACGGCGACCGTCGCGACAACCAGTTTCAACGTGGCGTTGAACCGCTGGGAGACGACGGCGCCGCTCAGCTTCCAGGGGGACGCGTTCCTCGCAGGCGTGGCATTGCCACTTCCCAGTGGTCTTCCCGGCGGCGTGACGCCGGTCACTTGGACGGGCACCTTCCTGACCACGCCGGACCTCGCAGTCACATGGCGGTGGGGTGCCGCAGCGTACACGAGCTTCACGAGCGATTACAATGCGCTCCAGGTTAAGCCGCTCGACGACAACAAAGCGACCCTCTACGCCAATCCGGATCATGCCGGGACACCCGAGTCGAGGAAGGGGTATGTGACGGGCGGCGGCAGGGGCGGGGGCGGGGCCAATTATACCGGCTCTCCGACTCCTCCGGCGACGCTACCCGAGCCGGCGACGATCGTGCTGCTGGCGACCGGACTCTTGGGGCTCGGCCTGGTCAGGCTGCGCCGGTCCGCCTGACGGCCGAACACCCGATCCCGTGACGACGGAAACAAGGTCGCCCCTGTTGACGCACCTGGGCCGGCCAGCGTATGTGCTGGCCGCGCTGCTCATCGTCGTGCCCCCAGCAGACTGGATCAACAACGTGTGGCCCCTGCAGCCGGCGTCGGTCGCCTGGCGCTATGCGAGTCAGGGATTGTTCTCCACCTCGGTGCTGAGCATCGCGCTGGGGATGCTGCTCGCGAGCGCCGTGGCTATCGCAGGACGCCAGCTCAGTGTCCTGCGGGTTCTCGTCGTCGTCGAAGCGATGGTGGCGGCGGTTTTCGTGCTCGCGGCCGTCGACTTTGCTCTGAATGTGGTGCAGCTTCGGGGGAGCAGCATTACCAATTCTGCCACGCGTGCGACCTACGACCTGGGTGGCATCAGGGTGACCGCGAAGTATGTTGCGACGGCGTTCGTGCTCGCGTCGCTGGCCACAGCAACGCGCCGGTGGCTGCGTGGATGTCGACGCGAGCCGTCGCGCGACGCCACTATAACCAGTGCTTTGGTGTCCGAGGTAGTCCAGCGGACCCGCCGCTAGCAGCCCCCAGTCGCACGGGACAGCTGGCGCTCCGGCTCGAGCCCCGACGTCTCCTCCCCTTCAACTTCTTGAGCCAATCATGTGCGGGATCGCTGGTGTTGTCGGGGTCGAAGATTCTACGACGGCAGTGCAGGCGGTTCAGCGGATGGTTCAGGAGTTGACCCGCCGCGGGCCTGACAGCCAGGGCGTCGAGTGCTGGAATGGCGCCGTGCTGGGCCATCGGAGGCTGGCCATCTTCGACCTCAGCGATGCCGGGTCGCAGCCCATGACGCTGAGGGACCGATCGCTCGGCGTCGTCTTCAACGGCGCGATCTATAACTTTCGCGCTCTGAGAACCGAGCTCACAGCTGCCGGGGCGCATTTCCGCAGCCGCACCGACACCGAGGTTCTGCTGCACGGGTACCGTGCCTGGGGTATCGACGGGTTGGTCTCCCGCCTGCGGGGTATGTTCGCGTTTGGAATCTGGGACGACGCCAGTCACACCCTGTATCTGGTTCGCGATCGGCTCGGGATAAAGCCGCTCGTATATGCCGTGCGAAACGGCTCCATCGCGTTCGCCTCGACCGTTCGCGCGTTGCGAGCAGGTGGCTGGGCCGGCGACATGGACGAGCAGGCACTCGCGGAGTATCTCGAGTTTGGCTTTGTGACCGAGCGACGGACAATCTACCGGGGTCTCGTCAAAGTTCCGGCGGCGTCAATCGTGCGGTGGCATGAAGGCGTCCTGCAAACGCGGGAATACTGGACCCCCCCCGCGGCCTGCACATCAGGCGCCGCAACGTTCGGCGAAGCGGTTGAGGAGACCGAGCGCCTGTTTCTCGCGGCAGTCCAGCGACGGCTCGATGCCGACGTCCGAGTGGGCACGCTGCTCAGCGGCGGGATCGATTCCGCGCTCGTGTGCTGGGCGGTTACCAAGCTCGGGGCTGACCTAACCGCCTTCACGGTCGGCACATCTGGCGATCCAGACGACGAGACGGCGGATGCGTGTGCGACAGCCGGCGAATTGGGAATCGACCATCGCGTTGTCCGTCTCCCTGCGTCCATCGAGCCCAGCGTCGATGAACTAGTGTCTGCGTACGCGGAACCGTTTGCATGCGCCTCGGCACTGGGCATGCTCAGGGTCTCTCGAGAAGTTGCCAGCTCGGCGAAGGTTCTCCTCACCGGCGACGGCGGGGACGACGTATTCCTGGGATACCCGCGTCATCGCCATTTATGGCTGGCGGAGTCCGCCGCTCGAATGATGCCGTCCAGTCTGAGCGCGGCGTGGCGTTCAGCGCGGGCGCTCTTCGAACCCGCGACGCCGCTCCGACGGGGAGCCCATTTCTTGGACTACGTGACCGGTGGCCTGGGCGCCTTCCTCGACGCCCACGACGGGCTTCCCACGTACCAGCGTAAGAGACTGTTAGGAGAGCGATTGTCCGGAGTGACCATTTCGCAGCGCTGCATTCCTTGGTCCCTAGACTCCGGTCGCCGTGTGCTGTCGCAGTACCTGGAATACGACCGCTGGACCCAGTTTGTCGCAGAGTATCTTACGAAGTTGGACGGCGCTACCATGCACTATGGGCTCGAGGCGCGGTCCCCGTTCTTGGACCAGGAGCTCTGGGAATTCGCCTCGGCGCTCCCGTACGATGTGCGCCTACGCCACGGTCGTTTGAAAGCCATCCTGCGGGAGTTCGCTCGCCGGAGGATCGGCAAGCGGATCGCGGCGGGACGAAAACGCGGCTTCTCGATTCCGGTAGCCCGGTGGCTCGCCGAGCGATGGTTGCACCAAGTGGAAGCGACGATGCGCGAATCGCGGCTTGCCGCTCAAGGCTGGATCCGATCGGAAGCTGTGCAGGCGGAGCTCGCGGCATCGGCGCGACGCGGGTGGGCACCACGTCAGCTGTGGTACCTGTTCGTGCTCGAGTCCTGGGTGCGCGCCGAGGAGCACCAGCGTGCCGCGTGCGTGTCGCGTCAATGCGCCTGACTCAACTTCCACGCAAGCGTTCGCATACGTCAACCAAGGCGATGCGCTTCCTCGATGAGCCGACCTCGCCAAGCGAGCGGGCAGTGTATCGCAGTAGCAACAGCTCGGAGCCGGCGTTTTGCTCCCTCACGTGCAGCGAGGCACTCCGGCCCTTCTGGATCGCGGTACGTCCCTTGCCAACTCCCTTTGTGCCACGTGATGGCTAGGTCTTGACACCAAAGGCTTGACGTGAGGTGCTAGCAATGGCGAGGGCGTTGTTCTCAGGACCGAATCAGCAGACGTATGCCGACCGCACCAGGCATGTATAGCGCTGTGCACTCGATTCTTCCCATGAGCTCAGTCCGCCTCCTCCTAGCATCCGTCCGCTCGCTGCTCAGGCGCACGTTTGACGCTCGACCCTGGCGACCTGCGCACGCTCGGCTGCTGTGGTTCCAGGTCGCTCGCCGCAAGTGGAGCAGCGAGGCCCGGCTCTCAGACGACGAGCACCTGACGGCGGCTGCCGCTTGGCTGGAGCGTGCCCAGGACGTGATGACGGATGGCGGTGTGTGTGGACGTTACACCCTCTCACGGGGATGGACCTCCTCCTACCCGGAGACGACCGGCTACGTGATCCCTACCTTCCTCGCCCTCGCCCGCGAGTTCGGCGAGCCGCGATTCAACGATCGGGCAGCCCGGTGCGTGGCCTTTCTCCTGTCGCTGCAGCTCCCGGAAGGAGGCTTTCCAGCCGGCGAGGTACGGGAGAACACGAGGCGGCCCTCGGTTTTCAATACTGCGCAAGTCCTGTCTGGCCTGGTGGCGTGGCACGCATTCGCCGGGGATCCGCTGGCGCTCGCGGCAGCGGCACGAGCCGCGAACTGGCTTGTATCCGTTCAAGGTACCGACGGTGGCTGGTACCGTCACGTGTACGCGGGCGTAGCTGCCACGTACACCGCCTTCGCCTCATGCTGCCTTGCCGAGTTCGGTGAGCAGATCGGCGAGCCGGAGTACCTCGCGGCGGCGGACCGGCATCTCACCTGGTCGATGCGGCACTGCGACCCCGCAACGGGATGGTTCGACCTGGCCGGCTTCACGCGTGAAGAGCATGCGGCTAGGCGGGCGATGACGCACACGATCGCTTACACGCTCATGGGTGTGCTCCGCTCGTCTGAAGTGGTGGGGCGCTCGGACGGCATTGCGGCCGTTGGCCACGCCGCTGCAGCAATCGTAGGGCGATTGGAGCGGTCCCGATGGCTGCCAGGTATGCTCGATCACCGCTGGCGCGGTCGCTCTTCCTTCGCCTGCCTGACCGGCAACGCGCAGCTAGCCCTCTTGTGGTTTCGGCTGCACCAGCGGCACGGCGCGAGCTCCGGGCTGGTTAACGCCGCGGTGCGGGCGCTGAACCTGGTCAAGCGAGGACAGCTGATGTTCCCAGACGATCCCAACCTCCGCGGGGGGATCCCAGGCTCGGATCCTCTATGGGGTGGTTACCTAACCTACGCGCTGCCGAATTGGGCCGCGAAGTTCTTCATCGACGCCATGCTCGAGAGGCGCCGTTCGCAAGCCGGCTTCAGCACCCGTCCCGACGACGCCGGCGAAGTTCCGGACGACGTTCCCCAGTCTGTGCCGATCAGCTCTGTTGGCGCACGCTCTCCTGGCGCGCGCTCGGGTGCGCATTTGGAACGACTGCTTCCAGGGTGGCCCTCCCGGTCTGAAGGGCGCTGAACCGTGCGCGGTCTCGTTTTTCCCGAGCGGATGATCCCAACCGGGCGCAGCAAGGACATGGGGTCAGTCCTTCGCCAAACGTCCGGATTGGGCGGACATACCGATCGTGCTGGAGTCGCCGCTCGCCGCGCACGGGCTGAAAACGTCCAGCTGCAGCTCGCGACCTCGGGGCAGGCGGGGTAGGCCCGCCATCAGCCGTGGTATCTGTTCGTGCTGGAGTCCTGGCTGCGCGCCGAGGAGGCGCACGCAGCGTTATGCCACTCAAGTCGACCAAAGTTGGGCTCCTGAAACACTGCAAGAGGATGGGTATTCTCTCGGCTGTGGGGCGTAGCTCCTGGCGAACGAGGCGACTACTCATCCTCGGGTACCATGGAGTCTCCCAGGACGACGAGCATATGTGGAACCCGGCGCTCTACATGTCCCAGGACGCGCTGAGGCATCGGATGGAGTTGTTGATCCGGAGCGACTGTTCAGTATTACCCCTGGCGGAAGCAGTTGCCAGACTGGAGCGGAATGATCTGCCACCGAGGGCGATCACCATCACCTTTGACGACGGCTGCTACGACTTCTTCACGCGGGCATATCCGGTCATCCGGGAGTTTGGATTTCCGGTCACCGTGTATCAAACGTCCTACTACAGCTCGTTTAATCGGCCGGTGTTCGATGTTGCCTGCTCCTATGTGCTCTGGAAGGGGGCAGGTAAGAACGTGGACGGTCAGAGATTCACCGGAGCTCCGGGCCCGCTGGACCTGAGCACCGAGGAAAGCCGCGCGTCCGTCTGCTTGCGAATCCGGCAGGCTGCTCACCGCGATGGACTGTCCGCCTTGGAGAAGGACCAGCTCATCGACCAGCTGGCCGCATCTCTGGAGGTGGACTCTGGGCTCATGCGTAGGAAGCGGATCCTTCACTTAATGACGCCAGACGAATTGAAGCAGCTCGTTGAAAAGGGCGTGGACGTACAGCTACACACGCACCGACACCGCATGCCCCGAGAGCGTCATCTGTTCGTGCGAGAAATCGCGGATAATCGAAACTTCCTCGCCGCGGTCGGGCAGCCGTCTGCCAATCACTTCTGCTATCCCAGCGGCGCCTACGAGGAGTGCTTCCTGCCTTGGCTTTCTGAACTGGGGGTGCAATCGGCTACCACATGCGATCCCGGTCTTGCTGGCCCTAAGGCGCGGATGCTGCTGCTCCCGCGGCTCGTGGACTCGTCCGCCGTTTCGGACGTCGAATTCGAAGGCTGGCTTTCCGGGATGAGCCGACTCCTACCGCGGCGGCCTATACGGCGTGAGATCACGGTTTAGATCGCCGTGCGGAGGGCCCTTGTGAAAGCGGTGACCAGTAGGCATTGATCGGCAGGCCCGCTTGGCTCCTTGCGGGCGACCCCACGAGACGCATATTCACACGCGACTCAGATGCTATGAACCCCGAGGCGCGATGTCGTGCGGCTCGCGTATGCCTCGAGGGGAGCAAATCGCGAGACCGGCTGAGCGGGGTACCCGCTTGTCGGTCTTTTTTCTCTTCCGGGGGACGTAATGCGCAAGAGGATGCTTCTCTTCCTTCCGCTCGCGGTAGTGGGCGCATGTCAGCCGCCGCAGCAGAGCCTCACAGAGGCCGACCGCAGCGCCGTTGCCGACACGGTCAAGCGGATCGCCACCGGTGTCTTTGCCGCCGCGAGCCGTCGGGACGCAGCTGGCCTTGTGAGCGGCTTCGCTGCGGATCCCGACGCGCACCCCATCGTGTGGAACGGGGTAGCCCAGCCCACGATCGAACGCCTCCGCGCGACGGCCGACTCGTTCTACGGGGCGATCGCGGGCCTTGAGTCGAACGCGAGCGGCGAGATCCGCACGATGGTGCTCGCTCCCGACGCGGCCGCTGCCGAGGTGCCGTTCACGTTTACCATCACAACCAAATCCGGGAAGCGAGTGCCCGGCCAGGGGGTCGCCACGGCGCTGCTCCGGAAGCGCGCGGGCGCATGGAAGATCGTGCACTGGCACGAGTCCGAGCAGCATTTCGACGCCGTGATGCAGCAGGTGTTTGGCCCGCGGCATTGAGCTCCAGCGAGCCGTTGCGCTTTCCGTCCACTAGGAGGGTATCGCCATGACCCTCAACCGACTCGGACTTGCGGTCGTTACCACCCTCACCTGGACCTCGCCCGCCGCCACCCAAACGGCCGCGGCCGATCGGTCCGCGCTGGCGCGGAAGCCCGAGGTGGCCGCCGCGCTCACGGTGCTCGACTCCTGGATCGCGGCCACCGTCGCGCAACGCGAACAGCCTGGTCTCTCGATTGGGGTCGTATACGATCAGGAGCTGATCTGGGCCAAAGGCTATGGCTACGCCGATCTCGAGCGGCGCGTGCCGACCACTCCAAGCACGATCTATCGGATCGCGTCGATCTCGAAGCTCTTCACCGCCACGGCGATCATGCAGTTGCGTGACGCCGGCAAGCTGCGGCTCGATGACCCTGTGAGCGACCGGTTGCCCTGGTTCTCCATCAAGAAGACCTATGACGGGGGACCGCCCATCACCATCCGCCATCTGATCACCCACACCTCGGGGCTGCCGCGTGAGCTGAGCGGGGTCAACTGGAGTGACCTGACCTTCCCGGGTCGCGAGGAGCTGCGGCGGGTGCTCCCCGGTCAAGAGACGGTGTTCGCGCCCGAGACCGAATGGAAGTATTCCAACCTCGCCGTGTCCCTTGCGGGCGAGGTCGTCGCGCAGGTCTCGGGAGAGCCGTGGTCGCAATACGTCGAGCGCCACATCCTCCAGCCGCTCGGCATGACAGCGACCCGAGCAGTTCCGGCGCGCGACACGCCCCGATTGGCGATCGGATACGGACGCCGCGTACCGGGACGCGCCAGAGATGTCGAAC
>Ga0209376_1003442_pt1 | contig 14310 bp, 16 predicted proteins | sample GraSoiAngelo_134_FD_185891 | JGI IMG/M metagenome (GOLD analysis project Ga0209376, IMG submission 185891) | Grasslands soil microbial communities from the Angelo Coastal Reserve, California, USA - 14_0929_05_30cm (SPAdes) (version 2) | ecosystem: Environmental > Terrestrial > Soil > Grasslands ... | reverse complement strand
ACGCGAGCTGGGTTCAGAACGTCGCGAGACAGTTCGGTCCTTATCCACTGTGGGCGCAGGAGAATTGAGGGGTTCAGACCTTAGTACGAGAGGACCGGGTCTGACGAACCGCTGGTGTTCCAGTTGTTCTGTCAAGAGCAGTGCTGGGTAGCTATGTTCGGAAAGGATAAGCGCTGAAAGCATCTAAGCGCCAAGCCTGTCCCAAGATGAGTTCTCCCTGAAGGGTCGTGGTAGACCACCACGTTGATAGGCTCCGGGTGTAAGCATGGTAACATGTTCAGCTCAGGAGTACTAATAACCCGTTCGGCTTGATCTTTTACTTTTCTGTTAACCCATCCCGCGCAAGCGGGATGGCAAACAGAGGAGACCAAAAGATCTCAAAACAAAACGAAGCTCGGTTGTAGCGTCGGCTGTCCTCAGCCGAAATGAACTCCTGTGTGTAGATGCCAGAGAAACTGGCGTTCTTTTGAAAGCTCGATATCGTCCCTAGAGATTCGGCCTCGCGCTTGCGTCGCTGCGACCGCAGCGAAACCGCCGGTGCGGTTCCGCACTCTGGTGACATTAGCGCAGTGGCCCCACCCGTTCCCATTCCGAACACGGAAGTGAAACGCTGCAGCCCCGATGGTAGTACGGCGACAGGCCGTGCGAGAGTAGGACGTCGCCAGAACTAAAACCCCGGTGAGTTTAGCTCATCGGGGTTTTTATATTGTGTGGCCTACTCGAAGCACGGCGCGGCGGAACGCCGCATGCCGTAAGAGAACCGAGCGGTCGGGAACCGCGAGATAGACGGTCAAGCCCGCGAGGGTGGCGGGCGAGCGCGCGGGAGGGCACGAGTCAATAGGACGTCGCCAGAACCCAGCACTTTGCTAGTCAAAGTGCTGGCTTTTCTTTTTCTGGAGCGCGCGGTATTTGCGACAAACTTCTCGCAGAATTTGTGCGCGGTTGCGGAAACACAGGAACACAGTTACTGTGGTCACATGACTAGAAACATCACGCTTTCTGTGGAAGACTCAGTTTTAAAGGAGGTACGGCGAATCGCCGTTGAGCAGGACACAACCGTCAACGGTCTCGTGCGGCGTTACCTCCACGAGCTCGCAGACGAGAAGAAAAAAAGAGCGAAAGCCCGCCGCGATCTTCTCAAGTTGCTACCCAAAATGAAGGCGCGGGTCGGCCGCATCCGTTGGACGCGAGAGGAGCTTCATGCCCGTTGAGGCGTTTATCGATACTAACATCTTCGTTTATTCGGTTTCGTCGCACGCTTCAGAGAAAGAAAAGCGCGATAAAGCGCGCGCTTTGCTGGGATCGGTGGACTTTGGGACTTCCGCGCAAGTTCTCGGTGAGTTCTACGTAACTGCCACTCAAAAAATTGCGGAACCACTTTCGGACACGCAGGCGCTACAGTTCATTGTCCGGTTGACTCGTCTCCCGGTTGTTGGAATCGACGCCGATCTGGTTCTCGAAGCGATCACGCTAAAACAGGAACACCGCGTTTCTTATTGGGACGCGGCAATCGTCGCAGCAGCACACCGGCTTGGCGCAAGAATCATTTACTCCGAAGATCTCACTCACGAGCAGGAATACGGCTCAGCACGTGTCGTCAATCCATTCCGAACACAGCACTGAAACTGTCCTGGCGGCTGCCTGCTGGCTTATACCTTTGGAGTATCAGCCGCAGTGGTCCTGGAGTGCGTCTTGCTTTTGCTCTTAGGTTTTGTACAACGAGGCGGTGGCAGACGAAACAACACCGCCACCGGCGTCTGTTCCACAACCAGTCGCTCGCACTCCGCCCATCGCAATTTGGAGCCTTGTTTTGCGGCTGGCTCGTCACCGCGATCCCCGCCGTCATTTGCGGCCATATTGCTCGTTCGAAGATTCGCAAATCCAGCGGCGCGCTCGGCGGGAAAGGAGTCGCCACCGCTGGGCTAATCTTAGGCTACATCGCACTCGTGCTAGGTATAATGGGCATCCCGTTACTTGTCAGCATGATCCAGTCGGATCGCGAGCGGTTGCATCGTCTTTCCACTGAACGAAAGGAGATCGCTTCTGACGATGGGCAAATCAAGGTCACAGTTCCCGGCTTGTGGACCAAACTGCCCGAACTGAACAAACAGGCATCGCTGCAAGTCGGTAACAAGAGCAAAGAAGTGTATTTGATCGTGATCACCGACACGAAAGCTGACTTCGACAATATGACTCTGGAAAAACATCACGACCTGACGCGTGATCGGATGTTTCAGAAAATGAAGAACGCATCAGCTACTGAACCTGTGCCACTGACGATCGATGATCATCCCGCTTTGCAAGACGAATTAACCGGGACGGAAAATGGCACTAACGTTGTTTTTCTGCACACCACCGTTGATGACGGCGATCATTTTCAACAGATCCTCGCCTGGACACTAAAATCCCGGTGGCAACAACAGAACCAACTATTGCGCGAAATTACTCGCACTTTTCGCAGCGAGAAATAGACGTCGAATTCCTAATCAGGTCGATGCCACGGGCGACCGCTTGGAACGACATCGAGTAATAGCGATGAATTTGCAATTTTCAAAAAGCAGACTCGCGTTTTGACGATTCCGCGCATAAACTCGCCAGCGTGGCGGAGACGAAATGTGAAATCCGATTGGGAGACTGCGCTGAAGTCCTTCGTGAATATCCGAACGGATTTTTCGATCTGATCGTCACCTCGCCGCCGTACGCTGACAGCCGGGGTGGCTGAAAGCCATAAACCGGGCTGATACAAAAGATGAAGACCTATGCGATAAGCTACAAGAGCTACTATCATGAACTGAGCGATTGGGGCTGCTATTACGTTCGTGCAAGAGATCAAGATTCAGCGCTACGGCAGTTCGCAAGGCGCCATCAGATTTCTATCCCCAAAAGCCACGACCTCGCGAACTGGAAATGGGAAGAGGGCGAGTGGCTACATGTCTTTAGGTTCATTAACCAAGTAACGCTCCAGCCATGTCCGCGTTGCGGCGGCTCTGGTGAAATTGAGATTCATTAGAGCGCTCTTAACGGCGGCGACTGTAAACGGTCGAATGACGAAGAGTGAGATCCGTCTCGGAGCCGTTAGGCAGTACAGCGAATGAGCTACGAAAGGCGAATACTGGAGCAGTTCGCAATGCCAATTCGCGGAGAGGTTCGGCAGGCGCTGCTTCGCACCCTCTTGAAGCACGGAGGAGTCGTCAAGGAATTTGCTGCTGGCCAGCAAGTCGTCGAGGAAATTGCGGATCAATTTCAATTAACTGAAGCACAGCGAACAGCTGCACTAGAAACTATTTATCGGAAGCAAAATCGGGTTAAGAAAGCTCTTCTTTGGCACCGCCTGCTATTTCGCGCTGCTGACTCACTCGCAAACGAAGGCCTAGTTTCCCGACCGACGCAGACGTTTCAGCTAACGGGCGAAAGAGAATGGATGCTGACCGAAAAGGGATTTGATCAAGCTCTGAGGATTTCACGCATACCGGCCGCCGAAAAGAACTTCTTGCCAATTAAGTCGTTCGAAGTCCAAAAGGTAGTGAAGAAACTGGTTGAAACGCAGAGGCCGACAATTTACGAGCCGTTCGACACGAGTCGAAAACGCATCCGAAAGCTAAGAGAAACTACTCTTAGGTTGCGTGGCTTTCGTCAAGCGGTCATCGAGGTTTACGGTTACCGTTGCGCTGCGTGCGGGTTAAAGATTAATTCTCCTGATTCGTTGTGCTGGGAAGTTGAAGCGGCGCACATTGTTCCGCACGCTTCATTCGGCAAAGACGACATATTTAATGGAATTGCTTTGTGCCGTTTTCACCACTGGACTTTCGACGTAGGTTGGTTCGCCTTGCTTGATGACTACACAATTTGTCTCTCACCCAAGCTGTCTCGCCTACCGGCCGACTTTGGACGAGCTGGGCGCTACGAATTGATTCGTTCGCTCGCGCGGCGGAGTAGCCAGATTCGCCTCCCGACTGGACGTCAGTTTTATCCTCACGAGAACTCCCTTCGCTGGCATCGGGAGTTCGTCTTTCATCGTTAACTCATTGCATGTCTAAAGCAGGCTAGGGTAAACAGTTGTGCCCCTGTACTGCTCGAGCGAACAGCTATCATTCATGTGCTTGAGGAGAAAGGGCGGAAATTTGATCTGAACATCGCTGCAGTCGGCAAATACGTGACTACCAGTGGTCGTTTTCGCATTAGAATCCGGTCGTTTGTTCAGGAACAAAAGAGCGAGGCATCAAAACGCTCGCGAAAATGGCTTCCTAACAAAGTGGATGAACTTTTGGACATTCCTAGCAATCGATTTACATCTGAATTCGAGATGCGCGTCGAAGATTTCATCGCTAAATGTCGGACAGCCATTCCAAAAGCGACGACGCGGGTCAAACGTAGTTCGACCAGAGAAAGGAATCTCCCTTCGGGTCGCGAAAAGAATGGCTCGTCATCTCAGCAATAGTCTTCCGCCGTGATGTCGATCGTCCGTTTGCATCTGGGTAATCCGCGGTAAAGTTTCGTTCATGCTAACGAGTCAGAAAGTCATCGATGCTATCAATGAGCAAATCGGGTACGAGTTTAGCGCGGAGTTGCAGTATTACGCGATCGCGGCGCATTTTGCGTCCGAGGCGTTGCCGCAGTTGTCGCAGCATTTTTTTCGGCAGGCGGAAGAAGAGAAAGGGCATGCGCTGCGCTTTATCAAATACATTGTCGATGCTGGTGGACGCGTAGTGATCCCGGCGATCGATGCGCCGAAATCGAAATTCAAGACAGCGCGCGACGCCGTGAAACTGTCGCTCGATCAGGAAATTCATGTCACCCAGCAAATCAACGGGCTGGTCGAACTCGCCCGGAAGCAGAACGACTACATCACGATTAATTTTCTCCAGTGGTTCCTGACCGAGCAGCTCGAGGAAGTTTCGTCGATGGATAATCTGCTCAAGATTCTCGAGCGCGCTGGCAACGATCTGTTGCAAGCTGACGAGTATCTCGCTCGCGTTGGCGTGAGGGCGATACCGGCGCCGGCGAGAGAGTAGCAACGTGACGTTGCATCCAGTAGAAGACCGCGGTCAGCGACCACGGCTACAGCTCGCTCGACCGACGCATCGCGCAAACGCGCATCTCCAGATTCCTGTTTTCTTGATTCAAAAGCGCTTGCATAGAATGGCTTCGCGGCGGTCTAATCGGTCACCATGAAAACGAAAACAGCATTCAGTTTGATTGCGGCTGCGAATCTTGTTTTTTGTAGCGCGGCCTTCGCCGCTGGCGCAAAGACGCATGAAGTCACGGGAACTGTGCTCGAGACGACCCCGACGAAGCTCGTCATTCAGAAGGGCGCGGAGCGATGGGAAATCGATCTCGATCCGCAGACCAAGGTCAGTGGGGAAATAAAGGTCGGCGCAAAAGTAACCGTCACCTACACGATGAGCGCGGCGAAGATTGACGCAGGTCCCCTACCAAAACTCAAAGCCGCTGCCGAAGCAGTAGCTCCAGTCACTTCGAGCGTAGCACCCGGTTCGCAGAAAAAAGAGGTGCCGGCTGTTAGTCCTACACCATAGGTGAATAGACCACTTGGAGGGACGATGTCTCTATCGTCCCAAATGATGGGACGCCGACGGGGTGCGTCCCTCCCAAGCGACGATCTCACCCACCGTAGGCGGCTTATGATCGGGCGAAAGGCCAAAAAAATTAGAGATTTGAACTCGTTCGTCTCCCGACTCTCTCGCTGCTACCTCGCGGCTCAACTGTCCATGTCACTCGTCCCGGTTGCTCCATTCTCCACGCCGCTCGGAATGACAAGGGGCCGGTGACGACGTCGATAGAGGAAGCGGATCACAAGGCGTGCGGCCGCAAAGCGGAGGCTGGTATGACTTTTAAAGATCATTTTTCGAGACAAGCGGCTGATTACGCGAAATTTCGACCGCGCTATCCGCAGGAGCTATTCGTTTATCTCGGGAACATCGCTCCAAGTCGTCAGCTCGCATGGGATTGCGGAACGGGAAACGGACAAGCGGCAGTCGGATTGGCATCAGTGTTCGATCGCGTGATCGCAACCGACGCAAGTGAGAAACAGATCGCAAACGGTCAGCTGCACAAGCGCGTCGACTATCTTGTCGCGCCCGCAGAAAACAGCGGCATACAGTCGGACACGGTTGACCTGATCATGGTCGCGCAGGCATTGCACTGGTTCGATCTGGACCGTTTCTATGCGGAAGCGCGGCGAGTGCTGAAGCCTAATGGCGTCCTCGCTGTGTCGGCTTACAACCTGTTGCACATCGAACCGGCGATCGATGAGGTCGTAAATCGATACTACTATGACGTGGTCGGGCCTTTCTGGCCGCCGGAGCGCAAGCTCGTTGAAAACTTCGCCCATCTCCCCTTTTCGTTTCACGAGATCGATCCACCCGAATTCGAAATCACGGCACAGTGGGATCTCGATCAGCTGGTCGGTTATCTGCAAACGTGGTCTTCGACGCAGAGGTTCATCGCCGCGAAAGGCGACAATCCATTGGAACAGATAATCGATGAGCTTCGCAGTGCATGGGGAACTCCCGAGCAAGCGCGAAAGCTTATTTGGCCGCTGATCTTGCGCATTGGCGTAAAGACGATGTCGGAACCGCCGAACAGTGACCAAAGCAAACACCGAACGCTCCCGCTTTCCTAATCGTGCGTCCCTGATCCAAAACGCTTGAATAGAACCGACCCGACGGAGTCTAATCGAACACATGAAAATAAAGTTACCACTCAGTTTATTGGCCGCAGCGACTCTCGCGTTCAGCAGCGCAGCTTTTGCCGCGGGTGCGAAGACTTACCAAGTAACCGGACCGGTTCTCGAAGTCACCGATTCGATGATTGCGGTCCAAAAGGGCAAGGACCGCTGGGAAATCAATCGTGACGCCAACACCAAGGTCACGGGAGACCTCAAGGTCGGCGAGAAAGTGACGGTTACTTATACGATGTCGGCCACAGAGGTGGAAGTAAAGGCGGGCAAGGGAGGAAAGAAAGGGGCAGCCAGTCCGGCGGCTTCGCCCAAGCAATAAACGAAGAACGACTCAAATCGCCGGATTGCACAAAACCTATCCGGCGACTTTTTTGTTGTAGAGGCGCTTGTGCCAAGCGCCTGTTTATTATTTCGGCGTTTGATACAAACGCCGCTACAACGCCGCCGATTGGCCGCATCGTAAGCAGCTCATTAACCCGGCAGATTCGGCGGCCACAGACCGCGGCCACAATTATCTTCGCCGCGTGCTGCCGCCGAGAATTCCTCCCAAAATCCCGCGAACGACTTGTCGTCCAAGTTGACTGCTCGCAGCACGCATGGCGCTCTTGGCCATTGAAGTCGCAACCGAATCGTAAACACCGCCGCGCGGCCCAATCGTTGGTTGAAAAGCTGCCGTGACTGTTCCCAAGGCTTCTGCCAGCGCCGACGGCTGGGTTCCTTCTGCACGTGGCGCGGCTGCTGCCACAGGCGGTGCATCCGCCGTTTGCGCTTTCTCCCCTGCTCTGGCCTGTAATTTCTCATAAGCCGATTCGCGATCGACTGCCGTTTCATAGTGACCGGCAACGACGGAGGAACTTATGATTTGTTTTCGCTGATCGGGTGTAATCGCGCCGACCTGGCTACGCGGCGGAACAATTTTTGCGCGCTCAACGATCTGCGGGCTGCCGTTCTCATCGAGCATCGACACGAGCGCTTCGCCTACCGCGAGCTGGGTTAGCACTTCCTGAACTTTGAGTTTTGGATTTTGCCGGAAAGTTTCTGCAGCAGCTTTCACCGCTTTTTGATCGCGTGGGGTAAACGCGCGCAACGCATGCTGCACCCGATTCCCCAGCTGACCTAACACAACTTCGGGGATATCGAGCGGATTTTGACTAACAAAATAAACGCCGACGCCCTTTGATCGAATAAGTCGCACCATTTGCTCAATCTTTTGTTCAACCGCCGGCGCAATGTCGGTAAAAAGCAAATGCGCTTCGTCGAAAAAGAAAACGAGCTTCGGTTTTTCCGGATCGCCAATTTCAGGCAGATTCTCGAACAACTCCGAGAGCATCCAGAGCAGAAACGTGGCGTAAACTTTCGGCGACTTTTGCATCAACTTGTCCGCGGCGAGAATGTTGACGACGCCCTTGCCACCCTGCGTTTGAATCAAGTCCTCGAGATTCAGCGCCGGCTCGCCAAAAAATTTGTCCGCGCCCTGCGATTCGAGCGCGAGGAGACTGCGCTGTATCGCTCCGGCACTGGCGGCCGAGATATTCCCATATTGCGTTTTGAATTGATCGGCATTGTCCGCGACGTACTGCAACATGGCGCGCAGATCTTTGAGATCGAGAAGGAGCAAGCCGTTCTCGTCGGCGATCTTGAAAACGATGTTGAGCACGCCTTCCTGCGTGTCGTTCAACTCGAGTAAACGGGCGAGCAGCAGCGGGCCCATTTCGGAAACGGTGGCTCGGACGGGATGACCTTGTTCGCCGAATACGTCCCAGAAAACAACCGGAGACGCTTCGCCTTTGAAGTCGTCGATCTTAAGCTCCTTCGCGCGCTCGAGAATCTTCGGATTATTTCCGCCGGGCTGGCTCAGCCCCGCGAGATCGCCCTTCACGTCTGCCATGAACACCGGCACGCCACGCGCGCTGAAATTTTCAGCGAGTGTTTGGAGTGTCACCGTTTTTCCTGTTCCGGTAGCACCAGCGATCAAGCCGTGACGATTCGCCATCTTCGGCAGCAGAAAAATTTCTTCCTTCGATTGCGCAACGAGGATTGGTTCGTTAGGCATAGAATAGATATCGATTGTTAGGCTGTTCGTTTGCGCCAGCCACCCAGCACGAGGCCGCTGATCGCGAAGGCGACAAATGGCCGGCCCATGTCGATTAAGATGAGTGGCCACGGGTTCGTTTCAAACGCGGAGAACACGGCGATCGTACAATATTCGACAAACAAAAACGCGAACCAGCAAAGGAGTGCGATTTTCAACCCGGCGACCGCGCTGGTCGCATTGAGACGTGAGATCAGCCACGCGAGTGTGTAATTAACGATGACCGACGTCACAATTGCGAGCACGTACGCGCCAACGTTATGCGTGCGCTCGATGTCGGTCATCGTTCGCGCGTGGAGGTTCAACCACTTCTCGCCGAGGACGGTGTACCACCCCCAGCCGATGAGTTGGTGAATCACAACGAGGGCCCAAACTGCAAGATGATTGATCTTGTTAGCCATTCGCATCAATAAAGGTAGGGCTTCGAGAGCGGGAATGCGTTCTTGATCAATTCAACGCGCGGTTTCGCATCGCCCGCAATGATTACTTCAACCACATCGAATCGGAAAAGAATGTCGGGATTATCTAGCATGCGCAGCCATGCCAGCGCCCCGCGCGAGATTCGCTTCTGTTTTTCCCGGTCTACTGCCTCAAATGGCCGGCCGAAATCTTCGCCTGCGCGTGTTTTTACTTCTACGAACACCAGCGTGTCGTTGTCGCGGCAGACAACGTCAATTTCGCCACCACTGCGGCCGCGGAAATTTCGCAACAGGACTTTGTAACCGCTACGCTTGAGAAACCGGCACGCTAACTTCTCGCCGCGCGCGCCGCGCCGGAGATGACCGGATTTGGGCAAGCTCCTCCAACGCGAGAAGTGGTTGCGCCACCGGTTCGAAAGATCGGCGATGGATTGGGCAAGGGCCGAATTCATGGAGTTTCAGCAAATGCAGTTCGGTTCCGTAACCTTTATGCTGGCTGAAAGAATATTGCGGAAACTCTGCGCAAAAGTCACGCATCATCCGGTCCCGCATGACCTTGGCGATCACGCTGGCGGCAGCGATGCTCAAACTGATGCAATCACCGTCGATGATAGCCGTCTGCGGAAGTGGAAAAGGGATCACAGGCAGCCCGTCAATCAAGACGTGGTCGGGCGGTTCGATCAGTGCTTCGATCGCCAGGCGCATGGCGCGATGGCTCGCGCGCAAAATGTTGATCCGATCAATCTCGATCGAATCAACAACACCCACGGTCCATCTGACTTCGGGATTAGCGGCCAGTTCGCAATAGATTTCCTCGCGTAATTCAGGCGCCAGCTGTTTCGAATCGTTCAGGCGACGATGACGGAATTTTTCTGGGAGAACGACTGCGGCCGCGACGACTGGACCGGCCAACGCACCGCGGCCGGCTTCGTCAATCCCGGCAACGCGCACAACTCCGGTGGCACGCAATTTCTTTTCGTAACGAAATCCGCAGCGCCGATACATCTGCGCAAATCATTGGCAAATTTGCGCGAGTGACAAGTCACAATGTGACGAGTGGCCAGAAAAAGTGAGGGCCGCGAAGCTTGTTACTCTCTCACCGCTGTCGCTTCCTTGCCTTTACGACCGCGGAGATAATTCAGCTTCGCGCGACGCGCGCGACCTTCTTGCTCCACTTCCACTTTTGCGATCCGCGGCGAATGGAGAGGAAAAACCCTTTCGACCCCCTCACCGTAGGAGATCCGGCGCACAGTAAACGTTTCGTTGAGTCCGCGCCCTTTGCGGCCAATCACAACGCCAGCGAATATTTGGATTCTTTCTTTGTCTCCTTCGACGACGCGCGTATGAACGCGTACGCTATCGCCGACAGAAAACGGCGTCAGATCGCCTTTTTGCTGTTCTTTGTCGATTACTTCGATAATGCGATTCATAAGCTTCCGTAGACCGCGCGGCTGCGGGCGCACACTCTCATTCGGAGGCGTCGATTTTGCAACCCGAATTGCTGCTCCTCCCGGTGAAGGAGAACTCGAGCTCGATCATGAGCGATCAGACGATGCACAAATTGTCTGTGAAAATCTGTGGAATCTGTGGCTAATTCCCGTTCTCATCGCGCCCGTAGCTCAACTGGATAGAGCGTTGGCCTCCGGAGCCAAAGGCTGTGGGTTCGACCCCCGCCGGGCGTAATACCTATGAAGATGCAGTTTTCAGAATCTCTTTCCGTTGCGATGCGCGTCGGCAATCCAGATCGTTCGCCCGTTGGAATTGATCGGTGAGACACAGCCCCAGCTCCAACCGGCTTTGCTGAGATGATTAGCGATGATTTCCCAGTACTTCATCACCTCAGCATGCTGCAAAACACGATTGTTTTCGGCGCTTCACACGCTTTTCAAGTCACGCGCATCTAAGTAGAATTGCGCTTTGTCAAGGCGTGCAGAGTGAAAGCAAAGAACATCTTCACCGAGCTGAAACGGCGCAACGTTTATCGCGCAGCGGTCGCTTACGGAGTCGTCGCATGGTTCCTCACGCAGCTCACGACGCAGGTCTTCCCGTTTTTTGAAATTCCGAATTCCGCAGTGCGTTTTGTTGTCATTGCGCTCGCGGTCGGATTTCCAATCGCGATGCTGCTGTCCTGGATTTACGAACTTACCCCTGAAGGAGTAGTGCGGACGGAAGATCTCGATCCGGTAGAGGCGAGATCAGTTCAGCGCAGAAGCGGCCGGCTGCTCGACTTCATCATCATCGGGGCTCTGCTGCTGGTTATTGCAATGCTGGTCGTTGGGCGACTTCCGTTTTACCGGGAGACTGGCGAGTCGATTTCTCAGAAAAGCATCGCCGTGCTTCCATTCGAAAACTTGAGCGAAGACAAAGCGAACGCCTACTTTGCCGAAGGCATTCAGGAGGAGATCCTGACGCGGCTGGCTAAGATCGCTGACTTAAAGGTAATCTCGCGCACGTCGACGCAGCGGTATCAGAGCAAACCTGGCAATCTCGCCGAAATCGCGAAGCAGCTTGGCGTAGCGAACATCCTTGAAGGCAGCGTCCAAAAAGCCACCGATCAGGTGCGCGTCACCGTCCAGCTCATCCAGGTGGCCAGCGATTCGCATCTGTGGGCCGATACCTTTGATCGCAAGCTCACCGACATCTTCGGTGTCGAGAGCGAGATCGCCAAAGCGATCGCTGACGCGTTGCAAGCCAAGCTGACTGGCGGCGAGCAACGAGCCCTGGCGGTTAAACCGACAAACAATTCAGAGGCTTACGACGTGTACCTCCGGGGCTTGGCTCTTGAAGCGCGCACGACAACCTCTCCAGACGATTCAGAGAAGGCGGTGGGCTTTTACGAGCGGGCGGTGCAGCTCGACCCAGGTTTTGCGCTGGCGTGGGCCAGACTCTCTCGTGCGAACGCTCACGTGTATTTCGGTGGTCTAGATTCGACCACCGCTCGCCGTAACGCAACGGAGCGGGCCTTAAACACCGCGCAAAAACTCCAACCGAACTCGCCCGAAACCCTGCTCGCACAGGCTTATTATCAATACTGGGTGCGGCGGGACTACGAGCTTGCCAAAGGGACGTTCGGCCGCGTCCGGGAGCTTTTGCCAGGCAGCAGCGATGTCCCTGGTGCTCTCGCCCTAATCGCACGACGACAAGGGCGCTGGGATGAAAGCGTTGCCTACTGGGAGCAAACCCTTGTGCTCGATCCACGCAACACTGAATGGCTAGCCTTGGCCGCAGAGACTTACGCGATGCTTCGGCAATTCCCGGCTGCGCTAAAAACCTACGATAGGTTGTTGGACATTGTTCCGAATGACCCCGACACGGTCGCGTCCAAAGCAAAAATTTATCAGGCCGAGGGCAATTTGGAACAAGCTGGAGAATTGCTGGCTGGCGTTAACGCACAGACCCCTTCGTTTATTGCCTTCCTAACGAAGATGAACCAATTGTTTCTAGAGCGGCAGTTCGATGAGGCCATTCGATTGATTCATAGCCGACTCACTGAATATCGCGACGTTTCCGACATTGAAAGGTTCTTTAATCCATTCTTTCTGGTCCTCGCCCAGGAAAATGCCGGCGATATTGTCGGGGCGAGAGCCACTGCTCAACAAATGCTGCGTCCGCTAGAACTGCTCAGCGAAAAAGACCCTGATAACCCGAATTTTGCGCAAGCTCTTTCGCTAATACATGCTGTGCTCGGCCAGAAGGATGCAGCGATAAAAGAAGCTGAGCGTGCGATCACGTTGCTGCCAAGTGGGAAGGATGCAGTCGATGGGCCTAGGGCCGAGGAGAATTTGGCGTTTGTCGAGGTCTTAATCGGCGAAAAAAACCGCGCGATTCCAAGACTGCAGCATCTTTTGCAGATTCCGTATAATAACTGCCTTACGCCAGCGCTTCTAAGGCTCAATCCGCAATGGGACCCTTTGCATGGCGATCCTCGTTTCCAGAAGCTCTGCGAGGAGAAGAAACCGTGAATCCTGCCCGCCCAATCGGGTCGGGAGTGCTTGGCAGGACTATGCGAATCTCGCGTGAGTGAAAGCACGCGCGGCTTTGCGCGTGATGTGTCCGGCTGTAAAACTTTGCGTAATCGATTGCGTTGCTAGTTGCGTTTGGCTCACCGTACCACAGCCGACCGAACGGCAGTGCTTCGGAAAAGTCGCTCTTTGTTGGTCCGCCAGCGCGACGACGCCTCAATTCGCGGCAAAGGCCGATCGAACGCCGGCGAGAAACTCATCGCCACACTCAGGCTTGATGAAAAAAGCTGCCGCTCCCGCTGCCAACGCTTTCCAGCGCACAATTCGATCGTCGTTTGCAGTCAGGACAATGACCCTGGTCGAAGGTGAAATCTCACTAAGTCGCCTTTGGACCTCCAAACCGTCCATACGCGGCATCCACATATCAATTACCACTACCCTGGGATGATGAATCTCCGCATGACGCAGGAAAGCGTCCGGGTCGATGAACCTTTCTACCTCCCAACCTGCCGACGCGAGAAGGCGGCCGGTCGCTTTCAGCACCGACGGGTCATCGTCGAGCAACCAGACCGTGGAAGCAGATTTAGCCACCAGTCCTTGACGAAGCCCGGGGCTCATAGGAGGCGGCGCTCCTCAGGGATTGTGAATTGCCGCGCATTTCTTGTCCGCTCCCTCCGGGGAATAATCCCGCCCGCGAGCGCGACTTCGACACCCTTGGCGATTAACCGCTCAGCTGCCTCGGCGGGGTTCTTCCCGTATAAGCCCGTGTCTACAAGCGCAGACAAATAGCCGTGCACGAGAGGAGTTGTCGAGACGGTAATTTGAACGGATTTTACGGGGTTGGGTTTTCGTGCCATTCTTTTGCCATAATAATGGCATTAATTTTTTTGCAAAGCTTTTTCTTTCAGAAAGGAGGAACAACATGAGGCAAGTGGAAAGACAACAATTGATCGAGTTGGGAATACTAACGCCAGACTGTGACCCGAGGATTACTACATCACAAAAGGTGTCCCCGGAGCGTAAACGAAACGTCAGACGATGGGTGAAGGAGAGGGAAGCTATGTCTGGAGTTCTTCTGACCAGGATCTTGGAGCGCCTAAAAAGAGCTTAAAAAAGGGCCGGCATCATCGTAAACGCGAA
>Ga0209376_1003441_pt1 | contig 14312 bp, 10 predicted proteins | sample GraSoiAngelo_134_FD_185891 | JGI IMG/M metagenome (GOLD analysis project Ga0209376, IMG submission 185891) | Grasslands soil microbial communities from the Angelo Coastal Reserve, California, USA - 14_0929_05_30cm (SPAdes) (version 2) | ecosystem: Environmental > Terrestrial > Soil > Grasslands ... | reverse complement strand
GCCTCCTCGCGTGCGCGGGGGGGGGCCCGCAGACGCCCGCGCCGCAGTCGCCCCAGCAGGCGCTCGAGCAATTCATGACGGCCGTGAAGGCAAAGGACCTCGACCGCATGGGCGATCTCTGGGGCAGCGAGCGCGGGCCGGCCGCCAGCTGGATGAAGCCCGACGACCTGAAGAAACGACTCACCGTGTTCCAGATCTACCTCAATCATGTCGGCTATCGCGTGCTCGAGGGCCCGACCGCCGTGACCGGCGAGAACCGGATGCAGCAGTTCCGCGTCGAGCTGCAGCGTCCCAACTCGTGCACGGTCGTGTTCCCGATCGTGCTGGTGCACGCGCGGAACGGCGCCTGGCTCGTGAACGCGGTGGATCTCGCGAGCCTCCCCAACCCGGCGGACGCCTGCAAGCGCTGAGGGAGGGGGGGGAACGTTCGCGTCACAGCGGGCGTTTGCTACTCGGTCAGCTCCAAGAGGATCCCGGCCGTCGCCTTGGGATGCACGAAGGCGATGCGCCGACCACCGGCCCCGCGGCGCGGCACGTCGTCGACGAGGCGATAGCCCGCCGCCCGACACCGCTCGAGCGCCCGATCGAGGTCCGGCACGCGGTAGCAGATGTGATGGATCCCCGGCCCGCGCCTGGCGAGAAACTTCGCCACCGGGCCGTGCGGGTCGCGCGGCTCGAGGAGCTCGACTTGGACGTCGCCGAAGGCGAGCCCGACGATCGTGGCGCCGTCGGCCGTTTCGGCACGTCCCGGCTCGAGGCCGAAGACGTCGCGGTAGAACGCGACGGCGGCGGCGATCGACGGAACGGCGATACCGACGTGGGCGACGCGGGCGTGTGAATCCGCCATATCGCCCGTCAACATAACGATTGCACCCGAGGGAGTGGAGAGGTCATGGCAGTCAACAGTCATCCGGTGGCGGTCACCGACGCCACCTTCGGACAGGAAGTCGAGCAGCATCGCGGGCTCACCATCGTGGACTTCTGGGCCACCTGGTGCGGTCCGTGCCACATGGTGGCGCCGATCCTGGACCAGCTGGCCGGCGAGTACCAGGGCAAGCTGAAGGTGGTGAAGCTGGACGTGGACGCGAATCAGACGACGGCGATGCGCTTCAACGTGCGCTCGATTCCGAGTATTCTATTCTTTAAGGACGGCCGGCACGTGGACACCCTGGTGGGCGCGTACCCGAAGCCGGTGTTCGAGCAGAAGATCCAACAGCACCTGTCGTAGCATCCTCCCCGGAGGACCATGCGCGCGAGCACCGCTCGCCTGATGAACTCGCCGGTTCGCCTCGCGGAGTTGACGTTCCCGCAGGTGAGCCGGCTGATTCATCGCACGCGGCTCGCGTTCATCCATCTCGACAACCTGCTCGCCTGGGGCAAGCGGGACCGTGACGGCCGCGTGGACGGCTACATCACGGCGCACCTCCCCGACGAATGCCTGCTGCTCTTCTTCCGCAAGGGCGAGGCGGTGAACGCCGCCTCGCTGCACACCGCCGGGCGGCAGGTCGTCACCATCACCGAAGCGCTGAAGCGCATGCGCGCCGAGGTGGAGCGCGGCGACCTGACCTACTCGGCCGCGCCGATGGAGCAGCTGGCGTGGATGTACCAGTCGTGCGCGGCCCCGACCGCGGTGCGCGCGGTGGATCCCGCGAACCCGGGCGGACTCTTCCCGGCGCTTACGCAGGAGAAGGTGACGGGCGTCCTCGAGCTGATCTCGAACGGCCGCGTGTCGTACCTCCGCTTCGGGGACGGTCGCTTCACCGGAGGCTACTTCTGCGACAAGCCGGACGCGACGCCCGTCCCCAAGTTCCTCGAGTCGCAGTTCCAGCCGGGCGCCGACGGGCACTCGCCCGCGGTCACGGCCGCGGTGTTCCCGCCGGTCGCGGAGCTGCCGCAGCAGGCGCCACACGCGCTGATCAACACCTACCGCGAGCTGTACTGGCGCATCGTGGACGAGGTGGAGAAAGAGTTTCCCGGCGAGGCGAAGCGGCGCGCGCAGAAGGTGAGCGCCGGCATTAGGGAAGGGCACAGAGCCATCGCCGTCCTCTCGGTGCCGCGCGGCGCCGAGACCCCGGACGCCGTGGTGCAGCCGGAAGAGCTGTCGAGCGCGCTCACCGATTGGTCGCTGCAGCTGCTCGAGGGAGTGGAGGTGATGATGCCGGGGACCGCACCCAAGATCCTGCGCGAGGCGACGCGGGAGCACCGCTACGTGCTGCAGTCCTCGGGCTTCTACGGACGCCTGCCGTGGCAGGTGTCGTGGTGAGATGGCCGGGACCCTGTACGTCGTCGCGACCCCGCTCGGCAACCTCGACGACCTCTCCCCCCGCGCGGCGGCCACGTTGCGGCAGGTCGCCGCCGTCGTGGCCGAAGATACCCGCCACACGAAACCGCTCCTGGCGCACGCGGGTGCGCGCGGCGCGCTGGTGAGCTTTCACGCCCACTCGAGCGCGGCCGCGCTGCGCCGCATCCTGCATCTGCTGGGCACCGGAAAGGACGTGGCGCTCGTGACCGACGCGGGCACGCCCGCGGTGAGCGACCCGGGCGCAGAGCTGGTCGCGGCCGCGCGCGCGCGCGACGTGAACGTCGTGACCGTCCCCGGGCCGACCGCGGTCGCCGCGGCCCTCTCCGTCTCGGGGCTCGCCGCCGATCGCTACCTGTTCCTCGGCTTCCTGCCGCGCAAGGGCGGCGAGCGCCGGCGCTTGCTCGACTTCGTCGCGCAGAGCGAGTGGACCGTGGTGCTGTTCGAAGCGCCGCCGCGCGTGGCGGCGCTGCTCGAGGACCTGGCCGCGGCGTGCGGCGGCGAGCGCCGCGCCGCCGTGGCGCGCGAACTGACCAAGGTGTTCGAGGAGACGCGCGCCGGGACCCTGGAAGAGCTCGCCGGTTACTACGCCGCAGCGCCGCCGCGCGGCGAGGTCACCGTCCTGGTCGCGAGGGCGGGCAAGCGGGTGCGGGAGGAGGAGCCGCCCCCCGACGCGGAGGCGCGCGCCCGCGCGCTGCTCGCGCAGGGCATGACCCGCCGCGACGTGGCCGATCAACTGGCGGCGGAGACGGGGATGACGAGAAACACGGCGTATCGGCTCGTGAACGAACTATGAAGCGCTTGACGATCGTGCTGTGCGCGGTCGCGTTGCCGCTCGCCGGCCGTCGCGATTGCGGATTGCGGATTGTGGATTGCGGATTCTGCACATCGGGCCTCTGCGTGTTCAATCCGCAATCCGAAATCCGCAATCCGCAATTGGCAGCAGCCCTCACGATCGGTCGGTTGCATTACGACGGAGGCGGCGACTGGTACGCCGGCCCTTCAGCGCTCCCGAACCTCCTCGCCGCGATCCGCCAGCGCACCGCGCTGCCGGTCGCCGAGCGCGAGCGCGTCGTGACGCTCACGGGACCGGAACTGTGGGACGTCCCCTACCTCTATGTCACCGGGCACGGCAACGTGCGCTTCTCGGACGACGAGGTGCGGATCCTGCGCCGCTGGCTCGAGCAGGGCGGGTTTCTCCACGGCGATGACGACTACGGCATGGACAAGTCGTTCCGCCGTGAGATCGCGCGCGTCTTCCCAGACCATCCCCTGGTGGAAGTGCCCCTGAGTCATCCCATCTACCACGTGGTCTACGATCTGCCGCAGGGGACCCCCAAGATCGAAGAGCACGACGGGCTGCCGGCGCAGGGCTTCGGTATCTTTCTCGGGAACCGGTTGGTGGTGTACTATGACTACCAGGCGGACCTCAACGACGGGTGGGAGGACCCTGATGTCAACCACTTGCCTCCGAACCTGCGCGAAGCGGCGCTGCGCATGGGCGTGAACCTCTTCACCTACGCCGTGAGCACGACCCGGTGACCGACACCGCGGCCCGGCTGCGGCGGCTGGGGCTGCCGCACGCCCGCGCCCGCGCCGGAGCGGTCCTGCTCGCGAGCGCGGGCGTCGCCTTTGGCAGTGCGGCAGCCGGGCTGGCGCTCGCACCGCGCGTGGCGGCGGTGCTGGGGGCCTGGCTGTTCATCGCGGCGGCCGCGGGCGTTGCGGCATGGCTCGTGCGCCGGGCTCGGCGCCGGGCGGCGCCTCCCGTCGTGGGACGGCTCGTCGAGGCGATGACGGGGATCCGCGCCGGTAGCGTCGTCGGGCTGCTCGCGCCCCCCACCCGGACGGCAGGCGCGAGTGCGGACCTGCTCAGGCTCGCGGACCACCGCGCCGCCGCGCTGGTCGAGGGGGCGGCCCCGGCCGTGGGCCGGTTCCTGTGGCGCGGCACGCGGGCGTCGCTCGGCGCAGGGGCGTGCGCGGCCGCCGTCGGCGCGGCGCTCTTCGTCGCGGCCTCGCCCGGCGGTGCCCCGGCGGCCGCGTTCTGGCATCCGCTCCGCGCCCTCGCCGACGCCCGCGCGCCCGTGCGCCTCTCCCTCGACCGGGTGGCCGTGCGGCGCGGTGACACGGTCACCGCCACCATCGAAGTCCCCGCGGGAGCGCGCGCCGTCCTGTGGACGCGCGGGCCGGGGGAGCCGTGGCGGCCCGCCCCCGTCGCGCTCGATTCGCTGGGCCGCGCCGTCCGGCGCCTCGGGCCCCTGGACGCCGACCTCTATCTCCGCGCGACGAGCGGCGGCCGGCGCAGCGCCGAGCGTAAGGTCACGGTCGCGTTGCCCGCGTTCCTCGCGGGGCTCGAGCTGATCGCCCGCTATCCCGCCTATCTGGCGCGCCCCGACGAGCCGCTCGTCGGGGGCCCCCCCTCCGACACCATCCCGCTGCCCGAGGGCACCGCGATCCTCACGAGCGGGACGGCGAGCGTGCCGCTCAAGAGCGCGGCGTGGCGCCACGGGGCTAGGCGGGCGCCGCTCGCCGTCGCGCGCAGCGGGTTCTCGGGCCGCCTCGCACCGGTCGGGGCAGGGGTATGGGTGCTCGATCTCGCGACGGCGGACGGCAGTCTGCTCGAAGGCGATGTGCCCGAGCTGCGGCTGCGGGTGGTCCCCGACTCGGCGCCGGTGGTCGCGGTGCCGATCCCGGGGCGCGACACGACGCTGCCGTTGTCGCTGCGCCAGCCGCTCGTGGTGGACGCGCGGGACGACCACGGGTTGACGCGGCTCGAGGTGGTGAGCTGGCGCGTGAGCCGGACGGGGAAAGTGGGGCAGGCCGTGCGCGAGTCGCTCGACGTGACCGGGGTAGGCGACCGCGCGATCGTGCAGGGCGAGCTCGACGCCGGGCGGCGCGGCCTGCTGCCCGGCGACACGCTACGGCTTCGGGTCGACGCGTGGGACAACGCTCCCACGCCGCACGTCGGCCGTAGCGCCGAGCTCGCGCTGCGGCTGCCGAGCCTGGAGGAGCTGCGTGCGGCGACCCGCCAAGCCACGGCGGCGCTCGCGGCGGCGGGCGACTCACTGGCGGAGGCGCAGCGCGAGCTGGGCGCGCGCACCAGCGATCTCGCCGAGCAGCGCTCGCGCGGCGCGTCGGCGTCGCGGCGCCCTCCGCCCGGGGAGAGCGGGCGCGAGGGCACGCTCCCCTTCCAGGCGACCGAGCGCGCCCAGGCGGTGGCGCGCGAGCAGGCGGCGTTGCAGCAGCGCGTCGAGCAGTTGTCACGGGCGGTCGAGGAGATCGCGCGCGCCGCACGCGCGGCCGGGATCGACGACACGGCGTTCCAGGCGCGGCTGCGCGAGGTGCAGGAGCTGCTGCAGCGCGCCGTGACGCCGCAGCTCGAGCAGCGGCTGCGCGAGCTCCAGGACGCGCTGGCGAAGCTCGATCCCGAGGCCGCGCGCCAAGCGCTCGAGCGGCTCGCCGAAGCGCAGCAGCAGCTCAAGGCCGAGCTGGAGCGCAGCCAGGAGCTGTTCCGGCGCGCGGCGGTGGAGGGGGCGCTCGCCTCCCTCGCTGCCGACGCGGAGGACCTGAAGCGCCGGCAAGGCGAGTGGAACCGCGACGACGCGGCGCGGCCCGACAGCGCCGCGGCGGCGCGCCAGCGCGCCCTGGCGGAGCGCGCCGACTCGCTTGCGGCGGGGATCGACCAGGTCGCGAAGGATCTCGGCGCGCCCCGGCCATCCCTGGCGCGGCCCGCGCAGGCCGCGCGCAACGCGCGCGCCGCCATGCAGCGCGCCGCGCGGGCGGCGGACGACCGGCAGGCGGGCGAGGCGCAGCAGGCCGGTCAGCAGGCCGAGCAACAGCTCGAGGACGTGCCCGACCAGCTGCGCGGCCAGCGGGACTCGCTCGCCCAGCAGTGGCGCGCGGAGGCGCTCGCGGCGCTCGACCGCGCGCTGTCCGAGACGGCCGCGCTGGCGGAGCGCCAGGAGGGAGTGGCCGAAGCGCTGCGCAGCGGCGAGGCGGGCGCGGCGACCCGCTCGCAGCAGGCGTCGATCGAGGAGGGCACCGACGCCGTGGGCCGCCAGGTCCGCGAGGCCGCTGGGAAGCACGCGCTCGTTTCCCCCCAGCTCGAAGGGGCGCTCGGCTTCGCGAAACGGCAGATGGCGGCGGCGCAGGCGCAGCTCGAGGAGGCGGACGTGAATCCCGGAGAGGCCGCGGGGCTGGCGGAGCAGGCGGTGGACGCCTTGAATGCCACGGCGCTCGCGCTGGCCCGCAGCCGCAGTCAGGTGAGCGGCGCGCAATCGGGGAGCGGGTTCGCCGAAGCCGTGGAGCAGCTCGCGCGGCTGGCGCGCGATCAGCAGGGGCTGAACGGCCAGGCGCAGGGGCTGCTCCCGCTGATCGGCCCGAGCGGTCAGGCGGTGCTCGAGCAGCTGCGGGCCCTCGCCGCCCGCCAGCGCGCCCTCGCCGAGCAGCTCGAGCGCCTCAAGGCGGAGGGGACGAGCCCCGCGGCTGCGGCGCTCGCCCAGGAAGCCCGCGAGCTGGCGCGCCAGCTCGAGGCCGGACGCCTCGATCAGCTGACCATCCGGCGCCAGCAGCAGCTGTACCGCCGGCTGCTGGACGCGGGCCGGACCCTGCAGGGCGAGGAGCCCGACGAGAAGCAGGAGCGCGTGAGCCGCGCCGCGACCGGCGACAGCGTCCACATTCCCGAAGTCCTGAAGCCGGGCGCCACCGGCGCGGGCCCGAAGCTCCGCTATCCCACGTGGGAGGAGCTCGGGGGGCTCACCCCCGAGCAACGGCGGCTCGTCCTGGAGTACTTCCGCAGGCTCAATGCGCCCGCACCGCGGTGAATGCGTGGTCGCACCCGCCCGGGATTCCCGCCCTGAAGGGTGGGCTCGGCGAATCGTTGCCCTAAAGGGCAATGCCCTTCAGGGCAGCGCCGGGCCGAGCCCAGGCTTCAGCCTGGGAATAACCGGGCTCGCGCTGTCGTTGCTGTTGCCCCTTCGGTCCCTCCCCGCCCAGGCCATCGGCCAGGGGGTCGAGCTCGAGCGCGCCGGCCAATACGACCGGGCGGCGAGCCTTTACTTCGCGACGCTGCGCGCTGATCCGACGAACCTCGCGGCGCTGCTCGGCCTCGAGCGTGTCCTGCCGCCTCTCAACCGGCTCGAGGAGCTCCTGCCCGTGGCACGACGCGCCGCGGCCGCCGGTCCGCAACGCGCCGCCCTGCGGGGCGTGCTGCTTCGGACCTATGTGGCGTTGAGCGAGACGGACAGCGCGCGGTCCGTGGCGCTCGCGTGGGCGGCCGACGCCCCGCGCGACGAGGCCCCGTACCGCGACTGGGCGATCGCGCTCGAGGACTACCACCACCACGATGCGGCGCGCGAGGTGCTGCTGCTCGGCCGGCGCGCCGTCGGTCGCCCCGCCGCGTTCGCCATCGAGCTCGCCGAGCTCGACCAGCGCACCGGAGACTGGGAGAGCGCGGCGCGCGAGTGGGCGGCCGCCGTCACGGAGTCGCCGGCGCAGCTTCCCAATGCCGCGGGCGACCTGTCGGAAGCTCCCGAGGTGCAACGCGAGCGCGTGACGCGGGTCCTCACGAGCGGCGATCCGCCCGCCGTCACGCGCCGGCTCGCGGGCGAATTGCTGCTCGGATGGGGTCAGCCTCAGCGCGCGTGGGACGTGTTCGCGCCGAGCGTGGCCACGCCGTCAGCCGACGCGGCGTACGCGCTGCGGCGCTTCGCCGATCTCGCTGCGGCGTCGAACACGCCTGCCGCGCGCCGGGTGGGGGCGCTCGCGCTCGCCCGGTTCGCGGAGATGGTCCCGGAACCCCTCGCCGTGCGCGCCCGAGCCGACGCGGCCCGGGCGTTCCTCGAGGCCGGCGACCGCGCCGCGGCGCGTGACGTGCTCGAGCGCGTCGCGCGGGACTCGGCGGCGCCGGCCGACGCGCAGGCGCTCGCGCAGAGCGCGGTGATCGAAGCTTTGATCGACGGGGGGCAGCTCGACGAAGCGGGACGGCGGCTGGACGCCGAAGGCCGGCTCACCGCGGAGGGCCGCGCCGCGCTCCGCCTCCGGCTCGCGGAGGCATGGGTCAGGCGCGGCGACCTCGACCGCGCCGCCCAAGCCCTCGCGCGCGATTCCAGCGTCGACGCGCTGGCGCAGCGAGGCTGGATCGCCCTGTACCGCGGTCGCGTGCAGGAGGCGCAGCAGCTGTTCAAGGCGGCGGGACCGTACGCCGGGCACCGGCGCGACGCCACCGAGCGGAGCGCCATGCTCGCGTTGCTGCAACAGATCCCGACCGCGACGTTCCCCGAGCTGGGCGCGGCCCTGCTGACGCTCGCCCGGGGCGACTCGGTGCCCGCGGTTGCCGCCCTGCGGCTCGCGGCTGTGCATCTGGAAACGGGGGGGAGCGGCGGAGGGCGGCCGGACATTCTCCTGGTCGCGGGGCGCGTGGCCGCGCGGCTCGGGCCCGACGAGCGGCGCGTCGCGCTCGCGCTATTTGCCGAGGTCGTGAGGACCGGCGGGTCCGGTGCGGCGGCGCCCGCAGCGGAGCTCGAGTGGGCGCGCCTGCTCGAGCGCGGCCAGCGCACCGCCGAGGCGATCCAGCATCTCGAGCACTTGATCCTCAGCTATCCCGGGAGCGCGGTCGTGCCCGAGGCGCGCCGCGAGCTCGAGCGCGCGAAGGGAGCGATTCCCAAGTCGTGAAGCGGAGAGAGTTTCTGCAGGCGGTTAGTCGGATAGGCGGATGGGCGGTTAGTGCGCGTCTGCTCGCCTACTATCCGCCTATCCGCCTGTCCGCCTATCCGTCGCTGCTCATTCCCATGGACGACGCGCAATCCGACCACCTGAAGGCGTACGGCGTCACCTACCGCGTCGTGCAGGCGGGGATCAAGGCCGAGTGGCTGCTCAACTACCGCGGGGGGTCGTTCCTCGTCCCGGACGGCCCGGCGATCCGGCGCGACGCGACGCTCGCGGGGGTGGGCTTCGAGGCGGTGGACGACGGCCAGGTGGCGGGGATCCGCGGCGAGATCGAGGCGAACAACATGGACGCCGTGCCGCTCGAGAAGGCGCCCAAGGTCGCCGTGTACGTGCCGCCCAACGCCCCGCCGTGGGACGACGCCGTCACGATGGCGCTCCAGTACGCGGGCATCCCGTTCGAGAAGGTGTGGGACTTCGAGGTGGTCGCGGGCAAGCTGCCCACCTACGACTGGCTGCACCTGCATCACGAGGATTTCACCGGCCAGTACTCGAAGTTCTACTTGATCTACGCGGGCGCGCCCTGGCTCGCCGAGATGGTGCGCTTCAACGGCGACGCGGCGCGGCGGCTCGGGTTCGAGACCGTGCCGGACCTGAAGAAGGCGGTGGCGCGGAAGATCCGCGACTTCGTGGAGAACGGCGGGTTCCTGTTCGCCATGTGCACCGCGACCGAAACGATCGACTTGGCGCTCGCGGCGGAGCGTGTGGACATCGCCGCCGCCTTCGCGGACGGCACACCGATGGACCCCCAGGCGGACAGAAAGCTCGACTGGACGCGGGCGCTGGCGTTCACCGGGGCGCACGTCGAGCCGAACCCGCAGATCGCGAGCTTCTCCGACATCGACGGCCATCAGGTGAATGCGGGGCCGCGCCGCCAACCGCTCGGCGCGTTCAAGCTGTTCAACTTCAGCGCCAAGATCGACCCCGTGCCCACGATGCTGGTACAGAGCCACCGCCAGGTGATTCCGGACTTCTACGGCCTCACCACGTCGTTCGTGCGCGATCGCCTGAAGCCGAGCGACCTGGTGCTGGCCGACGAGGAAGGCGCGCCTTGGGTCAAGTACATCCACGGCGACCACGGCAAGGGAACGTGGACGTTCTTCGGCGGGCACGATCCCGAAGACCAGCAGCACCAGATCGGCGACCCGCCGACCGACCTGTCGCTCCACCCGCATTCGCCGGGCTACCGGCTGATCCTCAACAACGTGCTCTTCCCGGCGGCGAAGAAGCGCGAGCTGAAGACGTGAGCGCCGAGCGGCTGGTGCCCGCCGTCCGCGACCTGATTCGCGCCGAGATCTCGTCGGCCCACGGGCGGGAGGTGTCCTTCGTGGCTCGCCCCGACGCGAACGGGCTGATCGTCGAGGCGCGGGTCGTCGCGCGGGGGACGGTGGACGCGGTGCTCGCGCTCCCCGGGATCGCGGTGCGCGGCGAGATGCTGCTCCACAACCATCCGAGCGGGGTGCTCGAGCCGTCGGGGGCCGATCTCGCCGTCGCCGCCCGGCTGCACGACGGCGGCGTCGGGTTCGCGATCGTGGACAACGCGGTCACCGACTGCTACGTGGTAGTCGAGTGCCCGCGCCCCCGGGCCACCGCGCGCATCGATCCCATCGACGTCGCGGCCCTGCTCGCCCCCAGCGGGCCGATCGCCCGCGCGCTCGGCAGCTTCGAAGACCGGCCCAGCCAGCGGGACATGGCTGCCTACGTCGCCGATCTCCTCAACGACGGCGGTGTGGGGTTGCTCGAGGCCGGGACCGGGGTGGGAAAGTCGTTCGCGTATCTCGTCCCGGCGCTGGTGTGGGCCCGCGAGAACGGCGAGCGGACCGTCGTCTCGACCAACACCATCAACCTGCAGGAACAGCTAGTCGGCAAGGACCTGCCGGTCCTCGCCCGCGCGCTGGGGACGGCCGAGCACTCCCCGACGTTCGCGCTCCTGAAGGGCTGGCGGAATTACGTCTGCCTGTCGCGCCTCGAGCAGGCGCGCGGGGCGGAGGGCTCGCTGTTCGAGGACGAGCGCCGGGCGGAGCTCGACGGGCTCGCGGCCTGGGCGGCGCGGACGAGCGACGGCTCGCTCGCCGACCTTCCGGACGAGCCGAGCGCCGAGCTGTGGGACGCGGTGGCGGCGGAGTCGGATCTCTGCACGCGACTCAAGTGCCCCCACTTCGAGCGTTGCTTCCTGTTTCAAGCGCGGCGCCGCGCGGCCGAGGCGGACGTGGTCGTCGTGAACCACCATCTGCTCGCGAGTGATCTCGCCGTGCGGATGGCGTCGGACAACTGGCAGGAGGCCGCGGTGTTGCCACCCTACCGGCGGCTGGTGCTCGACGAGGCGCATCACCTGGAGGACGTGGCGGCGATGCACCTCGGCGCCCAGGTGAGCCGCCTCGGCGTGGACCGGCTGCTGTCGCGGCTCGAGAAGAACGGCCGCGGGCTGCTGCCGACGCTGCGCTCGCTGCTGTTCGGCCGGGACGACCTGCTCTCCACGGCGAGCCGCGACCTGGTGCAGCAGAGCCTCGCGGACGCGCTCGGGGCCGCGCGGCGCGGGGCAGAGGAGGTGTTCGCGTTGCTGGCGCGCCGGCTCGAGGCCGAGCCGGGAGCGATGTCTCCGCCAGTGCTGCGGCTGCGCGACGACTTCGCGGCGGATCCAGTCTGGGCCGCCGGACTGGGCGTCGCGCTCGACAACCTACTGCTCGCGTTCTCGGGGTTGCGCGACGGCGTGGAGACCATCGCCGACCGGCTGGCGCTCGACGATCCCTCGGAGCGGCGCGCCCAGCTCCTGGGCGAACTGCGCGGCGTCGTGCGGCGGCTCGACGCGGTGGCCGCGGGGCTCACGGCGGCCCTGCGGCCGCCGCCGGGCGGGCCGCCGGCGGTGCGCTGGCTCGAGCGGCGCGGGCGCAAGGTCGCGAACCTGTCCCTCGCGGCCGTGCCGCTCGACCTCGCGCCGATTCTCAAGGACAACCTGTTCGATCGCGTCGAAACGGTCGTGCTCACGAGCGCCACGCTCGCGGCCGGCGGCGACTTCTCCTACCTGGAGGAGCGGCTGGGACTCGACCTGCCGCCCTCGCGCGTGAAGGTCCGCGAGATCCACGCCTCGCCCTTCGATTTTCCGTCGCAGTGCCTGTTCGGCATCCCCACCGACCTGCCCGAGCCGCGCGACGACGAGGCCGGCCACGACCGCGCGGTGGCGCGAGCGCTCGTGGAGCTGGCGCACGCGTCCGACGGCGGCATGTTCGTGCTGTTCACGAGCCACGGGGCGCTCAAGCGCGCGGCCGAGGCGGTGCGCGACTCGATCGGCGGCCGCTGGCCGCTGTTCGTGCAGGGGGAAGGGCAGCGCGACCAGTTGCTGCGGCGCTTCCGCGAGGCGGGCTCCGGGATCCTTTTGGGCACCGATTCGTTCTGGGAGGGTGTGGACGTCCCGGGCCGAGCGTTGCGAGTGCTCATCCTCGCGAAGCTGCCGTTCCGGGTGCCGGGCGAGCCGCTCACCGCGGCGCGGCTCGAGCGACTCGAGGCGCGCGGCCTGGACGGCTTCTCCCACTACCTCGTTCCCAACGCGGCGCTCAAGCTCAAGCAAGGCTTCGGCCGGCTGATCCGGAGCAAGAGCGACGCGGGGGCGGTGGTGCTGCTCGACCGGCGCGTCGTCACAAAACGCTACGGGGCGATGATGCTCGATGGCCTGCCCCGCGCGACGCGCGTGATCGGCCACTGGGGGGACGTCCGGGGAGCGTGCGAAGAGTTCTTTGCGCGGCATGGACTCGGAGCCGAGACGGTGGAGGGCGGGAGAGAGCGATAGAGGATACATTCCGCGTGGCGACAAAGCCGGCGCGTCGTGCGTAGACCCATACAGGTGATCCAGTGACCAGCTTCAGCAAGCGGTTGTCCGCGCTCCCGAGCTACCCCATGGCGGAGATCCCCGCCATCAAGCGGCGGCTCGTCGCGCAGGGCGTGGACGTCATCGACCTGGGGGCCGGGGACGCCGACTTTCCGCCGCCCGAGCTGGCGGTGGAGACGCTGGCGCGCGCCGTGCGCGACCCGGCGATGAGTCGCTACCCGTTCCAGCTCGGACTGCCGGCGTTCCGCGAGGCTGCCGCGGCTTACATGCAGCGACGCTTCGGCGCGCGCTTCGATCCCTTCACCGAGGTGCACCCGCTGATCGGCTCGAAGGAGGGGATCGCGCACCTCGCGACGGCGCTCGTCGATCGGGGTGACGTCGCGATCGTGCCCGAGCCGGGCTACGCCGTGTACGAGGGCGGCACCGTGCTGGCGGGCGGCGAGCCGTACCACTACGCCCTCACGCCGCGCACCGCGTTCCTGCTCGAGCTCGAGGAAATCCCGGCCGACGCGCGGCGCCGCGCGAAGCTCGTCTATCTCAACTATCCCAACAACCCGACCGCCGCCGTGGCGACACGCGAGTACCTCGAGCGCACCGTGGCGTTCTGCCGGCGGCACGGTATCGTGATCGCCTACGACAACCCGTACTGCGAGATCACGTTCGACGACTATGTCGCGCCGAGCATCTTCGAGATCGCCGGCGCGCGGGAGGTCGCCGTCGAGTTTCATTCGCTCTCGAAGACGTTCTGCATGACCGGCTGGCGGCTCGGCTGGGCCGTCGGGCGGCCCGAGCTGATCGCGGCGCTGGCGCGCGTGAAGAACTACGTCGACACGGGCGCGTTTCTCGCAGTGCAGGCGGCGGGCGCGGCGGTGCTGTCGCAGGCCGAGTCCCTGGCGCGCGGCTACGTGGCGCGGTTCAAGGAGCGGCGCGACGCGATGCTGCCCGCGCTGCGGTCGCAGGGGTTCGTGCCGTCGGCCGCGTTTCAGCGACGCGCGCTCGAGGACGCAGGGGTGGTGACGCTTCCCGGGAGCGCGTTCGGTGCCGGTGGGGAGGGATTCTTCCGCATCGCGCTGACGGTCGGCGCGCCGCGTCTGGTCGAGGCTGCGGAGCGGCTGGGAAAGGTGCTCGCCACTGTTTGAGCTGCGGCGGTTCCCGGTCCGCCCCCCCGGGTGGCGCCTCACCCGCGGCGTGGCCGCGAGCGCGGCGCTGCACGTCGCGTTGATCGCGCTCGCGATCACCGGGTCGTGGCGCATCGATCGCCCGCAGGGCCTGATCACGATCATTCCGCCCAGCACCCCGCAGCTGCTCGAGCTGCCGCCGTACGGGGGCACGCGGCCCGGCAAGGGCCCGAGCGGCGGGATGGGCCGGCCGCTGCCGCAGGCGGCCGTGCCGGACACGACGCCGGCGGTGCCGTCGCCGGTCGGCAAGCCGGACACGACCCTCGCGGCGAGCCCCGTCGCCGTGGGCCCG
>Ga0209376_1003436_pt1 | contig 14327 bp, 16 predicted proteins | sample GraSoiAngelo_134_FD_185891 | JGI IMG/M metagenome (GOLD analysis project Ga0209376, IMG submission 185891) | Grasslands soil microbial communities from the Angelo Coastal Reserve, California, USA - 14_0929_05_30cm (SPAdes) (version 2) | ecosystem: Environmental > Terrestrial > Soil > Grasslands ... | reverse complement strand
CCCCGTCCCGTATTTGACTTGGGCGCTGTAGAGGAGCCCCAAGAATGTCGTTTTCCCGGAGGCTCGGTCTCCCAGGAGTGCACAGGGCATATCACGGTGCAGCCCCGCTATCCATACTTAATCCTAACCTCAACGTTATCATGGATGCGACGACCCACGCCTGATGACCGCGAAACCTAGGCCCGCGTGTCCGCGGCGATTCCTGCCAGACACTCGAGGAATGCGAGGTACTCGTCGCTCGGATAGTCCGGCTCCCAGCCCACCGCTCCGCGCCGGCGAAGCCGAAGTCGTTCGTCGCGACCCAGGGCGGGCTCATCCGTGCGCACCCAACTGAAAAAGTACACAGGCGTCGCGAACTGGAGTCCCCGACGTCCTCCGGATCGGAGGGCGGCCATCGTCTTCGGCATACTGGGATCCACCAGCCGCTTGGCGTACTCCGCATGAGGGCCTTTCTTGCTGACGTCCGGAGGGGCGGCGTCGAGATCCATATGGCGCAGGACCTCCGGGTCGACCTGGTCAAACTTGGAGAGAACGAAGATCGGGTGGAGGAACTTGTCTTGGGCTTGATCCCGAGAGCGCTGGATCGCCATCAAGAGAGACGCCACGGCTTCATCGTATTTCCCCGACGGGGCAAGCTCGCCCTCTTCGTCCGCCACGGCCAACGAGGTGGCGTCGATCATGATCACGAATGCATCACCGGTGAGCGCGCTACTCAACGTCCTCTGATCGACAGAGCCCCGGTTGCCCGAGCGAGCCATCTCGTCCTCGAAGGACTTGAGCAGAATTAGCTGGAAGGATGCAGAGGAATCAGGAGAAGAACCTCGGGATTTGCGGCGTGACAAGATCCCAAGGCCGCTCCGTCGATGGCCGAGCCGGAACGCGATCTCGCGGACCCCCTCCTTCGTGGCGGCATCCGGAAAGCTCCCCGACATCAGCCTCTGGAAAACGCCGCTGATTTCGTCGAGGGATTCGAACGCGGCGTGAAACCGAAAGCCATCCGCCTTGTCCGAGCCGAATTTCACTTGGGCCGCGTACAGCAGGCCCAGGAACGTCGTCTTGCCGGAATTCCGATCTCCGACAATTACGACTCGCGGCACCAGTAACCGCCCCCTGAACTCCGGGTAACCCTCACGACGTAACATTAGAAAGTCCTATCTCAAACGAACGTCGGTGATGCGAATCAAGAAATCTTGGACACGTACGAATCGATCGGCAGGTCGTACTCGCCTATCCACCAGAAAGGGTGGAGCGGTTGGACTCGACGCTCAATCGCCGACGCTCTCCCCAGACAATTGCGTCGTCAGGAATCGAATCGTGCGTTGCCACGCAAGCTTGGCTGCCGGGGCATCATACGCGTCAGGTCGGTCTTTCTCGAAAAACCAGTGCGTCGTCCCAGGGTATGTGTAGAACGTGAGGTCCTTTACTCGTGTGCGAAGGTCCTTCTCGAGACCTTGCACCGCGGCGGCGGATTCAAATTCGTCCGTCTCAGCGAAATGACCGAGGAAGGCCGCTTTGATGTGCGAGTAGTTGCCATCCCCCGTCCCGTAGAAGAGGACGACCGCAGCAACGTCCGCGGGGAGCTCCTGCGCCAACCAAAGACTCCAGAATGCCCCCATGGAAAAGCCGATGACTCCGAGGTGTTTTCCCTTTAGCCCCAGATGGCTTTGTAGGCCTCTCACTCCGTTAAGAATGTCTTGGCCGGCTACTTTTTGATCCAGTTTCGACATCAGGCGCTCGGCCCCGTCTCTGGTCGATGCGGTCGCGCCGCGGTAGAGGTCGGGAGCGAACGCGACGAATCCGGCCGTCGCGAGCTCATCACAGAGGCCCTTGAAGAAGTCGTTGAGACCCCACCATGCGTGGAGGACTAGGACGCCCGGCCCGCGGCCCTTCTTCGTGATTGCCAAGTACCCTGGGACGGTGCCTTCCGGGCTTTTGAGGTCCACCATTGCCATGTTTTATCACTCCTTCTTGGCCGCCGTCATTTCCGAGTCGACTCTTGAAGTTAAGCGACACGAAAGGCGACTCGACGTCGTCGCAAAGGCCGGAGTTGGATCGAGTAGGATTTGAACAGGCGACCTCGATTGCGCTATCTTGTCGCCGGTCGGTGCAGTCTCTGATTGCCCTTTCACAACAATTCGTGGAACCCCGCGCGGACCGTCCGAGTTGCTTAAGGTGGCGCATCTCATTTGCTTTGCTTGCGGTCCACGATGGCTACTCGATCAATCACTCGGGAGAAGGTGCTGGCGTTCCGGCAACGTGCGACCTACCTGCACAGGCGCCTTCCACCGGGGCGACTCGTCGAGGCAGCGTTCGCAGGACTCCAGGACAGCTCTCCGCGGTCCGCCGTATTGGCGCTCCACGCGCGCGTAACGGATGTGTCGCCGTCCGCTTGGAAAGATCCTGGGTTCGTCCAAGTGTGGGGCCTAAGGGGGGCCGTGTATGTCGTCCCAGCGCAAGACGTGTCCGTCTTCACGGTCGGTCGGTTCCCGCGCAATCCCGTTTTGGGAGCCGCCGTGAAAGCCGCCGCCGAAAAAGTGAGGCGCGCGTTCCGCGCTCGCCAGGCTCAGCCCCGTCACGTCCGCCGCGATCGAGCGGGCGGGTTGAATTTCCGCGACTTGAGAATCGCATCGATGACCGGCGAAGTGAGGATCGAATGGGATGGAGCCACGACAACCTGGCGGATCGTCGAGCCTCCAATCGGGGCACCGGAACCCGCTCGCCTCGAGCTGGCGCGTCGGTTCCTGCGGTCGACCGGGCCTTCGACACCGCAGGAATTCGCGTGGTGGTCCGGCGGGTGGGCGGGATCCTTTGGCTCATCAACGCGCGGAGAGCTTTCCGACGCGCAGCAGACGTTTCGTTCTCTCGAAAAGGAACTTGCGGAGGTTGAGCTCGAAGGTCGGAAACGCTGGGTGCTTCGGCCGGACCGTTCCAGGTTGGAACACGCAGTACCCGTGGAAACGGTGCGCCTGCTGCCGGCCGGAGATCCGTATCTGGTGTCTGCAGATCGGGCATTGCTCGTCCCGGAGCCCCGGTTTCGATCCGAACTATGGCCCAAGTCCGTGTGGCCCGGTGCGCTCTTGGTGAACGGAGAGCTCGTAGGTACCTGGCGTCGGCAGGTGGGCCGAGTCACGGTGCGAGCGTGGCGACCGTTGGAACCCGATGTCAAGGATGCGGTCGAGGAGGAGGTCTTCCGGATGCCCATCGAGTCCGTGACGAAGGAGGTCCGTTGGTCGAAGGGCGATGTGCCCCTTTGAGTTGCGCGATGGCCGCTCGTTCTGAGACGATGCGATTGCACCTGTGTTTGTCGTTAGTCATGCTCCGGATGGCCCTTCATCCACCGCTTCTCCTCCTCGTTAGGGGTGAGCGGAAATCCGACCGACCAGAGGAACACCCTGGCGGTCGCGGGGCCCATGTGCTTGAACTTGTATTGGACATCCTCGAGCAGCTTCCCTTCGCGCTTACCAAAGCTGGCGATGTACCCCTTCACCGAACCGTATTCCTTCGCCACGTCCAAAATCGTCCTGGCGTTCTCGACCGTCGCGCGGATTTTCTTTTCGTTCCGGACGATTCCGGAATCCTGCATCAAGGCCCGGATGTCGCGTTCCGATAGCCGCGCGACTTTCTCGGGTGAGAAGTCACGAAACGCCTTTCGAAAGTGGGGCCACTTCTTCTCAACCATCCGCCAATTCAAGCCCGCGCTGAAGATCGCCCTGGACATCAGGTCGAGGTATCCGTGGTCATCCTTTGGGGGAACCGCTTTCCATCCCGGCATGGGGAGTGCGACCTTGTTCGCTCTATTTATGCCTACCTTCGCGGCAGCCCTCCCCCTTTGAACGGGTCGTCACGAACTCCGCTTTCCGCTGCCTGGAGAGAACGGCGGCGACTGTGCCTTTCACCGAAAAGTGGACCGGGTGGGATTTGAACCGTATTCCCCGCCTGTGACCGCTCCGTCAATAGATTGATTTTCGATGCCCCACCTTTAGCACTAGGATCCGGAGAACGGCTTCCTGGATGTCCAGGATGACGCGATAGTCTCCGACCCGAAGCCGGTAAAAGGACGAGTTGGCAAGCTTCCGGACAAACCGATGTGGCGTTTCGTGCAGTTCGCCAACTTTGTCGAAGATTCGACGCGCGACGGTTCGATCGAGCTTCTTCAACTGACCTGCGGCCGAATCGGACCAGATGATTTCGAAGGGCATCAGTAGCCCATCTCGGACTTGAGCTGTTCATGGGTCCGATACTTACCTGCCTTGATCTCGCGGATCGCCTGTTCGATTTCCCTTTTCGTCTGTTCGCTCAGCTCGCGAAGGTCTTCCAGAATCCGCTCCAGTACTTCCTCGTATGTTTCACGGGGATGGAGCTTCATCGATTCGAGAGTCTTCTTGATTTCCTTGCTGAGTTGAATTGTTGTAGTGGCCACAGGATAGACATGGCGGCAGCAGTTGATATAGATTCCTATAGTGTTCCATAGCATCCGATACAAGCTTGGAAGTGGACCGAGTGGGATTTGAACTCGAATCCACTACCTTTGGTCGATCTGCTCGAGGAAACTACTGAGTGCGCCTAAATATCGACTTCGGTCAGGTTTCCAGATCTCGTGGTCGGAATCCTCGAAGACCTGAATCGTGACATGGTCCAGCCACCTCTCGTACTTCGCCGCATCCTCTGGGGAAAGCAACGCACCCTGCTTGGCGCCGCGCAAAACCAGCACGGGACATGGGATGCGCGGTAGGAGTTCCCAAAGGGATTTTTCCTTTGCCTCTGCCTGAATTCCGACGGCGGCGTGCCGATTCGATTCGTCCATGTGCTGTTGCGCTCGTTCCACCCAACCCGGTGAAAACGCCGGATACCGAGCGGGATAGTCAGCCAGGATCAACCCCCGCAAATAATCCGGGGATTGAACCCCAAATCCGATGGCATAGGCAACTCCGACCGAGTACGCAGACAGACAGAAGTCCGGTACATTCGCCGTTCTCACAACCGCCCGGATGTCCGCGACGTGATCTTCAAAAGAGTAGCCCGATTTCGGCGCGTCGCTCTTTCCGCGCGCGCGAAGGCTCATTGCTAACCCTCGCCGCGATGCGAGCGTTTCCATTTCGGTGAGATAGTCCTCTGCGGAGCCAAGCATCCCGGGAACGAACACGATCGGTGTCTTGCGCGCACCTCCGTTCGGATTGCTATCAAGATAATGAAGTCGGACACTCCCGTTCAGTGCGTATCCGTCCACAACCATGGTCGAAAGTCAATACGTGGGCGACCTTATAGAACTCGAGCCGAGGAGTGCGCGGAAGCTCCGCCGATTTCCTCGCGTCTTGACTAAAGAGTGGACCGGGTGGGATTTGAACCCACGGCCTCTACCATGCCAAGATAGCGATCTTCCAGCTGATCTACCGGCCCGCGACGCGCTGTATTGAAGGTCCGCTATTAAGGTTTCTTTGCACGGCGAGGTGCAATCGTTTTCCTCATGAGAACACCACTCGTCCCGAGAGGGGCGACAGTGCGGAAGCCTTCCTTCCGGAACATGTCCGGCGTCCCGAACCACCGCCACTCGGGGACGGCGGCCATCTTCGGTGAAGCCACCGGGTACGCTTCCACGACTCCTCCTCCTTTGTTCCCAATCGAATCGAGCGCGGCACGAAGGGCGAACTTCGCAACACCTCGCCCTCGAAACTTCGGATCGACGAAGAAGCACGTGATCCTCCACAACTTCTTGTCCGCGACCGGCGGGGCGACCTTGCGGTAGGTCCGTCGCGCATCGATCCGCGGGAGTTCCTCCTGGCCGCCGTACTGGCACCAGCCGACCGGCGTGCGGCCTTCATAGACCAGGATCGCATGGGAGCGCCCGCGGCGGACCAACGCTCTCTTGTCCGACCGATTTCTCCGCTTCCACTCCTCGCTGGTCGTTCCTGGGTGGAGGGGATTCGCCCGCTGATAGAAGATGCACCAACATCCACCCTGCTTGATGGCGAGCGTTTCAAAATCCGAAAGTGTACGAACGCTCAGCTCGCGGACCGAATACGGCTCCCGCTTCATGTCGGGGCGTTCGTACGCAGCAGGCCGAAATGAAGATTTCCTGCCTATCCGCCGCCCATCGTCTCGATCCACACGTGGGCGAGCGAGACCACGAAGATGAACGTCAGCGCGAAGCTGCGACCGAGGAGGCCGCCGCCTTCGGTTTCGAGGACGCCGAAGCTCGCGAGGATTCCCATGGCGATCCCTCGCCGTCACGCAGATCGGATTGTTTCAGGATTGCGTTCCGATTATCAGGTAGGAACACCCCGGCGGCACCGCACGGCTCCATTGTCCTCGTTCCCACTCTTGCGAGGGGTGGCATGAGAAGGCTCGGGTCGCCCGAACGTCATGCCTCTATGACGAAAGCATCTTCAGGTCTCCCGCGATTGGATGGTCACGGCAAAGAAGCGGGTGGAGGTTAGCTCAGCGGTCGAGGGCCCGGGCGCCGAGATCCTCACGGCGGAAGCGCTGGAATTCATCTCCGACCTCCATCGACGATTCAATCCCACCCGCCTGGACCTGCTGCGCAGGCGAGTGGAACGCCAAGCGCGGGTCGATCGCGGCAAGTCGCTCGACTTCCCGAAGCAGAACCCGCGGATCCGAGAGGACTCCTGGACCATCGCTCCCGTCCCCGCCGACCTGATCGACCGGCGTGTTGAAATCACCGGGCCGACGGACCGCAAGATGATGATCAACGCACTGAACTCCGGCGCTAAGACGTTCATGGCCGATTTCGAAGATGCGAACACGCCGGCGTGGAAGAACGTGGTCGAGGGTCAGGTGAATCTCCGCGATGCGGTGCGCCGTACAATCGAGTACGCGAGTTCGGAGGGCAAAGAATACCGGTTGAACCGAGAGGTCGCGACGCTTCTGGTCCGGCCCCGCGGATGGCATCTATCGGAACGGCATGTCCAGGTCGACCGCGAAATCGCCTCCGCGAGCCTCGTCGACTTCGGCCTGTTCTTCTTTCACAATGCAAGGGAACTCGTCGCGCGGGGGACCGCCCCGTATTTCTATCTCCCCAAGATGGAGAGCCGATTTGAGGCGCGACTGTGGAACGACGTCTTCGGCTTCGCGGAAGAGGCGCTGGGCGTTCGGCGCGGGACCACCAAGGCGACCGCCCTGATCGAGACCTTCCCCGCCGCGTTCGAGATGGAGGAGATCCTCTTCGAGCTACGGGACCACGCCGCCGGCCTCAACGCAGGGAGATGGGACTATCTGTTCAGCATCATCAAAACGCTGCGAGCACGGACGGACTTTGTGCTGCCGGATCGAGCGCAGCTCACGATGACCGTCCCATTCATGCGGGCGTACACGGAGCTCCTCGTGAAGACGTGCCACCGCCGCGGGGCCCATGCGATTGGGGGCATGGCCGCGTTTGTCCCGAGCCGCAAAGATCCGGCGGCAAACGAGGTCGCGTTCACGAAGGTCCGCGAAGACAAGACGCGCGAAGCGAACGATGGCTTCGACGGCACGTGGGTCGCCCATCCGGATCTCGTCCCGGTTGCCGGGCAAGTCTTCGACCGTGCGCTCCAAGGCAAGCCGAACCAACTCGGCCGGGTGAGGGACGATGTGGACGTCACGGCACGCGACCTCCTGGATGTCCGGGTTCCCGGCGGCAACATTACCGAGGCGGGCTTGCGAAGCAATGTGCGGGTCGCCATCCAGTATTTGGAAGCGTGGCTCCGGGGAACCGGAGCGGTGACGATTTCGAACCTGATGGAGGATACCGCGACCGCCGAGATCGCCCGGTCGCAGGTGTGGCAATGGGTCCATCACGGGGCTCGCTTGGATGACCAAATCACCGTGAACGAGGGACTCGTGCGGCAGGTCGGGGACGAGGAGGTCGACCGACTACGGATGCAGGCGGAGCCCTCAGCCCAGACGAGCGGGCGATTCCGAGAAGCGCGAGCGCTGTTCGACGACATTGCGCTCAAGGAGCCGCTGGTGGACTTCCTGACCATCCAAGCATATCCGCTCATCGAATGATCGATGCTTTCACGGCGGTGCGACCACAGGGAGTCTCGCATCCGCGGCGGAACTACGTGGCGGCCTTGGCGCCGCGCTTCGCAGACGGCTTTCTCGACGTCGATTCGGAGAAGAGCTCGAGCGGTTTTTCCTTGCGCATCTTCTCGCCGGGGATCGGGACCGGATACTCGCCAGTCAGGCAACCGAGACAGATGTCTTCCCGCGAGTGCTTCAGCGCTGTGATGAGCCCCTTCATGGAGAGATACCCGAGCGAATCCGCGTTGATGAAGTCTGCAATCTCCGGCACTGTCTTCTCGTTTGCGATGAACTGGTCTCGCGTCTTCATGTCGATTCCGAGATAACACGGGAAGCGAATGGGCAGGCAGCCGATGCGAACATGGACTTCCTTCGCGCCGGCCTGTCGGAGGATCTGCACGATCTTTCGGATCGTCGTGCCGCGGACGATGGAGTCGTCGATGAGCACGATCCGCTTGTTCTTGACCGCAGACCGAATCGGATTCAGCTTGAGCATGACGCCGATCTCGCGCTCCTGCTGGTCGGGCATGATGAAAGTGCGCTCGATGTAGCGGTTCTTGATGAGCCCCTCGACGACCGGGAGGCCCGCGAGCTGCGCGTACCCCTGGGCCTGCGCTCGGCCCGATTCCGGAACCGGCACGATGATGTCCGCCTCGACCGGATATTCCTTCGCGAGTTGCTCTCCGATTTTCACGCGGGCGTCGTAGACGAGACGCTCGTCCAAGATGCTGTCCGGACGCGCGAAGTACACCCACTCGAACATGCAGTGCGCCGTATGGTTCGGATGCGGGAGCCGCATCGAATCAAAGCCGTCCGGCCGGAGCTCGACGATTTCCCCGGGCTTCAGGTCGCGAATGAACTTGAATCCGAGCGCATCGAACACGACGCTCTCCGACGCGATCATGAACCGGCCGTTCCCCTCGCCGATGCAGAGGGGCCGGATCGCCAGGGGATCGCGGACCGCGTATACTGTGTCGTTGATCATGAGTGCCAAGCTGTACGCCCCGACGAGCCGCGAGGTGAATTCTTTCAGCGCCCGCTTGACGTCTCCGCCAAAGTTCACGATTTCGTTCGCGAGGAGTCGAACGATGACCTCGCTGTCCGAAGTCGTCATGAAGGCCCAACCTTTCTTGCTGAGCTCCTCCCGGATCTCGTCCGCGTTCGCGATGTCTCCGTTGTGCGCCAGGGCGATGTCTCCGTACGAGGTCTTGACGACGATCGGTTGGGCGTTCTCGAGGACGCTCGATCCCGTCGTGGAATAGCGAACGTGGCCGATCCCGTTGTTCCCGCGGAGGTCCATGAGGTCCTCCTTGGAGAAGACCTCGTGCACGAGGCCCATGCCACGCTTGGACTTCATCTCGCCGTTGTACACCGCGAGGCCCGCGGACTCCTGGCCGCGGTGCTGGAGGATCCGCAGGCCGTAGTAGAGGTCGGACGTCACCGGCGTCGTGCCGGAGCAGCCGATGATCCCACACTTCTCACGTGGGCGATGGTCGGAGCGCTCCGACGCTTCCTGGTCGGCGGCCATCGTCAATGCCTCTTCGCCCAGGAGTAGCCCCGAAGTTTCTTCATGCGTCCGAAGCCGCAGGCGGCGCAGTACTTCTTCTGTTTATGATACGCGCGCTGACCGCACCGCCGGCACCGGATGTGGACGCTCCTCCGTCCCATCTTGCCGAGCGACGCCGTCCCCTTGGTCATGCAGGCCACCTACGTCATGGGGAGATGTAGATGACGTTGTCTCCACGGACAATCGCAAGATCCATCTTCCGCTGGGACTGATTGTCCTGCATCTCCTCCGCGTTACGGAGGACGAGGTTCATGTGCGGGTCGAATCCGTCGAGGATCCCGCGGTACCCCCGCCCGCCTTTCAGCTCAACCATCACGTTCGAACTGATCCGTTGGTTGAGGAGAGAAAGCGGCTTAATCATCGGACCACGGCGCAGCCATGGAGGCGGCGTACTTAAAGGTTTACGGGAGGGATTGAACGCGCCATTTCGGTTCGACGAGTGCGCCAGGCCGCTTCCGCTGTAAGGCCTTGAGTCGCCTCATGAGGTCCATCATTCCGATTCGGCCCGCCTTCCAATCAATGATCGCCGTGAGTTCGGTCTGATGCTCAGGCGCCACGCTGATCGCGATTGGACGGAAGACGCCAAGAGCGCCGTGCCCGCTTGGACTCATATCGATCTGAAATCGCTAACCATGTTCGGCAGGCGATCGCCGCGGGGACAAGCCAAGACAATCCAATCCGTGCCTACCATCCGAACTTGCAAGTCCAGATCGATTAAGTTGGTCAACCAGGGACGGTCACGGGCGGCCGCAATTTCTTTCGGCTCCTGAATACGTCCAGGATCAGCGCGATTGTTGGGGAACGGTTCTTACCTCGTCAGCAACTTGGTTCTGAGGCCGTCCCCCGCCACGAAACCGACGATACCTTTCAATCCGGGTCTGACCTTCTCGACCTGAGGGACGAGTGAGCGAACGAGCGAAAGACGCAAACTCGGCGGGTTTGTGTGCCTTTTTGTAGGTACCCTCTTGTTTACGGTGGGCGCGGTCATCTTCTTCTATCCTGGACCTCGTCCGTATCAGACGGACGGGGTTGTTGTCGTAATTGCCGGCCTCGCGATGCAGATCTTGGGAGTCGTTCTGCTCGCCCCGCCGAGAACTCCAACAACATGATCCGAAGAGAAGGGGGCGTCCTCCACCTCGAAACGACCAAATGGGGAATCGGGTGCTATCTGGTGGCATTCGAAAAAGGGCTCTGAGTTGGAGGTGGGAGCGACGGAAAACAAACCGGAGATCTCTCGACCGAGCCGGATTGGACAGCGGACGGCCTCGGAGGTTATGGTCTTCGGCACTGCCTCGATGACAGTAGTCGCGGTCGCGTTCTTTCTGATAGCGCGCCCTGCCTCGCCTTGGCTCGGGACTATCCTTGATTTGATGATCATCGGAGCTGTCGTTGGAGCCGGCACAGGGATCCTCTTGACACGGTGGAGGGATCGCGTGATCGTCGGCTTCCTAAGCGCCTTCCTGGGTGTCGCCTTCGCTCTTTTCTTCGCTGAGCTCGTCTTCGAGTTGACCTCTCGCGAGCCCAGAGAGTTCCTGTTGGAACTGGCCGTCCTTATTGTCTTGTTGCTCGGAATTCCAGCAGGCCTCGCAGGCGCCGCAGGAGCGGTTCTTACCGGCCTTGCTGTGCCCCCGCCGCCACGCGGATCGGAGCGGCCGTCATAGAACGCTTCCGTCGTGCCGGGACGAGCCTCGGGCAGTCTGGCGCAGGCCAGACCAATGCAAAGGGAAAGGTGCCCGCCGGTGAGGGCGGGCATGATGGGGACTGGACGGCACAGGCGCGACCGAACGCTTCTGACAGCACCGATCTTTAATGGCGCGCTTGGGCGGGCCTGTAAAGGTTTACGGGAGGCGCGGCGCCGACACGACGCTCATCGACCTTCACGGATTCCGATGAGCCCGCTTCCCTTCATTCTCGCGCCCGTTTCCCTTCGACGGATCGACCAGAAAACCGGAATCGCGGAGGATGTCCATGCCGACGATCATGTGGTATCGCATGTCCTTCCGATCGGCGATGGCGACCGCGACCTCGAATTCCCGGCCGGCGATCACGACCCTGGCATCGACGACGTCTCGTTCTTCCGGTTCGTGCGCCGCGGCCGCCCGAACGCGGACGCGGTCGAACACGGGCCCGAGACCCGCACGCGCCGCCAGATCCGTGTCGAGGCTGGTCCGAGCCGCGCCCGTGTCAATCCTCGCCAGCACGCGGATATCGCCCTTGCTGCCGCGGAGGGTGACCTCTTCGACGACGCCGATGGTCGTCCTTTCCTGTCGTTGCCGCCGCTCGGAGACCACGGGGTGCACCGCCAACTCCCTTCGTCTCGGTCGATAGCCATCCCGCAATATAGCCTTAACCGCGCGATTCTCCGACTCGACACGTTTTTCTCCCGCGAACCGCATCGCTTCCTTCCGCGGGTGCAGGAGCCTTCGATGAAGATCGGCGTGATTTCGAAGAAACCATCATATTGGTCCACGAAGGCCATCCTGAAGTCGATCCGCGAACATGGCCACGAGCCCGATTTCGTCAAGACGGACGAGGTGCGCCTCGTCGTCGCCGGCACGGATGACGCGGTCTTCAACAGCAAGTCGTTGCGGTCATACGACGTCCTGATACCGCGGATCGGCCGATCGATGACGGATTTCGGGAAGATGCTGTTGCGTCAGCTCGAGCTAATGGGAATCCGCACAACGCTGGCGAGCGACGGCCTCATCACCGCCCGGAACAAGTTCCTCGCCCTGCAATCGCTCCGCCAAGCTCACATCCCAATCCCGCGGAGCATCCTCCTGGCCTCGCGGCCGAACTTCATGGAGGCCGCACATCTCGTCCGCTACCCGGCGATCCTGAAGATCCTGTCCGGCACCCAAGGGATCGGCGTGATGCGCGTGAAGAGCCTCGAGGAGACCGCATCGATCGTCGACACGCTGAAATTCTTCGGCGAGGTCGTGTGCCTGCAGGAGTACATCCCGAACCCCGGCGTGGACATCCGCGCCCTGGTCGTCGGCGATCGGGTCGTCGGTTCGATGAAGCGGGTCGCGGCCCACAACGAGTGGCGCGCGAACATTCACCTCGGGGCGAAGGGGGTCGCCATCGAACTCTCCGACCACGCGAAGGACGTCGCGGTGCGGGCGTCGAAAGCCGTCGGATTGGAGATCAGCGGCGTCGACATGATCTTCCGAGGAGACACACCGTACGTCCTCGAGGTCAACGCGTCTCCCGGGTTCCGCGGACTCCTGGACGCAACGGGCGTCAACGCCGCGGACGCGATCGTCGAATACGCCGTCGAGAAAGTGAAGGCCGGCGAGCCGAAACGTCCTTGATGGACGCGTCCGTTGCGGGCCTCGATGGACGAGGCTCCGATCTCAGGAGCGCGCGTGCGGGCGACGACGAAGCACGGGGCCCTGACCGTCGACCAGATTGCGGCGATGCAGCCCGGCATGGCGCGCCTCATGGACGAGCTGAGCCGGAGATACTGGACGCTCTTCTATGCGGCGAAGGCCAAAAACTGGGAACTCGCCAACTACATGTTGAAGGAATCGGAGAAGGTCCTGAAGACCGCCGCGGTGGCCCGGCCAAAGTACGCAGACGACATCGCCGCCTTCGTCCGCGAGACGTTCGACCCGATCGCCGCGGCCGTCGAATCGAAAGACTGGTCCGCGTTTGAGAAAGCGTACCGGAAGGGAATCTCGGAATCCGATCGCTTGCACGACAAGTACAACAAATCGTTCCTCCGCTTTCGCCTCCCCGACCATCCGCCGGAATGGTTTGACCTCGCGCCGCGATAGGTTTTTGGCTCGGCGACGCGTCGGCCGCGCGGCGGTCGGATGGAGTACGTGTCATTGGGCCGCGGTGGACCTGATGTTTCCGCGGTCGGACTAGGGATGTGGCAGGCCGGAGGGAAGGCGTGGGGCTCCGACGTTCGCGATGCCGATTGCCGCGAGGCGATGGAGCGCGCCGTGGAGCTTGGGATCAACCTCGTCGACACCGCGGAGGCGTACGGCGACGGCCATTCCGAACGCGTCATGTCCCGAGCGATTCGGAACGTCGGCCGGGACCACGTCTTCGTCGCGACGAAGGTTGGCGGGTGGCATCTGCGCGCGGACGACGTAAAGAAAGCGTGTGCCGCTAGTCTGAAGCGCCTCGGACTCCGGGAGATCGACCTCTATCAGGTGCATTGGCCGGATCCCTGGAGCCAAGTCCCCCTGCGGGAGACGATGAAGGCTCTCGAGGCCCTCCACCAGGCGGGCCGGATCCGGAACATCGGGGTGAGCAACTTCGCGGTCCGCGATCTCACGGAAGCGCGATCCCATCTCTCACGGTCGGACATCGCCTCGAACCAAGTGCGTTACAACATGCTCCAGCGGGAGGTCGAAGCCGAGGTCCTTCCATACTGCAAGCGGGAGGGCATCGCAATCCTTGCCTGGAGCCCGATCGGCAAGGGCGTCCTCACCGGAAAGTACCACGATGGGAAGAGACCAAAGGACCGTGTTCGAGCGGAGGAGGATCTGTTCAAGCCCGCGAACCTGCGGGCCGCGGCGCCGTTGATCCGCGAGCTCCGAAAAATCGGCCGCGCCCATGGCAAGACGCCCGGGCAAACCGCGCTCGCATGGCTGCGGCGCAACAGAAACGTCATCCCGATCCCAGGGGCGAAGCGGCCGTCGCAATCGGAAGAGAACGCGGGGGCCGCCGGCTGGTCCCTCAGCGCCCGCGAAATTCGCACGCTCGGCGGCATCCTCCGGCGGATCCGGCT
>Ga0209376_1003434_pt1 | contig 14339 bp, 10 predicted proteins | sample GraSoiAngelo_134_FD_185891 | JGI IMG/M metagenome (GOLD analysis project Ga0209376, IMG submission 185891) | Grasslands soil microbial communities from the Angelo Coastal Reserve, California, USA - 14_0929_05_30cm (SPAdes) (version 2) | ecosystem: Environmental > Terrestrial > Soil > Grasslands ... | reverse complement strand
CGACTGATGCTCTGCCCTGACACTGACCCTCATGCCTGCGCGCTCTACTACTACACGGAGCCGGGGGATTATATCGGCTTCCACTACGATACGTCGTACTACAAAGGGGCACGCTACACCATTCTGATGGGGCTGGTGGACAAGTCGGACAACTGTCGCCTCCTGTGCCAGCTCTACAAGGATGATCCCGCTCGCGAGACCAAGGAGCTACAACTTACGACAAAACCCGGCGACATGGTGATTTTCAACGGGGACAAGCTCTGGCATTCGGTGACCCCGCTTGGCGAAGGGGAGGAGAGGGTCGCGCTGACGATGGAATATGTCACCAATCAGGAGATGGGACGTTTCAAGCGGATCTATTCAAACCTGAAGGATGCCTTCGGCTACTTTGGGATCAGGGCGCTCTGGAGAGGGTCGCTTCCGGAGCGTTCAAAACCTGGACGATAAGTTCGCCGCCTCATCCTACCGTTCCAACTTCCTTCATCATGATCAGAATGCGAGACCGCTGCCAGCCTCCTCGGTCAGGCAACCCGATTCCGTTTAAGACGACGAGCTCTTGGGGAGTGCCAATCGAGCGCCGGACCTGAAACTGTCCCCAGTTCCCGGCATCAATGCGGAGCTGTAGGTCCCTCCTGATTTTATGACAGAGGTCAGTGACCACCCTGGGGAGCACATCGCCTGATACTGTCCCAGTCTCTGCCTGCTGGATACGCCGGCTCAGCTCCACAGCCTCCTGATTCCTATGAAGCACTTGCAGGGAGGTGTTGAATACCAGGATGCCGGGGCCGGCATCCCGTCCGGCGCGGGCTGGTGAAGGGCCATCTTGCAAAGGATTTGTCTGAGGATCTGTGGACTCGATAGGGCGCTCCCGTTCCCTCTCAGCCGATCTGTCATCGCTGGACGGCAGGTCTGGCCTGTTTGCCAGTTTCGGCCAGACGGATGACGCCCACCGCTCGGCGAAGGATCGTCTTGATGTCTTCTTGGTTGTAGGGTTTGGTCAGATGGGCGAAGGCACTCTTCGCCCGTGTCTTGATCGTGTTCTCCACCGTCGCGTAGCCAGTGAGGACGATGATCGGAAGGCTCGGATCCAATTCCCTCATGACCCTGAGGACCGACGGCCCATCAAGGTCTGGCAAGCGAATGTCCAAGAGGGCGGCCTCATAATGGTCCTGCATGACTTGTCGAAGGCCCTCCGCCCCGCTCCCGACGGCCTTCACTCGGTAGCCTTCATGCCGCAGCATGTCACTCAAGACCTCTCGGATGTCCGAGTGTGCGTCAATGACCAGAACGCTTGTCGGAGAGCGACGCTCTTCATTCTCACCCTGCATCATACTATCACTTGAGCAACTTCGATGCCGTGGCGTGAGGCTTTTCCAACGCGAACCGCTCTTGCAGAACTCATTGATTCAGTGGGAAGAGCTCACTCACGTGGGAGAAGCGAGAGGCAGGAGAGACGCTAGTCGCGAGCTGCGGAGTATGGAATTCCATACGTCGAGCGTCGAATCTGATACAGAATCCCTGATTTACATAACCTTAACCTTACAGGTTCAGGCGAAGAGCCTCTTCCATGCTGAACCGTTTCAAGCATGTCCTTTATGCAGGAGGAATCATGTTCGGAATTGGATCTACGGGTATGGTGAAGGAGAAGCGGCTGCCTGTGCCGGGCGTGCTCTCCACCCAGATGCGTCCCCCGTGCAGCTCCACCAGACTCTTGACGATGGCCAACCCCAACCCGGCACCGCGCGCATCAGATGGGGCTGATTCCCCCCGATAGAATTTCTCGAACACCTTGGGGAGTTCTTCCGGGTGGATGCCACAACCGGTGTCGGCCACAGAGATCTGTACGAATTCGTTGCCTCGCACGAGGGACTCGACCCGAACCGCGCCGCCAGCAGGCGTGAACTTGATCGCATTCTGGATCAAATTCATAAGGATTTGGTGGAGTTTGTCACGATCCACGCGGATGATGGGGAGAAGGTCATCGTGGCAGGCTTCCAGTGTGATGGACTTCTCGCGGGCGAGCGCCTGAAGGCTCTCTAACACCTCGGTGCCCAGCTCGAGGAGCGACACAGGTCTCAGCGCAAGCTCGACCCGGTCAGCATCGATCCGGGACAGGTCCAGGAGGTCGTTGATCAGCCGAGTGAGGCGTTCAACATTGTACTTGACCCGACTTAGATACGAGAGCTGCTTCTCGGTGAGCTGGCCGGTCAGGCCATCCAGCATATTTTCCATATAGCCCTTGATGGATGTCATGGGGGTCCGAAGTTCATGGGAGACGATCGAGACAAAGGTTGATTTGAGTTGGTCCAACTCTCGTAGCCGCTCGTTGGCAACTTCCTGTTCCTTATTCAGGCGTTCCAACTCCGTGGTCCGCTCTCGCACCTTGGCTTCGAGCCCCTCATTTAACGATTCGATCTGCCGGTAGGCGTCCGCATTGTCCAGGGCAATGGCCACCTGACTGGCCACCGTCATCAGCAAGTTCGCATCATCCTGTGTCAGACTGTGTTTCTGGCTCCGATCCACGGTGAGGGCGCCGAGGACCAGATCCTTCGCCTTCAGCGGGACCGAAATCATGGATGTCACATTGGCCGCCAGTGCGAGTCGCTGATGGAGTGGGTGGAGACGATCCCATACGTCCAGGATATTGCCTGCCAGGATGGATCTCCCTTGTAGCAACACCGTCCCTTCCACGCTGTTGGGATCGGTGACCGGCACCTCGAGCGAGCGAGCAAAGGCCGCAATTTCTTCGGAGACGCCCACCATGCGGGTGTCGTGCAACATTCGCTGGTCACGGTCGAAGAAAGCCACCAATGCCCGATCATAGTGAAGTTCGCGAATGATCGTCTGCAGGACGTTCTGCAACAAAGCCTCGCGGTCGAGCGTCGTACTGAAGAGCAGCCCCGCACGATGCAGCGTCGTCAATTGACTGATCATCTTCCTGAGTTCCACCGTCGTCTGTTCCTGTTCCAGATAGGCTTCGCGAAGTTCCTCGTGCCGGGCCTCCACGAAGCGGAGCTGTTCTTGGATCAGCGCTTCCCTGGTCTGCACGTCCTTGCGCGTCGTTCTCCAGTTGTTGATCAGCCACAGGGCCATCGCGGGGAAGAGGGCTAGCGCTAACGCCTCCACGAGTGGCATCTCCGGATAACGGATGTGTAGATAGGCAAACGCTGCGCCGCCCACCAGCAGCCCCAAGGCTGGCCATGCGGAAGGACGTGGTTGCAGCGGCCACCAGGTGAATTCCCATTCGCAATACTCGGCTCCGTCCGCAATGCACGTCCGGTCCTTGATCGTGGCTGCTGGCAGGTGATGCACTCGCTCCGGCACCGCTGCAAGCGCAGCCTTAGCGGACTGGCAAATCAACCAGGCGCAGCGTTTCCGGTAGGGACCGAATTGCTGATACACTCGCTCGTTGAATTTCATGCGCAGGACCGCCGAACCGTCGGTCACGCCTCCAACTTCAAACTGCAGGGACCCCTTCGCGAACTTCTCGCCGAAGTGCGCGAACATCTTGTAGATCTGGGAAACCGGGAAGGGGCGGCCGAGGGTTTGCATGATTGGGGAAATAAGCTTCTCCTTTCCCACATGAAACTGAAACTGTGAATCGTCGGAGAGACGCCGGCAGAATTCACCGAGGAAGCACACAAATTCGTATGAATAGCTGTGCCAGACGTTCTTGAGAAACGTCGGGCTCACATGATAGACAGGGTCGCGGATCCGATCATTGAGGAGCTGGCAGAGCCGGTCCGCCGCGCGAGCGCCGGCCTCTGGCCCTTGCCTTCGCCCAACTACTTCTTCCAGGTACTCCATGTTGGCCTTGACCGTCAGACCGCTGACGTCGCGGATGTTCTCCCCGTGCGGATCAATCCCAAAGGGGCGGTGTTCCATGAAGCCCCTTTCAAGAATGGTATGGTCTTTGGACAGCAGCTCGGTCATGGCCTGGCGTTATGGCATTGCGCTCGTCGAGCGCTGTTGAGAAAGGCATGAGGCGTTAGGAGCGTCTGCAGCGGCTGTTGCGTGCCGCGTCTTTCCCGTCGAGAGCCTCTGGGTCGAACGACGCGATTGACCGGGACCCATTGCATCCTGGAGCAATGGGTGCCCCGCAAGAGACGCAACTTCTCGCCTCGCCCTTGCCCCTCACGGTTTCGCGGGGCGGCTGAGCACGGTGGTGTGTAAGAGAATAAGGCCTGCTACATATCGCCCTGTCCCATGTTTGTCAAGTGAGCTAGTTCACTCCGTACCACAGGAAGCCCCGGTCCGTTCCATGGAACGGACCGGGAAGGAATCTGCTTTATCCCCGGAAGGGTAAAGCCCCGATACTACGGCTGTGAGACCGTGGTACGGGGTTCACAGTCAGGCGGGTTTTGTGGTCGGCAGAGTGCCTACATGCGACAGGCCTGTCTCCGGATTGAAATCGAGTCTTACTGGTGCAGGTGTTTGAGGGCTGCGGCGCAGAGGATGATCAAGAGGCCCATCCAGAGGGCAGCCCGCTGGAACGGGATTGGTTCGTAGAGCTGTTCTTCTTTCTCCTCGGCCGTTTCCTCGCCGGTCTGTTCGGTCTTGAAGAGGACGGTGTAGAGAAAGAGCGTCATGATCGCGAGGACCAAGCCGAGCTTGATGAAGAAGATGGTGAGATATTTCGGATGATTAGAAATCGAGAGGCCGGTTTGAGCGGTCAACAGCACGTTGACATAGTGGAAATTGATCCCGCCGGTAACCAGAATGATCACCAGCAGTACGCCGATCACGCGCTTGTATTGCTTATAGAATGTGTCACTGATGGGCTTGACGTATTCCTTCGGCACGGCTCGTTTCAGGCCGGGGGTGACCGCCATGACCAAGAAAGCCAGACCGCCGATCCAGATGACGGCCGATACCAAGTGAAACCAGTGATTAATGATCGGGAGGAGTTGGTTGATGTCGGTGAGGGTAGATTGCATCGCGTCCAAGTGCAGCCCCGTTAATCGTGAATCGTTAAACGTGAAGCGCTATGAAGGATGGACGAACGATCGTCGGACATGCGATTAACGAATAACGATTAACGTTTAACGTCAGAACTTGAAGACCGGCGCCTCGTTGCCGAACCGCTTTTTGCGGAGTTCTTCCATGAGCGCCACGGTAATCACCGGAATACCGTGCTCCCGCGCGTGCCGCTCGACACCCTTCTTGACCATCGCGCGCAGGAAATAAGGGATTCGTGAAAGCCTCGTCTGCGCGGCCTCGTCCCACACCCCGTCGAAGTCCTCCGCCATGTTGAAGGCCACGCGGATTTTCTCACCTCCTTTTGGGGTGTAGAGACACCACTGATCCTCGTCCAGCCAATCGCCATGATCGACGTACGGCCGCGCACGGCACCCGCCGCAAATCTCGCTGAATTCGCAGTCGCCGCATTTGCCTTTCAGGTGGGGGTACCGGAAGGAATCGAAGATGTCGGACTTTTCCCAGAGATCCACGAAGCTCTTCTCCCGGACGTTCCCAGCCGAGAGCGGCATATAAGGGCAGGGCGTAAGTTCGCCGTTCGGGGTTACCCGGGCGTAGTTGGTGCCGGCTAGGCAGCCTCCCCCCATGTAGCCCTGGGCCTTGGTGATGGGAGAGTTGGGGTCCTTTTCATAGGCCAGTCGCTTGAAGTGCGGCGCGCAGCGGGCGCGCACCAGCATATCCTTGTACTTGTCCTGGCAGGTCACGAGATAGCCCAGCACCTCCTCGTACTGTGCGGGGGTGATGTCGGTCAGCTCCTCTCCGCGCCCCGTGCAGACCATGAAAAATACGTTCAGCACTTTCGCGCCGAGCTGGTGGGCCCATTCGATGACCTGGGGGAGCTCCCGGTAGTTCATGGGCTGCGCGCTGAAATGAACCTGGAACTGGAGTCCGTTGCGCTTGCAGGCCTCGATGCCCGAAACCGCGCCTTCCCACGCTCCCGGCAGCCCGCGGAACTTGTCGTGTTTCTCCCGGTCCAAAGAATCAATGCTGATTCCGACGCCCATCACGCCGATCTCGACCAATTCCTTCGCCATCCGATCAGTGATCAACATGCCATTGGTGCCGAAGACCACCATGAACCCAAGCGCCGCGGCATGACGGGCGATATCCAGAATATCCGGGCGGGTCAGCGGCTCCCCCCCGGTGATGACCAGCAGGCACCCTTTGTTCACTTCCGCGATCTGATCAATGAGGCGGTAGCATTCGTCGGTCGTCAACTCGTCCGAGCCCCCGCCGGCTTTGGTGGTTGCGTCCAGGTAGCAATGGGCGCATTTGAGGTTACACCGTTTGGTGAGATTCAGGGCGACCAGGAACGGCTTGAAGTCATCCACCGTCCGGCCGTCGTTGGGAGCCGCAAAGGCACCAGGCGTGACGAACCGTTTCACCTGCTGTTCGAGGATGTCGAGGGTCCCGGCAAGCTGCGAGAAGTTCAGAAGCGGAAGTGATCGCCCCATAGATTCGTCATTCGTCAGTCGTGATGAGGCACGTCATTCGTCATCCGTGATTCGTCATTCGTTAAAAGTTGGTCGTGAACCCGTAGAGCCGACTCGCTACTCCTTGCCAATTACGAATGACAAATGACGGATGACGGCTTTTCCTGCTCAGTTTTTCTCCGCGCCCCGCTGGGCGGCTGCTCCGGTCAGGCGCTCGATGATGTCCTTGAGGTTGCCGGTCTTCATGGCCTCTTCCATGGTCCCCTTGGCCTGCTCGATGCCTTGGTTCGCCACCTCGAGCGTGATGGTGGTCGCGCCGATTTTGTCGGCGTGCTTCTGGATCAGGGCCCTGGTGCAATCGCGCATGAAGCCGACGGGGACGCGCTCAAGTCTCTGCTGGGCTTCAGGAGTCCAGCTATAAGGGGAGGGTACAGACATCTGGCCACCTCCGTTGCCGCCGTTCGAACCGTTCCCGCCGGTCTCGTTCAACTTGGCTTCTGCCGAAGGAGCCGTACCGGATCCCTTGTTGGCGAAGATCGGGGCGTAGTCCTCAGCTGCAGCTTCTTGAATCATCGGCCCAGCGTATTCAAGGGTAATGGTCGTCATCCCCAACTTGCGGGCGGTTTTTTCGATCTTGGCTTTGGCGCGCCGCCGCTGGAATCCGGCCGGCACTGCACGGATGGCTTCCTTGGCGTCCTTGGTCCACTGCATTGGGACGTCGTCGTAGGCCAGTTCCGTCTCAAGCGCCCCTTCTGCTTTGGCTGCCGCCTCGAAGATGCTCTTGTCCACCTGCTTAAAATGCGCGCCCTCCGCGCCGCAGACCGGGCACTTCACCGGCATCTCGCCCTTGCCGATGTAGCCGCAGCCGCCGCAGACGAAATAGTCTTGGCTCATGCGGTCCAGATACGCCTGGGTGCTGGCGTTCACCGTCGGGGCTTTTTCCTGGACGATCTCGGTCATCATGCCGCTGAGGGTGGAACCCATCAGGTCCTTGGCGACGGCATCATCGGCCTGCATCTTGTTCCGATCAATCCCGGCTGCGGTCAGGTTCGAGCCGAGCGCCTTCATGGCCTCCATCGCGCCCTTTGGAAGAATATGGCCGACTGCCGCGTCGATGACGGTGTTGCTGATGATCGTGTGGCCTTTCTCGATCGCGTAGCGGTGGATGGCCGTCTTGGCCACGCCTCGGGCGAACACCGGGATCTTCTCCATGCGAGCCAGGGCCTCCTCGGTCCAGGCGATGGTGTATTCCGCCTGGGTATCGATGGGCGGCACATGCTTGCGATTCGAAATCAGGACGTGGCAGGGCGCGGACCGCAGCAGATTTTCGGTGTTGCTGCCGATGTCCATGTCGTCATCGCTGTGGACGCCGATGCGACCGACGATCAACAGCCAGGGCGGTTCTTTCCGGACGTACTGAATGACTTTTTCAAAGGCCTTGCCGTCCAGGAGGGTGGTCTTGATGTCCGTGCTCTCGGCCTGCGCCAGTTCCCGCGAGATATCCAGGTGCGACTGGTAAATCTTGGCCAGCCCGCTGTCGATGATCTCCTCGTGCAGTTTCTCCTGTTCTTTGAAGCGGAAGACCTTGCCGGCTTCTTCGTTGAGGACGCCCGAAATGCTGTGGAAGGCGGCGTAATGGAAATAGGGATCGAAGGCAGAGATCGCCTCGACCGGCTTGTTCAGCACCTTGCCCAGGGCCAGGCCCGTCATGAGTCCGCCGAACGAATAGGGACTTCCATCCACGGCCACGACGATCTTGCCGCCGTTCATGGGCTGGGTATGCTTGATAATCAGCATGTCGGAGCCGCGTACCCGGCGTACCACCCGCTCCGTATTGCTGCCGATCACACTGTCCTTGACCGCGCCGACGCCCAACGCGCCCATGATGACCAGCTCGTAGCCGTTGGTGTTGATATCCTCGGCCAACACTTTCCAGTTCCGTCCCTCCAGGGAGCGGCGTTCCAGCGGCAAGTTCGCTTCGGTGCATTTCTTATCCACATAGTCCAGGTAGGAATCGGTGATGATCTGAAGTCCTCGGGTGATCAGTGAGTCGTGAATCTGCCGTTGCCGGTCCAGCTCCTTCTCGTCATGGTACTCCTCGGGCAGGCCCGCCTCCATCTGCTTGAATCGTTTGTCGTGCATCTTGGCGGCATAGACGTGGCTCCCCACGATTTTGGAGCCGAAACTCTTCGCCAAGCTCACCCCCAGGTCGACAGCCATATTGGAATAGTCCGAATTGTCCACCGGGATGTAGATCGTTTTGTACATTAGACGGCTCCTTCGGAGTCGCGCATAGGACTCTATGCAGTCCTCTAGGAACGGCGCAATTACATGAAAATCTGAATAAAACTCAAAGATCTAGGGCTGATAAGAGGAGGCATGATAGCACCGGGTCCAATCGTTATGCAAGCGACATCTGGTGGCGGAATCTTGGCTAACCGGCTGTGGACGCGGCTGGATTCTTTGAAGAGGACGGTGCAGATCCTCTTGAGGATCCGGCGCCTTTCCGTGAGCGAAGAATTTCTTCCAAGTTCAGCAAGGCTTCTCGGCCGGAGTTACCTTCAATGCCTCGAATCAGGTTGCCGTCCGCATACGCGGAGGAGGCTGGCTCAGTTCGAAGAGACCCGGACCAAGGGCGGGGGTCCTGGCTCCCATGTTTCTTGTGCCAGGCGGACAGGCAAGCCTTGGCAATAATCTTATTGAGAGGGGCCGGGTTGTACAGGAGCCTCTTAATGCTCCCGGGGGTCAGCATGAGCGGGTTATAGCCGGCAGAAAGATACCCTTCCTCCAGCAGCCTGTGCTCTAGATCGGTGTTCGGCTGGATGCCCAGGAAGAACATGAGGGGGAAGACCCGCTCTTCGCCAAGGATCGACGCCACGACCTTATAAGACTCTATGCTCTGGAGCAGCGTTTGCTCCGTTTCTTTCGGAGAGTTGAGCGAATAGTTGAGGATGACCTTGCCACGGAATCCCGCCTCGGCCAGATAACGACAGCCATCGTAGAGCCGCTCCAGCTTGAAGCCCATGTGGAGATTGTTGAGCACCTCTTGTGAGCCGGACGTGATTGCGACTTCGAGATCCCCCACTCCCGAGCGAACCATCAGCTTGGCCAGGTCGGCCGTGATCAGGGATGTTCGAATATAGCCGGACCACTCGATTTCGAGACCTTCGCGGACGATGCGCTCCAGGATCTCGGTGCACTGGGGATAGGCTTCCTTGCCGGTGATGAATTGGGCATCCGTGAACCAGAATCGGCGCGCACCCCATTGATGGTAGTGTTGCGAAATGTCTCGCATGACCATTTCAGGCGGCCGATAGCGCACTCGTTTCCCCTCGATGTAGGGGTAGAGGCAGAAGGCACAGTCGTAGGGGCAGCCTCGCTTGCTCTGGACCCCGATGGATTCGGCGACATACGCTCGGTACTGGGGGAAGATGGACGTCAGATAGGGCAGGTCAACAGTCAGCGCATCCAAGAGCGCTGGGGCTCGCTGCTCGCCCTTGGCGATGCGACCACCCTCGCGGATGATATACCGTTCATCCGAAAGCGGGTGGCTGTCCAGCACCTTCAAGATTGCGTCCTCTCCTTCGCCGAGAATCCCGATGGTTCCCTCCGGGAGCTTCTCGATCAACTGGTCCGCAAAGGCCGTGAAGGCGCCCCCGCCGATCATAATCTGCGCCTTCGGGAATTTCTTCCGGATCAACCAGGGATAAGACAGATTCGCTCGGATGTCGTGGTAATAACGATACAGATGCCTCAGCCCCTGAAAGGAGGCGGTGATCCGCTTGATGGGGTTGCTGGCATAATAGAAGTTGAAGGCGTGTTCCAGCGAGGCGTCGCCTTCATGGGGTGAGAAAATCTGGATGTCTCGCCAGGAAAAACAGACCAGATCCGGCGAAAAGGCTGACGCGGTCTCCCGCAAGATGCCGGCCCGCTGGGCCTGGGGGTACAGCGAAAGATCCAGGATGTGCTGCCGGACGTCCGGCCGGCGCCGATGGATGAAGTCCGCCAGATAGGTGACCCCAATCGGGTAGACCTTCTTGCACGGAAGGAAAACGTAGAGGATCGAATTCATAACCCGTGACCAGTGACGCGTGACCTGAAGTCATCGTGACCCGTAACGCGTGACGCGTCACCCGTCACGGCCCCTATATCACCCGTCACCCGTTACTTGATGGCGATGTGGATCGCCACAATCCCGCCACTCAGGTTCTGATACGCTACTTGCCGGAACCCGGCCTTGAGTAACAGTGCCTTCAACCCTTCCTGGTCCGGGAAAGTCCGGATCGAAGCGGGGAGGTAGTCATACACGCCGGTCTTGTCTCTCGCAACCAGCGTCCCAATCTTCGGGAGCAGCCGGAACGAATACCAATCATAGAGGCGCGACAGCCAAGCGCGCACAGGCCGCGAAAACTCCAGGCAGACAAACCGGCCCCCCGGTTTCAGCACCCGCCGGATCTCGGCGAAGGCCTGAGTGAGATTTCCGACGTTTCGAATGCAGAAGCCGGCTGTCACGGTGTCGAAGCTGGCCTCACGAAACCCCAACTGTTCCGCGTTGGCCCTCAAACAGGAGATGCGAGGGCGCAGCCCCCGTCGCGCGACCTTCTGCTGACCTTGTCGAAGCATCGCGTCATTCAGGTCCGTCGCGACCACATGACCACCTGGTCCAACTCGTTCCTCCAGGAGCAAGGCCAGGTCAGCCGTGCCGGCACCGATGTCCAATGCGTAACGCGGCTCGGCCAAGACCTCCCCGCTACGGACGCCGCAAGCGCTGGCAAGCGGTGTCGTGACACATTCGACTGCTCTACGCTTCCAACGGTGGTGTAATCCGAAACTCAGCAGTGAGTTGTTCAGGTCGTAGAACCGCGCGATCGCCGTGAACATCCGCTGGACGGCCTGCTCGCGAGTCTTTCCGGACCATTCCGACACAGCACGGCCCGGCGGCTCAGGTTTCGGCTGCTGCGCGACAGGGTCTTCTTCGAGTTTGAGCACCAGAGGGACGTAGCACCCGCCTCGACGCTTTGTCAAGTTTAGAGAAGAGGCATGGTATAATCTCGCCTCTTATGAGCGGCGCAATCATGAGCCAAGGCCACTTTGCTCAACTGTATCAGCAGGCCGAGTAGGTGACCTTGGGACCCCCGTGCTATAATGCCCCCGTTCTGATTGCTTCTGGAGAGCGGGAGAGAGGAGCGTGAACATGAAAGCGAAGGGCAGTAGCGCTCACGCGACGGCGGAGGTTTTCTGGACCGCGTTTCGGGCATTGCCGAAGACGGAACGAAAAGTGGTGGTACGCCGTTTTGTGTCGGACAGGGAGTTTCGCGAGGATCTTCTGGATTTAGCCGTGTTCGAGAAGCGGCGAAATGAACCCTCCCGGCCATTCCACGAGTATTTGCGTGACCGTACCAAGAAACAGGCATGAGGTACACCCTCCGTGTGCGTCGTTCCGCCGAGAAGGAGCTTGATCGTCTCCACGATTCCATTCATGCACGTCTGACCAAACACATCCTCGATTTACAAGACACCCCGCGGCCTCAAGTGATCAAGAAATTGTCTAACCGGGAAGAATATAGGCTGCGCGTCGGACAGTATCGCATTCTGTACACCATAGATGACGAAGAGAAGGTCATCGAGATTGTAGCGATAGGCCACCGCAGGGAAGTCTACCGGTGAGGTAAGAGTGAGCAGTTCGATCGTCATCCGTGGGGCGCGGGAGCATAACCTCAAGAATCTGGACGTTGAGATTCCGCGGGACAGGCTCGTGGTCATCACAGGTCTGAGCGGGTCCGGCAAATCGTCCCTCGCCTTCGACACGATCTACGCCGAAGGGCAGCGCCGGTACGTCGAGTCCCTCTCCGCCTATGCCCGGCAATTCTTGGAGCAGATGGGCAAGCCGGACGTGGATTCGATCGAAGGGCTCTCCCCGGCGATTTCCATCGAGCAGAAGAGCGCCAGCCATAACCCGCGGTCCACCGTCGGGACCGTCACGGAGATTTACGATTATCTCCGCTTGCTCTTTGCCCGAATCGGCCGGCCGTTCTGCTTCAACTGCGGCGAAGAGATCACGCCCCAGACCGTCCAGCAGATGGTAGACGCTATCCGGGCGCTCCCAGAGGGAACCAAATTCCAGGTGCTGGCTCCGATCGTGCGAGGACGGAAGGGCGAATACCGCAAAGAACTGCTCGACATGCGAAGGGCCGGCTATGTGCGTGCGAGAGTTGACGGCCAGGTTGTTGATCTCGGCGAAGACATCGTCCTCGACAAACAGAAGAAACACACGATCGAGGTGATCGTCGATCGCCTGGTCATGAAACCGGGCGGTCCACTAACCAAACGACTGGCTGACTCGGTGGAAACCTCGCTCAAGCTGGCGGACGGTCTGGTGGGAGTCCTGACTGACGACGACCGAACGACGCTCTACAGCGAGAAGCTGGCCTGCATCCGGTGCGGAGTGAGCTATCCGGAGATCACCCCTCGCGTCTTTTCCTTCAACAGCCCCCACGGTGCTTGTCCCGCGACGGCATCGGCTACGCGATGACGCCCGGCTCTCCAGAAGAGGAAGACTTTACTCTGCTGGAACTGTGTCCGATCTGTAAGGGGGCGCGACTCAGGCCGGAGAGCCTCTCTGTGAAGATCGGACGGAAGTCTATCGCAGAGGTCACGCGACTGTCGGTCCGCGGGGCGGCGGACTATTTCGGCTCGCTGAAGCTGAACGAGCGGGAGAGTTTCATCGCCCAGCGCATTTTGAAAGAGATCCGCGAGCGGTTGGGATTCCTCGTCAACGTGGGGCTGGATTACCTCACGCTGGATCGGCCGGCCGCGACCTTGTCCGGTGGAGAAGGTCAACGGATCCGCTTGGCGACGCAGATCGGGTCCGGCCTGGTCGGCGTGCTGTATATCCTGGATGAGCCCTCGATTGGCCTGCATCAGCGAGACAATCGGCGGCTGCTTCAGACGCTCCTCAGGCTTCGCGACATGGGAAATACTGTGGTCGTGGTGGAGCATGACGCCGAGACGATGCGGGCGGCGGATCACATTGTGGACCTGGGGCCTGGCGCGGGCGTTCTCGGAGGCCGCATCATCGCGCAGGGTTCCCCGGATGAGGTCATGGCCAATCCGGCTTCACTGACCGGTCGATACCTCCGTGGCGATCTAGCGGTGAGGCTGCCGAAACGAAATCGGCGGCCCAAAGGGTTCGTGACCGTCGTGGGGGCTCGAAAACACAACCTGAAGGGCATCACGGCCCGCATTCCGCTTGGACTCCTCACTTGCGTGACCGGCGTGTCCGGCTCCGGCAAGAGTACCCTGGTTCTGGAGGTGCTGTTCCATTCTCTCTCCCAACTGCTGTATCACAAGAAGCCCAAGATTGACGGTTGCAAAGAGCTTTTGGGTGTCGAGGCCCTGGACAAGGTCATTGATATTGACCAATCGCCCATCGGCCGGACGCCCCGCTCCAACCCAGCCACCTATACCGGTCTGTTCACGTTTATCCGCGATCTGTTTGCCAAGCTGCCGGAGTCGCGGGTGCGAGGCTACAAGCCGGGCCGCTACAGTTTCAACGTGAAAGGGGGCCGTTGCGAGGCTTGCCAAGGAGACGGTCTGCTCAAGATCGAGATGCATTTCCTGCCGGACATCTATGTGACCTGCGAAGTCTGCAAGGGCCAGCGGTATAACCGGGAGACATTGGAGATCAAGCACAAGGATCGGAGCATCGCCGATATCCTGAGCATGACGGTGGATGAGGCCCTGGAGTTTTTCGAGCATATTCCCTTTATCAGGGCCAAGCTCCAGACCTTGCATGATGTGGGGCTGCACTACATCAAGCTGGGACAGTCCGCGACGACCCTGTCCGGTGGGGAAGCGCAGCGGGTCAAACTGTCCCGCGAACTCTCCAAGCGGGCGACCGGCCGCACCCTCTACATTCTGGATGAGCCG
>Ga0209376_1003430_pt1 | contig 14362 bp, 18 predicted proteins | sample GraSoiAngelo_134_FD_185891 | JGI IMG/M metagenome (GOLD analysis project Ga0209376, IMG submission 185891) | Grasslands soil microbial communities from the Angelo Coastal Reserve, California, USA - 14_0929_05_30cm (SPAdes) (version 2) | ecosystem: Environmental > Terrestrial > Soil > Grasslands ... | reverse complement strand
AACCCTTGCCATGCTCATCGAGAGCCTGGTTGGCGAGGTAGTCGGCGCGCTTGTTCTGCTCGCGCGGTACCTGCTTGACCGTGACATTCGGGAATAGGTCCAGAAGCTCTTTCGCGCGCGCGTGCAGCTCCTTCAGCCTCGCTTCCTTGACCCGGTAGCCTCCGTTCACCTGCTCGACGACCAGCTTGGAATCGAGGCAGACCTCGAGCTGGTCCGGCTTCCACGACTCGACCGCTTTGAGACCGTCGATGAGGGCGTGGTACTCGGCTTCGTTGTTGGTCATCACCCCCAGCCAGCGGTGCATGGTCCTCAGCTTCATGCCGTCCTCGTCCTCGATGACGATGCCCGTGGCGGCGGGTCCCGGATTGCCGCGCGAGGCGCCATCGGCGCGGAGGCGCAGGAACTTCGTCAACGAGCGACGAGGATGCGGCCGCAGTTCTCGCACTGCACGAGCGCGTCGCCCTTGCGCAGGATCTGCATTCCGGATGATGTGACGGTGACGTGGCACGCCGCGCACTCGGTGCCGCTGACCCGCGCGATCGCAGGCCGGACGCGGATGCGGCTGAAGAGAGCCTGGTCGCGCGGCGGCACCTGGGCCCAGATCGCATCCTTGTCTGTGACGAGGTCCGCGAGCTCGGTCTTCCATTCGGCGAGCTCGGTGCGGAGTCCGGGTTCCTCTTCGGCGGAGGTGCGTCTTGCGTCCTCGAGCTCTTTGGTCGCCGAGCGAACGGATTCATCGGCGGCCTCAGCGTCCTCCATGATTCGCATCTGGGCCTCCTCCTCGTCGGCGAAGCGGGCCTTCATATGCGCAACCTCATCGGACATCTGCAAGAGCTCGGTCGGGTTGCGGATTCGCCCGCTCATCAGCTCCTTCTGTCTCGAGCTGAGGCGGGCTCGATGTTCTTCGCGCACCTTGTCCGACTCGCGCAGTCGCACGGCGACCTCGTCCTGCGTCGTGCGCGCCGAGGCAAGCGTCTCCTCGCGCTCGACGACGGCGGGGTCGGACTCCAGCCTCGCCTCGGTGGCTGCGATCGACTCGCGGAGGGCGCGCTCTCGATCGACCAGCGCCTGATAGCGGAGCAGGAGCTGGGCTGAGCTCAACGAGCTGGTGGTCTGGGTGGCTCGGTGTCGAAGCCGATGCGGTGCGCGTTGGCGGCGCGGTCTTCGGTCACGACCATCTCTCCGAAGCGCGCTTCGTAGGCCTGCACGTTCTGCAACAGAAGCTGCGAGAGCAGTTTCAGGTGATTGGGGCTCATGCCCACGCGCGAATAGACGCGGACCAGCCCGGGCTCCTCGGGCGCCCACTGGCCGAAGTTGAGGACGAAGCCGAGCGGGTTGCCGTTGATCAGAACGGCATCCGTGTAGACGACCTGGCTAGCGCTGTCCTGGACCTTGACCTTGACCGGCAATTCGCTCACTCCAAAACCACCAGAACCTGGCCCTCCTTCACGACGTCGGTTTCCTTGACGCGTATCTCTTTCACTTGTCCTGCCTTGGGGGCGGTCACGGGAATCTCCATCTTCATCGACTCGAGGATCATGAGCACGTCATCCTCGGCCACCTGGTCGCCGGGCTTCGACGTGATCTTCCAGACGCTGCCCACGAGCTCGGCCTTTACTTCCATCTAATTGGAGCGGTGCATGGCCGGCGCGGGCCTGGGTGCCGGCTCGAGTCCGAGCTGCTTGCGGGCGTCGGCCGGCGACGCGACCTCGCTGCCGAGCTCCTTGCACATGCGCGCGGCTTTCGCAACGAGCTCGCCGTTGGACTTCGCCATCCGCCCCTCCTCCAGGTAGAAGTTGTCTTCGAGACCGACGCGGACGTTGCCGCCCATGGTGATGGCCGCGGCGACGAGCGGCCACTGCGCGAGGCTGATGCCGATGACCTGCCAGTGCGATTGTGGCGGGAGCGTGTCGACCTGGTCGATGAGGTGGCGGGTGGAGGCGGGGATGCCGCCGAGCACGCCCATGATGAGGCTGAACTGATAGGGCGGGTTGAGGATTCCCTGGTGGATGAGCGGGCGGGTGTTGCCGATGTGGCCGGTGTCGAAGCACTCGAGCTCGGGGCGGATGTTCGCCTCGTTCATCGTTTTCAGGAAGAAGCTGATGTCTTTGAAGGGGTTGGCGAAGACGTGGTCGTGGATGAACTCCTTTCGCCTTTCTGAGTAGATCGCGTAGTTCATGCTGCCCATGTTCAGCGCGGCCATCTCGGGCTTGAGCTCTCTGATGTGGGCGATGCGCTGCTCGGCTGGGACGCCGACCGCCCCGGTGGAGAAGTTGACGATCACGTCGGACCGGGCTCTCACCTCGGTGTAGATCTGCGCGAAGGTTTCGACCGACCAGTCGGGGCCGCCTTCGGCGGTCCTCGCGTGGATGTGGACGATGGCCGCGCCCTCCTGTGCCGCGCGTGCCGCCTCCTCGCCGATCTCGCGGGGCGTATACGGGATAGCCGGGCACTGGTCGTGGGTGGCGAGGACGCCGGTGAGGGCGGCCGTGATGATGGTTCGGGTCACGGCCTTAACAGGCTGGGTTGTATCGCCCTTTCAACTCGCGCAAATTCGTTGGCGCGTGGTGCGTTGGCGAGGGGGAGGGTCGCCGGGAGGAGGGAGGGCCCCGCCAGGGGTGTGGCTGTGCCGCAGGCGGCGCGGGGCTTCATACCGGGATGTTGCCGTGCTTGCGCCACGGGCGGTCGACCTTCTTGGTGCGGGCTTGCTCGAGGCCGTGGATGATGACCCGGCGAGTTTCGGCGGGGTCGATCACATCGTCGATCATCGCCCAACCGGCGGCCAGGTAAGGGTTGATCTGCGCGCGGATCGTGTTGAGCAGCTGAGCGCGCGTTTCCTCGGGGTTGCTGGACGCCTCGATCTGTTTGTTGAAGATGATGTTGACGGCGCCCTCGGGGCCCATCACCGAGATCTCGGCGAACGGCCACGCGACCACCACGTCCGGTCCGTAGCCCTTGCCGCACATCACGTAGTAGCCCGCGCCGTAGGCCTTGCGCATGATGACCGTGATCTTCGGTACAGTCGCCTCCGACGTGGCGTAGAGCATCTTGGCGCCGTGGCGGATGATGCCGTCCTTCTCGACCTGCGACCCGACGATAAAGCCCGGCACGTCCATCAGATAGACCAGCGGCACGTTGAACGCGTCGCACATGCGGATGAAGCGCGCTGCTTTGTCCGCAGAGTCGGAGTCGAGGATTCCGCCTTTCGACATCGGCTGGTTCGCGACCACACCGACCGGGTGGCCCCCGGCGCGAGCGAAGCCGATGACGATGTTCTTCGCCCAGGTCGGTTTGACCTCGAACCATGAGTCCTCGTCGAACACCGACTTGATCACCCGCTTCACGTCGTATGCGGCGCGCGGGTTGCTCGGGACGATCTTGTCGAGGCCATCGACCAGGCGGTCGGGCGGGTCGTCCGACGGCATGCGCGGCGGCGGCTCGGAGTTGTTGGAGGGCAGGTAGGAGAGGAAGCGCCGCACCGACGCGATGCACGCCGCGTCGTCGTCGACCTCGTTGTCCCCCACTCCCGACTCGTAGCAGTGCACCTGTGACCCGCCCATGTCGTGGTCGGTCACGTCCTCGCCCGTCGCAGCCTTCACCAGGCGCGCGCCGCCCAGCGACATCGACGACGTCTCCTTGACCATCGGCACGAAGTCGGCCAGGCCCGGGATGTATGCGGTGCCGGCGGCACACGGCCCGAGCATCGCCGCGACCTGCGGGATCACACCCGACATCACAACCTGGTCGTAGAAGAGCCAGCCAGTGCCGGCGAACGTGGAGCCCGTCGCCTCCTGGATGCGCGCGCCCGCCGAGTCGAGCAGCCACACGATCGGCTTCCGATAACGGAGGGCCAGCTCGCGCACGCGCGCGGCCTTGAACTGCTCGCCCACGGCGCCCATCGAGCCGGCCATGACGGTGAAGTCGTAAGCGATGACCCACACCTGCCGGCCGTCGATCTCGCCGTGGCCCGTGATGACGCCGTCCGCTGGTGAGCCGTCAGGCGCCGGCTCGATGCCTCGAATCGGCTGCTGCTCCGCCAGCAAGCCCAGCTCGACGAACGTGCCCTTGTCGAAGAGCAGGTCTATGCGCTCGCGAACCGTCAGCTTGCCCTTCTCGTGCTGCTTGGCGATGCGCTGAGCGCCGCCCATACCCAGGTTCTTCTTCCTGCGCGCGTGCAGGTCCGACACACGGCTCTTGTATTCGTCGGCCACCGATGGGAATTCTATTGAGGCGGCTGGGTCTCCCCGGCCATCAGGTCGGTGCGATCCCTCCATCGGTCCAGGAACCGGTACAGGTTGCGGCGCGAAAGGCGGTCGCGCTCGGCAGGCTCGGTCGCCTCCCACAGGCGGTGCTCATGCTTCACCACGAGCAGGTCCGGCACGACCACGGCGCGGCCTCCGCGGTCGCGCAGCCGGAAGCTGAACTCGATGTCGGCGATGCGGTAGAACCGGAACTTCGGATCGAAGCCGCCCGCGGCCAGAGCGTCAGCGCGCCGGAACGCCATGCAGTAGCCCTCGACGGCATCCACGTCTGGGCCGGCGCTTTCGTCGAACTCCTTGAGCGTGCCTTTGGCCCGCACTCCGAAAGGTCCGGCCACAGCCACCGACGGATCGTCGAGCTCGGTCAGCAGCGGCGTGATCGCGTCGCCTTTCAGCTCGACGCTCTGGTCGAACAGGACGCAGACCTCGCCGGCGGCCGCCTCGATGCCGGCGTTGACCGCGGCGCCGAAACCGAGCGGCGGGTCGAGCCGGATGACGCGAAGCCGCTCCGCCGCCCGGCCGTCCAGCCATGAGGCGATCCCCACGTCGCCGGAGTTGTCGACGACAAGCGCCTCGAAGTCAGCCTTGCAGTGGGTGAAGACCGACAGAAGCCAGCGCTCGGCGTCGGGTTTCCAGCCGTGAACGACGGTCAGCAGAGTGACCCGACGCGGCGCGGTAGGAACGCCCGAGGGCGATTGGGCGCGGAGTGAACGCAGCTCGCTGCCTGACGGGCCGTCGAGAACTTCCCAGCCGGCGTCGTTGAGCCGTGCGCGGATCGAGTCGGCGGCCTCAAAGTCCTTTGCTTGCCTCAGCGCCGCCCGCTCGGCGGCGAGGCGCTCGGCCTCTTCCCTGTCCGTGGTCTACGACTTGCCTTTCTTGGCTTTGACCGCGGCGGTCAGCGCCGGCACGATCTTCAGAGCGTCGCCCACGACGCCAAGGTCGGCGATCTTCATGATCGGCGCCTCCGCGTCCTTGTTGATCGCGATGATCACCTTCGAGGTCTTCATGCCGACGGTGTGCTGCATCGCGCCGCTGATGCCGACCGCGATGTACACGCCGGGCCGCACCGACTTGCCGGTCTGGCCGACCTGCATCGAGTAAGGCACCCATCCGGCGTCGACCACCGCGCGGCTTGCGCCGACCGCGCCACCGAGAGCGCCGGCGAGGTCCTCGAGCAGCGGGAAGTTGTCGGGCCCGCCCATCCCCCGCCCCCCGCTGATGACCACCCGCGCATCCTCGAGCTTCACCTTCTCGGAGGCCTCGGCGACACGTTCCAAGATGTGCGCGCGCTTCGAGCCGTCGCCAACAGAACCCGGCGCGTCTTTGACGTCGGCGCTGCCTCCGGTCTCCGATGCTTCGAAGGACTTGGGCCTGATGAGCACGATGGCGGGCTTGCCGTTGGCCTTCATCGAGGCCACCTTCGCGCCACCGAAGTAGGGCACCTTGGCGACGAAGCTCCCACCCTCCGCGGTGATATCGGAGGCATTGGAGATGAGGCTGGTGCCGAGCCGGGCCGCGAGGCGACCGGCAATGTCGCGCGAGTCGGTGGTGAAGGAGAAGAGGATCAGGTCGTGCGCGTCCTGCTGCTGGAGCGCGTGCATCACGTCGGTCGCGGGCTCGGCCAGGTAGTCGTCGAAGACCTTGTCCTCTTTCACGTACGCGACCTTCGCGCCGTGCTTGCCGAGCGTTGCCGCCGCCTCTTTGGCGCCGGTCCCGAGCGCGACCACGCTGACGTCACCAAGCTCGCGCGCCCTGGCCATGATCTCGGGGACTGCCGAGTTGAGCTTGCCGTCGCTGAGCTCTGCGTAGACGCAAACCTTCGCCATCTCAGATCACCTTGGCTTCGGCGAGGACCTTCACGATCTGGTCGACCGCGGTGCCGTCGTCCTCGATGATCGAGCCGGCCTTGCGCGCCTCCGCGCTGGTGACCGACTCGATGGTCTCGGCGGGCCCGCCGCCCTCGACGCCGAGGTCCTGCAGCGAGACCTGCTTTATCTCCTTCGAGCGCGCGGCCATGATGCCCTTGAGCGACGCGTAACGCGGCTCGGCGATCGCGGCGGTGACGGTGATGAGCGCCGGCATCGCAGCCTCGACCACCATGTAGCCGTCGGCGGTCTGGCGGTTCACCTTCAGGTTGGTCCCGTCGACCTCCACCTTCTTGGCGAAGGTCAGTTGGGGCACGCCCAACAGCTCGGCGAGGATCGGCGGCACCATGCCGGTGCTGCCGTCATACGACTCGGTGGCGCAGATGACCAGGTCCGGTGACTCGGCCTTGATGGCGGCAGCCAGCGCCTTGCCCGTCAACAGTGCATCGGCGCCCGCAAGCTTTTCATCTGTAATGAGAATGCCGCGGTCGGCCCCCATGGACAGGCCCTTGCGGATCGCGTCCCTCGCGCGCTCCGGTCCCATCGACACGAGCACGACCTCGCCTCCGTGCGCCTCCTTGAGCTGCAGCCCCTCCTCGATGCCGCACTCGTCGCCAGGGTCGAGGACGACCTCTTTGTCGCGCGCGAGCGTGTTGTCAGACTCCAGGGCCTGGGTCGAATTGGGATCCGGCACCTGCTTGACGGTGACGACGATCTTCACAACAAAGCCTCCATTTGGGGGAAGGGGCTACTCAATTATCGCCAGGTCCGACAGACGTCCGGAAACGCAGGTAATCGTCAGGGGTGTTCAGGCTGCGGACGACGTCGCCGTCGATGTCCTCCAGCCACGTCACCTCCATGCCGGCGAGCACTTCCGCGGCACGTCTGTGACCGCTGTCAAGGGCCGCGGTGATGACCGGCAGCGCCGACTTTCTGTATGCCGCACAAACGGGCTCGGGCCGGCCGTCGATGCGCGGCACAGCCGCGTCACACGTGCGTGCAGCCGCGACGGCGACGTGCGCGACGTCGGAAGTGACGTAGGGCATGTCGCAAGCGATCACGAACATCACGTCGAGCCGTGCGGCCATCAGGCCGGCCTCGATTCCCGCGAGCGGACCGCCCGATCGCTTGCGGTCGAACACGACGCGATACGGGATCGGCTGTTCCAGCTGTTCGGGCTCGGCGAACGCGATCATCACCTCGGAGAACGCAGGAGCGAGCCGGTCCACCACCCAGCGGAGCAGGATCGTGTGCCCCACCTCGAGCCACGCCTTCGGCCTCCCCATGCGCCGGCTCGAGCCTCCGGCGAGCACGAGCAGCGAGGCTTCCATGGTCACTATCATCGGCCGTGCCCATGAGGGCGATCGATTTTCACGTCCACCTGCCGACGCCGGCCTGGCTCGACGTATCGATGAAGGGTTACATCGAGGCGGCCGAGGGCTACTTCCGGTCGAAGGTCGTGCGGCGGACGATCGACGAGCTGGCGGCCGATTACGAGGCCATCGACGTGATGGCGGTGCTGCTGGCATGGGACGCCGAGACCGCCACCGGCCGCCCGCGGGTGCCAAATGAGGTGGTCGCCAAGGCGTGCCGCGAGCACCCGAAGACGTTCGTCGGATTCGGCAGCGTGGATCCGTTGAAGGGCGACATCGCCGTGGGTGAGCTCGACCACATCGCGTCGCTCCGGCTCAAAGGGGTCAAGCTGCACCCCTCACTGCAGGCGTTCCAGCCCGACGACGAGAGGTTCTGGCCGCTGTACGAACGGTGCGAGGAGCTGGGGCTGGTGGTGCTGTTTCACACCGGGACCAGCGGCATCGGCGCCGGCCAGCCAGGCGGGCAGGGCATCAGGCTCGATTACGCGCGTCCCATCCGGCTGGATGCGGTGGCGGCCGCCTTCCCGAGCCTGAACGTGATCGCGGCGCACTTCGGCTACCCGTGGCACCTGGAGCTGCTCGCTATGGCCCTGCACAAGACCAACATCTACATCGACATCTCGGGTTGGGCTCCGAAATACATCCCGTCCGAGGTGATCCGCGAGATGAAGGGCCGGCTGCAGGACCAGTTCGTGTTCGGTAGCGACTACCCGTTCATCCAGCCGGAGCGCTGCCTCGACGAGCTGGCGACCATGGAGGTCCCGGAGGCCGCTCTTCACAAGGTGCTGACGGAGAACGGCAAGAAGCTGCTCGGGCTCTCGTAGCCGAGCGTCAGCCGAGCCATCGCTTTCGCGCGGAGCTTCACCGCCGGCGCGCCGAGGAAGCTGAGCGGCAGCTGCAGACGCTCCGCAGCCTCGACAGTCACATAGAGACCGTCGACCGCCAGACGCTCGATGGTCGCGTTGGGGTCCTCCGCGGCAAGAGCATCGCGAGCAACAGACTCGACGGATCGCTGATCGAGTGTCAAACCTCCGCCCGCGCGCAGCGCGTCCGCGTCGATCTGCTGGACGGCGGACTCCGCGGCGCTCCATGTGGCCTGCTCGAGTCGCGCGTGGACCGCTGCTGCGGATGCGGCGTCGACCGCGAACGCGGCCGCCGGCAGCAGCACGATGGGCAGCGCCAGCGCTACGAAGACCAGGACCTGACCGCGCTGCGAGGTCATGGTCGCGAGCGCCATGGTTCGACTCGCTGGGCGTCATGCACGCGGAGCGCGATGTGTGCTCCGACCGCGTCGACCGTCGCGGTCGCGTCGGCGGTCAGCAGCGAGCCACGCGCGAAGGCGCCGACTGCGATTGACAGCGAAGGCGCGCGCAGCGGATAGCCGGCGATCACCGAAGCGAAGCTCGACCGTGCCGCGGCGAGCGCGGTGTTTGCGTCCGGCGCGCGAACCGCTGCGCTGAGCGCCGCGCCCGTGGCGGCCTGCAGACCACTCTCCGCCTCGAGCACCTGCACCGCCGTCACGGCGCCCAGCGCGAGCACGAGGATGACCGGAGCGCATAGCGCGAGCTCAACCAGCGCCTGGCCTCTCACCGGATGAACTTCTCCTTCGCGAGGACGACATGGGCGCGCAGCGGGAGCCCGGAGCCAGGCACGAGCGGGACGAGGGCCGGGACGGATCCCCCGATGTCGACCTCGATGGACTGCCCAAGGTCGGTGGCGCAGACCCAGACCGGAGGCGGCAACGGACTTGCGCCCGGGCACCACGGCCGCGGCACGACGCCGACAAGGCTCGCGGACAACGTGCGCAGCGTGACCGCGGAAGCGACCTGCGCCGTGCCGCCCGCGATCGCCCCCGCTCTCGCGCCGGCGACGGTTGCCGCATGCGCGGCGTACGCCTCCGCGGCCCAGACGGCTGTCTCGACCGTGGACAGCACGATGAGCAGCGCGATCGGCCACGCGAGCGCGAACTCGACCAGGGCGGCGGCCCGCTGCCGTTTTTTCATCGGAGATTCGCCTGGAGGGTCGTGACGGCCGGGAACAGCAGGATGCAGAGGAACGGCAGCAGCACTCCGATCGCAGCAGGAAACAGGACGTGGTTGAGAGCGCGGCGGCTGTGGGCGATGAGCTCGCGTCGCTGCGACTGCCGAAGGTCGGAGGCGAGGGCGCGGACGCCGGGCGCGACGCTGCTGCCGTACTCGCGGCTGGCGGCGATGATCGTGGCCAGGCTTGCGATGGCGGAGATCTGCAGCTCGGCGGCGAGGTCATTGAGCCGCGACTCGAACGGCTGCGAGCCCAGGACATTCGACGCGATGAGGAGACGGCGGAGCTCGTAGGCCAGCTCGCCGTCGACCTGCAGGGTCACAGATCCGAGCGCCGAGAGCGCGCTGCCGCCGCCGCCCAGCTCGAGGATGAAGAGCTCGAGCAGCGGCGCGAGCTCGCGCGCAAGCCGCGAACGGCGCCCGGTGACAGCCGCGCTGAGCGAGTAGGCCGACCATGCGACACCCGAGAGCGCACCGCCGATGGCCAGGGCCGCCGCCGCGCTCGGCCCGAGCAGCAGGCCCGAGCTCAATCCGATTGCCGCGAGGACGGCGCTCCTGACAACGGTGAGCACGACCACGCGCTCAGGTGTCTCGGACCAGCCCGCCCTGCGAATGGTCGCATCGAGACTGGGAGGCACCGGCCAGCGCCAGGTGAGCGGCTGGGGGTTGCGCGCCGCCGCGATGACGGCCGATCCGCACAGAATCCCGGCGAGCACTGCAGCAGGTGCGACATATGCGTCAGGCATCGACGAGCCTCACGCGCTGAAGCCCGTCGAGCCTGAGCAGGCGCCGCATCCATACATAGCTCGCGCCCATCACCGCGAGCATCAGCAACAAGAAGGCTTCGCCCGCAGGCTGGTGGAATGCGTCGAGGTACGGCGAGCGCAGCGCGGAGAGCACCAGCAGGAACGCGACCGGCAGCGAAACGATGATCGCCGCCGCGGAACGGGCCTGCACCTGCAGTGCGTCCGCCTCCCGCTCGACCTCCTGCGCGCCGGCGACGGTCGCCTCCAGGTCGGCAAACAGAGGAGCGAGCTCGCCGCCACCGGGTCGTTGGACGAGGACGGCTGCGGCGAGCATGTCGAACAGCGGCTCCGCGACGCGATCCCGAGCTGTGTTCCATGCCTGGCGGCGGCCCAGGGAAGTGGCGGCGATGAGGCGAAACTCCTGGCGCAGCGGTTCGGGTCCGCGCTCCGCGAGGACGGCGACGGCCTGCTGCACGCCCGTGGCTCCGGTCTCGAGGAGCTGGCGCAGCATGCGCACCGATTCGAGGACGGCGTCCTGGCGGCGGATGCGCGCCGCGTGCGCGCGGCGACCGACGATCAGTCGCACGACGGCGACCGAGCCGATGGCGCCGGGCAGGGCGAGAGCAATGAGACCTGTCGCCGATGCCGCGACGACAGCGCCCACGATCGCGACCGCGAGCTGCGCGAGCGCAGCCTCGCTTGCCCACCATCTCGACCAGCGCCGGCGCAGCCAGGGGCCGCCGGGCACCTCGTCGACCGGCACCCGCGGCGCGAATGCGGCGAGCACCGCCACGGCCACCGCCGCCCCGGCAGCGAGAGCGACAGCCGTGTCAAGCATCGAAGCCGTCCAGCAAGCGGTCCGGGTCGGTGACGCGTGCGAGCTTGGTGCGCACCCGCTCGGGCAGTGCGGCCAGGGAGCCGACGCGGTGCCAGCCGCAGTCCTCGCTGAAGGCCACCAGCTCCTGCACGGCCGGGCGGCCGTCGTCGATCCCCGCGACGGTGCCGACCGACAGCAGCCGGCGTGCGCGAGCGGCGCCGCGCGATCGCGAGAAGCCCGCGTAAAGGACGAGGTCGACGGTGTGCACGATCTCGCCGAGCACGGTCTCGCCTTTCGGCGCCTGCGGGTTGCGCAGCGCCAGACGCACCAGCCGCGGCAGCGTATCGCGCGGGCTGTCGGCGTGGATGGTGCAGATGGAGCCCGGATGCCCGGTGCCCATTGCATCGAGGAGTTCGAGCGCCTCGCCGCCGCGCACCTCGCCGATGACGATCCGGTCGGGCGACATGCGCAGCGCGTCGTGGACGAGCATCTGGATGCTGATTGCGCCCTTGCCCTCGGTGTTCGCCGGGCGGCCTTCGAGCGAGATGCAGTCGGCCAGGTCGCGCCACAGGTGGAGCTCGGCCTGGTCTTCGATGGTGACGACCCGCTCGTCGGGCGGGATGTTGCGCGCGAGCACGCGCATGAAGGTGGTCTTGCCCGCGCCGGCGCCGCCGGCGACCAGGATGTTGAGCCGAGCCTCGACCGCTGCCTCGAGGAACGGGATGACCGCGTTTGGCAGGAATCCCGACCGCTCGAGCGACTCGAGGGTGGGAAAACGATCCGCCGGGTGCCTGCGGATGGTCACGCTCATCGGCCGGGCCGGGGGCGAGAGCGCGGCGTGGAGACGGCTGCCTTCAGGCAGAGTCAGTGTGACCATCGGGCTGGCCCGGTCGAGGCGTGCGCCGCCTGCGCCGTCGGTGTACCAGTGCACGAGGTCGGTGAGCGCGTCTTCGTTGTCGAAAGGCGGCGGCACCGACTCGCGGCATCCCTGGCGGAACACGAAGCACGACCGCGTGCCGTTGATGCGAACCTCTTCGACGTCCGGATCGGCTAGGTGCTCGGCCAGCGGGCCAAGAGGAGTGACGGCGGCGAAAACGCGGCGCCAGATGAGCTCCCAGTCGTCGCTAGTGTCGGCCGCATGTCGCTCATCGCCGACCTCGCGGCCGACGAGCTCGTAGACCCAGCGCTGGTCGTCGACGCGAAGCCGGGTGCGCTCTCGGAGCGCAAGCTCCGCTGCCAGGCGCGCCTCGACTCGCGCGCGCACGCGGGATTCGGCGTCAAGCGCGATCACGGCTGGGAGGCCACCGCGAGGGCCTGGTCGGGCGCGCCGACCGGCTCCTCATTCCCGGGAGGCGCGCCGGGTGTTGCGATGACCGCGACGAGCCTCATGACCTCCGCCGCGTAGACGAAGGCGGGCGCTTGTCGCGATGTCACGGCGACGATGAAGCCTCCGGGCACAACGCCGCGCACGTCAACGCCGAGTGCGAACGGAACGACGGCGGGGTGGTCGGACGTGCCCGAGATGACCAGGAGGTCGATCTTCGAGCCTGCCGTAGCGGGCGGCGCGTCCTTCACGGGAATGAAGACGAGGCGCACGTCCACTGACGCGGAAACCAGAAGCACGTCCGCTCGCTGCAGGAGCTGGCCCGCGATGAGGTCGTGGGCGGCGCGTGTGCCGCGCATGTCACTCGCACCTTTCTGGAAGAGTGATGAAGCCCCGTCGGGCAGCGTCACCGCCACGAGGCGCAGCGCGTCCTGCGTGAGGGCGGCCCCGGCGGAAACGTCGTGGGCCACCGCGTAGACCTCGATCTCGTCTCGCGCGGGGTTACCGAAGATGAGCAAGGCGGCGCTCACCGCGATTCCGAGCGCGAGCGCGAGACCTGCGACCAGCCAGTTCTTCAATCCATGAACCTCCGCCGGCAACGGTAGGCGGGCAGGCGCGCTGCGCCAACGCAGCCTGTTAAGGCAACCCTTTGGGAGCAGCCTGTAAAGAGGCACTTGACACACACAACAGGTCGTCTAAGGTGGCGCTGTGGCCGTCGCAACAAGATTCATCGAGGAGGAGGACCCGCAGGAGTCGCGGCGCAGGTTCCTGATGGCGGAATCGGACAACCTGCTGGAGCAGGTCGAGACGCTGCGATTGATGGACGAGGAAGACACGCCGCACTCCCTGCGCGAGGCGATTCGCATGCTGCAGGTGAGGCTGGGGCGCAATGACCCGCCGCTGCCGCCGGCCACGCTGCACGCAGCGCACGACCTGGTATTCGCTGTGCAGCAGCGGTTGATGGCCGCGAACCCGAAGCATCCGCGGCCGAACCGGCATCGCGGCCGCGCAGAGGGCCAGCCGATCGTCACGCGCGTGTACGACGGGAGCTTGTGGAAGGTGCTCACGCTCCCCACTCCGCCGAACGGCTCCGCCGACGACGAGTGGCTCGACCTGGTCGACGCAACGGTGGAACGCGCCTGGGATCGCTGGTGCTACGCGCAGCAGCACGCGTTGCGCGCGGCGCGCTCGCGTCATCAGCCGCGCACCGCGCTCGCGGTGGCGCGGATCGCCTGGGCGAACTACTGGGAGCTGGGCGAGGAGGCCCGGAGGATCAGGAGCCGGCTGGGCGCTCGGGCTTCGTCGACTTCTTCAGGAGACCGCGCAGCTCGGGTTCGGTGATGGGCTTTCCTGAGGAGCGCACGCGATCCGCCAGGAGCTCCAGGAATTTGCCCAGGCTCGCGTCGTCAAGGTGGATGGCGGCGCCAATCACCTCGGCCGCGGCGCCTTCGTCACCGGGTTCGATGACCTGAAGGAGCTGCTTGGCAAAGCCGGGTGGGAGCGGTTCCATCCAGGCCGAGTGTAGAGGGCACCTAGAATCCGAAGCGATGCAGCCGGTCGTGATCGGCGATGTGATCTGGGAGCCGAGCGACGAGGTCGTCGCGAAAAGCCGGCTCAAGCGGTTCATGGACCGCCACGACATCGCGACGTTCGCCGAGCTGCTGCATCGCGCCGATGCTGACATCGAGTGGTTCTGGGACGCGGCGATCAAGGACATCGACATCGCGTTCTATCGCCACTACGACCGCGTGGTCGACCTGTCGAAGGGCAAGCAGTGGGCCACCTGGTGGCGCGGCGCGCGCATGAACATCGTGCACAGCTGCCTCGACAGGCATCGCGATGAGGACTTCCACGACAAGACTGCGCTCATCTGGGAAGGCGAGCCGGGCGAGGTTAGGAAGATGACGTACGGCGAGCTGCACGCGGAGGTGTGCCGGCT
>Ga0209376_1003429_pt1 | contig 14362 bp, 13 predicted proteins | sample GraSoiAngelo_134_FD_185891 | JGI IMG/M metagenome (GOLD analysis project Ga0209376, IMG submission 185891) | Grasslands soil microbial communities from the Angelo Coastal Reserve, California, USA - 14_0929_05_30cm (SPAdes) (version 2) | ecosystem: Environmental > Terrestrial > Soil > Grasslands ... | reverse complement strand
CTGTACCTAGTCCGATTGCGTAAAGGATGTACTGGCTGCTCTCGAAGGTCGCGGACAAGATCGCATCCTTAGTCCAGAATCCGCTGAAAGGTGGGATTCCCATCAGTGAGAGTCCGGCGAATATCATTGCAATCGAGGTCAGCCTCATCGCCTTTGCCAGTCCGCCCATCTGGTCCATGAAACGAGTCCCGGTAGCGTGAATTACCCACCCCGCGGCGAGGAAGAGTGATGCCTTGAATATCGCATGGCTCATGAGCTGGAGCAAGCCCGCTGAGTATCCAGCTATGAAATTCGCGCTCAGACCTGCCACTCCGAGACCCATCATCATGTATCCTATCTGGGATACTGTCGAATACGCGAGAACCTTCTTGATCTCTCTCGCGACCGTGGCCTGAGTTGCCGCGAGAAACGCGGTGAAGGCTCCGATCCAAGCTACTGTTCCGAAGAACGGAGTTACCTGGTTGAACTGCAGAAGGGCGAGGAAGAAGATCGGGCCCATTCGTCCCACGAGAAAGACGCCGGCCTTGACCATCGTCGCGGCGTGAATCAGCGCCGACACCGAGGTTGGACCCGCCATCGCGTCTGGAAGCCACTCCTGTAGAGGAAATTGAGCTGACTTTCCAATCGGACCCCCGAAGAAGAGAAGAGCTGTGGGAACTAAAAGACCAAGTCCAGAGAGCGTCGACGCCCAAGAACCCGTCTTGCTGAGTTGGGTTGCAAGTTGGTTATAGTTGAAGGTCCCAGCGGTAGCGAACATCAGGAATATCGCTATCAGCAGAGCAATGTCCCCGATTCGTGTCATAACGAAGGCTTTCATGCCGGCGTGACTGGGCGAGTACGCCTGTGGGACCCCGAGCGCGGCATCCCCGGTGGTTCCGACCCAATGCTCGGGCTCGTCATGGTAGAAGTGTCCGATTAATGCGTACGAGCAGAGTCCAACTCCTTCCCAGCCGAAGAACATCATCAGCAGATTGTCGGCTAGGACAAGCAGTAGCATATTGCTGATGAAGAGGTTCATGAAAAACCAGTAACGAGTGAGCCCAAACTCTCCCTTCATGTACTGGAGACTGTAGACCATGATCAGGAAGCTAATCCAGGCGACAATGTTGACCAGGAACATGCTCAGTGGATCGACGAGGACTCCAGCGTTGAGATTGAGCTGTGGCACCCACGAGATCTGATAGTCGCCTTGTGGGACAACAAATGCGGTGAACGTTGCAGCCGTAGCCGATCCGAGCGAAAATGCTACGGCGACATAGTCGCGTAGGAGCGGGTGAATCTTTGCGAAGACAGGCGTTAGTAGCGCTCCTGCCAGGGGCAGGGTCCAGATGAGCCACGGAATGTAGGTCAGTTCTCAGCCACCTACAATCGTCTGTCCGAACGTTACGAATCTGCTGATTATCGGTGTCGGATAGATGCCGAGTGCGATTGTTACAATTGCCAGCACTATCAGCGGGACAGTGATCGTCCAGGGTGCTTCCTTGACGCCTTCCGATTCTGCGTTTGACGGCCCAAAGAATATCTTGCGCAGAGCCAAGAGCGAGTAACCTGCTGTGAATGCAGTAGCAACTACGCCCAGCACTGCAACAATTACTCTGTAATCGGAGAACGAGCTTGTTGCACGGATGAACCCTCCCTGGAACAGGAGGAACTCGGAGAAGAAGCCGTTTGTTGTTGGAAAGCCCATCAGGGCCAATGACCCGATGAAGGCGGCCGTTGCGGTTATCGGCATCTTGCCCGCGAGTCCACCCATCTTGCTCATGCTCCTCTCCCCACGAAACTGGAGCATTATCGCGCCGACAACGATGAAGAGTATCCCTTTGGCAGTAGCGTTGCTGATATACTGGAACATCGAGCCCGAGATACCGAATGATGTGAATGTAGCTAGTCCGAACAGGATGTACCCCATCTGACTCATACTGGAATAGGCAAGAAGCCGCTTGACATCATCTTGGACCAGCGCCATCGCGCTACCATAGAACATCGTGACGAGAGCCCAGCCTGCAAAGATTGGAGAAAGCGTCTGAAACGCAGAAGGATAGATGGTCATCACAATGCGGACTACTGCATAACCCCCAATCCCAGTCATAGCTGACGACAAGAGAGCACTAATGGGAGTCGGTGCCTCCGCGTAGGCGGAAGGCAGCCACGCGTGGAGGCCGAACTGAGCGATCTTGACAAAGAGCCCAAAGCACATCGCACCGACAACTGCCAGTTTGACGGTCGTCGAGATCAATGAGGGATTTGTGGCGAGGTTGTTGACTACGGAATCCATGTCTGTGCTTCCAGCAAGAAATCCTGTGACTAGAATCCCGACCAGTAGGACTAGGGCTCCGATATGGGTCCAGATGAAGTAGGCAAGCGAGATCTTGTCGCGCTCTCCATAGCCCCATTCAGCTATCAAAAAGAAGGATGGGACGAGCATTATCTCGAAGAAGAGGTAGAATTCGATTAGGTTCGTCGCGAGAACTGTGCCCAGCATGCCGAGGGAGTATAGCATGTAGAGGCTGTAGTAGAGGCCATATCGTCTGGGCTCGTCGCCGATTCTCTGCCGCATGTAGGGAACGGAGAACATAGCAATCAGTGTAACCATCAGCGCGATCGTCAGTAGTATCGGCAGGCTGAGGTTGTCGATCCGTAAACCAAAAGTTCCGATGGGCGACCAGGAATATGACTCAGTGTAGACTCCACTGGGGGACGAGGATGCGCTCGCTCCTGCTGCGATAAGCGTTGCGAGCGATATCAGTGAGATAGCAGATGCGACATAACCGGTCCTCTGTTTTAGAAGTGATGAGGACAGGAATACGACGGGGACGCTGATTAGAGGTACGACTATCGCGCCTATGAGCAGGAAGGTCACGATTCTCTAACCTCTCAGGCGAGTTAGCTTGCGGAGGTCGATGTCGACGTTTAGTCTTGATACAAGCATGATGATGGCCAGGCCTACCGACGCTTCCATCGCGGCTAGTGCTATCGTGAAGAGCACTAGAACCTGTCCGGTGACAATTGGAGGATTACGTAGTCTGGCGAATGCTATGATGTTCAGATTTGCGGCGTTGTAAATCAGTTCGACTGAGAAGAGTATTCGGATAGCATTCCTCTTCGTCGTGAGTCCGTAGATCCCAATCCCGAGCAGGATGACTGAAACTGCGAAGAAGCTTGTTAGCGGCTCCATTACTGGGTCTTCCTTTCCGTCTTGGCCAATGTCAGAGCGCCGATGACAGCGGCGGCGAGAACGAGGGAGAGGAATTCCAACTGGACTCCATATTGGTTGATCAGCGCGTTGCTCAAGCCGACAAGGTCGCAGCCAGAGCCGCAGTTGTCGGGTCCGGGGAAGGCGGACGCGCTTGACACGGCTCCCGCGGTTCCCAGAAGTAGCGAGAGCAGGATGGCGGCCAGTAGGGAGAGTCTCTTCAGTTCGAGAGGAGGCTCGCCGAGCTGTGGGCCGACGAGCATCACAGTGAACAGGATCAGAACGACTACTGCTCCAATATAGACTGCGATCTGGAACGCTCCGACATAGGAGGCGTCGAGGAGGAAGAAGAGTCCTGCCATTCCGAGGAACGCGATTCCCAGCGCGGCCGCCCCGTAGACTAGGTCTCTTGCCTCAAGGGCGAGGATCGAGCTGGCGACAGTCACTGTTGCCAGAGCGAGAAATGTGAGATCTGTCATGTCTCATCAGATCGCTGGTATTCCCACCACAAGGAAGTATGCGATTATGATGTTGGCAATGGAGAGTGTGAGAAGGGTTGTCCAACCCTGGCGCAGCAGTTGATCTAATCGAACTCTTGGGAAGGTGGATCTAAAGAGCATGATAAGCGCGATAATTATGATCGTCTTGAGGAAGAACCAAACGACCGGCGGTATCGGCGCGGGCCCAAGATATCCTCCGAGATAAATGGTCGTGAAGAGGGCCGAAAACGCATAGAGCTTCACGAAAGCCGGGCCCTGAACTAGCATGAATAGAGGTCCCGGATACTCGGCCTGCCATCCCATCATTATCTCGGACTCCGCCTCGGGGAGGTCGAATGGTAACCGCTCCATCTCAGCAGTCGAGGTCACGATGAACAGTAAAGCTCCCAGGAGCTGGGGGACGATAAGCCACCCATTATTGTGCTGATACTCAATTATTCCTGTCAGGCTAAGGGTCCCCGTTACAATAACGACTCCCAAGGTCGAGAGCCAGAGTGGAATCTCATAGGCAGTCTGCTGGAAGAGCGCTCTGAGACCTCCTATGAAGGGAAACTTGCTGTTAGCACTCCAACCTGCAAGAAGTACGATGGTGGGAGACAGAGTCACGATGGCGAGGAAAACTGGCAATCCAACCTCTATGTTCGCTATCTGAATTCCGGGCGCGAAGGGAATGAGGCCAAGCAGGGCAGCGCCAATAATGAGCGCAGTCACAGGGGACATGATGAAGAAGAATCTATCAGCCCCGTCTGGAATTGTCAGCTCTTTGAATAGTAGCTTGATTATGTCCGCGAACATCTGGAGGATTCCGCCAGCCGGGCTCGCGTAGAGAGGCCCGACTCTCAACTGGACCCTCGCCGTCAGCTTCCTCTCCAGCCACCCGAGCAACGCTCCAAGTATGGCGATAGAGAGCAGACCTGGGAATACTGCAATCTCGAGAAAGTAGGTGCTGGTCAAAAGGTCGATGATCGGGTTGCCCAAGACGGTCTCCTACCAGTTCTCCCGCTGATTGGCGAGATGAAGCGCATACGCCAATGGTGGAAGGGCGACCACCATGAAGATCAGCACGGGAATGGTCCCTGTAGCTCCCAGCGCTCTGAGGTTTAGAGCCCACGCAAACAGAAACATTGCAATTACATCGTAGACGACGAACATCAGAATGTACGGATAGTACTGTATTATGAACCGGGTTCTCCCGGGACCCGCGGATATTTGACCGGACTCGAACGGGGCTCTCTTCTCAGGCGTTGGTCTTGGATCCCTCGGACTGATCACCATCCTGACGACAACAACGAGTAGAATCGTTGCCGCGAAGAGGAAGAGGATATAACCGGTTTCCTCGGGTATCCCCTGAGCAACCACGGTCTTGCCTGGCTCCGGCTGTTTTCGGAATCGCGGGTCTGACGGATTATAAACGTTTGAGGTAGTAACTATTCAGCTACTACTCGGTCCGTCTCCACAGATAGTCCGCATAGTCATCTAGAATCTTCCGCTTCTCTAACCGCTTGACCTTGTCAAGCGCATCTTTCGCGGCCCCCGCATACTCTTTGGCCTTTGTCTTCGCAAACTCCATTGATCCAGCCTTTTTCAGTATGCGCAGAACCTGTCTGTTAGTTGCATTACCGTTCGATTCCAGTAGCTTGGAGTTGCTGATAGAGCGAGGTGCTTCGTGAAGACAATGGGATGTGACAATGTTCGGAGCCTTCAGCATCGGCTCGTCAGAACCGTCTGTAAAGTCGAGAATGTCATCCTGGACTTGGAAGGCCATTCCAGAGGAGCGCCCGAACTTCTGCATTCCAACCAGGTCCCTCCCATCAGCGCCAGCAATCACGGCGCCGATTCCCGCGGCGGTTCCAAACAGAGAAGCGGTCTTCAAATCCGCAATGGCAACGCACTCGCTCACGCTAGCGTTGAAGTCACCTAGAATATCTAACAGCTCCCCCTTACTGATGTCCACCAGCGTGGTTCCAATCATTCGCATTATCTCAGGATCCTTGTAATTCGACAACAGCTGCACTCCCTTCGACGCGAGAAAGAGGCCCGAAGTTAGGGCCTTCTCGTTGCTGAAGGCCATATGGATCGTCGGGGCACCTCTTCGCACCTGATCCTTGTCTATTAGATCGTCGAAAACTAAGGTTGCGGCGTGAATTATCTCGACTGCAGCTGCAGCCTCAAGAGCCTTGCCGGGATCTCCTCCCAGCGCCTCAGTTGAGAGTACGACCAAGAGCGGTCTGCATCGTTTGCCACCAGTCCTGAACATGTATTTGATGATCTGGTTTGCCTCGCGTTTGTCAAAGTTCGTTTGCAGAGTCTTGTTGATTGTCTTCTCGATCGGATCACGCCAGTTCTGAAATGAAGAGGGTAGCTTGTTCATTTTCGATATAGGTCCGTTCAGATCTTCTCCTCCCTCTTTAGCGCCGCTATTTAATCGGTTGTGGTTAACACAGAACCGGCCCATCGAATAATATGTAGATGCCAAAAACAACCTTTATAGCAAAACCTGCAGGCGCAGGGATTTCGATTGAGAACATGGAATCTGCAGCAAAGCCCGCCGAAGCGCCAAAGCCGAAAAGCCGAAATATGCTCCTCGCATTAATTGTCGTCGTTATTCTAGTCGTTGTCGGGATCGGCGTTTACATAATCACTGTCAAGCCGCCGCCACCTCCGACAGGAACACCCGTTTCAATCTGGGACAGCGCGTCAGGATGCACAACATCAGCAACTTGCGGATACAAGAACAGCACGGGCGGCAGCATACTTAGAATCACAGCCGGAACCACGGTAACCTGGACGAATACTGGAACCGCCCCTCATACGGTCACCGCATGCGTAAGTTCGAACCCGCAATTCTCGTCAGCTGTCACTGACGGTACATGTCCAAGTGGAGGCAATGCATCCAACCTTCCAAACTTTGATTCCGGCACTACCGGGATAATCCACGGAAGCACATATTCTTACACTTTCAATACTGCGGGAAATTACAGCTACTATTGTCAGTTCCATCCGTGGATGGGTGCAACGATAATCGTTTCGTAAAACACAACAGGAGCACCCGTCGAATCATTCCAAAGTCTCATATAGAATCAGACTATCCTTGGGCGGCTTCGATTAGCAAGATCATTCTACTTGAGTGAAAGGTTTCCACTCCAAGTGAGTAGTAGGGGGAGTGCGACTTCGGGATCCGAAAAGCCGTAACGATTACATGCTCTTACGATACTCGTCGTTTACAGGGTCTGCACCGGTCGCCGTTCTGCACATTTGTCGCGATGCCAAGATTGGGGTTATCGCAAGGAGCGGAATGCCGATACTAATGAAGACGGTCTGCAGAGACGCGAGGGTCAGGGCGAAGGCGACCGCTCCGCTGAGGCCAGCCATACTTAGAAGGAAGAAGCTAGCGCAAGTCGGACAAGCTGTAAGGAGGCTAATGATGGCTCCGACTGTTCCGACCCATTTTGCTCCTCCGGACTTGCTGCGATTCGAGTAGGCGTAGCTAGCGATAGCGCCGTTCAGTCCAACGAGCCACGACACAGTGAAGAGAAGAATTAGATTCGCTGGAATGACTAATATCGCGAAATGCTGGGTAAAATAGAGGATGAGCTGAGGCATTTGACCAAACGAGCCGCAGCACAAGACAGGTAGGATCGAGGGAACGGTTACCCCATATTCTTCAGAGAAAGGCAATCCTGGTTGGAAGACCAAAGTGCTCGAGACAAACCCGAAGAATAATCCATAAGTCAAAGATGTCAGTGCGAATATTCTTGCAGACCGCCCGTCTCCGACTATCATGGATAGTTGCGTCATTAGCGAGGATTCCCTGCCCGAGTTCTTCTCCGGCCGGGTTCCTCGTAGATGGAGTGTGAGGCCGAGAAAAACTGCTATGAGCCCTATTAACTCAAGAGCCAGCAATGAGTAAGCCGTTGCTTCCAACAGTGCAATGTTGCTCGTCCCTATGACGGATGAGCTCCCAGCATCAATCTGGTACCAGAGGAGGGAGCCAACAGCGAGAATGCCACCGAGTATCGTCACCGTCAATGGGGCCAGTCTAAGTCTGGACGGAAAAGTCAACCACAATGGCCCCAAGTTCCTAGCAGCGTCGCGATGCATCCACCCGATGGGCTATGGTGATGCATAATGGAAGCTGTGAAATGACAGCTGCACGAAGCTGAGGCTCATCAGGAGAGAGGCGATGACTATTCCGAGTATGACCCAGACAGAAAGAGATCGGGGTTCGTATCTAAGATGCTGGTAGTACATAGCGATCAAGATAGCTTTTGTCGCGGCAATTCCTAGTAGGACGGTAACATATGTTGTGCTGGAGATGATGGAGGAGAGATTTACTTCGATATCCGTCTCGCCTATCAGCACCGCGAAGATGATGAGATAGAGATAGTTTGTGTTCAACTCGAGACCTCAGATTAAGTAGAACAGCGGGAAGAGGAAGACCCAGACTATGTCCACGAAGTGCCAGTAGAGCCCGAAGTGTTCTAGCGTAACATGATCTCCGTTAACATACTTGCCCTTTACCGCGTTGGCGAGGAGGTATACTGCCATGCACATGCCAGCAAAAACGTGGACTCCATGGGTGCCGGTTGTGATGAAGTAGCTCGTCGCGGGAAGGGGATAATTCTTGAAGACGTCGCTGCCTCCGAGCGTGAACCATTCTCCGGCCTTGATGTAGAGAAAAGCGGCCCCGAGTGCTAGGGTTCCCGCAAGGCTCACGATAACCCCGTTCCGATTTCCTGCTCTAGCAGACGCGAGGGCCATTATTGCAGTCAAGCTGCTGGTCAGCAAGACTAGTGTCATCGCGAACCCGTTCCGGATTTCGAATACCGTTCCTGGGATTGGCCACGTTGGAGCGGCGGTCCGTACGAAAAAGTATGCGCCCATCAGGACGCCAAAGAATATTACTTCTGCCCCTAGAAACGTCCAGATTCCAAGCTTCATGTTTGGAACCTGCCTGAAAGGCCAGCTCTCTACATGGCTGTCTTCGTGAACAGTGAATCTCTCTCTGCTATAGCCGAAGAGCGAAATGATGCCGAGGATAACTCCGTCTGCGATGAGGGGCCAGAACGGCTGATAGCTGACCGGCTGAGGATTATCCGGCTTTCCTATGGTGAGCCCCAAGAAGAAGATGAATGATGATAATGCCATCAGAATCGGCCATGGACTCAGCCCCTCGGCGTGAAGAGCAACGTATCCATTGCCAACGCTTGAGCCGTTGGGTTCGCCAATTCCATTTCCAGGGGACGATCCGTTGGGAAGGCCAGCCGTTCCCTTGAAGTGGATGGTCCCATCATCGGAGAATGTGGGGATCGTATCGAAGTCGTGAGCAGGTGGAGGGGATGGAAGTGCCCATTCCAATGTCCATCCATTCCAAGGATTCGGCCCGGAGGGTGGACCCGATCGCAGGCTTCGATATAGATTGTAGAATAGTAGCAACTGAGCGCCTCCGAAGATGAAGCCTCCGACTGTCGCGGTGGTATTCAGTAGTCCCCATCCAGTGTCTGGAGAGTAAGTAGCGATTCTTCTTGGCATGTCCAAGAGTAGGAACATGGGAAAATAGAGAACGTTGAAGCCGACGAAGGAGAAGACAAAGTGGATCCTAGCAATGCTCTCATTGTACATTCTTCCGGTGATCTTGGGGAACCAGTAGTAGAGACCCCCGATCAGCCCCATTATACTTCCACCCACCATTATGTAGTGGAAGTGAGCGACTACAAAGTATGTTCCCCGAAGCGCATAATCTAGCGCGACAGAGGCGAGATAAACACCTGTAATGCCCCCAATTACGAACAACGCAACTGCGCCCAAGGTAAACAGAGCTGCCGCCTTGAGTCGAAGCTTCGCCATCGCGAGCGTCTCAATCAGGGCAATTACGATCACGTCAAAGGGCAGCGAGACGGCGACTGTAGTGACAGTGTACAGCTTGTCTGTGAGAATCCCATATCCAGTCAAGAACATGTGATGACCCCAGACGATGAAGCTGATTACGGCAGCCGCGACTAGTGCTCCGATAACATATTTCGTTCCATAGAGAGGGCGCCGCGCGAACGTGGGTATGACGTCGGCAACTATGCCGAGTGCCGGAAATAGCACGATGTAGACTTCTGGATGGCCGAAGAACCAGAAGACGTTGTCCCAGAGTAGGGACCCACCTTGGATCGATGTGAAATAGAAAGTGCCGAATGCTCTATCGACATACAGTAGAAGAACTGCAGCGAGAAACGATGGAAATGCGTAGAGCATCATGAAGATCGTAACTAGAATAGACCAAGGAAACAGAGACATCCGACTCAGCTTGAGACCCGGTGCTCGCATCTTGAACATTGTAACTAGGAAATTGACCGAGCTCATTGTTATGGAAACAACGATCAGAATCAGCCCGCCGGCGCCGAGGTTCAAACCGATGGTTGGTGCGAACTCGAACGAGGTCTGGGGCGAGTAGAGGGTCCAGCCGAGGTCTGGGGCCGCTCCAAAGAAGAAGCTCATGATTATCATCACGCCGCTGAACAGGTAGAACCAGTAGCTCATCGCGTTAAGCCGGGGAAACGCGAGGTCTCTGGCCCCGATCTGGAGTGGAATGATATAATTAGCAAAGCCAAAGGCGAACGGGGAGAGCACCCAGAAGATCATGAGTAGACCGTGGACTGTCACGAATTGGTTGAAGATTTCAGGAGTTAGAACGGTGTTATCGGGAACGGAGAGCTGTGTCCTCATAGTCATAGCGAGAAGGCCCGCAGCAACAAGGAAGAATAGGGAAGTCACGATGTATAATACGCCAATATCCTTGTGGTTGGTTGTGTAGAGCCAACGCTTCGCAGTAGCTGCGAGTTGCTCCGTCATTCTAGTGCACTATCGTACTATTGAACCAGGACACAAACTGAGTTGTGGGCATCACGGCCAGTGTCGCGGTCATAGTGGCGTGTCCAGAGCCGCATAGTTCGTAGCACTGGATTGTGTAGTTCCCTAGCGTCTCCGCGTTGAACCAGATGTTGTTAATATGCCCAGGATACGCATCCGCCTTTACTTTAATTGCGATTATGCCAAAATTGTGAAAAACGTCCGCGCTGGTGACATTCAGACGAATGTCATGTCCCTGAGGGACAGCAAAGAGACAATTTGCGTCATGGCAGAACGGGGCACCGGTAATTGTCCGATTAGGATATCCAGCATAGTTGAAATCCCAATAGAACCTGTGGCCGGTTACAAGCACGCTACAATTGTAGATAACCGGTGAGTTAGCGCCTTGTGCTACGGCAATATTGCAGGGCGGAGGAGTGGAAAGGATGGTGTCTATAGAACCGAAGCTGCCAATTATCAACACGCCAAGAATTATCGTAGAAAGTGAAACTGTTAGAATAACAGTCCTCGCGTGCCCTCTCGGGACAGGCAGTCTGCCCAAGATGGGCGCGTCGTCTGGCTCGCGAGAGGTTGGTTTTTCTCTGTACTTGACGATGAAATATGCCATTAGACCAAAGACGATGACTCCTACTAGAACTGCGAGGTAAGTGAAGAGCCAAAAGAGGTCCTCAAACTGAACCTGCATGTTGGCGATTGCCATTCAGGCGTCGCTCTGGCTCTGAGCGAGCAAGTTCTTTTTTAAAGGGTTGCGCACTAGTTATAACTGCGCATAATTCGCATAACTATCGTTGAAACTCAACCGGGATGGAACGGAGGTTCCAGACCATCACTGCGTTTACAACAACCAAAGCCAAGACAGCTGATGCAAGACCCAGATGTGCAGCACTGACAAGCGGGTTGAGGGCTGAAGTAACGGTTACCATTCCCAGAACTACTTGGGCGAAGAGGCCTATGAAACTCGCCGTGGAGAATAGAACAACATTGTGTGCTGGTCGATATCTAGTCCAGGCCAATAGAGCTGTACCAATGACGAAGAATGCCACCACGAGGTTGAATATTCGATGCGTGAACTCGATCACCTGCGCGGGATTGTTCAGGGAGGGGAAGATTGCCCCGTTGCACGACGGCCATGACTCCCCACAGCCGAGGCCAGAATTACTGGTTGTCACGTAGCCACCGATCAGTATGAGTATGTATGTTGAGACGACCGAGCCATAGGCGAAGATATTCAGGAGCCTTGCGTTTGGCTCTCTTTGTCCAATCGACATGCTGAGGGCTCAATCCAAAACCGGTTTCGCGCTATTTAGGCTCCGCTCTGCAAATTCTTTACTTTGCGTTAACAATCGCATTGGCCATGTCTGAGAGTACACTGTCGGGGTTCTTGCTCTTGACTACGCTGCTCGCGACAAGGACTCCTTCGGTTCCCAGCTGGATCGCCTTCGAAACGTCCTCCGAGGTGGTTATTCCGGCTCCGCAGAGGACCTTTACTCTCGAGTTGACCGATCTGATTCTTTGAAGACTGTCCGTGATGAGTTCGGGCCGAGCCTTTGACACCGAGATTCCCGTCCCGATAAGGTCTGGCGGTTCCACTGCAATTATGTCCGGTTTAGCTCTTGCGATGTTAACTCCCGACTCTGCCGTATCGGCACAAACCAGAGAGTAGAGGTCAGCCTCCTTGCATCTCTCCACGCAAGAGTTGATCTCGACAGTGCCGATGCGTCTTTCAGAGTGGTTCAGCAGCGAGCCCTCAGCGCCTGCCGATTTTACCGCCTCGGCGAGGATTCGTCCCGTGTAAGCGCCGGGCTTGACAGGGTCCAAGTGTTGGCTAAACACTGTGATGTCCACATTCTCGGATACTGGTTTGATGTCTGTAAACTGCGGAACTACGATAACTGAGACTCCACTCTCTCTGGCTGCCTTTTCCGCAGACCTTGCTAGATCAATAGCCCGTTTGCCGGTTGCTTCGAGATAGGTCTTGAAGTTGACAACAAGTAGAGACCCCCGTAATGGCTTGATCAGACCCACCACCCCGGAGACCGGTTGACGAACAAGGAGGACTCTTTGGCGTGAATAGCTATTGTGCGACGACCATGTTGAGTGCGTGATGCACTTCTCTGCCGTTGAAGATGATCTCTCGCAGTGCGTTCGCCATCTTAACCGGATCCGCATGCTGCCAGACGTTTCTCCCCACGGCCAGACCAGTAGCCCCACCATCCATTGCCCCCTTGACCTGGTTTAGGAATGTCTCGTCAGTGAGTGCTTTGGGTCCGCCCGACATGAAGACCTTCGCAAGCCCTGCCGCCTTGACAGCCCAAGCAAAACTAGTCGGGTCCCCAGTATACTTGATCTTGACCGCGTCCGCTCCGATCTCAAGCCCCGCCCTCGCAGCATATGAGACAATCTCCGGCGCGGTATCGTTCTTCACGGCCTCGCCCCTGGGGTATATCCAGGCGATGGCAGGGATTCCTTCCTCATGGGCGTCCTCCTGTATCTCGCCGAACTCTTGCAACATGATATTCTCGTGAGAGCTACCTAGGTAGATGGTGTACCCTACTCCTTTCGCACCTAGGCTGAGTGCCTCTTCCACACTACAGACCTGCGAAGATATCGGTTCTCCTTTAGGAAGGCTTGTCTTGCCGTTCAGCTTGATGATGAGAGGAATCTTCCCGCTGTAGTATTTTTCGGCAATTCCTTTGTGGAAGACGACCCCTGTGAACTGTCCTTTGAGCGCGATGTCCAGTATGTAGTTCGGGTCGATATTCTTCTCGTTAAAGTCGGTCGAGGGGCCATGCTCGAAGCCCTGGTCGTAGGCGAGTAGCAGTCCCTTTCCATTCTTCAGAAAAGGATCCATGCTTGCTTTCAAGGCAAATCCTCGGATTCTCTTGCTTCAGCCTGCCAGATTAAACTAGCTCCTGTTCCCGATTCAGGTCTCGTATGAGAGAAACGGTTATCGGACAAGCTTCGGCGCAACGGCCTTCATGGTTAGACGGATCGTAATAATCGGATGCGGAGTCTCGGGCACAACAGCCGCGTTCTATGCTAGAAAGACGGATCGGACCGCCGAGATCACTATTGTAGGATCGGAGACCCTTCCCGAGTACTCGAGATGCGGTCTTCCCTACGCTTTGAGCGGTGTCGTTCCTAACCTGAGGTCGCTAATAGGATACGACGAGGACTTTTACGAACACACAAACAGGATACACCTTAGACTCGGGCTCACAGCGACCAAGATCCACTCGGAACGCCAGCTACTCGAAACTGACGGCGAGGATCGCCTCGCCAATCAGCTGACCTACGACAGCCTCATCCTCACCACCGGTGCCCATCCCACGAACCTCTCCGTTCCCGGCTCCGATCTCAGAGGAGTCTTCACGATCAGAACAATGGACGATGTGGAGCATCTCGCAGACTACCTTGGAGAGGCGATGGCGAAGAAGGTGGCAATAATCGGCGCGGGTCTCACCGGCTCAGAGATGGCAGAAGCCCTGCTACTCCGGGGAGTTGCCGTGATTCAGGCGGAGATAGTGCCTGAGATTCTCCCAGTCATCCTCGATCCTGACATGGCGTCAATTGTTAGAGAAAAGGGCCAAGAACACGGCGTTGAATATCATTTGCAGTCTAGCTTAGAGGAGATCCTCGGGGATAAAGAAAGGGTGGTGGGAGTTCGAATCTCGGGTCGAACGCATGATGTCGACGCGGTGGTTGTTGCCGTCAGGGTTCGACCCAATACGGAACTCGCGAAGGACGCTGGCATTCAACTCGGAGAGTCAGGCGGAATTAGAACAGACGATAGAATGGCCACGTCAGCCAA
>Ga0209376_1003424_pt1 | contig 14372 bp, 15 predicted proteins | sample GraSoiAngelo_134_FD_185891 | JGI IMG/M metagenome (GOLD analysis project Ga0209376, IMG submission 185891) | Grasslands soil microbial communities from the Angelo Coastal Reserve, California, USA - 14_0929_05_30cm (SPAdes) (version 2) | ecosystem: Environmental > Terrestrial > Soil > Grasslands ... | reverse complement strand
TTTACTCGAGATTTGCCTGGATGAATTTCGGGCTCGCATGAACATCGATTTGGCGAAGCACTGTCTGGCCGGAATTAACAAATCGATGCGGTGTGTTGGCCGGCACGATAGCGATGTCGCCGGCTTTCGCTTCGCGCGTTTCATCGCCGATCGTGACTTTCGCGTTGCCTTCCAGCATAAAGATCACCTCCACGTACGGGTGCGTATGTAACGGTGGTCCTTGTCCCGGTTTCGCATTGACGATATAAGCCGACATTGGCGCGCCCTCTCTTTCGCCGTGAAATTCACGCGACATTCCTACGAACGGTAGTTGCTCAATATTCGTGAAGCTCATGCGGTAATCTAAGTGAACGATCACACAGATCGAATTCTTCGCGAGTAAGCCTCGATTGACCGAACGCTTCGCGTACGAACGGCCCGTCGAACCGGAATTCACTCGACAATACCGACCGGCCCCATGTGAATAGCTTTCTCAGACAGTTAACGGCAAATCTTTAAGACGTAAAAATGAAGAAATCGATTGTGCCCACCTTTGTCATCGTGGTGTTAGTGATGGTAGGAATGGTCGGCTGTGAAAAGGAAAGCGGCGACGCGGTCGTGCTTGCAAAGGAGCATATCGCCCCCGCGCTGCCAATTGCAGAAACGTCGAACGCTCAATCCGCGCCTACTCCGGATGAGCAACCTCGTCCAATCGCAGATGATGAGATCACAGTTGATGGGTACGTGATGAAACCAGAGGCGCGCGGCACAAGCCGCGACCCACGTGCGTTGAAAGCCGAACAATGGCTGGTAAAAGTCCGAATGATTGACGATGGCCGCACGTTCAATGTTCATGCGGAGCAAGCGCAGTTCGATAAACTGAAGGAGGGCGATCGGGTGAAAGTCAAGTACCGGATCGGGAAATACACGAAAACTGTTTGGGGATCAGAGATAGAGCAAACTAACAAGTGAGCGACCCTTACAGAGGTGCAATAGTTCACTGCGGGTCGAGGATTGCGGCCGAGAGTCTTTGCATCATGCGGGGATATACACCCCGTAGCCGCGCGGCGGCGCCCAGAGATCGGCCCAGCCGGACTCATTAGTCCATTTTTCGTGCGGCATATTGAGATCGTCGCGCCCGGCCCATGCTGCCGGAACTAGTCGCGTGTTATTCCATCGCGTCTGAACCCATGTGCCGTTCCAGGAGCCGCGGTTATTTAAAACCAAGGCGAGTCCATTTTGATCGCCGGCGCCAAGACGCTGCATCACGTAGAGGTCATTATCCACGAACAGCACTTGCGTCGGCCCAGCGGCATTTTGTTCGTGAACTTTGATGAGCGCGTCAATGCCACTTTGATTGTCCGGCTGGGCGAGGTTCCAGTTGAAGTAATCCTGCCAGAAGACGCACGGATAACCTTCATGCGTGAGGATGAACGCGTACGCCAGCAGTTTGTCATTGATGATTGGGCTGTCGCGAACCACATCATGATTCTCCACGAAAGTGACGGCTTGGGCGGGCCGATCCCACATTAACACTCCGCGCTCCGCGAGATCGCGGAGCCTGAATCCGTAACTGTCGCACAAGTCGCGCAGTCGCCAGCGAAGCGGAAAATCAAATGCGCCGACTGGATTGTCAGACCAGGCGTTTGCCTCATCCAGCCAATCACCAATGGCTCGTTCGCTGTCCCAGCATTCGCCGACTGCATACGGCTTGAAAGTAGTACCGTCACGCAGCGCCCGCAGTTCCTGAATCGAACGCACCATCCAGCCGCCGTAGCCTTTCACCATGTCGTAGCGGAATCCGTCGAAACCAATTTCTTCGAGGAGCCACCGTGCATAACTGATCAGCTCAGTGTAAACCAACGGAGCGCGGTGACAGAGATCAGGCATATCGCCGAAAGTTGCGCCGTCCCAGGTCTCGTACCGGCTCGGATGAAAACATTTCCAATCACGCGGAAATTTGGCGCTCTTCGGTTCGAACCTCGTCCAGCGCGATCGGCCGTCGATGGGATTCAGTTCCTGTGCATCGCCGCCGCTGTTGTGATTGAACACGAGGTCTGCGTAGACCTGTAGTCCTGCGGCGTGAGCGGACTCAATCAAATCGACCAAGTCTGCTTTTGAACCAAACCACGTCGGCACGCCGCCTTTCTGATCAAATTCGCCAAGATCATAGTAGTCATAAGGATCGTAGCCCATCGATTTCCAGCCGGCTGCCTTGTTGACGGGAGGGAGCCATAAGGCTGTGAAACCCGCCTGCGCAATCAGCGGCAGCCTGGATTTAATAAGACCCCACCAATGATGTTCACAGTTTTCCGCCCTGGGACAGTCCCAGTAAAATGCTTGCAACATGACACCCATAATTCACGTTTGCCTCCGACCGTATGAGAGCATTGCCACGCTACATGCCGTGCAATGTCGAACAAGCAGTAATCGGGATCGCGGAGCAACATTCTTCAATAAGTTGACCAGAAATTCCAAAAGCAACGAGCGGTTTGCGGATCACCGTTTACTAAAGACTTCAATGAAAGCGATAGAAGGTTACTTTTTAATCGCGCCGGACGACCTCCATTGGCGTCGCTCCAATCTGATGCAAATCCCGAACGCGGATTTTCTGGAGCGCACAGGGAGTGAGAATCTTGGAGCGAGGCTTTGGCGATATCCGCCGAATAGCGCCGGCACCCTACACAAGCATATCCGCGCGGAAGAATTCTATTTCGTTTTGGAAGGCATGGGCCGCATGCGCGTAGGCGACCAGACATTGACCGTGCCCAAATACGGCGGCGTGCTGGTCGGGCCGGATCAGTTGCGCCAGGTATTCAACGACACCGACGCCGAGGTGCTATGGCTCATTGTCGGCGCGCCAGAGGAAACTGAATTGCTGCCCGGCTCAAAGACCAAACCTGATATGTCACTCATTTATCCGGTCGACCCGAAGCAATTGCCAAAGGAGTTGGTTGGCGTGGAGTGGCCGCCAAAAAGTTGACGGCTGGTGACAGGCCGCGACGGACGTTGCTCAGCGTTTCGCTGTGACCTGCGAATTTGCGTTCGGGATCGGCTCGTAAAATCGCAGCGCTTCGATGTCACTGCCAAGTTCGCGCAACGGGTAGAGACCTTTTGCAGCGCCCGCGCCGGGATCCCGCACCAGGTAGTCAAAACCATCTTTGCCGGCAATGACGACAAAATGCGTCACGCCGCCGGGCAGCCGCACTCGCACGATCACGGGATTTCCGCGAGCGAGATTTGAATCGATCAGCTGATACGACGGCAGGTCTTCGTACACGTGCCGGACCCGATCGGGCGCGAACCACGCCGCGCGGTCCCAATAAATCCAGCCGTTCTCGGTGTAGCCGTCAGCAGACGTCAGGAACCAGTTTAACTGCTGTGGATCAACCTCGATTCCATAAAACTTGAACACCATCGCCGCAGCGGCCACGGCGCAGCCTTCGCCGCCAAGCGTGCCGTTGGCTTCGATTCCACCCAGCGGATCGTCGCGCCAATTTTCTTCTCCCTGATGAAACGATGGCACCGCGAGCTCTACCCGATGGAAAAAATAACGCCCGCCACGCGGCGATAGTTTTCGTTTCCAAGTCCAGTCGACGTGCACAGCGAGCACAGCGACGAGCAAGACAAGAACAAGAATGACGAACGGCAACCAGCGCTTCAAAACGCCAAACTGTACACGCGGCTGGCTGGTCGCGAAAGTCCGCCAGTCGGACGGACTCGTCCCGTCGCGAGGTCTCGGAGTGCCAGTCGCAATCCTGGTGAGCGAGCATGCCAAAGTTGAGTGTTGATGGTTGAGAGTTGAGAGAAACGGCGGGAACTGCTTGATTCGCTGTTATGCACAAGGCCGCACACGAGGAACTTCGCCTCGCCAAACGCATGGCGCGGCTCGGGACTGAGACGGCGTTTGAAGTGCTGGTAAAAGCGAAAGCGCTTGAAGCGCAGGGCCGCGGCATCATTCATCTCGAGATCGGGGAGCCCGATTTCGACACGCCGCGCAACATCGTAGACGCCGGATGTGATGCGTTGCACAAAGGTTTCACACATTACGGGCCGTCGGCAGGATTGATGGAACTGCGCCAGGTCATAGCGCAATACGTAGGCGAAACGCGGCGCGTAAACGTTACACCCGAGGAAGTGGTCGTTGTTCCGGGCGGTAAGCCAATTATTTTTTTCACTATCCTGGCGCTCGCCGAAGAGGGCGATGAGGTCATCTATCCAAATCCGGGGTTTCCGATTTACGAGTCGATGATCAATTACGTCGGCGCGAAAGCTGTGCCGGTCCGGTTGCGAGAGGAGCTGGATTTCAGGCTCGACGTCAATGAACTCGCCGCTTTGATCAATGATCGGACGAAATTGATCATTCTGAATTCGCCGCAGAACCCGACTGGCGGCGTACTCGAGAAAAAAGACATTGATGCCATCGCGCGGGCGATTGGCGATCGCAACATTGCGGTGTTGAGCGACGAGATTTATAGCCGCCTGATTTTCGACGGCGAACACCACTCCATCATGTCGATCGACGGAATGAAGGAGCGCACCATTTTGCTCGACGGTTTTTCGAAGACTTACGCCATGACCGGTTGGCGTATGGGCTACGGTGTGATGCGCCCCGATCTAGCGACGCACATCGCTCGCCTGATGACAAACTCGAGTTCATGCACCGCGAGTTTTACCCAGATTGCGGGCATCGAAGCGCTATGCGGACCGCAGGAGTCGGTCGATGTGATGCGCGCCGAGTTCCAAAAACGGCGCGACATCATGGTCGGCGGCCTGAACAAAATTAAAGGTTTTTCCTGCCGCTTGCCGAAGGGCGCGTTCTACGTTTTCCCAAACATCACGAAGACAGGCTGGCCGTCGAAGAAATTGGCCGACGCACTTCTGGACGACGCCGGCGTCGCAGCGTTGTCCGGCACGGCTTTCGGCGATTTCGGCGAAGGCTACTTGCGTTTCAGCGTCGCCAACTCAATCGAAAACATCGAAAAAGCACTCGATCGAGTGAACGACTGGGCGAAGAAGAATTTGTAGGGCAACCGCTCTGGTTGTCATCTGGTAGGCGGAGCGCCTACCCTACGACAGAAAACTTTCTGCTTTTCTTGCTTCCTGATTAAATTCTTCTGCGGTTATGTCCAAAAAACGTTTTCGTGTCTTTGCCACTTCACGGCTTGGCGAGCCGGCTGAGAACCGGCTTCGCGAGCACGGTTATGACCTCGAGGTTTACCAAGGGCCAGAGGCGCCGCCGAAAAAATTAATCATCGAGAAAGTGAATAGCGGCATAGACGGCTTGATCACCACTTTGCGCGATCCGATTGACGCCGAAGTGTTTGAAGCAGGGAAGGGGACGCTCAAGGTCGTGGCGCAGATCGCCGTGGGGTTCGACAACATCGATCGCGCCGACGCCAACAAATACAAAATCCCGTTCACAAACACCGCCGACGTGCTGACTGAAGCGACTGCTGAGTTTGCGTTTTTCATGATGGGCGTGCTCGCACGCAAAATGTGGCAGAGTGAGCGTCTGGTGCGCGAACAAAAGTGGCCGTCGTGGCATCCGTTCCTGCCATTCCTTGGCGATGAAGTCACGGGCAAAACCATGGCCGTGATCGGCACTGGCCGCATCGGTCTGGCGATGATCAAGAAATGCTCCGGGTTCGACATGAACATCCTTTGCTACGATCCGGCGTATCAGAATCATGAATTCATTGGTGCAATCCAGGAATTGATGGACCTTCGGCACGCGCGCGGAATTCAAAAGGATAAAACCTGGATCAAATATGTCGAGTTCGAGGAAGCGCTACGCGGCGCCGACTACGTGACGATTCATGTGCCGTTGTTGCGCGAGGGTGAAGCCGACAAGCCGACCTATCACCTCATTAATGAGAACACGCTTAAGCTGATGAAGCCGACCGCGTACGTGATCAATAGTTCACGCGGCCCAGTCGTGGACGAGAGGGCGCTTGCCATGGCGCTAAAAGAAAAGGTCATCGCCGGCGCAGCGCTCGACGTTTTCGAGAAAGAACCGTTGCCACCTGATTCGCCGCTCCTCGATCCTGAAATCGCGGATCGCTGCCGCGTGTTTCATCACTTCGCGAGCGGCGCGCAAATCACACGGCTCTCAGTCGATCCAGACAGAGGTATGGCCGGCCGCTGCGTCCAGGGACTGATCGACGTGCTCGAAGGAAACTACGGCGGCGACCCCACGAAGATGCCATACGTCGTAAACAAGGAAGCTTTCGAGTAAGGAATTGCGGATGCCCGGAAAACGGATTCCGGAATGGATTCATGATCGCTGATACGTGAGCAGGTAATATGGAACCGCTCGTCACGACGTATCTCGAAATGCGATCGCTGGAGCAGTTTCTGCCGAAGCGGTGTGTGGATGTGCGGTTTCAAATTCGCGAAGAGAGGGAGCGCGATTGGCGTTTAAATCGCGATCTCTACTTTCGCGTCGGCGATCAGTGGGAGTGGATCGACAAACGCCCGTGGACAGATGCGCAATGGCAAGACTACGCGACCACGCCGGAGCTGCGGACGTTCGCCGCCTATTACGACGATTCGCTCGCAGGATATTACGAATTGCGGCGTGATACGGAAGGCGGGGTCGAGATCGCGTACTTCGGTTTGTTACCCGAATTTATCGGCCGCGGTTTGGGTGGCGTGTTGCTAACCAGCGCAATTGAAGAAGCGTGGCGAATGTCGCCCCAGCGCGTGTGGGTGCACACATGTAATCGCGATCATCCGCAGGCGCTCGCGAATTATCAGGCGCGCGGGATGGTTGTTTACAAAGTCGAAGAAACTGAACCTTAGAGGGATTGCACTGCCTGAGTGCCGAATCAGTTTAGCCCGTGCTCAGGAGCAGCGGCAGACTGGTCGTCTGCCTTTGACCTCAAAGGATCGAGCAGTTCCATCAGGCGCGCCTCGTAAGCGTCACACAATGGACATTCGCCAGTAGGCTGGATCCATTCGGGATGTTGAATCCGGAGATCGTCGTGGATCTGTTGCCGGAGTTCGCTGTAGTTGTGGGCTTGGTGAGGAACGCCACAGCGCTTGGTTAACGATTCAAGCGCGTTGCGGGGCAATTTGTCTAGTTCGCCTCGCTGGTGAGCGCGCTTCCTTGTGAGAGTAACGAATTTCATAAACGCCTTTATTCGGGGTTGCCTGCTCCAAATTCGCGCGGAACGAGGAACCATCGCCATGAGGTGCTTCGCACAGCGGCCTCATTTCGGATGCCTCGAGGCTCCAGGTAAATCTGGAGATCGCGCAAGCGGTGTCTCAGCGAAGGTTAAGCCTTTCAGTCGGCTTTTCAGTGCGGTTGAAAGTGCGTTGGGACGTCGGATGACGTAATCAAAAGGTTTGTATGCGATTCGCGGCATCGTGTCAAGTCCTTTGTGGTCCTGACCTGTGGTTGGGCCCCTCCTATCACGAACGCAAGAGGGGGCCGAAATCAGACCCTAGAAGCCCACCTTAAGACGGCGCGCCAGCCTTCACGCGGACCTCATCGACAAAAATTTTCAATTTTTTTTGAAATGTCGGCCTTCAAAATCTTTAGAAAAGGAGAAGCAACCAACAATCGACATGAATATCGCAGCCAACGATCGTATTAGTGAGGCGCCTCAGTTCACCTATCAATTCGTCCCGTTTTCGACGAATTCCGGGGGAGAACAACCGGCGTCACGGCTATCGCCCGACCAGCTGGATGCATTCTTAAATACAGCATCGGAGAACGCTCGCAGCACACATTTTTTTACTGCTCCACCTGAACCGCCGGCGGAGGCGGCTGAGAAAGGTCTGGCGGCCGGCGTGCTGAAACAGGCAGCCCACGATTTGCGCCGGTTCCGTGCCGCGGCTACGGGTACCAAGCGGGAACTGTATCTGGATGCCTACACTTGGATTACGGCGGATGATTGGTCCTGGCCGTACTCCTTCGTGAATGTTTGTAACTTGTTGGAGCTCTGCCCAGAAGTTGTCCGCACCGAACTGCTCGCCGATGCCTCGTTAGGCCTGCTCGATTATTGGACACGGCGCGCCGGGCGTCTTTCCGGGAAACTGCGAGCTTCCTTTATTCGCGTCTTCTCAAGCTGCCGTAACGCCGACATCGCCGAGACCAGCCGGCTGGCCTCATCCATTTGAACGAATATGAAAAAACACTGCGTCACAACGTTTGATTGGCTTCGCTACATTTGGCGGTCAGTCATCAGAACGGCCACGCGCAACCACGACCCGTTTCTGGTATACAGCATGGCCTCTTTCAATTTCGGCGGCGGATGGAGGGATCTCCTTCTGAAAGCTTCCCCCAGAAACCCATGATCGCAGAATCAACCGTCGTTCTCATCAACAAGCGATTTCCCAAATGAAGTTATCTATCGAAGCAACAGTGGCAGGGGCTGTAGCAATGGCCTTTGCTGTCTTGAGTATGGCCGTCATTGCCCAACAGCAGGGCGAGCGTGGAGCTGGCGGGCTGAACCCGGGGAGTCCGCGCGCATCCGAGATTTCGTTGTCCGTGCAGACCGACAGCGGCGAGAATCAACTTCTCGCCCAATACTGACCAAAGGCAGCAGCGATCACGGCGGGAAAGAGGATCTGGGCGTCGCCCCACGTGCTGTAGAGTGCGCTGTCCTCAGCATTGACGTTTGCAGCGAACGCGCCAGTTCGCGCGATTTTCTTCTCGCATAATCACGTTCGTTGCGCGACGCTTTGCGGCCACGAAGGCAATTCCGGGAACGCTGCAGGAGGGCGGTGCTTCGTTTCAAACGACGCATTGGACCGTTGTGTTGCGTGCTCGGGAGCCGGACTCAGAGGAATCGGCCAGGCAGGCTCTCTCCGGTTTTTGCGAAGCCTATTGGCCGCCGCTTTACAGTTTTCTTCGTCACCGCGGCTTTTCATCCGCTGACGCACAGGATCTCGTCCAAAGTTTCTTCGCGCGTCTGCTTGAGCAAAACACGTTGACCAGCGCAGATCAGCAAAAAGGTCGGCTGCGCACGTTTCTATTGGGATCTCTGCAGAATTTTTTGTACAACGAGTATGACCGCGCCCGAGCACTGAAGAGAGGCGGTGGCCGTCAGATTCTCTCGATTGAGGAGCATCTGCCAGAAGCCGAGGCAGCGATGTTGGCGACTTCTCATCTCAGCGATGCCCGTTGCTACGACCTTATCTGGGCGTCGAACATTGTTTCGCGAGCCTGGCAGAATTTGCAAAACCTATTTGTGGCGGAAGGCAAAGCTGAGTGGCTCGAAGAATTAAGACCGTTCGTTGCGGGTGGAAGCGTCACGCCGTTAAATCAGGAGGAAGCCGCAACTCGCCTGGGAGTGCCAATCGCGACGCTGCGCACCTGGCTTTCGCGCCTACGCCAGCGTTACCGTGAATCGTTGAGAACGGAAGTCGCCAGTACAGTCTCTGATCCGGCAGACGTCGATGCGGAGCTGCACCACCTCTACCAAATACTGATGGCGTGAATTGAGTTTTACGTATGGATGACAACGGCAGTGGTCCCGGAACGGTAAACACGGAGCCTCGAACAGCGGGGACGTGCGGGACTTGTGGACGAGCGCTGACGCAATGTGGTCCAACCGGGGAGTGCCTGCGCTGTCTCGTTAGCCTCGGTTTTCTGGCAGACGGCGAACAGGCTGAAAGACCAGCGCCGCGCGGCCGACTGACGCCCGGACCGTTGAGGTACGCCCACTTCGAAGCGGAGATCGGTGCGGATGGTTTTCCGGTCGAACTGGGTGCGGGAGCGATGGCCGTAACTTACCGCGCTCGCGACACAGTGTTGAACTCGGCTGTTGCCCTAAAAGTCATCGATCGAAGTGTGGCGCACAATCCCGGCGCCCGAACCCGGTTTCTGCGCGAAGCGCGCGCGGCTGCAAACATTCATCATCCAAATGTTGCTCGGGTCACTTATTACGGCGAGCAAGACGGCGAATGTTTCTATGCCATGGAACTGGTCGAGGGCGAAACGTTGGAAGACCGTGTGCGCCGTGATGGGCCACTGCCCCTCGCTGTTGCTTTGAAAATAATCGAGCAAGCCACGCTCGCATTGGCTGCCGCGGAAGTGTGCGGTGTGGTGCATCGCGACATCAAACCATCCAACCTCATGCTCGAATCAGATGCGAGCGGTACGCTCACGGTAAAGCTGATTGATTATGGAGTGGCGAAAGTAATGGGACCTCAGGCAGACCCTTTTGCCGAGCAAACCCAAGCCGGCTTCATCGGCACACCGGCTTTTGCCAGTCCAGAACAGTTCGCCAGCGCTGGGCAATCGCGGATTGATACACGTTCCGACATTTACTCGCTCGGCGTGACGCTTTGGTACCTGCTTACCGGTCGCACGCCTTTTGTCGGGCGTACGATGGAAGAAATCCGCGTGAGACAAACCAGCGAGTTACCCTTGGAACAATTGAAGGGCTTGCATCTGCCGGGGCAGGTTGTTGCGCTGCTCAAATCGATGCTGGCGCCCGACCCGAAGGACAGACCGCAAACGGCACGCGATTTACTTTCTGCTGTCCACCGCTGCTACGAACGATTCAATCCTCAAGCGCGCTCGCGACGCAAGAGATTTGCGCTGGCGGGCGCTGCATTGGCGTTGGCAATCGTAGCGGTTGCGCTTGGGGCCTGGTTGTACCAACACACGCGGCCCTTCACCCCGATGGAACGCTCGATCGCAGTACTGCCCTTCGGAAATCTAAGCAGCGATAAGGAGAATGCTTATTTTGTCGAGGGAATACAGGACGAAATCCTGACACGATTATCTAAGATCGCCGATCTGAAGGTGATCTCGCGCACTTCGACACAGCACTATAAAAGCGCCCCGGAAAACCTACGCGAGATCGCAAAGCAACTCGGCGTTGCTCACGTTCTGGAAGGAAGTGTGCAGAAGAGCGCCGACGCCGTCCGGGTGAACGTGCAGCTGATTAGGGCGGCGAATGATTCGCACCTTTGGTCGGATACGTTTGATCGCAAGCTGACCGACATTTTTTCGGTCGAAAGTGAAGTGGCCAAAACCATCGCCGATCAATTACGAGCCAAACTCACGGGACAGGAAAAAGAAATCATTGCCGCCAAACCGACTGACAATCCTCAGGCCTACGATGCCTACCTGCGCGGCCTTGCTTACACATTAAAGACTGGATTCACACCCGCGAACTCCTTTGGCGCGCAGAAATACCTGAAAGAAGCAGTGCGGTTGGATCCGAAGTTCGCCCTTGGTTGGTCGCTGCTCTCTTACGTCGATGCGAGTGGCTATCTCACACAGAGTCTTCAACCGACCGTCGCTCTCCGCAATGAAGCGCGGAAGGCGGCCGAAACAGCTCTTACTCTACAGCCCAATCTTGGCGAGGCTCTCTTGGCTCAGGGTTTTTATCACTACGCCTGCTTGAAGGACTACGACACTGCGGTGACTTATTTCGAGCAAGCATATCGCCTCATACCGAATAACAGTCGGATTCCTCAGGCTCTGGCCTATGTCGAACGAAGGCGAGGCAATTGGGACAAGAGCGAGGCGTATTTCAACGAAGCCGAGAAACTCGACCCGCGCAATGTTAGCCTCCTATCTCAACATGCGCGTTCCTACGTCTGCCTTCGGCGTTTCCCAGAAGCGCTAACCAAGCTTGAGCAGATCCTCAACATCACACCCGACGACATAGATACTGTTGTGTTAAAGGCGCGAATTGCACAGGCTGAGGGCGACCTCCCGCGTGCTTCTGCGCTCCTGGCTCCTCTCCGGCTGGGAGCCGACTACGCTAACGCGTTGGAAACACAAGTTTACCAGGCAATCCTGGAGTCCCGCCCAGCAGCGGTCATTGCTCAGCTAAAGGCGATATTGGCCTCGCCCGATCAAGCATTGGGTTATTACAATGGCGAACTGCGCTTTTGGTTAGGTTGGGCACAGGAAGTTGCAGGTGACCATGCCGGCGCGCGCGAGAGTTGGAGTCAGGCTCGCCGTGAACTGGAACCTTTCCTCAAAGAACAGCCTGAAAATTTTGTTCTGCTGGGAGACCTCGCGCTTACTAACATGGGTCTTGGTGACAACGCCGCTGCACTGGCTCTGGCCGAGCGCGCGATCGCGATGATTTCGATAGAGAAAGACGCGCTGACAGGTCCCAGGCCGCTCGACATCCTCGCGCGGGTGGCAGCTCGCACCCCGCAGCTGCGGGACCGCTCCATCTCCACATTAGAAAAGCTGCTTTCGATCCCATACGAAGCGCCGCTTGCCGCGAACCCGCCGCTCACTCCTGCGTTGCTCCGGCTGGACCCAATGTTCGAGCCACTGCGCAAAGATCCGCGCTTCCAGAAACTCGTTGCCGCCTCTGCGGCAAAACAGTGAAGTGACCAGTGACGAGTGATAAGCGAACGCATTCTGCTGTAGTGGCAGCCGTGTCGGCTGCAGGTCGAGGAGCGGTCGCTGCGGCGACCTGGCGATGGCGCCGTCGCCATCGCGAACTTATCCCGACCCATGCTATAAAATCGATATGGAGATCAAACACGCCGCTGTGTTTGGAAAATTTCCCGATGGCTACGCCGCATTCGTGGAAGAATTGCCCGGTGCGAATACGCAAGGCGCCACACTGGAAGAAGCGCGTGAGAATCTCAAAGCAGCGGTCGCAACGGTGTTACAGGCGAACCAAGAATTGGCAGAAGAATCGTTGCGCGGCGCAGAAGTTCTACGCGAGCCGCGTCACCAGGTGCTGGTCTGCGCAGCGGATTGATTGCGGAGCAGGCAGATGGCGGACCACGGACGGGAGCCTTGCTTGCCCTGCGAATCTGGCAAGAAAGAGAGAAGGCGCATCCAAAGAGTGAGGCGCTTCAGTCGCGCAGCAGTCTTTAACGTTGAGCGAACGTCAACGACGTCCCATCCATGCGCCGTGAAGAACGTGGGACCCTCCTCCGGCGCAAACTTGAACTCGGCCTTACCTCCCCTGATTTGCTCACCCATGCCCTTCTGCAGCATCTTCAGCAAGCCAGGCGACACAATATCGATGATCCAGTGATGGAAGGAGGGTACGGCCGCGAGGTCCTGCGCCAGAGACGCAGCCTCGTCGCGCGAGAAGTAAATCAGCAATCCTTCCGTGATGATGAGGACGTTCTTCGCGGTACCACCGAGCGCGGCGAAAAGCTGGCGGCGCGCAGCGACATCGGACAAATCGAGGCGCGCGCGATCGAGAATACAGGCCGGCTTCTCGCCACGAAGAATCTCCTCTTTGTAATCGAGGATTCCCGGCAGATCGACTTCGATCCAATGAAGCGATGCTGGCAAATTCATTCGATAGGGACGCGCGTCGAGGCCGGCAGCCAAGTTGACGACCATATCCACGCCCTCCCTGACCTGCTGAATGATGAATTCGTCGTATGCATAAGTGCGTGTGATCCAGGCCCACGTTGCGCGCTCGCTGAAAGGCATGGATTTCGCGATCTGGTCGCCGCGCTCGCCTGCGAGGCGCCGCGCGAACAGATCGCGGAAAACGGCATCGGGCCGTTCCGTTTCGCGGGCGCGGTAAATGGCCGCGAGGAGCGCGGTGTCCGAGATGTTGCGGACGAGAGGTTCGCGGGTGCTCATTCTTGATAGCTTACCTCGGTTTCGATCACTTTCCGACTCTGCGATTGGCCAAGTGGATAGAAGGCGCAATCCAGCGCTTCCGCTCAGAAGTGAAAAACTCGCGGGTCATCGAACTGCATGACACTAACCACTACGTGTTCATAGTAGACGAAGCGTTAGTCGTTCGGGAAATGCGCAAGTTCTTGCTTGAAGAATGAAGGTTACTGATGTGGCGACGATTCGCTCGTTTAAAAATACCTGTGATGTGTACGGCTTGGGCAGAAAAAAGGGGGCATCGGAAATAAATTCGCCGAACAAAAGGCGCTAGGAAATAAGAGCAACTATGAGACCGATGCGCAGATCGCTTTGCGTTCTCTCCTTCCTCCTCCTGCTAATCTCGGCGGCAAGCCTTGCCCAGGTGGGCAATACCCCTCGGCCAGCTCGCACCACGCGCGTCATCGCCGTCCTCAGTGCAATGACGCTGGAAATCGAGACACTGGGCCAGGAACTCACGGACAAGACGGAAATGACCGTCCAGGGGATCCGGTTTACGACCGGGAGCTTGAAAGACAGAAAGGTTGTGCTGACCCACTCGGGAATGGGGAAAGTGAATGCAGCCATGGCGGCTACTCTACTTGTCGAGCAGTTCCAGCCAACCCACGTCCTCTTCACCGGGATCGCCGGAGGCCTCAACCCGGACCTCCGCCCCGGCGATGTCGTGATCGGCGCCAAAACGGCATACCATGATTATGGGGAGTGGACGCCGGAAGGGTTTCGCGTCGGCCGGACAGTGGACCCGTTCACCGGCAAGCCGAACCCCCTCTTCTTTCCCGCCGACGCGGGCCTGCTGGCCGTAGCTGAAAAGGCT
>Ga0209376_1003418_pt1 | contig 14385 bp, 14 predicted proteins | sample GraSoiAngelo_134_FD_185891 | JGI IMG/M metagenome (GOLD analysis project Ga0209376, IMG submission 185891) | Grasslands soil microbial communities from the Angelo Coastal Reserve, California, USA - 14_0929_05_30cm (SPAdes) (version 2) | ecosystem: Environmental > Terrestrial > Soil > Grasslands ... | reverse complement strand
ACTCTTTGACCCTTCTTTACCGCATCATTTTGAATTTCCATTGTTGCAGTTCCATATTCTATGCTATATGTGATCTTATGAGTTGCACCAGGCAATTTTCCCTGCTTCCTAATCATTATCATTCCTTTGTTATACCTAAGTGCAAGCGCACATGCTAATGGAAATCAACGAGATTCTATCCCAGCAAATAGGTCGGCATCATTTGGATGAATAACCTTGGTGAACTCATCAACTACAAGAGAAAGTGCTGCAGGATCTTTTAAAAGTGGACTTATATCTCTAAAGAGAATTCCTTTTTTAGGAAAGTCAGGTATCTCTGCAATCTTATCTTTTAGATTCACATATCGTTCACAAAGGGTGGATATAAAAAATATTTCTTAATGTAAACATCCTATTGAACTGTTATATTGAGTGAAGCTTTTCCAGTAATGGATGCAGCTTGTATAGTATAGTTTCCAGTACTAAGAGTTAATGGAATTGTCCATACCGTGCTGTATTCACCTCTATTAGTTGAACCGATTTGAAGTTTGGCAATCTGGGTACTATTTATTCCAAGGATCTTAATGCTTATATCAGCTGAAACGCCAGCGTCTGTTCCAGAAATAGTAATAATATTTCCTCTTGAATAAGTTGCGATATCCTTGTCTACATGAATAGTTATTAATTGGTTGCTTGACTTGACACTAATGGGCAAACTCTTGTGGTTAATACCACAGTTAGCCCCAATCGTCCAAGTTCCTGAATGTCCGTTCGCAGGTATTCTGAAATTAGATGACGAAAAATGACCAGTATTATCAGTGAATGTTTGTGCTATTTTTGCAGTTATTCCGTTTGGATCCGTTAAACTAAGATAAATAATCGTATTTGGATTAGCGGTACCAATGATTATGATGCTATCACTTGGTACATACACATCTTTCGCAGTTTTGATAACTATTTGGCCACATCCTATGGGTAGACCAACTGCAAACTGTGTCATTACCTCGTAATTTCCTCTCGTGATAACTGCAGAATAAACACCTGGGGTATAAGATGTTAAATTAAAGGAATAAGCAGCCAGACCATCTCCTCCAAGTAAAATCGTGTCAGCAAATTTTTGTTTGGCTGAAGGATCTACAATCACAAGATTAAGTGTTGAAGATGGTGGTCCAGATATATTGATGACAGGCTTATCTGTATTTATATAATTCAATTTGTTCAAAACGACAGTTAGCCGCGGTGTTGGGTCTTCACCCACTCCAAAATAAGCTGGCACCTGATCGCTTCCCTGTGACACAATAATTTCATAAGTGCCTTTTATTGCAGAGTCATCTAGTTGGTAATTAAGTGATATCTTTCCATCCGCTGTCACATTGATATCCTTTGTATAGACACTATTTCCTGTAGAATCTTTTATTGTAAAAGTTACAATCTGGTTAGAAATTGCAGTACCATTTATGATTACTAGTTGACCCGGCTCGTATCTTGGCTGTGACGTTATAACGTAAATCTGGTGAGTTGATACAACACTATATTGCTTGGAGATTTGGCCGTTTCCATCTGAGACTGATACCGTATACTTGCCAAAAGCTCTGTCAATGGGGGTTGTGTTTGAAACGGAATATTTGCCATCATCTCCTGCCTTGGCCGGGAAGTCAGTAATTGCCTTATTACTTGAATCCAATATAGAAATACTAACAGTGCTCCCAGGATTAGCTGTACCTGAAATTAATTGGGTTTCTCCCCTATGGGTGATAGGATCAACATTTACTGTGAGAGGTACGCTCTTGGCAACACCAGGACTTGGAGGCTGCGGTTTGATATTTGTCGTAAAAGTCCGTTGATTTTCTTGTTGGTCCTTTAGAACCAAGGTCACACTGCCAGGTTGTTGGGTGTCAGGTATCATAGTGGTAACAACAAAGTTTCCATTTTCTTTAGAAGTAAAGGAATCTATCTTGTTGTTCCCAATGTACAAATCTAGATTAGTTGACGATGCAAAACTCTGACCAACAACACGTATGTGATAACCTGGACTAGGAGTAGAGGGAATGATTCTGAATGTAGATGAATCAAGTATTCCTATGCTCCCTTGCGTTCTTGTTTGATTTCCAGTCTGTTCTTGTTGATTTCCTATCTGTCCAGAACCTAATTGATTATTATTTGCATCAAGAGCTTTCCAAATCAGAAAAGGGGTTTGTTGATCTGTTTTGATTTCAAATGTTACAGACTCTCCAGGTTTTATTGGATTTGAAGAAACAAATGCTACTGTGGTTGGAGATGTTTTCTTGCCAATCCAGCCGTTTTGGAGATTGAATGATTTGAAATTGCCATCTTTTACTTCAAGCAAAAATGAAGATACATTCGATGTACTATCGGCATTATTGTTAACCTGTAGTATAGTTCTGTCCCCCGCATTGGTCGAGGTTACTGTCACAGAATCTGATATGCCTGTTACCAGTGGAATTAGATACACAGTAAACGAACCAGTAACAAGTAAGGCAAAAAGGATGACTAATTTTAATAACACTTTACTCATAAACAGAAAAATCAGCCTCTCAATTAAATCTTAATTAGAAATTATTCTTTTTGAGTAACATCATTAGTACAATTTATGAGCAAAGTAGAAATCATAAGACCTAGACTCTCTCATACTATCGCGTATAAGGTATGGTAGTCTGTGAGACTAGATTTTGATTTTGTCTAATTCGCTCTACTATCAGCCTGTATAGTATCCTGAATTGGTCTTTTGTCTTGTCAGACAAAAAGTCGGCTTCTCCCAAGGCAATCTTTTCACATATGTACCTGCAAATTTCTTCTCTGTCAAACTTTTCCCAACCCAAATGTTGATTCTCTTTCCAAATTTCATTGAGATTATCAACGATGCTTTTCCTGCCCTTGCTTGAAACAATATCTGTAGTTAGAGCCTTGTATCCTTCTTTTCTCAATTTTACTTCGTATGTTTGATTTACTGCAAAAAGATAATCATCATATGCCAGTAAATCTTCTAAGAACTGCTTAGGCTGTCCTGCAAGCTCAAAGAATATCATTTGTACTGAGTTGAAACCATTTGTTTGTAGCTGCGTAGAGATTTGCCTTGATTCTTCCGTGTTGTCTAGTAAAACAAAGGTATCATATCCATGATTCCTGTAAAATGTAGCTAAAGACATTACTGAATTCTTATTGAACGCGGGAACTATGTTAAGTGGATTCATCGAGAGATTGGGGTCTTTTAGGAATTTGTCAAAAGCATTAAGATACATGCAATCTGCCATTGTTTCAACAATAATTACTGGCCTTGAATTGAAACCTATTTGTCTATCCATTATGGATTCGACAAGTCCTTTTGACAAGCCATACAATATAGGAATTAAAGTCTGTTCATCTGCATTCCAATATTCATAATAAATGCGACTCAAGTGCCTTCGCTTGTCAAGCTCAACTACAAGCAGATTTCCTGGTGTATAATCAAATATCATAAAAGGCGAATGAGTAGCGTAAAGTATTTGATTCGAACCTGCAAGACCTTTTAGAAGATCCGTTATACCTCTCTGTTGAGCAGGATGCAAGTTTCTGGCTGGTTCGTCAAGTAATAGTATTGCTTCCTTTAGCTCTGCCTTCTGGGTCTCTGCAGCAAAATTTACAATAAACGAAAATGTCCACTTGAATCCCTCTGCCCTCCTATTTAGTAGACCAGTATTTGTAACTGTACCATCTTTATGAACATCAGATATCACAACACTCAAAATATTTCCTGGGTTCCATCTTAGCTCGACATGAATTGGATCGCCCTTCCATGCAGGATTAAGTCTATCACTAAGTTTTCTGCTTGCTGTATGTAAGAGCTTTATCAACCTTGAGGGACTATTCTGTGCATCATCAAGTTTGTCTGCATCAAGATCGGCCAAATAGAATAGATTCATAACAGTTTCTGCTTTGTCGAATTCTTCTACATACTCTAATCCTTTTGGCCTGATCCCCCTTGTTTCCCTGAGGAATTCTTCAAGATCAATGTTCCCAAGTATCTTCTTGTAATCAGAAAAGTAAACAAAACGAGGATGTAGTCTGTCCTCGATAAAATTTTCTAACGCTGAACGTTCGCTTGTTCCTATCAGCAAGTTATCAAATATATTCTCGAGGTCTTGATAGATCTTCTTCCACTCTGATATTACTTGTTGGTCCTCAGAAGCAAGCAAGTAAATATTGTTATTAAACTCGGCCATCATGTTCATAAATACGTCCCTTGTCCTAGGTGGTGGTCCACTTAGGAATTTGGTATCTACTCTAATTCGTATAGAATTGGGCATGGATGCAATTAGATCCTGTATTCTATTCACAAAGTTTTCCCAGGAATTAAGCCTCTTGCTTGCCTCGCCACTTATCTTTATTTCTCCAAAATCGTACTGCACTTTGGGATTTTTGCTAGTTCTGTAAATCCTAATTCTTCTTATATCCTGTAAATTCTGGAATTTTTCTCGAATTATGGAAGTCTCCTTTTCACTTAGCTCAAAATCTCCTTCTACCAAGTTTAATTCTGCCTTTAGTTCCTCTGCCATTTCATCACAAAGGTCTAACTCTGATATCTTTGCATCTTTGTTAAGCAAGGTGAGAGCTTCGAGGATAGTGGTCTTGCCGCTCTCATTTCTTCCAACGAATGCAGCTAAATCTCCTACTTTGATTTCGCCAGAATCATGAATACATCTAAAAGCACGAACTCTAAATTTTCTAAGCCGCATCTAGCGGCTATTGCCCTGTCTATGATTTAACTCATTCGTCAAAATTGTCATCGTATTGATTTTTCCCACCAAATAGATATAAGGGAATTTGAGTGGTTAGATTATAAAATGGCTGCAAGAAAAATTGCGTATCTCGTTTTTGTATTTCCAGTGATCATATCAATTGTGTTTGGAGGATACGTTCTATCCGATGTTTTAGGACAACCTGACAGACACGTAAACTTTTGGCAATTCAAGGTAGTAACGCAACCTGCTCAACAAGGTGATAAAGATATCACAATCCTAAATCTTTTTAATTCCTACAATGCTTCAACACCATTGAATCTTACTGTTAGAGTCAATAACACAGCTTTTGATTGCGGTGATTTGTATCTGACAGTATATGATCTAGATACGTCACCAAATCAAGTAATGGTTCAGAATGCATATTTTTCACAATGCTTTGCTGCAAACAATTCAATTTTACCAATTAATGACGTCTTTTCACATGTTGTTGATAAACCAGGTTTGTACCAAGTTGTAGCAGAAATGAAAGACAAGACAAATCAGAATAGCATCAAGGTAACAGCGAACTTTAAGGTTCAATAAATGAATTATATGTTATTATATTACGTTCATCATCGTATTCGTGAGGAATAACGTACTTGTTATTGAAATATAATTATGGCTAAAAAAAAGGAAAAGAAATTAGTAAAAAAAGTCAAGGAAAAAAAACCTCTTCCCAAGGTAGATAAGAAGAAAAGCCTTCCAGAAAAGAAGAAAAAACAATCTCCTATTTTAGAGGAAGATATTGAGGCGATTTCTGAAAAAGAAATCGAAAATTTCAAAATAGAAGGAATAGACATGGAAAAATTAAAAAACACAATTCTGGGGCTGGTCGCAAAACGAGGGGACAATGGCATTTTTCAAAGTGAACTTTGGAAGAAACTCAAACTATCTAGCAGAGATGGATCAAGGCTTGCATTAAAGCTGGAAAGACAGAACCTAGTCAAACGTGAGAAGATTTTGGAAGATGGACGTTGGACCTATAAATTAAAAATTGCTCATGTTCCAGTTAGTACACAATCAATCGAGTCAGCTCCCTGTCTCATCTGTCCAGTAGAACAAAAGTGTACACTTGAAGGCGAAGTCAGCCCACGCACATGTCCTCTGATCGAACAATGGGTCTTAACCGAATTTTCAATCTCTAAAAAGACTAAGAAATGAAATTAATCGACGCAAGACGAGACTTGTACCGGAGATTAGCTCATCAAGAGGGATACAGAAGTAGAGCAGCATACAAGCTCAAAGAACTAAACAAATCTTACAGGATAATTGGCCCTGGATTCTATGTATTAGATTTAGGGTGTTCGCCAGGTGGATGGACACAAGTAGCTCTTGAGCTAGCAGGAAACAGAGGAAAAGTTATGGGAATTGACAAATCGTTTGTTGAAGAAATTCCAAATACTCACATAATAAGAGGAGATATCGAAGATGAATCTATCGTAGAAAAAGTATTTGATTACTTTACAACAAAAGTAAACGCTGTGATATGCGATATATCCCCGCAGGTGACGGGTACATGGGCTATAGATCATGCTAAACAAATTTCTCTAAACTATGCCGCAAGTAAAATTATGGATCATGTACTAGCTCGCAGAGGTAATGCATTATTCAAAGTCTTTGACGGAGAATATTCTAATGAATTTAGGGATTATTTGAAAAAGAAATTTGTAAAGGTTCAGCTCAAAAAACCCAAAGCCAGCAGAAAGACAAGTAGTGAATTATATCATATCTGTCTGGGATACTTGGGAGCCTAAATTATTGATAAAATTTCGTCTATTCTCGCGTTAGTCTTAAAGGCTGATGGATTCAGGCTTGTTATGCTTGCCTTGTAACCGGCTTGCTGAATTTTATCTATGATTTTAGCCAGAGATATTGACGCTGAGCGTTTTCTACGCGCTATCTCATCTAGCGTATAATATGATGGAGGCATATCTATTTCCTTTAGGCACTTTTCCAAGGTTTTCTTACATGATTTATCAACTTGGAAATTGTTTTCTTCAACGAGCATCCCTTCAACAAAATCTTTGTTATAGAGGTTGCCTATCCAGAGAGGACCTGCAAGTTCTGCTTTTGAATTGCATATTTTACAGGTATAGTCAACATCATTTGTGACTTGCCTGTTTCCACATTTTTTGCAATGTATGATGTAACCCATGTTATTATTGGTGTCAGTCTTTACAAGTATCTTGACATATATTTTGTAGTAATGCATATTATTCTGCACAAAAAGTGGTGTTACCATTACGTCTAATCTTCCAGCTACGAGATTAATGCACCCAAGAACTAGTCTTAGAGCAATTTCATTGCCATATTCTGTTTTCACAGGAGTTCCATAATACTTGCGTTTGCATGCCTTGGGAAACAAACCATGTAGCACTGTTAGGTCAGTAGCTGTGACAGAAAGTAGCCCCCCATGAAATGTTGCTCTGATGCCACAATCAAGATAACGGGAAGGTGAACCAAATGGATCAATGTCTACAATGGCGCCTCTACCTTCTCTTCTAGAGTGTGAACTCAAGAATCTGCAAGCTTCGTTTTCCGAAAAACTGCATTTTGTAACATTATTTAGTTTAGCTATTTTTTGAGCAATCTCAAGAGCTTTAGGGTTGACATCGTTTACGAAGACATTTTCAATTATATTTAGCTCATTTGCAACCCTGATACTTCTTGCTCCTATGCCAGCAAGTGAATCAAGAAAAATTTTTGGCCCCTTAAAATTTTTCAGGAATGTGGAATATGCTATAATAGAAAAATCTCTGCTTATTCTTGCTCTTGGATTAAAAAACGCCGGTTCTCTTGGCGGAGAACTATCTACAAGCGCATCTTTAGGAACAAGAAGTTTTGTATTTCCTTCTACTATTTCAGCAAGATCTGTTTCCAACTCTTTGTCTTATCTAAAAATGATTTAATACATCTAACGCAGCAACAACTCAAATGCTAGTCTGCGGAGTAGATGATGCAGGTAGGGGTTCTGTTGTAGGGCCTCTTGTTATAGCAGGAATATCAATCAAGCGTCATAAAATCAGGCTTTTATCAGATATTGGAGTAAGAGACTCAAAGCAACTAACACCTAATGCCAGAGAAAAGTTGTACAAGAGGATAATTGATATTGCAGACGGATACTATATCACAAAAATATCTCCTAGAACTATAGACCAAAGCGTTTTTAAAAATAAACTAAATCATTTGGAGGCAAAATACATGGCTAAGGTAATCCAAAAACTAAGACCCTATACTGCATACGTGGACTCATGTGACGTTAATCCTGTAAGATTTGGCAAGATTATATCCACACTTGCTAAAACCAAGCGCGTTCACTCCAGTCATCATGCGGATAAAAGATTTCCAGTTGTTTCTGCTGCTTCAATTTTAGCCAAAGTCAACAGAGATAAGGCAATAGCAAAGTTGAGACAAGTGTATGATCTTGGTAGTGGATATCCATCCGATAAAAAAACAATGGAGTTTATCAAGAAATGGATTGTTGCCAATCACAGTACACCTGCATTTGTTCGAAAAAGTTGGAAACCAGTCAAAATTATGCTTGGACTTGACTGAAATTATCCCAAGTATCTTGCTATTACAATTCCATGGTCTTTCTCATAGTGTGCAAGATTAATCTCTTGAATAATTTCAAAGTTAGATGCTAGTTTCTTTGTCTCTGTACGAAATACATCTGCAGGCTCTCTTGTTACATCAATACTTCTTGTTTTTACTACCAACATCAAGTAACCGTCTTTTTTAAGATAAGTTTTGCAATTAAGTATGGCAATTTCTGTTTGGTCTGGCTGTGCAATATCTACGTAAACAACATCAACTGTATCATATACCGAAAAATATTCCTTGGGATTTCTAGCATCCTGTAAAATTGGGACAATATTTGATCTAAAAGAGGCTACTCTATCTAGAAAATCTCTAGCAACTCTGCTTGTATGTTCAACACAAAAAACAATTCCACTTGGGCCTACAATATCTGAGACATGACTTGCAGTAGTACCAGTTGAAACTCCAAGATAAAGCACTCTTGACTTTCTGACAATGGGGAGTACTTCAAGGCCATTCATTATGGCAGCAGCAAGCTTGCTTCTATAAGGATCCCAAGCCCTAAACTCTTCGTCGCTTATTTTGACTAATTTTTCTTTGTAAACTTGATTTCCAGGTACGAGATTTATGGTTGCAAGCCTTCTTTCACCATCAATTTTTACCCAGAAAACGTTACCTTCTTCGTTTTCCAAATTTTCTTCTTTTTACTTTCTTCCAGTCGCTCTTTTTTTCTCTTTGTTTGCCAAAACTGTCCCTTCCTCGTTCTCTTGGTTCAAATGCCCTGCGTGGGTATACCTGCGGCGGTCTTTCTGTTGGCTCTTTGTATTTTTCTCCTATCTCCGTAATTCTAACGTTCAATTTTTCAAACAATGTCTGGTTCTTTCCGTGTCCGTAGACATCTACCCTTGAGGCTATGGCAGCTTTAGCAGCAATTGCTCTTGCTATCTTACCACGTTGCCATCTTGGTGCTGCATGGACTAGTGGATGTTGAAACAATAATCCGTGTTTTGGTGGTTGTGAGCCAGTTTTAAGAGACCGAAATAGTGCTTTTTCAGCTCCCAAGACTTGGATTGTACTTGCTGGCATGGAAGATAATCTCTTAAGACTGCCAGCTCTTGCAAGCATTCTTGCACCAACTGAACTACCAAGTATGCCGGAAATGTTTGGCGCTACAGCCTCCATTTGTAATTCTATATGTTTTTCCAAGGTATTTCTTAGCTCAAAAAGTGTCAAGATCTGGTTGGCAAGGCTTTGGACAATGGCAAGATTTTCGTTTGAAATCTGTCCACCCCTACTCTTTTTTTGCAACAAAGAAAGCATCTCTGCTTTTTCATCTGGGAATCCAGCATCAAGATATGTTTGTTGACTCTGATTATCTCTTCTACCCACCAAAACAAGTTTGGAGTAGCCACTTATTGCATCAATTAGATTGTCAAGCTCTGGGAAGTGTAGACCATACCATTCCCGCAATCTGGAACTCAACAAATTAATTATTTTGTCAGTTTCATCTAGTGCATTTATCGCTTGTACTATGTGCAAGTCTGGACTTTCCGAAGTCTCTGTGACCTTTGAAGATGAAAGTTGCATAGCAAAATCTCGTAATTTTGCTCTAGCATCGTTTTCACTTGTTGCAAAGCCAGAATCCATGAGAACTCTAAGTTTTGAGGACTGAATAGTTTCTATCTTTTTTTCTTCCATAAGTTCTGCTTCTATTGATCTTTTCTTTAGAAGTTTGAGAAGCGAAGAATCATTTACAAAAACACTAGTTCCTACCTTGCTGAGAACTTCTTCTAAATAACCTACATCGGCCTTTTCTTTTTTTAATTCAATGTATTGCCTTGCAGCATCTGTAAAAGGAATAGACTTTACACATTTGTTATCATCAAATACTGCAACCCCTAACTCTGTTAAAATAACAGAATGCATACAAAGCATTTTCGGGTCTTACTAAAAAAGGTAACAGTAGATGACAGTTCTTACATCAACCGTTATAAGACAACTATTTTTTATAACTAGAAGTGAATCCTGACATCTCAACTAACGTAGGCCAAATAATACTTCAACGGCCTACTATGCTTGCGTCAGGTATTCTTGGAATTTCACTTGATGTTTTTGCACGTCTATATAAAGAAGGGGCCGGGGCACTTGTTACAAAATCACTTAGCAAAGAACCCTGGGAGGGTTATCCAAATCCTACTGTAATTGGAATGAAAAGTGGATATCTCAATGCAGTGGGACTTTCAAACCCTGGGGCTCCTTATTTTGCAAAAATGATTTCATCAAATAAAACGATTCCAATTATTGTTAGCTTGGTAGGGTCAGTTCCAGAAGACTTTGGTTTTATGATAAAGCAGTTTGAGAATGTGAAAATTCTAGCATACGAGCTTAATCTCTCCTGCCCTCACGTAGAAAAAGTAGGACTTGAAGTGGGTGATGATCCTGAACTTGTCCAGAAAATTGTCAAGTCTGTAAAAAGAGATTCCAAAGTGCCAGTAATAGCAAAGGTAGGTCTTGGATCATCAGACTATCTAGAAACTGTGAGGGCCTCTTGTGATGCAGGTATTGATGGTATAACTGCAATTAACACCATAAGAGCCATGGCAATAGATGTTGAGACAACCCGTCCGATTCTAAGTCATAAAATAGGTGGATTGTCAGGAACCCCGATTAAACCAATTGCGGTGAGGTGTGTTTATGAGATCTGTTCAAAATTTGATGTGTCAGTGATTGGTTGTGGCGGGGTGTCAAGTTGGGATGATGCAGTTGAATTTATACTGGCAGGAGCAAGTGCCGTACAAATTGGTAGTGCACTTGCAGAAAAATGGGTTGGCGTATTTTCTGAAATAAACAATGGAATTTCCAAATACATGGAGAGAAAGAACTTTCACAAAATAAAGGACATGGTAGGAATTGCAAAGAAATCCTGACATTCCATATGTTGTAAAGATTGAAAAAATTATTGATGAAACTCCTACGGTTCGTACACTTTTGTTCTCTGATGAAACTCTATCAAAGGTCTTACCAGGACAATTTGCAATGGTTTGGATTCCAGGAATAAACGAACTTCCGATGAGCGTTATGATATCAGCAGAAAAAGGAAAGGCTGCATTCACAGTAAGAAAACATGGATATGCTTCAACGGAACTATACTCCATGAAAGTAGGCGATCAAATAGGAGTGCGAGGACCCTATGGAAACTCATTTACTCTAAAGCAAGGAAGGTTACTTTTGGTAGGAGGAGGAACTGGTCTTGTTCCTCTAGTACGACTATTGACATTCTTGAAAAAAAACGATGATGTTGCCCTCATAATTGGTGCAAAGACAAAAGACGAAGTCTTTTTTGAAGGACTTGCTAACAAGCTGCTGGAACAAAATAAACATAGAGTGGTAGTTGTGACTGATGATGGTACTTATGGTCAGAAGGGACTAGTTACTGATGTTATGGAAAAGTTTCTACACGAAACTACATTTGATGCAGTTTATACATGTGGTCCAGAAAAAATGATGCACAAAGTAGTACAGCTTGCAGAAGCTAAAAAGGTCTACGCGGAAGCAAGCATTGAAAGAATGATGAAGTGCGGGATAGGAATGTGTGGAAGTTGTTGTTTTGGAGAAGTACTGGCATGCAAAGATGGTACGGTCTTCAATAGCCAATTTTTACTGACAAACAAGGAATTCGGTTATACTCACAGAAACAAGGCAGGAATGCTGGAAGATTATTAGGCATAGAAAATCCGGAAAACTTAAAATGCTATGATAAATCACTCAGATTGAAAATTGGGTCATCCGAAGATAGTACTTACTGCCGATCGAACATTAATGTCACACTATCGCGGGATATCTCTTGCCACATTCTTTGGTTGTGCTCCAGCATTAGACCCACATAGAGACAAGAACAGTTTCTGGTATCATATATTCAAAAATCAAGTAACCCCAAAAATACTCTTTGATTTCATCTGTAATCCAGTTGGACATAACAATGGAGTTGCAAAATATGCACCATATGGACTAAGAAAAGTCGAAGCGGCACTTTTGCGCGATGGCTTTAAACGTGAAGATGTAGTTGTTGCTCATCCAGATCATGTTGAGAAATTTATTGGTCCTGAAACAGAAGTAGTTGGTACATATGAAATGGACCCACTTGGAATGGGTCCAGTAACTATGACTTTCACATATGGTAGAAAGCAGATCTCATACGATGAATACTATTGCAGAGATTTGCATATGAAAATTAATGAAGCAAAGAAAAAGAATGGTAGTCATGCTAAAGTACTAGCTGGGGCTTCAGGAACCTGGCAATATAATTACGATCCAAAAAAGATTCAGGAATATGGCTTGTATGCTGTACTAGAAGGCGAACTTGGTGGAATTGCTCCAGAAATAGATGGACACGCCGGACTCTTTTTCAACAAACTCATTGAGGGTGAATTTGAAAACATGAATCCATTTGTCAAAAGCGATTTCAAAGTTGAGATAAAAGAATTTGGAAGAGACGCTGACAAATTTCACGGTAGGTTCATCCATTATTGGGATGAGCCAGGTATAGATGAACTCCCAGAAATTGTAGAACCTAGCATGCACGGAATGGTCGAAGTAATGCGTGGATGTGGAAGAGGGTGCAAGTTCTGCGACGTTACACTAAGACCGCTTAGATATTATCCACCTGAGAAGGTAAAAAAGGAAGTTGAGATAAACATGAAAAAAGGCGGAGCTACAAGTGCATGGCTTCACAGCGATGATATTTTCGTATATGGACTTGATCCGAAAAAAACCAAAAACATGGCTCCAAACAGGGAGGCACTTGAAGAGCTCTTTAACGCCGTAATGTCTACTGGAATAGGGCATACAAATCCAACTCATGGCACTCTTGCCGGAGCTATAGCAGATGAAAAATTAATTCCAAGTATTTCAAGAATTATCAGAGCAAGCCCAACTAACAAAATAGGAATACAGTGCGGTTTTGAGACAGGAAGTCTTCGATTAATTGGAAAATATGCAGACAGGAAATTGTCTCCATACAAACCTGAAGAATGGCACTGGGTTGTCAAAGAAGGAGTAAAGACACTAAACGAAAATAACTGGATCCCTGCATTTACACTAATTATGGGATTGGATAATGACGAAACAGAGGAGGATGCTTGGGACACTATCAGACTAATCAGTGATCTGGAAACAGAGCAACCAGAATCAATGTTTACTGCAACTCCTCTGACATTTGTTCCTATAGGATTGCTTGAAAAATCAGAATTTTTCGACATCGGAAATGAAATGACAGCTGCTCAACTTGGAGTCATGTACAAGACATGGCAGCACAACTTCAAATATGGAATTCAGAAATTCATGGATAAAACTGGTCACAATAATACCGTAAAACGAAAATTATTCACGGCTCTTGCAAGAACCTTGGGCAACGTCCCACTCACTGAAATGGAGAAATTTGCACGAAGAAAAAGCCCAAACCATGCTAGAGTAATTGAGACAATCAAAGCCAGGTACTGGTAAGAACCAAATACATAAATTGAATTAAACTAGAGTTAGATCATGCCAACTCACGGTTCGCTTACTAAAGCGGGAAAAGTACGAGGACAAACTCCAAAAATCCAAGCAAGAGAACGACTTGGAATTATTGGTATTGCACGAAACCGGGAAAATTTTAGAAAAAGATTCATTTTAAAGCGAGTTCCTGGACAAAATAAACCAGGTCAACGCAGACGAAGGTAAAGTCAAAATTTCTATATACATTTTGAATTAAGGTAACATTTGTTCTCAATTCTAAGCTAGCTTCGGTTCGATCATATCCGTTAAATCAAAACTAGAAAACAGAATTCTGTTGTCACCACGAATAACAATTAACATTGGTAGTAATGATTATTCAGACTTTCTTGCCGAGTGCAATGCCCAAGATATGACACCTGAGGAGAAAATCAGGGAGATAATAACTTGTTATGTCATTTTACGAAGAAATAGAAGAAAGCTTCCACAGAAAATCTTGGATTATTATCTGACAAGAAAGGAATCAAGGTCAGAGATAACAAATGGATAACCTTAATTCAAAATGCAAGAAAACAAGATTGATATACAAACAAAT
>Ga0209376_1003417_pt1 | contig 14389 bp, 20 predicted proteins | sample GraSoiAngelo_134_FD_185891 | JGI IMG/M metagenome (GOLD analysis project Ga0209376, IMG submission 185891) | Grasslands soil microbial communities from the Angelo Coastal Reserve, California, USA - 14_0929_05_30cm (SPAdes) (version 2) | ecosystem: Environmental > Terrestrial > Soil > Grasslands ... | reverse complement strand
GAATTTTCCAGGCCACAAGATCCGCTTCGACCATGAAGCTGAACTCAAGCCCTTCCACCCGCAATCGCATGAGCCCTTCGAGGATGTCCTTCCAATGAGGGTTTCGCGCAAAATTGTCGTCCGTGAAGAAGAAAAAGGGCTTTTTCTCTTCGCCGCAAGCGCGTCGCACACGGTTCACGATTGCTTCCACGCTCCGGTAGCGCGGATCGTGCCCTTGGACGTTAATGATCGTGCAGAAGCTACAGATGAAGGGGCAGCCGCGTCCGGTGTCGAGCGTATGCATCCGGCCGAAGAAACTTTTGAAATAATGGGGCGGATACTCGGGCAATGGCGCCGTTACAAGCGCAGGCCGTCCGCCACGGTAGAGCGGTTTCGCTTCGCCCCGCACGATATCTCCCAGCACCTCATGCCAAATCCCCTCGGCCTCGCCATGGAACAGAATAACTCCTCGTTCCATGAGTTCGGCGCATTCGGGGGGCATGACACGGGGACAGGGGATATTCGAGTCGCCGTTTCCGTCATGAAGCATGGTGATGGAACCGCTTATGTGGAATCCACCCATCACGACGGTCGCGCCCTGCGCTTTGAATTCCAGCGCAACCTGCCTGGCCCGTGGGAACATGTTGGTCTGAATTCCCACGAGACCGACGACAACTCTAGTGTCGGGAGCGGAATGTTTTTTCATGACCTGCAAGGCGTTCACTCCGCCTCGCATGGTTCTTTCGTTAAATGCGATTACCCGGCAGAGAAGCCCGGCAAGCTCCGACGAAGCAAAAGCAGCTTCAGTCAATGACCACATGGCCGCCAGTGTGTTGCACGGGAGAACTCCCTTATGGAATTGAATCAGGTAACCCTCCCTGTCGTACTTCGTAACCTCCACGAGTACCACAACCAACTGTCGGATACGTGCACCGGTTTCGATCATCGGTTTCTTAGAGTAGCCCTTCGGGGCGGCGATTCAATTCGTCCGAGTGCTGGACAGCCATTTGACCGGGCCGTGTCCAGAATAGATTCAGGCCGGTTTCCCATTTTTGAGGCAAGTTACTCCTAAGTCACTTGTTCATTTTGTCCGATGAGGTCGGCACGCGATGTTCAAAATCGCACATGGATTCATACCAATCGTTATACGTGCAAAAATCGCTCATTTCAGAGTTGCACCTTACCGGTCTTGATGGCCTTATATCGGTCATCTTTCATGATCAGCTGCCTCACTTGATCGCGCAGTTCCTGCCAATCATGAATGAAATAGCCGGCCTCTTGATGCTGCATCACTTCGGTTCGCTTTTCTTCAACGATTGCAATAATCGTCTGAGTGTCCATTCGATCCTGGCCGGACTGCTTTGTAGCCGCAGCTTCGAGCGCCGTTATTACTCGATCAAACTCGGCATTCACCTGTGTCCTAATTTCGATCTGATTGACGGTACCGGTCATCGCCTCTCCCGACGTTTCGCTCACGGATCCGCCTTCGCCTTCCCACACTGAAATTCTTTCCTTCATCTCTACCTCCCCGAGAAAACGAACGCGCTTCAATCTAGGCCGCCGCGAATTGAGTTGTCCCAAGCTGATCCAGCAAATCCAAGAGGTTCGCGGAAACGTGATCTTCGGCGATACGGCCTCCGGAAATCCGAAGCAGATGCGTTTCGCTGAACTCGATTTTCCGATTGGTAGGAGCGATTCCCAACAGGTTTCCGGTGTGAGTTCCACTCCAGGTCCATCGAACGGCAGCCCTCATTCCATCGTCGATCAACTCATCGATGTCGCACTGGAAGTTGGCGAATCCGGATCTAAACTGCTTCATCCAATCCTCATATTTTCCCCCTTTGCGTCGCGATAGTGGAGAGACTCCAAAAGGCCAGAGGAGGATGTTGGCTCATGCGTTCTGTCCTAAAGGTTGCGGTTAACGCGGCTGCAGCCTGGGTACTCAGGAAATTGCCCGTGCTATCATGAATGCTACTACCGCAGCCAGCCCGCCAATGAGCAGCGTCTGGATTGCGCTACGGACCCGTGGCGCACCAGTAAAGTGACCCTTGATGTAGCCAAAACCAGCCAGCGCGATAAGAGTGATGATCGCCGATAGTGTGAGCGCGGTGCTGGCGCTAGAGAGAACGACGTACGGACCGAGCGGGATAAAGCCGCCTGCGATGTAAGCTCCCGCGATCGTTGCCGCACTGAGAACCGCTCGCCTGGGATCGGGTTTCTCAAGACCCAGCTCAAATCGCATCATGAAGTCAACCCAGGCTTGAGGCCGCTTCCTGAGCGCATCCACAATTAATGTGCTCTCTTCAGGAGTCAAGCCATAGGATTGGAACACTTCAGCAACTTCGGCCGCTTCAATGTCCGCCTTCTCACGGACCTCCGATTCCTCTCTTGCTCTCTCGCTGTGGTAATGTTCCGCATCACTCTTGGCGGCCATATAACCCCCCAGACCCATAGCGATTGAACCGGCCGCGATTTCGGCCAGACCGGCGGTGACAATGATGCGCGTCGTTTCAATAGCGCCCGATAAACCTGCTGCTAGTGCAAATGGAACTGTCAGTCCATCTGCCATTCCGATCACGATGTCTTTAACCGTTTCGGAGCCCTTGAAGTGTCGCTCGACGTGTGGTGTTTGTGGCATGAGAGTTTCCTCAATTGTGTATTTTGCTACGCTTAAACGGTTCCGGTCCCGGCGCTGCGAACCTTGGATCGATCGGCTTCCGTTCCGGCAGCCGATATACGTTACTAAAACATCTCATCACGTCTTACTGTTCCCCATTCCGTTTGAGTCATTCTTGATTCATTAGCACGCAGAACGAATACCCAGTTTTACTTCGTCGGAGCCGCACCAAAACGGTTCATCGTGCACGCCCGGCCACGATAGGCCGGTGTGCAATTTTGCACAGTGTCTGTCCTCATCATCGGCCAAACTATCACTGTGGATATAGAACGCGCGGGTGACATGGCTTCATTGATTCCGAAGCTGCACCAAGATCAAAATTTTGAGCGAGTCCTCGAGTCTGCAGTTGTCGTGAGTTGGGCAGACCTGATGCGAGGCCGCCAGAGCGGATTGATTCATATTGAATATGGCTTTGCCGCAAACGGAACTTTGGATCATCTGCAGGTCTGGTCATCCGTGAGGCGAGGCTATTGGCTTCTAGCTTGTTCGTACTGGATGTCACCTTCCAAACTTCACGACAGCGGCGTCCACTTTGATAATGGGTATCAATCCGAAGGTCTCGCGCGCAATCTGGCAGTTGTGATGCAACACCAATACGCCTTCGCACTGCCTCCAAACCTTGGCCGGCAAGGATTGCTCCAGATCACAACGCCTACGGAAACAGAGAGCATAGCAGCCGCCGCCTCGATGAGAGACGCCTTCGATTGCGTCAGTTCTCCTCTCGCCGAGGCCGTGCTGGCGACGGGCTGATCATGGCAAACCGTAAGAGACCTCGATGGCTACTCCCATTCGCTTTGCTGTTACTTGCATTATTCTGGTTTTCATTGCAGTTTTCTTCCAGCACTCCGCAACCGAAACAAGTTTCCTATAGCGAGTTCTTATCCGAAGTTCGCACAGGTCATGTCGCGGAAGTCGGTATCGATGAGCAGCTATTCATAGCAACACTCAGGACGGATCCCGCTAAAAAAGAAGCCGCTCAGGAGATCTCAACGCAACGGCTTCCGGGAATGGATGAAACTTCGTTGTTAGGAGATCTTGAAGCACAGCATGTGACTTTCTCAGGCCACCTGACGAAGGCCCCATGGTGGAGTGCTTTACTCCCGTGGGTGATACCGATTCTGTTTTTTGTGCTCATCTCTGGATACGCCAATCGCAGGCTCGGTCAAACACCAGGTCCGCTCACTTTCGGCAAGAGCCGCGCCAAGATCCACGACCAGTCGACCGAAATTAACGTCAGCTTTAAAGACGTGGCAGGGGTCGATGAGGCCAAGACCGAACTGATGGAAGTGGTCGATTTCCTCAAGCAGCCACGGAAGTACCAGCAGCTTGGCGGGAGAATTCCGAAAGGAGTGCTTCTGGTGGGGCCGCCCGGAACCGGCAAGACTCTACTGGCCAAAGCGGTCAGCGGCGAAGCCGGCGTCCCGTTCTTCTCCATCTCCGGTTCGGAATTTATCGAGATGTTCGTCGGCGTTGGCGCTGCCCGCGTCCGAGATCTGTTTGAACAAGCTAAGCAGAAGGCTCCCTGTATCATCTTTATCGATGAACTGGATGCAATCGGAAAATCGCGCGCCGGCGGGCGCGGAGGGATTTTCAGCAATGATGAGAGAGAACAAACGCTCAATCAACTGCTGGCTGAGATGGATGGCTTCGATACGTCCAGGGGCGTCATCATCATGGCTGCTACCAACACCCCCGAGGTGCTGGACGCGGCGCTGATGAGAGCCGGGCGGTTCGATCGCCAAATCATCGTGGATCGTCCCGACCTCGCAGGCCGCGAAGCCATCCTCGAAATCCATGTCGGCAAGATCAAGCTGTCGCCCGACGCCGACTTGAAGGTCATCGCGGCGCGCACGCCCGGCATGGTCGGGGCCGATCTCGCCAATATCGTTAATGAAGCGGCACTGCTGGCCGTACGCCATAACGGCGATCATGTCCAGATGCGCGATTTGGAAGAAGCCATCGACCGCGTGATGCTGGGCCTCGAGAAAAAGAATCGTGTGATGACCGCCAGTGACAAGGAACGTGTGGCCTACCATGAGACCGGTCACGCGCTCGTCGCGTTGTCTGTGGAACATGCTGTTCCTGTGTATCGGGTTTCGATCATCCCGCGTTCGGTAGGTGCTCTAGGACATACGCTGCAGCTACCGACCGAGGAGAGATATCTGATGACGCTGCCCGAGTTGGAAGACCAGATTACTGTGATGATGGGTGGACGGGCCGCTGAAGAGAGCGTCTACAATGGCGTCATTTCAACCGGAGCAGGGGACGACCTTCAACGCGCGTCCGAACTCATACGGCAGATGGTGATGCGGTTCGGCATGAGCGATCGGCTTGGCCACCTCACGTATGGCGCTCCGCACCATGCTCAGTTTCTGCGATTTCCCTTCGTATCCGAGGAACGCAATTACAGTGAGAGAACATCCGAAGCCATCGATGACGAAGTGCGCCGAATTTCGGACAGACTTTATCTCCGGGCGAAGACAATATTGACGAGCCGTCGGCCTGACTTGGAGGGAATCGCCCACGAGTTGATTCTGAAAGAAACCCTGGATCGTTCTCAGATCGAGCAGCTGCTTGTTTCTGTTTCCGCTATTCGGTCTCCAGCTTCTGCATGATTTCGATGCCCATTCATCGTGGGCACGGTCCCTACCCGCACTCCCGGCTTCACTCGTCGAAGATTACAAAACGTTTTTGCTGCTTAATTAATTCGAGTATTGGCGTCTGCGTGTGTGCAATTTTGAACAGTTCTTGTCCGTGGATAGCTGCAGAATGCTGATCTAATCCATCGGCATTTTCTTGATGGCGGGGCTCTTCCTTGAGGTCTCGCGCTATCGCGCTTGCGCTTCGCGTCGGGGTTGCATTCGCAAGGCGCTCATTGGAGGATCGACCATGCGTTCAGCCGCGCATCTCGCGAGCAAAACACTGACCTTCATCCTCGCAGGAGGCAAAGGTGAACGACTTTATCCGCTCACGGCGGATCAACCAAAACCAGCGCTGCCATTCGGTGGCGTGTTCCGCATCATCGACTTCACGCTCTCGAACGTGCTGAACTCGGGACTTCGGCACATCTATCTGCTCACTCAATACAAGCAGGAACGCCTTCATTCGTATGTGCGAGAAGGCTGGCCTCAGCTTTGTAATGAGTTTCGGCGGGATAACGGCGAGGAGATAGTGTGTTTGCCGCCGAGTGAGGGTAAACGATACCGGGGCACGGCAGACGCGGTGTTCCAGAATCTTGGCCTGATCGAGAAGAGCCGCTCCGCGTATGTCTTGATTGTTTCCGCGGATCAGGTCTATCACATGGATTACGGCGAACTGCTCTATCGTCACGCCATGAGTTGTGCGGACCTGACGATGGTTGCCGTTCAGTATCCGGTCCAACTGGCGGGACCACTGGGCGTGATTGAGGCGGAGCCGAGCGGCCGCCTCATCGGATTCGAAAGTAATCCCGTGCCGCTACGCCCGCTGCAGTCCAATCCGGAGAAAGCTCCCGTCAACATGGGCGTGTACCTATTCGGCAGGGAGTCGCTGATAGAGACGCTTCGTAAGAACGTTGACCTCAACGGCTGCGACGATTTCGGCAGGGATATCCTGCCCGGAATGATTCGTTCGGGCCGCACTGTTGTGTTCGACTTCGGCGGATACTGGCGCCATATTGACACGCTCGACGGTTATTACGAGGCAAATCTCGACCTTTTATTACCCGGTGCGGCTTGGGATCCGTATGAAAATGCGGCATGGCCGACACGCACACTAGCCGGTCCACAGTGTCTTCAGCGCTCGTGGTTGGCTTCGCAATCCCGAGTTTCTCTGGATGCGACGCTGACTGCATGCGAAGTCTGGATGTCGATTGTTTCGAAAGGCGTGCGCATCGATGCGGACGCTGAGTTGGAGGCTGCCATCGTGCTGCCGGGAGCGCACATCGGAAGCGGGGCAAAGATACGGAACGCGATCGTCGCCGAACAAGCGGTAGTTTCTCCCCACGCGGTTATCGGCCATGACACCGAAGGGGACTGGCCCCAATTTCCTGTCACCGAGAAAGGCGTCGTGATTGTCGGCGCGCCTGAGCCGAGCCACCCTCGTGTTCCGTGGCAATCCAGTCACCTCCCCGTGACGGCCCACCACTCGATTGCGTTGTTACGACGTCGCGAAATTCAGAGGAAAATGAAAAAGCAATAGATGGCTACTTGCCTCACTCATGCAAGACTAAATCGGTCAACAGTTCTGTCCTCACGGTAAGACCCCCGTTATAGTCGATCAACCCCATTTTCCTGAATTTGTTCATGAAGTGATTGATGCGCGAACGCGTCGTGCCTACCATTTCGGCCAGAGTCTCGTGACTCAATGTGGGTATTTCGGCATCCGGCAGGATGTTGTGTTCGCGCAGGCGCGCGAGCTTCAGGAGTACCCGGGCCAGCCGCTTCTCGCTATGGTTGAAAAGCTGATCGCAGAGATCTTCTTCAAGGTCGATATTGCGCGCTAACAGAGAAGCCATGAACTTTTCGGAAAGCTCAGCTTGATCGTGCAGAGCGTGAAGCATCGCTCGTTTCTCGACCCGGAACAATGTTGTCGCTTCCATCGCCGTTGCTGTGCTCACCCGCAGAGATTGTCCGACCAAGGAGCCTTCACCAAAAAAATCATGAGGCCCCAGCAATGCAAGAACGGCTTCCTTCCCGCTAGATGAGACAACAGTAATCTTCACTCTGCCGGCCTGAACAAAATAGATAGCGTCCGCGTGGACGCCTTGAGAAAAAACCTTCTCACCTTTCCGACAACTCATTACACGCTTGCCTTCTGAGATTTTTCCAAGGAGTTTCACCACGTACAAATCTGTCGGACGGGACATTGCCTTTGGAGCCTTCGTCGCCAATTGCACAGAAAGCCTCCTCTTTTTTCCAGAGTTGCGAGAGACATTTATACCCTAGGTCGCGTGATTTCGCAAAGAGCCCAACCGATACTCACCAGATGGAAAAGAGTCGTGACCTTCTCAGAGAAACCGGGACCGTGAGTTTTTTGCACAGACGGCGAAGCTTTAATTAACTACATTGAGTTAATATATGACGGCAATAGATATTGAAAGATTGAATCAATTAACCCATATTGGTTAATGAGACTTGGAATCCTCCATTGACTCTTCAGGTAACTGCTTCAGCGAGCACGCGCTCGAAGTTAAAGGCACGTCGTGTCCAAGTCAGGTTCGAGGCCGAAATGGTACCGGCCGCCTTCCAAGCCAGTTCGAGAGTGGGAAGGTTGTAATCCTTCAAGTCTTCCAATCGAGCCGCAGCAGAGCGTGGCATCAGCCACTTCACAATTGCTTCGATCCATCGAGGCGGGGCTACCTTCTGTGATCGAATCTGATTCATGTCTTAAATTCCCATAAGAGTCCGGCGGTTTGTTGCAGCCGCCTCGAAGTTTCAAACGCCTGCCGTAATGCCCGCTGGCCGGCAGCGCGCAACCGGTAATAGCGTCTGGCCTGTCCGCCCCATTGCGGCGGACGGCCCGGCTTCGAAGCGAGGTGTCCTTTGTCTTCCAAACGGTCCAGCGTGATATAGACCGATCCGATCGAAGCTTGCCTTTCGGCCAGTTCCATCACTTTTTCGTGGATCTTCGGACCATAAGCGTCCTCACCCAGCGACAACACCGCGGTGAGCACGAGTTGTTCGAACTGTCCCAGAACATCTTGTTTCATCTTTTTGTCTCCAGCTGACTTTTCGTTGAGAAGCGCACAAAGTATAGATAGACCCCTACATTGTGTCAATGGAAAAGAGTGCCCGTGACGACGCGATATCGCGTTGTGGAAAACGCGACCCTGCGAGGTCGGCGCCGATTGCGTTCACGCAAACCGTTGAAAAATCAGGACGGCCTATCGCGTTAGAAATGGAACGCGGGATGCCTTATAGGAAGGCATGAAAGGGAAGACGAAATTTCAAACCGAGAGTTTCATCCATGGTGAGCGCATCACGTCTCACAACCTCCTTTCGGCTCCGATGGTCTTCCCTTTCATGAAGACGATCATTCCCAGCTCATCGCCAATCTTCAATGAGTGGGACCCGGGCATTTGCGCCGCATCGAGGATCAAGTTTGTCAACGAGACGGTTTTCTCCAGGACCGAAATGATCTTCCATGCGGCTGTCACGATCTTCTCGGTGCTGGACACTGTCGTCGAATCGGAGATCATCCTCTGCGGCACGGGGACGACCAAGTCGGGCTCCATGAAGATCGTCGTAGTCTCCGAGAAGATCATTTTCACCATGACGAAGATCTTCTCCGTATCGGAGAAGATCTTCGCAGAGACTCCGGCCGCTTCAGTAAATCAACGAGTCGGAAGCCTTGGGAGCCAGAAGACTTTCTTCGCGATCGAGAAGATCTTCTCGGGCACGGAAATGATTTTTTGTTCGGCCGAGAAGGTCTTCTGCGGAACGAAGAAGATTCTCTTCCAGCGCGACTCCATTTTCTCCGGCTCCAAGAGGATCTTCCCGGGAACGAATCCCATTTTCTCTTTCATCGAGGCAATCATTTTCATCGCCGGGAAGATCATTTCCGCGATGACGACACATATCTCCCCGACGGAGAAGATCTTCTTCGTCCCGGATAGGAGTTTCTTTGCGGCAGAAATGATGTTCTGGGCCGCCGAGAAGACCGCCGGTGCGGTGCCGGCGGGTCTGTTTCTAAACCATCAACCATTTTTTAGTCCCGCAGTGGATAACGTCGACTCCACGGGGCCGTTCCGTGGAGTTGACCGAGTCCAGAGCGGGACTTGAGTAATTCGCCTGGCTTTCGCCTTTTGGCGGAGGTCAGGCCAGGAGGCTCCAACATGGCTCTACAAGTCAAACCCGTCCTCGGGTTTAAGACCCAGTCCGATCAACAAATCGCCACGACTGCCAGCGCGGTGATCAAGGAAATGACCGGCAACCCGGCGTTCCCGAATCCACCCGTGGAGTTGAAGGCAGTGCAGGCGGCCGTCGACGAGCTGAACGCGGCAATGGCCGCACAAGTTCAAGGCGGCACAGCGGCAACGGCGGTCAAGAAGAACAAACGCGACTCCGTCGTTACGCTGTTACGCAAACTGGCCCACTACGTTCACGATAACTGCGGTAACGATCCCGCGGTTTTGCTGTCCAGCGGTTTTCAACTGGCAACCAGCAGCCGGGCTCGTTATCCGCTGGCGAAGCCCTCGATTCTCAGCATCGATCCCGGCAACAGCACGGAGCTCGTTCTCAAGGTAAGCCCAATCGCGAATGCCCGATGCTATGACGTCCAGTTTGCGCAACTGGGGGCGAATAGCGCTCCGGGGGACTGGAAACACGCCGGACTGTTCACCAACTCACGCTCGATCAGCGTCGGCAACCTGATCCCCGGAACGACTTACGTCTTCCAGGTTCGGGCTGTCGGCGGCAGTACCGGCTCCAGCGATTGGAGCGATCCGGTCGCCCACATGTCCACGTAGCGGCAGCCTCTCCCCCTGGGAGAAGCCGGCTCCGCGAAGCGCAAGCGCCACAGCGCGCAGCCTCAGGAGAAGGGCGAAGCCTCAATAGAAGAGCCGGGTGAGGGTCTTGGTCTTGTGACCCTCACCCGGTGATTTCCTAAGGAGATGACCATGAATCTCGAAAACGAAATCCTCGGCATCCGCACATCGCTCGGACGTATCGAAGGCCGGATGGACGAGATCGGCAAGTTATCCGAACGCGTCTCGATGCTGGAGCAGTCGCAAGCCTGGCTCAAAGGCGCATGGACGGTTCTGGCGGCCGCGTGCGCCTACATCTGGAAAGCCATTTACACAAAGTAATGAACGCTTAAAGGAGGACCCATGTTTGAATTTGTTTCCGAACATCAGTTCTGGGCCGCAGCGGTGATCTTTTGGATCTTCTCGGCGGCGGTCTCGTCCATTATTAAGGCTTCGCCCTGGCGGGCTCGCGCTTCGCGGCCCGATCCTCGGACGGTCGGCAGTTCGGGCTACTTGTGGCGGTACCGTTTCCTGCACAGCATCGCCGGCAATGTCACAACGGCGTTTGCCGGCAAGATTCCGGGACTCAAGACGTTCTTGCTCGTCGTGATGATCCCGGGTCTGCTCGCGGTTTCGAGCTGTGTCGCGCGCTACTCGGTGCACCCGGGGGCGCTGAACAAAACGGATTCGACTGCTTATGACGTCCTGGTCATAGCGCAATCGACGATCGACCAAGCGCGCATCCTGTATCAAGCCGGTCAGCTTCCCGGCTCTGCCGCAGAAGCGCTGAATAAGCTCATCGCGGCCTACAACATTGCACGCGAATCCTGGCTGATCTACCGCGGTGCGCCGTTGGCCATCTATCTGGATCAAGTCACAAGAAACCTATCCGATCTGGCCAGAGCGGTTCGGGCATTCGAAACGGAGGCGAAATGAATCTTCAACTCATGTTCGAAATTGCGAAGCTCGCGTTGTCTATTGTGGACACTCACCTTGAAGGAAAAGACCACGATCTCACCGTGGCGACCAGGTTACAACAGATCGTCCAGAGAGGCATCGAGGCATACCAGCAGCACACTGGAGAGCCCCTGGATCCGGCTCTGATTAAGGTCGAGGAGCCGCTGTAAGCCCATGATGCTGTCGAAGCATTTCTCACTGGAAGAACTCACAGCGTCGGAAGTGGCGGCGCGCGCCGGCATCGACAATACCCCTTCAGCCGAAGCGATTCGGAATCTTGTGCGATTAGCCGAGGGCCTGGAGCTGGTGCGCGCCGCCCTGCGCAACAACCCTATTCATGTGAAGAGCGGCTATCGCTCGCCCCGATTGAATCAGATGGTTGGAGGCTCGAAAAATTCCATGCACACGCAAGGCCTGGCCGCGGACATCCTCTGCCCGGCCTTCGGCCCGCCTCTCGAGGTTTGCCGCGCCATCGCGACGTCAGGTATTCCCGCGGACCAAGTCATCCACGAGTTCGGCCGATGGTGCCACGTCGGCTTCGCGCCCGAAGGACACGCCGCCAGAAACGAATTGCTCACCATCGCAAATGCCGCCACCGGCTACGAGTTGGGTTTGCGCAGTATATAGCGCGCAGGACACTGTACCCATTTCAAGTTTCCCAGATTAGGACTTCCTGGGAGTCAGGCGGTTTGGTAAACATTGCGGCGTTTACGGGGAGTAATCGGCGCGATCATATTGGTCCTGAGGGATTCCGTCTCACAAGTAATGCGGCTCTGTTATGGGTGTTATGTCAATTTCCATTGCGGAACGGCTGCAGACCGCGCAGGGACGGGCGCGGCGAGGACAGCGTTGGGTGAGTTGCATCCCAACGCTGAAGAACAGCGTTACTGGAATCAGACAAATCTAGCTGCTACTTTCACTTCTGAATGCGCATGAGTTCCACGCTATAGAAGGACCGTTTTTCCCTTCTTTCGAATACGACGACGTGCTGATCCATTGTCTCAATTCCCCGCTCATGCGGCCGGACTTCGGAAATGGTGCCATCCATACCGACGAACGGTGTGGCTACTCCGGGGAGGATCCTTACGCGGTCTCCGACTTTAAAGTCACTCATAACAATCGTTCTCCTTCTTTTTCTAAAACTGGCGAATGGCAGGCATGGGAACGGGGAAATTGGGTGTAGTCGTGAGGAAGGCAGGCAGCTGTGACGAGAATTACGACCTGCCGCAGGCAATTACTTAGTATCGACCACGACCACCGCCGCGGTCGCCGCCGCCAAAGTCTCTCTTGACCATCGGCCTGGCTTCATTGACGGTCAGCACTCTACCGTTGAGTTCAGACCCGCTTAGCTGTGCAATCGCCTTGTCCGCCCCTTCCGTCATCGTTACAAATCCAAAGCCTTTGGATCGGCCTGTCTCGCGATCCGTGATGATCGCGACGGCTTCTACGGGGCCGTGCTGCGAAAATGTCTCATTGAGATCGTTTTCTGTCGTTTGAAACGACAAATTTCCAACAAATATTCTTTTCGACATTTATTTACCTATCTTGTGAGGGAACTTCCGGGGCTTTGCGGCAGGGATCAAAGAACAATCGACGACCGGTTAGACGAGGAACTTCCGAACATTTGAACTGTTTGACGATTTCATTACCGCCACCTTAACAATACGCTCAAACAGCAGATAGTCAATGACTCCTTTGGTCTGAAAGTGGATTGATTTGTCTGCAGGGTTTTCGGCGCCCGTTTCAGGTGCTTCCCACGGATACTGGCGTTCGATTTCTTCGGTGGGTACGAAATATTGTCCTGCCCAAAGGCATCCGCCATTTCGCGCTTGCGAGGTCGACATCGTGCAGGTCCACGGCGTCGATCCGTTCAAAATACGTTGGGTGAGGTAAGTAACTCCCCGACGGCCTGAAGAAGTCTAAGGAAGGTAGAGAACAGTTTGGGAACCGCTTCAGTCGGGACTGGCCGCTGCTTGAGAGCCGCTCAGCCCCCTCACGGCCGAAGATACTCGTCAATCGAAATAGCAAAGTTGAGACTCTCTGCATCTCTGATTTTGAATGTGGTAATACCGATGAGATTCCCCTTGTCGTCGAAAAGCCCTCCACCAGACGAACCTCCTGAGATTGCAGCGGTCGTCTGTACGAGCTTTTGCCCATCAAGCACTCGGAGCTGGGAAACAATCCCGGTGCTTAGGGTGTTGCTGAAGCCGCTTGGCGCACCTATCGCGATGACGGTCTCCCCAACCTTAAGTGAGTCGAACGATCGTATCCGGGGTACCGGTGAGAACTGATCGTCCTCCGCAACGAGCACGCACGTATCGGCTGCACTAACACAACGCTACGACGAGCGAGATGGATTTGTATCGTATTTCGGTGGCGGGCGGACAGCCGGAGCGCCTGACGCACCATAATAACAACGTCACGCATCCGGTGCTGATCGATCCGCGCACTTTCCGGCGCTCGACAGTTCGCTGCGGTTGGGTGGGTCACTTTTGCGTTATCGAAATCAGCGTGCGGTGGCGAAGCGCATCAACAGGCTATGCCCTCAAGAGCCATTATCCTTCCCATCTCCAATCAGGCGATGGATGCAAACCGGCGCCCCTGTTCGGTCTCCAGCCGCGCGCGAGGAGGCTCGGACCAACCCAATTTTGAGCACAACTCCACAGTAACGTCGAGGGCGAGGTCCTGCTTTCGGAGCGTCAGTTCGTCTTTTGTCACCGAGCTTGTTGCGGTTACGTTTTCATCTTGGGACCAGCAAGATGGAACGGCATAGGTGTATCCGCTCGCGGGCCAAGTCAGAGCCCAACCATCTACACCAAGCAAGTCTTGATCTATTCTTAAATCTCGATGCGAGTGAAGCCCTTCCCACTGATTGCGGCGCTGCTGGCGCTGTGCGCCATCGCCATCCCTGCACAAGAGCCAACGCCCGAAGATCGATTGGCGGCTGCGGAGGCGAAGTGGTCGGCCAACAAGCCGAAGGCTTACGAGTTCTACGCCACTGGTGGCGCACCAAACGACCGCAGCACTGGTTGTTTCCAGTGCTCCCAACACAATTCATTAATGTATGTACGAAATCGATGCACGGGCTCTCGATCGGCGGGCGCCACGTCTCGGCGGAGGTGACGGCGAGGACGGAGGAGGAGGCGCTGGGGATCTTCTCCTCGAGCCTGGCGTATTCTATCAAGCCGCCGACCTTGACCATCAGCAGGCCTCCTTGCGCGTCGCCGGGCACCCGTCCTTGTGCTTGATTCTATCCTCCTCCACGGCCTGCTCGAGGCACATGACGCAAATGTGCCTGTTCGGCTCGACAAGTTGCCCCTTTGCGAAGTTCG
>Ga0209376_1003416_pt1 | contig 14397 bp, 12 predicted proteins | sample GraSoiAngelo_134_FD_185891 | JGI IMG/M metagenome (GOLD analysis project Ga0209376, IMG submission 185891) | Grasslands soil microbial communities from the Angelo Coastal Reserve, California, USA - 14_0929_05_30cm (SPAdes) (version 2) | ecosystem: Environmental > Terrestrial > Soil > Grasslands ... | reverse complement strand
CCGGTCGCGCAGGAGACGTCCGGCGATCGCGGCTACTACTCCGCGATCGCGATCTCGCCGCAGGGCACGGACGCGTACCTCGTCTACAACGCCTTCACGACGCCGTTCCGCAATGATACCACCAGCTCCCGAGGTCTGGTCGGTGTCGTGATGCACGCGGACCTGCCGCCTGGCGGCGGCGCGCTCGGTCCTTTCTCAACACTGAGCCGGGGGGCGACCGGCGACCCGCGCGGCTCCAGCCAGAACAATCTGTGGCTCGAGTTCCTCGGCGACTATGTGTACGCCGTCGCGACGGACACCTACGGCGCCGCAGTCTGGAACGACACCCGCAATGCGGCTGACTGTCCGGCCATTGATGCCTGGCGGCAAGCGGCCCAGATTGCCATCGCTAATGGGACGGCCGTGCCGGCGAAGCCGGCGCCGCAGCAGGATTGCCCGCCTTTCCCTTCGACCTTTGGCAACTCGGACATCTTTGGCGGATCGTACGCCGACCCAACACCCTAGAGCCCTGCACCCAGCTTGAATAACGCTGTATTCGCACCTCCTGCAGGTTGTAGCAATCTGTAGGAGGAACGAGCGAAAATCTTAGCGCGCCATTTTTTGTGCTCGACCGCGCCCGCATCAGAGCGCGCCCCGAGCACACGCGAAATCCGAGGCGACGATTGACAAATCGTTTCGTTTGCGGTTGAATAGCGAGCAGTAATTCTCCCCGCCAATTATTCTCTCGCGGGGAACACTGTTCAAAAATCGCAGCTTTTTATCAGGTAAATCTCAGCTTCAAGTAAACCTCCGCATTTATGGCGGGACATAGCAAATGGTCGAAGGTCAAGCGTTTCAAAGGCGCAATTGACGCGAGACGCGGCAAAATCTTCAGCAAGTTGTCGAAGGAAATCACCATCGCCGCGAAAACCGGCGGGGGTGATCCGAATGGCAATCCGCGTTTGCGCAGCGCGATCCAGGTTGCGCGAGCGCAGAGCATGCCGAACGATAACATCGAGCGTGCCATCAAACGCGGCACCGGCGAGGGCAAAGACGTTCAACACTTCGAGGAGATCGTGTATGAAGGCTACGGCCCAGGCGGGGTGGCGATCATTGTCGAAGCTGCGACCGACAATAAGAATCGTACCGGTGCGGAGATTCGGAGCATCTTCACCAAGCACAACGGCAATCTGGCTTCGACCGGCAGCGTTTCGTACATGTTTCACCGGAAAGGCCAGATCACCGTACCGCGATCGAACATCGATGAAGACCGGCTTTTGGAACTTGCGCTAGAGGCTGGCGCGGAAGAGTTGACAACCGACGAAGATCAGTATGTTATCATCACTTCGCACGATCAGCTATATGCTGTAGCTGAAGCTCTCAGAAATGCGGGCGTGATTACCGATGGGCAAAAGTTTACATTCATCCCCGATACGACGGTTCCGATTACCGACGAGAACATGGCGCGTCGGCTCCTCAGTTTGCGTGACGCTCTTGAAGAGGACGACGACGTGCAAAATATCTATTCGAATCTAGAAATTCCCGACGAAATGCTGGCCATCCCGCACGCGGGACCAGCCTAACCAAAAAAAAGATTGCCGCTGAGATTTTGAAAGCTGTCCGCCGCGGCGGACGAAGAAGGATCCTGCTTATGGACGAAACCAACAACGAAAATCAACCTGCGCCCGTAGAAGCCGCTGCTGATCCGGTTTTGCCGGAGCAACGGCAGTATCGTCAGCGTCGGCGCTTTCCGCGCCGCCGCTATCGCGATCGAGGTGACCGTTTCGGTGGCGATAATTTGAATGAATCGCGCGACGTTGGCGGAGACGCCGGCGTCGAGACATTAGATCGACACGCGCCCGAAGAAGCTGAGGGCACGGCCGAAGGCGGCGAACAAGTTCAGGCCGAGCCGGAATTCGGTGAAGGCGTCATTGAAATTTCGGGGAAGGGCTTCGGGTTCTTGCGCGATCCGAAGCGCAATTTTGTGCAGGCACCACAGGACATTTTCGTCACGCCCGATATCGTGCGCCGGTTTGGTTTGCGCGATGGCATGTGGATTTACGGCGAAACACGCCGTGGCAGCCGCGGTCCGCAGTTAACCAAGCTACTGACGATTAACAGCGAAGAACCGCCCAAATATCAAGGACTGCGGCCGTTCGAGGAATTAACTACTATCAATCCCAACAAACGGATCAAACTGGAGACCGTGCCGGACCGATACACGACGCGGATCATGGATTTGATGACGCCACTGGGCATGGGCCAACGCGGCTTGATTGTGGCGCCACCGCGCACTGGCAAAACGACGCTGCTGCATCACATCGCCGACGCAGTGGCAAAAAACCATCCAGAAATGATCCTGATCATTCTTCTCGTCGATGAGCGTCCAGAGGAAGTTACTGACTTCCGCCGGTCGCATCCGACGGCGCAATTGATGGCCAGTTCAAATGACAGTGACCTCAAGAGTCACACACGCATCTCGCAACTTGCCATCGAGCGCGCCAAACGTCTCGTGGAAGCGGGCAAACACGTTTTCATTCTCCTCGACTCAATCACCCGTACCGCGCGCGCATTCAACAATGCGCTGGCAGGAGGGGGTCGCACCATGAGCGGCGGCATCGACGCGCGCGCCATGGAAATCCCGCGAAAGATTTTCGCTGCGGCGCGAAACACTGAAGAAGCTGGCTCGCTCACCATTGTGGCGACGGCTCTCATCGAAACAGGCAGCCGCATGGACGAATTGATCTTTCAGGAATTCAAAGGCACGGGAAATATGGAGATGGTGCTTGACCGGAAAATCAGCGATCAGCGCATTTATCCCGCAATCGACATCTTCCTCTCTGGTACGCGGCGCGAAGAATTGCTGTTGCAACCGTGGGAGCTGGAGAAAATCAATCTGATACGGCGCGGTCTCGCCGGGCACAAACCCGAAGAGGCGATCCAGCGCTTGCTCATGTTCGTCAAAAAATTTCCGACGAACACCGAAATGCTCAAAGGCATTCCAGGCTAGAGCCGGTGTTGGGGTTTTCGCTACCTGAATTGTGGCGCTAGCGTTTGCGTCGCGCCTACAGACTCTTGTTCCTAACTTGCCGCTCGTATAGCGCGTGAATGGCCTCGCGAGAATCGACATAATCGCGGCGAAAAGTCTCGAAGCCGTCATAGCCCAGACGAATGGCCAGCTTTCGTTGGTCGCTTGGATTGCTCGGGAGCGCTGAGACGGCCTTGTTCTCATAACGTCTCAAGGCGGATTCGCATCGACGGAGGAATCCGTACGCTTCTCTGAGTTTCGCGACTTCAGCCGCGTTTAGGACCCCGCATTGACGCAATCGATCGGATGCGCGACGCCAATTCGGCTCCCAGATATTTTTGCGCATCTGTAGCGCCTGCACCAAAAATTCGGCTTCGATCGTCCCGCCGATCCCTGTTTTAAAATCGAGAAAATCTGATCCGCTCCCGCGCTCGCGTCGAATGCGCTCGAGCATAGTATCGATTTGCTCGAAAAGATCGGGGCGCCGGCCGGCTTTTCTCCAGTAATGTCGCGCGATCTCGATAAATTGATTGCCTAGCGGACCGGTGACGCGGCGGGCGCGACTAAGAGCGTGTATTTCCCAAAGCTGTGCCCGGTGTTCGTAATAGGCTTGATAAGTCTCCAAGAGGCAAACGAGCGGACCCTTCTCGCCTTCAGGGCGCAGTCGCGAATCAAGCGCCCAAATATTTCCTTCCGAAGTTGGTTGCGCTGTGGCGACGATTAAATTTTGCGCAGTGCGAATGTTATCACCGACGAACAAAACATCGAGATCCGCGCCGTAGCTGAGCTCGCGTCCTCCAAATTTTCCAAGTGCAATCACGGTTAATTGCTCGCCTTCGAGGAGCCGAATCGTAAATAAGAGACAGCTCTCGGCTAGATCAGAAAGTTCATCCCCGAGGGTATTCGAGGTTGTCGGCCCGGCAGAGGCGAGGACATCGCGCAGGATCATACGCAAGATTTGTCGCTGCCGGTAAGCGCGTACGGAGTCGAGGTGGAACGCGCTCGCGCCAAGGTAATCAAGGCGCCGCAGGTGCTCGTCCAGCGACCTGACGTCGGACAACCCAGGATCTCGCGTGATTTCTTCGAGTAATTGCGGACGCCGAGTCAATAAGTCTCCGGCGAAACGGCTCGCATCGAACGTTTTGACAAGCAACTCAAGCAATTTCGGGTTCGCAACGAGCAACTCGAAAAGCAAACTGCGCAGGCCGTAGGCTTCCACAAAACGCACGAATTGATTGAGAGTTGCATCCGGATCCGCAGTTTTTGCCAGCCAATCAAGCAAAACGGGCTGCAGTTTGCGAAATATCTGACGCGTCCGCGGCGCGACGTGGAAACTCGCCGGACCTCGTTCAAGATCTGCGAGCGCCTTGGTTGCGCGTTTTGCATCATTGAAAATCTCCAGATTGATTTTGGCGGGTTCCACTGGCGATTCGGAGATGATCCGTTGAAAAATCGGACGGACCCCTCCCATCCTCTTCTGCAGCGCCGCTGTGAAATCTTCCGCGGACGCAAAGCGAAGGCTGCGTGCGAGACGGAGCAAAGCTTCAGGATTTTCCGGAACAGTGTGCGTTTGTTGTTCGGACTCGATTTGCAGGCGATGCTCTACACGACGGAGAAATCGATACGCGTTATCAAGAGTCAAGACTTCCTCACGAGGCAGAAGATCCAATTGACGCAATGCTCGTAGCGCCTTGAGCATACTCGGTTCTTGCAAGAACGGATGCCGCGCTCCGTGGATGAGTTGTAAGGCCTGCACGATGAATTCGATTTCGCGAATGCCGCCGACGCCGAGCTTGACGTCACGCTGAAGCTTGTCCCTGCCAACTACATCACGTTCAATGCGGCGTTTGATATTGGCGATCTCCTCGAGCAAATCGGGGGTTGCGCTCTTTGGATAAATAAAAGGCTGATGTTGCCGCAGGAATTCGTATGCTAATTCGCGGCTGCCTGCGATTCCGCGCGCCTTGATCAGCGCAAGGCGCTCCCATGTTTCACCGAAGCCAGCGTAATAATTTTCCATGCTCTCGAGTGATCGCGCGAGCGGACCCGCCGACCCTTCGGGACGAAGGCGCAGATCGACGCGAAACAGCGAACCTTGCGGATGAGGTGTTGAGAATGTTTCGAGGATTTTTTTGCCGAGCCAGTTGAAGAATTCGTGATACGACAAGTGCGACGCGAGCTGGCCTTCATGGCTGTAGAGAAATAGAAGATCGACATCTGAGCTGTGATTCAGTTCGCCGCCTCCCAATTTGCCTAGGGCAAGGATGGCAAACTGGGCACTCGGGGAACCGTAGCGCTTTCGAAATTCCGCATTCCAATGGTCGAAGACGCGGCGGATGCAAATTTCTGCGATTTGTGAAAGCTCCCCGGTGGTTTCTTCAAGCGGCGCCACATTCGCAAGTTCCCGCAGCGCAACACGCGTCATTTCGCGGCCTTTCCAAAAACGAAGTGTCGTAAAATCTCGCTTCGCGATCGAGCCCTCCGCCAGAGCGTGGAGTTCGTTAAACATTTCGCCATGGCTCCGCGAGGTGCGACACACTTCGGGCTTGCAAAGCCACAGAAGGATTTCAGGCTCCTGCATCAATCGCGTCGCGCAAATGCTGGAGACCGCCAAAAGATGCAATAGGGCTGTTTCACCCAGCGGGAATTGTTCGACGACACTGACAAGAGGCGGCGCGTTGGCTGGCCATCGTTCGCTAAGCTGGACCAGAGCGGTTTCGACCTGCGAAGGGCTCAGGGATGCCGCCGCTTTTTCCCGAATCCAACGATTTTCCTCATCGATCGCGCGGAACATCACGTCATTTTAGCCCAAAATTTAGCGGCCAGTCTTTTCAGCTGTCGGCCTGATCAACTAACATGGAAGCTGTATCACACGCGATTCCTGAAATCGGGAGGCGATATCGACCACGAGAAGCCGTGGTATGCGCCCGGATTAAGAACGCAGAATCTTAACAGCAGCCAATAGCACATCATGCCAGTCGGCCGAAAATAGGAGGAAAGTGGATTCAGGACGTAACTGACCATATGCGCGACGCTCTCACGCTGAGCCCAGTAAAGATTGTTGAAATCGTCCAACCAAATAGCCGCCTTTAAACAAACGAAACGTGGTGAGGAGCAAAACTGAAATGCAGAAGAATGAAACAACCGAGATGAGCTTCCGCATCCAGTAAAGCTTCTCTAGTCCGGTAATCATGTCTCGGACTAATTAACTTTTACGTCACGATCAGGATCAGCAGCGAAATTTGGCGCAAGTCACTTTCTGTGTTCATGACGGCTGGAGTGCTAAGACTTGAAGCGCTTTTTCCTGGATGCGGAAGTCAACCGGACAGTTGCCGGCCAGTTCGCCGTCAAGTTCCAGAGGCACATCTTGCGCGCTGGTTACACGCAGATGTTTCGTCTGAAAATATTCAATGTCAGGAGAGCGAATATCCGAGCGGAATACGACATCCTGTAGATATTTGATAATCTCAAGATAACCGAGTCGTTTGAAAAGAACTACATCGAGCAAACCGTCGTCGATGATTGCATGCTTGAAGAACGGAAATGGTCCGCCGTACAGCCGGCCATTTCCGATAAGAACAAACGACGCCTCGTCAACGGAAGTGCTCTCCGATCCAATAAACAGCTTCGGCGGCTGTCGCACCGCGATCTGCGCTGCGGAGATAAGATAGCTCAGCGGGCCGAAGCTGCGTTTGAAAGCCTGACTAGTTTCCTTGACCACCTGCGCATCGAGCCCCACGCCGGCGAGCTGGACAAAGAATCTTCCATTTGCGCTCGGAAGATCGACAAGACGCACGTTGTTGCTCTGAATAATGTCCCAGCAGAGCTCGAGATTGCGCGACGGCAGACCAAGTTCCATCGCAAAGACATTTACTGTGCCGATCGGCAGCAGACCTAACGCGACGCTGCTCCCCGCGATGCCATTGATCACCTCATTGACTGTTCCATCGCCGCCGGCCGCAACAACCTTTTCAAATCCCTCCTCCGCAGCGCGCCGGGCCAGCGCCTCTGCTTCGGCACAATGCGACGTAACGCGCACAGGGCAGTTGCCTACAATTGATTGGATACGTTCCTGCTCCTGCGTTGCCTGGCCGTTACCTGCGGCTGGATTAAGAATGACGATCGTATTGTTCACGCGAGAAAATAAGAGAGGGCTTTGATCTTTTCTTCAAACAGGGGCTGCGTAACGTCTTCGCGTGAAAAAATTGCGCCGAATTGCATTGATTGCCCTCGGGGTGGTGATTGCGCTTGCGGCGATTGTCTTGCTCGGCGTGAACTTGTATGTGCAATCGCAAGGGACACAAGCAAAGATTCAGCAAGAGCTGAGTCAGCGGTTGGGCGCGCCATTGAAAATTCGCCAGATGAGCGTGACACCCTGGAGCGGACTCGAGTTGAGCGGCATTACCATTGCACAAAGCCCCGGCGCTGGCCCTGGCCATTTTCTTGAAGCCCGCACATTTCAGCTGCGTGTTCGCTTGCTCTCGCTCTTTTCGCAACGGCTGGTCATCAAGGAGGTTTCGCTAGTTAACCCAAACGTAGTATGGCCGCAGGACGTGAACGGAAAATGGAGGTTGCCTGGCGCACGACAAGAAGAAGCGCACGCATCGGAACCGGGAAGTGATGTTGCACAATCGCCCACCTCCGCTGGGATTACCGCTGGCCCGCCCACTACGCCGGGACCTGCAGCTGCGTTACCAAATGTCGGTGCCTCTGCCCAGGAACGGCAACAAGATAGACTCGCGGGACGCACGCCACAGTTTCGGGAAGCGATAGGTCCAGAGGTTCAACGGGTAGACATCAAGAATGGGAATTTCAGCTTTCTCGACCGTCAGCACAGGCTGCTGGGAAAGTTCAATGGCGTCGACTTTCGAACCAATATTCGCAGCGGCTTCACGTTTCGTGGCGATGCTAAAGTGGCCAAAATTTCATTCGTGGACCGTTTTTTTCTCGAGCAATTAGAATCCCCGCTCCGCTACGAACCAGATGTGCTGGAGCTCTCGAAAATATCCGCACACGCGGCGGGCGGTAATGTCAGCGGTTATTTTGCCATGCAGCCGGAAGCTGAGGATTCACCGTTCACCGCGCGGGTAAAGTTTGGAGACGTACTAGCTGACCAGATTGTGACGGACGCCGGCGGTCCGAAGGGAATCGTGCAAGGGAAATTGGAGGGGAATTTCGAGGCGTCCGGGAAAACTGCTGATCCGGATGCGCTCCTCGGAAAGGGCGAGATTTTCCTCCGCGAAGGGCGAGTGCAGCAGTACAGCCTGCTCGTCTTGATCGGGCAGATTCTTCAGATCGAAGAACTAAGGGAGCTCCATCTAGAACAAGCCACAGCAAAATACCACGTGAGTCCAGGCTTGATTACGATTGACGAATTGATTTTGCGCACCCCAAATATTCGCCTCTCCGCGTCGGGCGCGGTCACTTTCGACGGCAATTTGAAACTCGATTCGCAGCTTGCGATAAACGACAAAATTCGCAGCCAGCTTTTTAAAGCGATTCGCCAGAACTTCCAACCAAGCAATGAACCAGGCTATTATGCTCTCGATTTTAAAGTTGGCGGCACTATCGACCGGCCAAGCACAAATCTCATGAACAGACTGGTTGGCCGCGATCTCGGCAATATGATCAATAGCCTGTTTGGCAGCGGACAAACAGACCGACCAAAAAAGAAAAAGAAACAGGTGGAAGCGAACATACCCGCCGCACCTTCATCTCCCGGTGCGGCGCAGACACCCGCTGGAGAAACATCACCTATGCCAGAGGAAACGAAACCGCCACCTAGCGCAACGCCGGTTTCATCGCCATGAGAGTGATCGCCGGCAGTGCCGGCGGGGTTCACCTGGCAGTCCCGAAACACGGCGTTCGCCCAACAATGGACCGTGTCAAAGCCGCGATCTTTTCCAGTCTTGGCGACATGGTCATCGGTGCGCGCGTTCTCGATCTTTTCGCTGGAAGTGGTGCGCTTGGAATTGAGGCGCTCAGCCGCGGTGCGGCTTCTGTTATGTTCGTGGACGAAGATCGACGAGCGATTGCCACGATTGAAAAAAATCTCGCAAGAGCAAACCTTAAAGGCCGCGTTTGTCGGGAAGACGTTTTCGTATTTGTTCGCCGGTTTGCCGACAAGGAGACATTCCAGATCATCTTTGCCGATCCGCCCTATCAAGAAATAAAATCAGGCGAGCGTTTCACCGAAAAACTTCTGACAAACGAAGCCTTGCCTCAATTGCTGGTTGTCAATGGCTTGTTTGTTTTAGAGAAACGACCGGGCGAAAATCTTTCCGAAACCGAATTGTGGCGTATTGCGCGCCAGAAAACATACGGTGCCACTGAGGTGCTATTTCTTTCTCCAATCCGCAATCCACAATCCGCACTAGAATGATCCGTTTTATCTACAACTTGCTTTGGCCGATCGGGCTTCTGTTCTTCTTACCAGCTTACTTGGTGAAAATGGTTCGCCGCGGCGGTTACCGCGAAAAATTCGCACAGCGTTTGGGAATTTATGGTGCCGACGTCCGCGCACATTTATCGAAACAAACCTCGACGTGGCTGCATGCAGTGAGCGTGGGCGAAGTAAGTATCGCGCTGAAATTAGCGAACACATTGCGTGCTCTCGAACCGGAGCTGCATTGCGTATTGACCACGACCACTACGACAGGATTCGCCTTGGCGAACAAGACCGCGCCATCGTGGATCGAGGTGATGTACACGCCACTCGATTACTGGCCAATCATGCGCCGCGCGTTTTCTGCGATTAGGCCGGCGCGAATTTTACTGGTCGAAGCAGAGATTTGGCCGAACCTCGCGGCCATGGCGCATGCGCAACGCGTTCCGGTTGCGCTCGTCAACGCGCGATTATCGCCTCATTCCGAAAGAAGATTCCGACGGTTCGGACTTTTTGTCAGGCCCACGTTCCGGCTTCTCGATCTGATCTGCGTACAGGAGCCCGAAGATGTTGCTCGATGGGCCGCGCTCGGCGTAAAGCGCAGCCGGATTCAGCATACAGGCAGCATCAAGTACGATCCCGAAAATGTGGAGGTCGACTCAACGCTGCCACGAAAAATTCTGCGTCAGCTCAACGTGGAAAGTCGCCCGATTCTTTTTGGGGGAAGCACCCACCCGGGCGAGGAAGAAATTCTGGCAGCTATTTTCCGCGAACTGCACGCAAAGTTCCCTGAGCTTTTTTTAATCGTCGTGCCGCGTCATGTGGAACGCGCACCAGAAGTTCGCCGTGTTCTAGAACAACGTGGTTTGCGCGTCGCATCGCGCACTCGATTATCGGTTGTGGACGGAACAGTCGATTGTTTGCTGATCGACTCAACTGGCGAGCTGCGAAACTGGTATGCGATCGCCACCGTTGCATTCATAGGCAAAAGCTTGACCGCACATGGGGGACAGAATCCTGTCGAGCCAATCATGTCCCGTGTGCCGGTTATTTTCGGGCCGAACATGGAGAACTTCGCGGGACTGGCGATTTCGCTTGTTGCGCGGGGCGGTGCGTTGCAGGTCGATTCGGCTGCGACTCTGCAGAGTGCGATTGTCGACCTTTTGACCAACTCGCGAGCACGCGAGACACTCGTGGCAAATGCGAACGCTGTTCTCCACGAACACACTGGTGCTGGCGCGCGCACGGCAAAACTGATTGTCGATTTAGCGTCTCGGCGACATTAAAGTTTGCCCAGCCAATTTGCCTTGCGATAGCACAATTGAATTCCGATATTGCCCGTCCGGCAGCTGACCGATGACCCTATCGTCTAGAGGCCTAGGACATCGCCCTTTCACGGCGGTAACACGGGTTCGAATCCCGTTAGGGTCGCGTTAGCCTTTCATAGGTAATAAGTCGTAAAAAGGCAACTTAAGTTACCTGGCGATCGGTGCGCGTAGGTTTAACCTGAGATGTACCATTAGCTATCGGCGTCAGTGTGGCGCGAAAGCGGACAATCTGTCCGGATGGCGGACGGGAGCCAAAATCAAATTCCCGGTTTAATAAGGAGTAGAATAATGAGTATTAGCGATGAACAAGGTCAAATGATCAGAAATGAACTCAAACGCTTCGCAGGGGATATAAACCTCTCGGATGAACAGAAGACAAAACTTCACGAGCGGCTGGCTTTTGCGGCCGGCAGGCTGTTTGAATACGAGAAGTCCCATCCGGAAGTTACCCGGCAGGACATTATCAAAGCGGTCGGATCTCAGCGAGCCGAACTGCGCGAGGGGCTGGAGCGCTTCCTTAACCCGGAACAGTTAAAGAAATGGGATGCCGAAGTGGCCAAAGCGAAAGAGTTTCTGGGTCATGCTGCGGCGTGAGCCGGTAACGATCGAAACGCAAAGTGGCTGGCGCGAAGCTTTCGCGCCGGCTACTGGATCGAGAATCTGGGGTGGTCGGCTCCATGGCCGCAAGGCGCCCATCACGCGCAAGGGATTGATGGAAATGTTCGATAAAAACCTTGAAGAAGAACAAGCCCTGGGGGTGGATGAACGTCTGGCGAGGGTTGCTCGGATCATTGTTGAGCAATATGACGGGGATGTGAAGGCGTTTGTCGAATCGATCCGTTTACAGAATAGAGGTGAATCGGAAGGCTGAGGCCGCGTCGGACGATGGCGACGAGGCGGCATTTCGTAAATGTCCGTCCACGACAAGGATTATCGGGAGAATTTCGCGCGCTCATTGTTCCTGACGGGAAAAATAACGCAGGAGGCCGCGCACGCCCTAAGCCCGCGAATAAAAGAGCTCCGAGCCGCCAGCGGAGATCCGATAACCCTTTACATCGACAGCCCTGGGGGGTCATCTGCGGTAGCGGAGGGCATCCGTTTTCTAATTAAGGCCCCGGATCAGGACGGAAGAAGATGCCGATTAATTACGGTCGTGATAGGGACGGCGGCGAGCGCGGCAGCGGATTTGTTGGCGCTGGGTGATTATGCCATCGCGGAACCTCAAGCTGACATTCTTTATCACGGGTCCAGACAAGCGTTCGAGCAACTGCTGACCTTTGAGGGCGCAACCTCGGTCGCGGCCAATCTCCAGGAAGCCAACGAAAGGCTTGCGCTTCGCCTGGCGCGTTCTTCGTTCCGAAGGATTATCTGGCGCGTGGTCCAGTTGAAGGATGCGATCGAGAAATTTCGGGATGGACCGGAAGGGCTCGAAGAATTGGTCGAGGCTTTGACGGCCAAATTCACACCGGAAAATGCGATGCTGCTGAGAGAGGCGATTACAAAGCAAAAATCACTGCAAGAGGTCAAAAGTGCAGCCGATAATTACTTGAAGAGGCGCAAGAACGTCGCGCAGTGGCCAAACAAGCAGTTGGAGCCCGAATTGGTGCGGGCCATCGTGGACTACAGAAGCAGACTGCATAAGGAAGATGATTGGCTCTTGAGCCGCACGGGAATGCGCGAAGTGGCGAGCGACTTTAATCTCATTCATGATTACGCTTCGCAAACGAAGGACCTGGATGCTCAGCTGGAGGTTTATGGCAGCCTGTTTCTGACCCAGTCGCAAAGCGCAGAATTCAAAAGCAAAAGCGATGAAGAGCACAAAGTTTATCTGGAGAGCCATGCGGCGGACAAGCTGGAGGTCCTATGGTATTTCGTCGTTTCATTGTGTCGTCTGCTGCAAACGAAAGATTACCAACTAACACCGGAAGAGGCGTATTGGCTCGGGGTGGTTGACGAGGTCACTGGATCCGACCTGCAAAGTGACAGGGAGATGATTGAAATGATCCTGTCGACGGAGTCGGCAACGCGCAAGCCATGAAGGACTTGAAAAGCAGAACCATGGGCATTTAACGCGGGAATCGACGTTCGACGGAATCCGAACGCGCCGAAGCCACTTAGACGCAAGTTCTCGGGATTGCTGACACGCAAAGTATCGGTGGATCGTAGACATACACGACGTTTTCGGTGTGGTTCTCTACACAGAGCAGCACCCGTACGTCGCCAAAGTTTTGCGCGACGAGATTTTTGGAAGGCACTGGATTCAGGGTCCGGCTACGACACGCCAGAACACTACGGGGACAAAGGGCATTGCCGATCGCGTCCGGCTCGCTATACCACAGCCGACCGAATGGCAGCGCATTGTAGGTCCGTTAACCCCTTCCCGCGCACGCGTACGCGAGGCGCTAGTCGAAACATCCCTTGCTGGTGTCACACAACTTTTGTCCGGTCCGGCCGGTCTGGGCGACCACGGGAAACCAAGGGTGTCACAGTTACAGTCCCGTTGCTCACAGGCTGCGAAATACGCGCCCTGAAAAGACCGGAAGCTTCCTCAGTGTAATATTGCGCCAGACCACTATCGGCGGGCACGCGGATGGTTGCCAACTCCATCCAAAACCTGCCAGCCTTTGTAGATTCCGGGCAACACTCAATCGTTACCGCTCCGGATGATACCGGCCCTTCTCCGCGGATGAGAAACCTAACCCTGCGCGACTCCGGTAGCACAAGCTTTTTGCCCGCCCCGGTTGTGGCCTTGTCTTGCAATGGTTTAAGAACCCTCATCATAGTTTGCGCGCTCCTTCATTGCGATATTGACAGGACAGGGAAAATTGCCGCTGGGACATTTGCGATAGGGCGGCACAGGATGGCATGCAGCCGTCATCCCAGACTGAGCCACTGCGCGCCAAAGAAATATTACTGGCAAAATTATCGCTGACAATCTCAGTAAAGCCGGTTGGAGTTGGGACTGCGTGTCAGCCGTGGATTCTCGCGGGCGAACAATCTTCGTTGCTGACGCGCATCGCGACGGGAGTCCTCCTTCATTTCGGTTTCGTCGTGCCGCACGCCATCGCGCACAGGAACTCGAACATCAGATTCGAGGCCAGCACGGCAGTAATCTGTCCGGGCCCGTCATAGAGCGGCGACACTTCGACGATATCGCCGCCGACGAGCGACAGCGCGCCGAGGCCGCGCACGAGCCGCTGCGCTTCGTGGCTCGTCAGGCCGCCGACCTCCGGCGTCCCCGTCCCTGGCGCGAATGCCGGATCAACGCCGTCGATGTCGAAGGTCATGTATGCCGGACCGGTTGCAATGCGGCGGATCTCGGCCACGACCCACGCGACGCCGCGGTCCTTCACCCGCTCGATATCGATCACCGTGATCCCGTGCTCGCGATGGAAATCGAAATCGTCCTCGCTGAACATCGGCCCCCGAATGCCGACCTGGACGAACCGTCGTCCGTCGACAAGGCGTTCCTCGATCGCGCGACGGAACGGCGTGCCGTGAAAATACTTGCCGCCAAAGTACTCGTCCCACGTGTCGATGTGCGCGTCGAACTGCACCAGAGCCACCGGCCCGTGGCGCTTTGCAAGAGCACGCAGCACGGGGAGCGAGATCGAGTGATCCCCGCCGATGACGATCGGACGAGCGCCGGCGTCGGCAATGTCGCCGATGCGGGCTTC
>Ga0209376_1003410_pt1 | contig 14410 bp, 15 predicted proteins | sample GraSoiAngelo_134_FD_185891 | JGI IMG/M metagenome (GOLD analysis project Ga0209376, IMG submission 185891) | Grasslands soil microbial communities from the Angelo Coastal Reserve, California, USA - 14_0929_05_30cm (SPAdes) (version 2) | ecosystem: Environmental > Terrestrial > Soil > Grasslands ... | reverse complement strand
GACGTGCAGTCGGTGCACACTAACAGGGGCCACTCGATCCCGTAACTCGAGAAAAGATATCTTGTCTCCGAGAGTTCGTCCGACCGTCATTCCTGGGTGGGAATAAGCGCTGGACCAATCTTTCAGCAAAGAACTATTCACCGCGTCGTGTTCACTAGCTCACTTGCTTATACCCGCTTGATGGGCATCTAGGCTTCGGCTAAGGGGGGATTGATCGTGAATACTTGCCACGCTCTTGACCTGACACCGTAGCCACATCAACTGCTGCCGAATTTGATCCAGCAATTGCGGCTTGCTCTGTTCTCCTGGCTCCGATAATGAAGAACTCATGCTTTCTTTCTATCGAGAGCCGCTCTCCACTCAAAGCCGAAATAGACGAAACAGGCTTTCGTCGAACCGTAGTTAGGCCCGACCATTGAATTGATATGCGTGGAGTTCGGATTAGCTACCTGATTGAGCACCCCGAATACGTGTCGCAATTGGCGCAGTGGCTGTTCGAACAGTGGGGCTCTATTCTTGGCGAAGAAACCCTTGAGTTTCGAATCAAAAAACTAAAGGCGCACATGAATCGAGATAAGTTGCCTATTGCATGGGTTGCGCATGCGAATGGACAACTTCTCGGAACTGCCGCCCTTCGCGTGCATGATCTTGAGGGGCGTGAAGACCTGACTCCTTGGCTCGGAGGAGTATTTGTCGGCTCGCATTTTCGTCGTCGGGGTATTGGTACCGCACTATGCGCCGCCGTCGAGGACGAAGCTCGGTCGCGAGCGATACACACCTTGTATTTGTTCACACTCGACACGCAGGCGTGGTATTCACGCTTAGCCTGGACAGTACTCGGCCCGTGTGTTTGGCAGCAACGGCCCGGTGACATAATGTGCAAGCGACTGCAGACCGCCTAACCAAGCGATGCAGCCCAACCGCTAACCGTCCGTATGCCCAGCTTTCTCTGTTTCATGAACGCCACTTGTAATTCGCGCAGTGGCTGATCTTGTTCTCGTTAGACCGCTGGAATTAGGGACTCTTGTGCAAGTCGATGCCATCTGCCGGGCCATTTTAAGTGTCGCTTGCCTGGTTACTGTCGGCTGTCATGCAAAAGTTGCAGACAAGACTCTGCCCCCGTTTCGGATCATCGCGACAGATGCCGGATTCGAAGCTCCCGATAGGGTGGCCGCCGGATTGCGTCACGTCCTATTCGAGAATCACGGATCTGAAATCCACGAGTCCATGCTGGTGAAACTTCCCAAGGGCATAAGCGCAGAAAACTACGTCGCGGCGGTGAAGAAGGGCTCTCTTTTCCCCGAGGGTGCTCTAGATTACTCCGGCCCGGGACTAACCTCGCCCGGCGAGACTGCCGAGATGTGGCTAGGAGTGGACCCGGGACAATATATTCTCATTTGCTGGAATAGCGGTCACGCCAAGACCACGCCGGTCCACCCATTTACCGTCGAAGAGGTCGGAGCAAAGGACGATCGGGCGCCGAAAGAAGATCTCGTGTTGAAGCTCTTTGACTACCGATTCGAGCTCTCGGGCGATTTGCACAAGGGAGTGCAAGTCATCCGAATCGAAACCCCCGGCCCATCTATGCACGAGGTTGATATCTACCGTTTGCACGGCGGCAAAACCACCGCCGACCTGAACAGCTGGCGGAAACAGCAGGGGCACGGCCCCGCGCCTGCGGAAGCCTTGGGCGGCGCGCTCGACAGTCATGATGTCCACAGGGTGGTGTGGCTGCGAAAGAACTTCACCCCGGGGCATTACGTACTGCACTGTGAAATGCCAGTCACAAACACTGAACTGACACATGCTGACGTTGGAATGGTTCGTGAAATCGAGATTAAAGAGTAGACATGCAAGGGTCTAAGCAATCCCTGCAGCCGATGGCGAGCCGGCGTACTACTTAGCTTTCACATGACTAAAACCATTCAACCCGCAGCCACGCGCGCTCCCGCTCGCCGCGGCTGAGCTTCTTCTCGTTAGACCCTAAGCTTATTTCGCAACGCATGATGATGGGAAAGACGAAAGGTGTCGGCCTGTGATTTCCGCTGTCTCCCTCAAACTCCGCCTCGAAAATCCCGAATCCTTCCCACTGATTCTTGCGCGCCTCTTTCGGGTATTCGGATAGTCGAGAGTCGAGTTAGCGCCAATCAGCGGGTCAATTTCGACTCTGGTAGAGGTCGGCGTCGGCGGTGGGGCATGAAGTCGTCGTCCGTGCCGTCTGCTGCAAGCACTCTGCCATTTAGCAGCAGGGTGGCTGTGGGCCCGGTGCCATGATCGCCCTGGACCTGGGCCGACGCAGCCCAGGTGCCAGTCGCTGGGTCGTAAATCGCCGACCCATGGTAGACGGAGCTGCCGACAAAGCCGCCTGCGGCCAGGACCGTGCCATTGGAAAGCAAAGTGAGTGTGGTTTGGTTGAACGTCACATTCAAGCTACCAGTGAGCGCCCATGTGCCAGTGGTCGGGTCATAAAGCTCCGTCGTCCTGCCGTCGCCTCCAACGACCAAGACTTCGCCAGTCTCGAGCAAAACAGCTGCATGGAGACCGCGAGGCTTGTTCATACTGCCGGTGACCGTCCAGGTTTCAGTCGGGGGGTCATACAGCTCCGCGTTCGCCCGATCGTTCGCGCCGCTCATACCGCCGGCAGCGAGCACCCTGCCGTCAGCCAGCAAGGTAGCCGTGATATCGCTACGCGGAAAATTGAGCGAGCCCGTAATGGCCCACTGGTTGGTCGCCGGGTCGTAGAGTTCGCACTCGCGCACTACTTCATGGGTATTGTCACCTCCAGCCACCAGCACTTTGCCGCTGGCCAGCAAAGTGGCGGTAAACTCGAGCTCTTAATTTACGACACGCCACGTATGACGCTCGTGTTCCTTGCGTTCGATGTGGCCGTGCTTGCTGCACAAGTCTGAGATACGGGATTCCGGTAGGTTAGTTACCCTAGAAATCACTTTCGAGCTCCGAAACAGGTACTCCCATCTTTAGCGCACCGGCGGAGAAATTCATAAATCCGATTGCTATCGCGCCGGTCTTTGACGCTCTTGATTGCCCGCAAAATGAACACTACTGCACAACCGCCCACGATCGCAGATACGCATGGCCCATTACCATAAGGGGTTCCGGGTGCATGGGGCAAGACCAAGTTATTAACAGTTATTCACAATTCCTGCAAGATAATTTTTTGTTTACCAAGTTTCGGCTTGCTCTCGCCGGGACTCGTCGCTAAAACGTTGCTACGAAATAATTAAGGAGGCCGTTTGAGCATGAAGACACAAATCCCAAACATCAATGTAGTTCGATCCGCTTGGCGCCGAGTCAAAAAGGACATAAAGGACGCCATAATTCGTGACCTGAAGCCAGTAAAAGACGTCAAAGGTGGCGGCGGTGTTACGGGCGAATCCAAACCCACCACCGGCGGCGCTGGCACCACGGGCAACACAGGCGGCCACCAACAAGGATAAAGAGTCGCACCATCGTTCAATACGCGAAATCCTAATTTAAATTAGGACGCTGCCGATCTAATCTCCCAAGACATGGATGGTCGCGTGTTGCGCCATCTCTTCGAGTCGACCTTTTTACTGCAAACCCCCATCCGATCCGGCGGTAGTGCAGACTAAGGCGGACAAGCCGCGCAATACTCCGAAGAGGAAGCCGCGATAGTTGAAGAACGTCTCGCAGCTCTGGGCTACATCGAATGACCTTCCGCAACAGGATTCTTTGTTAATCGCACGGTCAAGCGAAGAAGCATGATCCCGGGGGTTCGAATTTTTCGGGACGCGCTAAGTAAATGAAATTGTAGGCTATCGTCCCGTTAAGTCATGAACCTTTTTGACCTCAGCCGGGTCGGTGACCTCGAGAATTAATAGCTTTCTGCCAGTGTTATCCCGCATAAGAAGAGTCGCGGGAATCATTTCACCATCTACCTTGGAATCGAATTTTACGAACTCCGCGGCATCAATTGACACGTAATCATCCAGTGTCGATTTATTCCAGTGACCGAGAACAAAGCGTTTGTGTGATTGAAGAAACTGGCGGGCTGCGGCGTCGTCCACAAAAAATGCGAACCCCCCTACCCAAGAGGTCATGGTCATGATTCGCCATCCAGTCGCCCATCCAGTTGGGAAGGATTGTCCAGTCGAGTGTTCCACTGCGCAAATACGAGCAACAGGGACCACCACCCCTCCTTGTGTTAGAACCCATTCAGTCTGCTCTTGACCTTCGGCGAATGAACTCAGTGGAAACGCTAGAACCAGAGACACGGCCACCAAATGCTTTATGTATCGTGACGCGATCATTTTCATTGTGCGAGCGAACCAAAAATCCCGCGAGCTTGGCAAGACAAAATGACAAATGTTTTTCGCTGCGCGAGAGCGAATCGCTGCGTAGACAGAAATGGTAGAGCGACCTGCTGGGTCGTCCATTGTAGGAACACGCTCGCGCAACCGCTGCTCAACGGCTCGCGAGGTTAGCGCCACGCGGAGCTAACGGAGGCGAAAGCAAGTGCTCACCACTCTTTGAAATCGCCTGCGTCGCCTTTTGCCTCATCCGACACGGAACGCTTTCTCGCTGCCTCGATCAACGTTCGCGCTCGCAACGAGGGAAGGCAAGCTTTGATCTGACCCTGCAACTCATCGCAATTACAACTCATTGGGCGTTGAACCCCTCCAATGATTTCAGCGTAGGGGTGTTTACTCGTCCGCGTGGTTTTCCTCCCTCTCCAATTTTGCCGTTGAAGGGATTCAAGCGACATTAAACCGCGGATTTCGCGGATACAGCCGAATCGATGATTCGAGGCACGGCGGTTGCGTTGCGACCGCGAGCGTTTAACTTTGTTGTATGATGGATTGGACTGCATGCTCAGCGGTAGAGCGGTCCGCGGACACCCTGAGCGGCGCTTGGCGATTCAAGAACACGCGGGTACCGGTGATAGCTCTTTTTGAGAATCTGGAATCCGGGGCGACAGTCGATCAGTTTGCGATCAAACGTATCGGCCCAAAGATGAGAATCATCGGCCCGCGACTGAACCAAATCGCGTTTCTTCTCATGGCCGGCTTCGGATTATTGCCGGCGCAGCTCTTCGCTGGTCCTTCTAGCTTCGGCGGCAATCTTGTTCATCCTCGCGCCTATCACACCGCCAATTTATTGAACGATGGCCGGGTTCTCCTCGCTGGAGGTTACCTCGACAGTTCACCTTGGGTGACGAATACGGCGGAGTTCTATGACCCCGTATCCAACTCATGGACTGCCACCGGCAACCTGAACGTCGCGCGCTATTTTCACGGAGCCGCTTTGCTGCCTAGCGGGAATGCCCTTGTTGCCGGCGGGCAAACTCTCGGCGCGAACGATATTATTAGCGCGGAGGTTTACGATCCCGCCACCGGGGTCTGGGCGCTGACCGGCAACATGAGTGTCCCGCGATCGTATTTCAGTGCTCTCCTGCTGCCCAATGGCAAAGTGCTGGTCGCCGGAGGCTACTCGAATAGTGTCTTCACCGCGGTCGCGGAGTTGTATGACTCCGTTAGCGGCACCTGGAGCACAACGGGAAGCCTAAACCAGGGACGAATCCGAGGCCATCTCACCCTGCTCCCCCTAAGCGGCAAGGTGCTCATCGCAGGCGGCATCGGAAGCAGCGGTGAGACCACCTCGACTGAGTTGTACGATCCGTCGACCGGGACCTGGACCAACACCGGCAGCCTCAACGCGCCCCGATTTGATCACACCCAAACCCTGCTGGCTGATGGGCGGGTGCTCGTCGCGGGTGGAGAGAACCACGGCCAACGCATCGCCAGTGCGGAAATCTACGATCCCGCCACCGGTCTCTGGACGAGGAGCGGCCACCTCAAAACGGCGCGGGCCAGCCATTCCGCGAGCCTGCTCCCGGATGGTTCGGTCCTGGTCGCGGGTGGCATTAGCGCTTCGATCACCGCGCTGGCCAGCCTGGAAGATTATAATCCTGTGACTGGACGTTGGCGCTTGCTCGATGGGAGTCTGCATTTCGCGCGTTATAGCCAAACGACGGTCACCCTTCTGGATGGCAACCTGCTCATCGCTGGCGGGGGCGCCTATGCTGCCGGTAATCCGCCCGCAGCAGAGCTAATCGTGCCGCGACAACCGTAGAACAATAGAAACGGAAACAGAATCAGTCCGTCAATTCGAAGCAAGTCTTCGCGCGTTTAGTGCCTCTTGCATCTCCCTCGCGGGCGAAACGTCATCCGGATGTTCCCGGAGAAGCGTCAGGCAATCAACACCGCAGAGAACCGCGCACATTTTCGCTCAGGTGAGATTCGGATTCTCGATTCGAGCGGCAATGTCGAACGCACCATTGCGTTCAACGAGACGGATCGAAGGCTGTGACGCTGTGATTCGCGTTTGGATGAAGCGGGCAACGTGATCGAGACGCACGAGCACGCGGGCGATTTCAAAGAGAGGTGAAAATTGCTCGCGTCAGCACTGGCGAAAAACCAGTCGTATGCGTAATTTCGGCTTGCCCTGTTCGTCCGGGGTTGATAATGAAGGACTCATGTTTTCTTTTTATCGAGAGTCCCTTTCTAATAAAAGCCGAAATAGACGAAACGGGGTTTCGTCGAATCGTAGTTAGGTGCATGCAATGGCGCTAGTGAAGCCGGTCGAGTGGTGGTCTGGGTGGGCGGACATTCTTGGTGTCATCGCCGTTGTTCTAGGAGGGATTTGGGCGCTGGTAACGTTGGTCGGCTGGGCGTTTTCTTGGAAGGCCGGAAAACTCAAAGATACTGCGCTGACAAGATACCAAGTGGAAGCAACGCAATCGATAGCAGAGGCAAATAAAGCTGTATCGATCGCGAACCAGCAAGCAGCTGCGGCAAACCTCGAGTTCGCTTCGCTACAATCCAAGATGGCGCCGCGAAGATTCACCCAAGAGCAACAGGAGAGATTGGCTTCAGGAGTTAAGCCGTTGGCCCCGCAGTTAGCCAGCGTCTGGTATGGCGCGGGAGACAAAGAGAGCGAGAATTTTTCGTGGGACATCGCGTCTGCCTTGAATGCTGCTGGGTGGAGAGTGTTTTCTCCTGCCAGCACGGCAACGTTGGCTCAAAGCGGAAAGCCCTTCGGCACGATACCTCGCCTTCAGACCGGCGTGGTCGTAAGTAGCAACAGTGACGAACCCAGTGTGAAGGCCGCAGACGCTGTTGTCCGAGAACTATCAGCACTTGGTTTTGATGCGAGGAAGGCATCAAAGACCGGGGATCGCGCTGAGCCCGTGGTTGTAGTAACAGTGCAAGCAAGGCCAGAGGGTGCGCAGGGAGACCAGAAGCTCAACGCGCCGAGCAGATAGATCTCGGCGAATTTGACAACTCACCTAACTGGACGTTGGACCTAACTCCGAAAGCTTTTGCGGGCAGGCTGACGACCCAGCGTTTCAACTAGTGCCTCGGAACTTAGAACGCTTTTGTTGAATTTAAGCTTGCTCTCGCCAGCGGTGGCTGATCTTATTCTCGCTGAGGCATGCATAAGGAGGAAAGATCGTGAACAGACAACTGAATAAACCAAATTATCGCGTTTTAATACGTTTGCTGACCGTGCTCGTTTCCGCAGTGGGACTGAACCTGGCGTTGGCGACATCGGCGCAGGCAGCGGGCAACGTGGAACTGAGGGTGGAACATGGAAACGCGATCATTACAGGCGACGCGGGAGACAACAACATCATTGTCATTCAAGCATGTTGCCAAACTGTCATCGTGACCGGCCGTGCGGAGACAACGGTCAATGGTAGCAGCGGCCGCTCTGAGGTTGAGGGCGTAACCCACGACATCGATATCAAGATGAAAGGCGGTGATGACTTTGTCAGGGTTGAAGCGGTTCCTGGATTTCCGGGAATTCCCAGGGACCTGAAGATCGATACTGGTCAAGGAGAAGACATCATCGAGCTCTTGGGTGTAACGGTGGCGGATGATACGCGGATCGAGACTGGAGATGGAAACGACATCATCTTCATTGATGGTGTGCTTAGCCCGAACGGGTTCACCAACTCGGACTTTACCGGGAGCTTCATGTTGAAAGCCGGCAGTGGCGATGACCTTCTTGAATTTCACCACACGGTTTTCCGGAGCGATGTGGATGTGAGGATGGAGGACGGAATTGACGGCGTGTGTAACACTGAGGACTCAGAATTTCAGAAGCCCGAACGGGCGCGGTTCGACGGCGGAGCGCCCAGCGGGTTCCCGGGCGACGGGTTCGTTGCACCCGCGATAGAATTTACCCACATCAATAATTTCGAGGATTTTCCTGATGACTGCTCGTTTCTCGGTGGCAGAGACTGACCGGAATTTGACCTGAACTGAAACCCCAGCCCCCGTGATGGTGTGATGGCTCTTCTGCGTTTCCCGCCCATATGAGGAGCAACGGACAGAAATAGGCAGAAAAAATTCCGCTTATTACGATGTTCGGTGGTTTCGCGCGTTCGTATGCAGACAGAGCGGTCTCTCGTTCGCCGGTCTGGATGCATCGGCCCTCGCCAATATCCGAAAATAGAGGTTCAGTGACTAAGTTCTAGCGACTCGGCTGCTCCCCCCGTCTATACAGTGGATTGCCAGTCCACTCCATTCTCGTTAGGTGTCCAGGCGCGTCCCAGACGTTTGCTGCTGCGCTACGGTAGTTACGGCAGATGGAAGGCGTCGACGCGGTTGGGCGATTGGAAGTCGCCGGTGGCAACATAGACGGTGCCGTTGGCGACAATGGGTTGAGAGCCAAATACGGAGCGGAATGGTTTGCCGTCCGGATCGGCGAGCGAGCCGAGGAAGGTGCCGAGCGCAGCCTCGAACATCATCAGCTCGCCGTCATCAGCAATGTCGTAGACGACGCCGTTGGCGACGGTGACAGTGGCTTCGGGTTCATCCGGCTTTTCGCTCCTCCAGAGAAACGCGCCGTTTTGCGCATCAAAGGCCCATAACCCGAACTGTGGGTCTTCGGCATTGACGAAAACTCTGCCCTCGGCAATGGCTGGCGTGCTAACGTTGACGCCGGCACTGCGATTCGTCCAAACGACGTGGCCATCGGCGGCGTTCAAGGCGTAAAGAGCGAGGCCGCCGACGTAGACTATTCCATTAGCAATGGAGGGCGCTGAGATATTGGCCTGCGGCTCGAGGTTGTGCCGCCAGATTCTGTGACCCGTGGCTTGGTCGAGCGCGAAGACCGCACTGCCGCCGGTGACGTAGACCACGCCATTGGCAATGGCAGGTGTCTCCGTCAACGGACTGAAGTCCGCAGGCGTGAATGTCCAGCGGCGAGTCCCGGTGAATTGATCGATGGCGATGGCATCGCCGCCATTAGTTATATAAACGGTGTCATCAGTGACGGCGGGCGCGGACGTGATCGAGCCGGACTCGTCGTCGCACCAGACCTGTTTGCCCGTGGCTGGGTCGTAAGCAGCCAGGTCACCGCCGCCATCGCCTGCAAGTAGCAGACCACGGCCGAAGGCAGGCTGCACGGTCCGCTCGCCCGAACATGAGAGGCGCACCCAGCGCCGCACACCCCTATTCTCCTTGAGCGCGCCGACGCGGCCATCACTTGCGACAAAGACGGAGGCGGGTCCGAGCGTGGGCGCGGTGGCTTCCGCGTTGAAGGTGTCGCTCGTCCAGAGCAAAGTGAGATGAGAGACGTTGGATGGATTGAGGATTGTTTCGGAGTCGTTATAGCTGGTGTGCGCTGCATTGAAGCCATACTGGCGCCAAAGTGTATCCGCGAGGCTGGTCGAAGTGAGCAGGGCGGTGATTACAAGAGACACCGTGGTTTTCATACAACTGATGTCGTCTAATGACAACGGGTCGACAAGCGAAAGTCGACGTGATTCGGGTAAAGGCAGTCACTTACTTTCTGAAATGTCCCGTTCTTGCGCAGCTGCAGGTTCATCAAAACAATTTAGGTGTATAAAGGAGGTGGATAAAGGCTTTTTGGATCATCCAAGTTGACGGCATTTTTTCGGGGCCCGCTAAGTAAATGAAATTGTAGGCTATCGTTCCGTTAAGTCATGAACCTTTTTGACCTCAGCCGGGTCGGTGACCTCGAGAATTAATAGCTTTCTGCCAGTGTTATCCCGCATAAGAAGAGTCGCGGGAATCGTTTTACCATCTACCTTGGAATCGAATTTTACGAACTCCGCGGCATCAATTGATACGTAATCATCCAGTGTCGATTTATTCCAGTGACCGAGAACAAAGCGTTTGGCGATTGAAGAAACTGGCGGGCTGCGGCGTCGTCCACAAAAAATGCGAACCCCCCTACCCAAGAGGTCATGGTCATGATTCGCCATCCAGTCGCCCATCCAGTTGGGAAGGACTGTCCAGTCGAGTGTTCCACTGCGCAAATACGAGCAACAGGGACCACCACCCCTCCTTGTGTTAGAACCCATTCAGTCTGCTCTTGGCCTTCGGCCAATGAACTCAGTGGAAACGCTAGAACCAGAGACACGGCCACCAAATGCTTTATGTATCGTGGCGCGATCATTTTCATTGCCCGAGCGAACCGCGTTTGACGCATTTGTCAAGCAATATACGAGGAGAACCCGTTCCTCGCTCCAAGAAAGCCTTTCAGAGACGCAGCATCTTTGGCGGCGAAGAAGCCCTCACTCTAACTGGTCGCAGCACAGAGCCCTGCCCGCTTCGATTCGCTGCTCGTTAGGTAAGATGCGCGTTGTCGGGGACGAATGCTTCCTCGAATACCGTTTCAACTATCCCTCCGATCCGGGCGGAGTGGGAATTGGAAAAACTTGACTTTCCGGCGTGATTCCAGACACTCGCCGCATCATGAATGCTCAATATTCTCCCCGACCTGCTTCCTTTCACTTCTCCCGTTTCCTCGCGCCCATCGCGGGCTATTTGCTCATTGCGGGCACCGCGCTGCTAACGGCGCAGCCGTGTGTTGCCGGCCCACCCGTTTTGTTCCGACCGGCCGGTTAAAAACCCCGCGCGACTCACAGGCAGGCAACCATTCTTGCCGATGGCCGGGTCCTGATCGTCGGCGGGATGGATCAACATCACCGTACGCTGGCCAGCGCGGAATTGTACGATCCGGCGAGCCGGACTTGGAGCTTTACCGGCAGTATGGCCAGCCCACGGCGGGGCATACCGCCACTTTGCTCTCCAATGGAATGGTGCTCGTCACCGGAGGGGCACCTACCCGCCTTTCGCCACGGCGGCGGAGTTATATGACCCCGCCACGGGGACTTGGATGATTACCGGGAGTCCAATTGCTCCACACCGTGTTGATGCCACCGCTACCTTGTTGCCTAATGGAAAAGTGCTCGTGGCGGGCGGAAGTGACGGAAACGACGAGCTCAGCAGTGCTGAGCTCTACGATCCCTCGACCGCTACCTGGAGCGCGACGGGCGACATAACTACGCCTCGATCGGTTCATAGTGCCACCGTATTGCCCGACGGCGACGTGCTCGTTGCCGGAGGATTTGTTGACAGTCTGACGATAACCGCCACTGCCGAAATCTACCACACTGCCACCGGCCAATGGACAGCCACGGGCAGTCTGACGGACGCACGCTATTCTCACACGGCGACGTTGTTGCCCAACAGCACGGTGCTCGTCGCATGTGGTTACAACGGCGGCGCTCTCGCAAGCGCAGAACTCTACGATCCGGCGAGCGGGACCTGGACGGCCACCGGCAGCCTGGCTGAGGCCCGGTCTTTACACGCCGCCACATTGCTGGCGAATGGCCAGGCTCTCGCTGTCGGCGGTTTTGGAACTGAGGGAGTATCGCTGGCGAGCGCTGAACTTTATCAACCTGTCATCGGGACCTGGATTACATCGCCTGCGCAGCTGCGGAACGCTCGCCACGGACATTCGGCCGTGCAGTTGCTCGATGGCAGGGTGCTCATCGCCGCGGGATTTGAGATTATTGGTGACACGGGCACACATCCCGCGGGCGCGGAAGATTTCGTCACCCGACGCGTTCGGTAACCCGGGTTGCCTCGCGGCCCTGGAATAAGATTGTGCCGCCGGATGGTTTTCGGCAAGATTCGTGCGAGATTGACTGCGTGACTGTGTTCTGCGGCCACACATCAGCGGAAGGAGACTAACGAAATGAACACGAAAGTTGCGAATGTTATTGCGGTGGAACTGGGAATCTTGATCGTGATCCTGGCTTGGCTGGCGTTCTCTAATTTCTCCCGGGTCAAACAACCGACGCTGGCGGAAGAGCAGGCGCCGGCTGATAGCTCGTTTGCGACCGTCACCTCGCTCCCCCGGCCGGCAAACCTGCGGTACTCCGCTGCCGATTACTTTACCGATCAGCAAAGGCAACAGTTGGCGGCGCAGCGACAGGCGCAGACGCTCCAGTACGGAACGATGCAATACGATCAGCAGCTCGCCCCGGCGCCTGACACCAGCGCCGATGCTGGCGATAGCGCCACCACCGGAACTTCCCCCTATTACGGCGACGTTTATCCGCAGCCGGTAACCTCACCAGATAGCATTGGCTGGCCGTACGATCCAGTCCTCGTATATCCTCCGACGAGCGAGATCATCGTCATTTCCAACGGCCAAGCTTTTGTGCGCCGAGGAGCGCCTCGCTTTGCTCGGTCACCCATGATGGTTGTGCATCGACGGCCGCCAGGCGGTGGCGGAGCGCAATTTCAGGCCCCGAGTCGCGCTTTCAACCTTCACTCGCGCGGTGGGGGTGTAATTCGCACTGCCAACCCTCGCTCCTTTCGACCAAGTGCGGGCTTGCGGCGGCCGCGCTGAAGTCGTTAGGCCGGAAGAGAGAAAACAAGGCGGGGCCGCTCGCGCGACGCGCGCTGCCTATCCAATCTCGTGATACCGCCAACAATTAGCGGACGCCGTTTGTCCGTCCGTGCACGCTCTAAGGAAATGAGCGAACGGACGGCAATAAGGCGATGGTTGGGCGCGCTGCTTTACTGATTGTTGAGGACCATTTGCGACGCAGGGCGGCTCATCTCGACTTGCGCGCTCACCCTCTGCAAGCCCGCAGTAAGCGCTTCAATTTGCTTTTGCTGGTGCGTGGCAGTCGCTTGGAAGTCCTTCTTCAGTTGCGCGATGGTCGCTTTCTGTTCCTGCACTGTGCGGTGCTCTTTGAGAAACTCGTTGAGCAACATCGCATTCACAGCTTCGTAGCGCACAGTGTAAACTTTCCCCTGTGCGTCGCGGGCCACCAGATCAGGATTCACTTCTTCCACTTCTTCGGCCACGAGGCCGAACTGCGGGATGCCGTTTGGATCAAGCTCGTGCTTGTAGCGGAAGGTCACCGGTTTCAGCGCAAGGACTGCTTCGCTCGCCTTGTCCATCGGCTTGATTTGGTCCTTGAAACGAGCGGAGGAGACGGTCGTGCCGAGCTTACCGTTGGTCCCAACGATTACTCCTACTCCCCCAGGCACAGTTACCCCCGAGATGCCGGCGATAAATGTTTTCGTCTGTGTTCCGCCCGTGCCGATGCGGATGGTTCTGGACTCACCTGCCACTCCAGGGTTGCCGATTTCGATGTTATTACTGCCGGTGGTAAGATTCGTCCCAGCAGCCACACCTAGTGCGATGTTGCTGCTGCCGGTTGTGTTGCTAAACAGTGCATTCACACCGGTGGCCGTGTTGTCGCTGCCGGTCGAGTTAAAAACAAGCGCGCTAGCACCGGTGGCGGTGTTGTTATTGCCGGTTGTGTTGTTTAGCAACGCTTGATATCCGGTAGCTGTGTTGAAGCTGCCAGCTGTATCGCTAAGCAGGGCATCAAAACCGATCGCCGTGTTGTCGCTGCCCGCGCTGACGCTGAATAGTGCGTCAAGGCCCTCGGCAGTATTGAAGTTGGGATAGCCTCCATCCGGCGGTGGGTCAACCGCTTGCGCCGTCGGCGAAAGCGCAAACGACGCGACGGCGAGGACGAGCGGAATGAGAAGGAAAGCGAGCCGCAAAGGCGACCGGCTAATTGATTTTCTTAAGTGTAGAGTTGTCATATTTTTTGCTTTCTTTTCTTTAGTTGAGGCTGGATTGTTGAACCGCATTAACTGCAATCCAGTTCCGCGCGGAACCAGGAACCATCCCTCGCGAGGCGCTTTGAAGTGCGACCTCACTTCGGGGACTCGGGGCTCCAGTTGGATCTGGAGATCGCGTAAAGCAGCGGTCCTACCCGTAGGTCCAGCCCCTCGGGCTTCTTCAGCCCGGGCCCGAAGACCGGCGATCAGGAAATGGAATGTTTTCATAGTTTTAGTCCGCATATTCGACGCGACGCTGCTGCTAGTGGCGTTGCGTTACGACTAGATCCTTCGTGCTGCTTGAAATGCCATTAGTAAAGACGGTCACCAGAAACGCAATTGCCTGATCTTTCACATTCGGCCAATACGCGAAGGAGTGCCGAGTGCATCCATCTGGCCCCGGCCTTTCTGTTATGAGAAACTGTTCACAATTGGGCACGCCTACCGCCGCCACT
>Ga0209376_1003409_pt1 | contig 14415 bp, 10 predicted proteins | sample GraSoiAngelo_134_FD_185891 | JGI IMG/M metagenome (GOLD analysis project Ga0209376, IMG submission 185891) | Grasslands soil microbial communities from the Angelo Coastal Reserve, California, USA - 14_0929_05_30cm (SPAdes) (version 2) | ecosystem: Environmental > Terrestrial > Soil > Grasslands ... | reverse complement strand
GAGGGCAATAGCACTGGTGCGCAGCACGAGACGGACTGTCTCACTGCCATGTTTGACGGTCGGGGCATGGTGGACGAAGCATACAAGGACGGCTCAGCAATGGAACATGCGATCTACCAGACCTACAAGCTCGCACTCTACATCTACGCTCAACAGAAAATCTCGGGAACGTACTTTTACGCAGAAGAGAATCTCTTCCGATTGCAAGGCCCCGACGGAGGCTTCCACACCGGCTACGACCAGATCGGAACATACGCCGGAACACAGGAGAACGCCGAGACAACCTCCATCGCTATGATAGCAATCTCCAAGCTGTCCACGAACCAATTGTGGCGTTTCTCAATTCCCTTATGGGTAATCTACCTCTTCGCCGCGTGGGCCGTAATAGGGGTAGGGGTGGTTGTAATCGTTCTCGTCCTCGAAGGGAAGAAACGAAAACGATCGTTCCAGAGCACCACCGAAAACCGATCTTGATTCATGTGATAATCATTCTTCTTCGGCAACCATTATGGAATTGGACCAGAAGAAAGAGAATACATCGTTGATTCCATCATTAACTTCTTGAAGGTGGCCTCGAACAAATAGGCGTTAGAGAATCACCCTAGCTTCTTGAATGTCCGAGCCCTTATCGTCAGTCACGTCATCTTGAAGAGGGGCCGGGTGCCCCAACGACCATTCCAAGGCAGAATCTATGAGTCGTATATGGTGGCTGATCGTTTTCGGAGCCGCGTGCTACGGTTTCGGAGCACTCTCAGTCACCGCGGACGAGCTCTTCGGTATCGCCCAGTTCTACGGACCCAGCGGCCTCTACTTCTTCCCCATCATAGGCCCGAGAGGACTCTGGGACTCGTGGGTCTACGTATTCACGGGTTTAGCAGTCTGTCTCTTCCTCTCACTCGTCTCGCTTCTGAAGCTCCAGCGACAGGGGCCACTCTAGCTAGGACGATCTCGGTAAGAGCCACTGGCTCATCGGCTCAACGGAGTTAAGAATTATTTGAAGGACAGTAGTGTTCGATGAAGAAGCGAGCGTCGTACGTGGTTCTAATCCTCTGATCGCATAATGTCGAGGACACGCTTCATCCCATGGACCCCAGCCTTCTTCGCGCCCGACCCCGCAAGGTCAGCGGTCGTCTGAGGCTTGAGGGATCTTAGCTGGCTTTTGACCTGTGAGACGAATCTCTCAGCGTCCCTCAGAATGGCTTCTGCCTCGTCTCTCTGGATCTCCATCGTGGCCGAGTACTCGTACGTCTCCCTCGCCGCCTTGGCCTCAGCGAGAGCCCTCCCCAAGTCTCTAGGAAAGACTCCCTCGAGGACGAGTCTCCGGCCAAACTCTGAGACTGTACCCTCGTGCGTCCTCGTTGTTACTCCCACCTTTGTAAGGGCGGCTCTCGCGGCGTGGAACATTGCGTAGTAGCTTCGTGATGCAGAGTCTTCAAAGAACCCCTTGTCGTATAGTTCGCGTGCAGCGCCAAGCTTCAGCTCCGCCTTCCCCAGCAGCCTCTCTGCTATGCTCGGCGCGTGAGCTCTCCCCATAGTGCTCGGCCCTCCTTCAGAACGGCTACGGCAAAAGGATCCCTACTCGCCAGCATGTCAAGCCAATCCGCCCTCCGGACAACCATTAGTGAAATGTCAACGCCCAGAACCGCGATGATCGGGTAGATGAGTTCGTATAGACTCCTCCTTATCCTCCAAGGCTCGCCCTTGTCAACCACAACAAGAATGTCGACGTCGCTCTGCGAACCCGCCTCTCCACGAGCGACAGAGCCGTACAGAGTAACAGACTCGACCCCCAGCGAATTCCAAGCAACCAGCACTGAGACCAGACGCGCCGCAACTTTAGCCATCGACGAAGGCGGTGGGAGACCGCCTGATGAGAGGAGAAGCTTCGTAGCCTCCTTGACCACTTCCGACCTGTTCGCGTAGCGTCCCGACTTCACCAGCGCATTGACCCCCCTCACAAGTTCCGCCGGCAGCCTCGCAGGCACAACACGGCTCATGCTGTATACAGTTGTATACATATCATATTAAACAATCGTCTACGAAGCTTGCAAGTAATCGAACGACTCCATTCTTAGGCGTCGGATCGTATGTGACAGCTTGTTATCTCTCGGTGCGGAGCATATATGCCATAGCGGTCGTAGTCGCTATAGGAAGACTTTGACGACCACTATTCAGCTCAGCCAGGAGACGCAGAGCAAGCTCTTCCAAGTCGTCTCCCAACTGCAATCCGAACTCGGAAAGCGAGTTAGCTACGATGAGGCCAACGCCCTCCTAATCGCGCGGACACAGGGCACAAGAGAAGCCAGAGAACATTTCGAGAAGCTCTTCGGAGCGCTCCGCGGAGAAAAAGGGGCCTGGAGAGACCTCCGGCAACTGAGGACGACAGAGAACAAGAGGCACGCAAGACTCGCCAGAACTGCCTAGCAGACTGGTGACTTCGACCCGTTGGAGAACAATGTTCCTTGTGTCCAGAGGCCGGTCTTGGTCGTGGCAGGGCATCGCCATCCTGCAACTAGTATTGTGAAGGGTAGGGTCGAACACTGAATTCTTCAACCATTTTCTTCGGAGTGCGGTACTCTTTCAGCCTGTCGAAGTGCCTATCATAGGCGACAAGTCGGTCGGCGTCGAACACTCGGACGGCGGCCACGACTTCGAGATCTTTTCCGGGAACAAGCCCTCTCACCTTCTCCACATCCTCCCTAAACTCTGAGTCAGTTGGAATCAGAGTGCAGAGTCTGAGAAGAAAGGATCTAGCTGAAAATACAACCCTTCGACCATAAGTCCGTTCGAGCACCCTACTCGTCTCCTCTAGCACAAGCTCCGGTATCCCAATCGCACCGAAACCCCTAGCCCTAGAAATATCTAGGACCAGCCTAGAGTTCGAAGAGCTAAGCGTTAATCCAAGCACAATCAGAGATGTATCGAATACTGCCCTAAGCCTCGGTTTCGAGACGCTCGAGTTCACTCAGAACCTTCCTAGCGGGCAGCCTCTTCCCCGTCCTCCGAATCTCGGACTGTAATCTCACCCAGGCCTCCTCCGTCGGGGAGACTACTCCGAACTCCTGGCCCAGCCTAACAACTCCCGCCCGGAGAGCCTCGGATTTCGTGCTGTAGTAGCCCTTCTCTACCAGCTTTGAAAGCACGCTCGCAGGAACCCCCTTGAGCTTGACCAGAACCTTCGTTTCAACCATGTTCGTCGAGAATACGACGTATAAAGAAAACTTAAACTTTTCTTATATGACGTCGCTTGGCATATCACCCCCACTGAATGTCACGCCAGCGAAGACCAGCAGCCACATATACACGCCTATATCCTGGCTGACCGTGATCTTATCCGATATGCAATCCATCTGAGCCTTTTTAGGGAAATAGTATCGACCGGGGCAAGTTTACCTTAATAGCAAGTTCGCGTAGGACTAACGATATCAAAGAGGCATCATCACCCTGTTAAGAATCCGCATTTTCACCCTTCTCCTTATATTCACAGTTCTCGCTTCACTCGCGCTGCACACCTTCCCAGCAAGAGCCCAGCCTAATTACGCCCCCGGGGTGAGACCGGGAGACTATGTGACCTACGGCGAGTTCAGCCAGAACAACACCACTCCCTATCCGCCCTTCCCGGGAAACGTCAGCATGCTCAAATTCCAAGTCGAGAGCGTCAACGGTCCGGCCCACACTGTCAACGCAACATTCGTCTTCACATACAAGAACGGGACACAATCCAGCCAGCCACTTTCAGGGAATACGGAGACTGGCCAGGGAAACCTATTCCCATACCTAGTCGCTGGGAACCTGACCGCGGGAGATCTCCTCCTCAACACACCATTCTCCTTCTACCCGTACGTCTTCAATGAGACAATCGAGAGAGTCTATGCTGGCGCCCTACGCACCGTCAACCTCCTCAACCTTACCATCGCACTCCCCGGACAGAACGCGAGAGTACTCTTCTACTGGGACGCTCAGACCGGCATCGTCCTAGACGCCGCAGAATACGCCAACGTCACCGTCCCATCACCAACAACCTTCTCACTACACTTCAAGGCCACTGAGACGAATGTCTGGACGCCTAGCACTGGCCCTGACTACTCGCTCGACGCCTCATCACTCTCATCGGGAGTCCTACACGGGGGAGAAGTGACGAGCTTTAGACTGGATTTTGCAGGCCTCAACGGTTTCACTGGCGACATCAACCTCGGCTTCTCCGTTCCGAGCTCCAACAGAACCCAACCCCCCACAGTGACACTCAGCCCGACAAGCATTTCACTCTCAACCGCAACGCCAACTGCCAACGCCATCTTGACGGTCTCCGCTAACTCCACAACTACGATAGGCCAGTACCTGATCAGCGTAAACGGAACGAGCGGAGCAATCAACCGCCAAGCCAAGCTTCTCGTAATTGTCGCGCCACCAGACTTCATCCTCTCTGCCAACCCAGACAACCTGACGATCTTCCAAGGCGCCTCCAAGAATTCTACCATCACAGTCACCGGCAGAGGCGGCTTCACAGGAACAGTCGTTCTTCAAGCCCAGACACAGCCTTTCGGCACCGTCGTAACCGCAATTCTCAACCAGACAGTCCTAACACTCAACTCGACAATCACAACCGTAGCCTCCAGGCTGACCGTTGACACCAAGAACTCTGTCCCAGGAACGACCACAGTCTATGTCTCGGCGACCAGCGGAACCACCTCCCGGAACATCTACCTCTTCGTCAATGTAACAGGCCCAGACTTCCGCATCACCGCAAGCCCAGCCTTCCTAAACCTCCGACAAGGCGAGACAGCACAGTCAACGATCAGCCTAACGAGCATTCTGGGCTTCACGGGCAGGGTCAACCTCTCGACCAGCGTATACGGCTCCGTTTCAGCCATCCTCAGCAACACCAGCCTCAACCTCACATCCGGCGGACAGGCCAATTCAACCCTCACAATAACCGTCCCCGCGGCCACCCCGCCGGGCTTCGACTCGATCGCCGTGACCGGCACAGGCGCAAACAGCCTCAGCCACTCAGCCTATGTGCAGCTCAACGTCACCGGACCAGACTTTACGCTCTCCGCGAGCAATTACTTCCTGAGCCTCCAGGGAGGCCAGACCGCAAATTCAACTCTCACACTATCCTCCCGAGGAGGATTCTCCGGCACAGTAGTCCTCACCGCCACAACGTTCGCACCAGTGCAATCAACAATCAGCCCGATCAGCGTAACCCTCAACACAACCCAGACCTCTGCTACTGCCCTAGTCACGGTCACCGTCGCGCCCGCGACTCCCCCCACCTTTACCCAAGTCTATGTTACAGCAACCAGCGGGAACATCGTACACACCATTTACATTCAAATCAGTATAACCGGTCCGGATTTCAGCGTCTCAACAAACCCGAGCGCGCTCTCGATTCCCCAAGGAGCTTCCGGACAATCAACGGTATCATTGTCCAGTATTGACAATTTCTCGGGCAACGTCACTCTATCCTCATCATCGCTCCTACTCACCTCGTTTAGCACTAACCCGGTCAACCTCGCAGCTGGTGGATCCGCGATCACAACATTGACAATCCAGGCCCCATTGAACACAGCTCCCGGCAGCTATTTCGTCGGGATAACAGCCAGCAGCGGTCCCTTGACCCGTTACAGCCAAGTATACGTCAATGTGATCGGGCCCGACTTTTCAATAGCAGCCTCCCCCTACTTCCTATCGATCCCACAGGGGGGTAGCGGGAATTCCACGATATCGCTGACAAGCATTGACAACTTGAAAGGTACAGTCAATCTGTTCGCCAAGTTCTCTGGTCCAATTACTGTCTCACCAAACAATACCACTGTAACCCTCTCACCAAACTCTACATCGACGACGACTTTCAAATTCTCGACCGGCGTCAACGTTGCTCCAGGATACTACTATGCTGACATTGCCGCTTCTATAGGCTCAATAACGCACGACGTCTACGTGTCGATCCAGGTCACCGGCCCAGATTTCAGCATCTTCTCCACGCCAGGTTCGCTAACCCTCCAGCGAGGCGCTTCGGGCGTCTCGACAGTCTTCCTGAACAGTCTCGATGGTTTCAACGGGACCGTCTCAATGAACGTCACGTCTTACGGTCTCATCGCGATCCCCTCCAACACGACCCAGAACCTCACACCGGGCGGCACTGTCAGCATCACAATCACGATCCAAGTCCCCGAGACAACGCCACCCGGCTCATACTACGTCTTGGTCCAGGCTGTCAGCGGAACAATCAGGCACTCCACGCAGATCTTTGTCCAAGTCATCGGCCCAGACTTTAGCATACAGGCCAACCCCGTCCAGCTGTTCATTCACCCCGGAGAATCGGCCCAGTCCACAATTCTACTAACCAGCCTCAACGGCTTCAGCGGCAATATCACTCTAACCGCCAGCTACTTCGTATTTGGCACCAATTTCACCTTGAGCCCCATCAACGTAACCCTCACCCCAGCCATCGTCACACTCAGCCCAGGCGCAACGAGCTCAGCCACCCTCGACGTCTCGTCCACTCTGGACGCCACCGGCCAGAACGTCATCATCTACATTAGCGCAGTAGGCAGCAATGAGACCCGTTCCACTTCAGTCTACGTATCCATAATTGCACCCACGTTCAACCTCTCTTCAGATCCCAGCTTCCTGATCATACCTCAAGGCGGTTCCGCGACAGCGACCCTCACAGCTACCAGCATAAACAACTTCTCCGGAAACGTCAGCCTATCCGTCGGCTCTCCCTTCAGCATTACCGGATCACTTACACCACAGAACATTACTCTCTTAGCAGGAGGATCAGCCACCTCCACTCTCAACCTGACCGTCCCGTCCACCACAACACCCGGCTTTTACACTGTGATCGTGACGGGAAGAACCGGCACACTTACCCGGTTCGCATACGTTGAGGTGCAGGTGACAGGACCAGCGTTCACCCTATCCGCTAGCCCCATGTTCATGAGCCTGACTAGAGGCGGATCCGGCAACTCAACCATCACGTTGAACGGCGCTGGCGGATTCTCCGGAACGATCAGCCTCTCAGCTTTCTCCCTCCTATCGGGGCTGACGACTAGCCTAAGCTCGACGAGCGTGACACTGAACTCCACAATAACATCAGCGAGTTCCCAACTGACTATGACCGTCTCAAGCGACGCCTCCTCTGGCTTCTACCCGGTCGGAATCACTGCTACAAGTGGTGGCACCATGGAAAACATCACCGTATACGTTCACGTTAGTGGCGGCGACTTCACCCTCTTCGCGAATCCCACATTGCTCACAATCACCCAGGGAAGCTCCACCTCTACGACCCTCACCGTATCTGGGATCAACGGTTTCACGGGGTTCGTAAACTTCACCGCTTACGCGGTTGGCCCTGGACCCGGCCTCCAAGAATCATTCTCACCTCTCACCATTACACTCTCGACTTCAGCCCCGAACGCTACGGCAGTCATGACCGTCACGGCTTCCCCCAGCACCACATTAGGGTCCTACGTGATCACGATCAACGGGATCAGCTACAGCAGTGGGAACTTGACGCTCCATTCCATCACAATCTCCGCGACGGTACTGGCAAAGCCTGACTTCTCCATCTCGTCCTCCCCCTCTCCCCTGAAAGTCCAGGCCGGCACTTCAGCGGGCTTCAGAGTCACATTGATGAGTCTGAACGGATTCTCAGGCATGGTTCAAATCTATTCCACGACCTCCGCGTCAGGAGCAACAATCAGCCCCAACCAATACGATGCGTCTCTCTCCGCCGGAGGCACTAATGACACAGGATTCTCGATATCGACAACGCGCGCTACTCCTCCTGGAACCTACACCATCACCCTCACGGGAAACAGCACCATTGGCTCCCACGTAACCTCGATCACTCTGGTCGTCACGCCGCCTGCTGACTTTTCTCTCACAGCAAATCCTGCTGGCTTGATAATTGTCTCGGGCGCCTCGGCCGCGTCCACAATCTCCATATCGCCCTTCAACGGTTTCACCGCGCCCGTGAACCTCAATGCAACCGGACAGTCAGGCTTCACAGCTAGCTTCAGTGTCAATCCGATAATGGGCGGATCGGGAACCTCAACACTCAACATAACGGTAGCCAGCTCCGTCAGCGCCGGCAGCTACATTCTAACAGTGACTGGCAGCAGCGGATCCATTAGCCACACTGCAACCATCAACGTCACTGTCGCCGCATCCGCGAAGACAACGCTCGTAGTAACCCAGGTCTCTTGGGCTCATAGACTTAGCCTCAGCAAGAATAGCGCCACCCAAACGTTCACACTGAATGTCAAGAACACCGGTGTCAGCCCGGCCTATGTACAATTGCTCGCGGCTGGCAACTCGACCGATCTGAAGTCATTCTTCAACGTCGAATCGGGGGTCACCTTGCTCTCTCCAGGTGCATCGGTAACGATAACTCTCAGCCAGCCGTTCAACGCAACAGGCATCGGCGTGAAATTTATTTTCACCATCCAATTATTCTACGGGACCAGCATCGACCCAGCTGGAACCATTCTCAGCCCGCACACTCTCCAGGCGGTCAAAGGCTCCTTCACGATTGTAAAATAGCCTCCAGAGACAGATCCCCCGCAGCAGACCGCAGTCTGGGTCTGAGTGATAGGAGAAGGGTAGGGACAAGGTTCCGATGATAGACCAGAAAATGTTCTAGGTCGAGTACTCAGAAGTGTTCGAGATGTGCTCTAGCTTGCTCGTCTCGTTGAGGCTCAGCGACTAAGCGGTAATGTCGACGGTTATTGTGACGGAGTGTGAGAGCGCTCCGCTCACTCCCGTCACCGTAATCGTGTATGAACCGATAGGCGTCTTGTGCAATGCCCTCATGTTGAGTGTCGATGTGCCCTGGCCTCCTGAGGTCAGAGTAACTGATGAGCTACTAAACGACGTCCTTGGACCGGACGTCGGTGAGACTGTTGCTGAGAGGCCTATGGTTCCAGTGAACCCGTTCAGACTCGTAACGGTGATCAGGCTGGTTCCTGATGTCCCTCGCGGCAGACTCAAAGAAGACGGGTTGACGGATATGGAGAAGTCGGATACGATGACGAGGATAGAAACGGAGTGCGCGAGCGATCCACTCGTTCCTGTAACGGTTACTGTATAGTTGCCGATGGTGCTGGAGCCGACCGTCAGTGTTGATGTGGCGGTTCCGCCGGAGCCGAGAACCAGACTCGTCGGACTAACTGTGGCCGTCAATCCGGTTCCAGCCGAAACTGATAGGGAGACTGTCCCTGAGAACCCGCCGAGACTCGTCGCTGTGAGAGTTGACGTTCCCGAAGAACCGGCTAGTATGTTGACTGTCGGACCGCCGGAGGCGAGTGTGAAGTCAGCTACCTGTGAGACCGTCAGAGCGAGACTGACAGAGTGCGAGAGACTACCGCTCGTTCCAGTTACCAAGACTGTGTAAGAACCTGAAGTCGTTGAGGACGACGTTGTAACTGTAAGGGTAGATCCGGCTGAGCCTCCCGAAGACAAGGTGAGGCGAGAACTACTCAGTGAGATCACAGGCGGATTACTTGTCGCTGGAGAAATACTGTCCGTCAGCGCTACTGTTCCACTGAAACCATTCAGGCTTGTAGCTGTGATAGTAGAGCTTGCACTATCTCCGCGTTGTAGTGTAATCGAAGCCGGGTTTGCCCTGACCGAAAAGTCCGGCTGAGCGGTTTGCACTACCGAGACTTGGATGCTTGTCGAGTGCGATAGGGTCCCGCTCGATCCGGTGACCGTCACAGTATAGCTTCCCGCAGGTGTAGAAGACTGTGTTGAGATCGTAAGAGTCGTGGTGCCAGTTCCCCCTGACGAGAGGGAGAGGCTTGATGGGTTAAGTGAGAGACCCAGCCCAGCAGGAGACCCCGTCGAGGACACGCTTACGGTTCCTGCGAAATTATTGACACTCGTCAAGGTGATTGTTGAGGTGGATGCTGATCCGGCGTTGATGCTAAGCGAGGTCGGATTCGCAGAGAGGGTGAAATCGGGAGGAGGCGAGGTGGGGTTGAAGAACTCTGTCATCGGATTAGCGCTACCGTCTCCTGTGCTCAGACTCGCCAGGTTCCAGTTAGCCTCCACGGTCTTCGGAAACGAGTAGTGGTTGTAGAGTTTCGATGTGCCGAAGCTGGTCTTAGCTGCTGGTCCCGCCCAGACCGAGTAGACGCAGCTCTCACTACTACCGTTCAGCGGGCAGTAGCCGTTACCCTCGTCGAATGTGATGAACAACGCCGACCGTCCCGTCTTGAAAGTGTTGCTGTTCAGAATGTTTGGAACAAGACTCTTTAGATAATTATCTCCGAGGCTGATTGACGCTGAGCAGATTCTACTCGCACCCCGCATATCATTACAATCGTTCGGCGTCAGCCACATGAAGTTCGGCGCGGAAGCCGAGTTGAGATCGTTAATCAGAACACAATCAGTGACCCCACATGTACTGGGATTCGCAAGAACTAGTTGGTTACAGCGAGCAGTGTTACTTGTAATGTCCTGAAAGGGTATGAACGGATTATGAATCGGCTCATACGGCTCATGAGAACTAGTGTCACAACCGGCAGCGACGTTCTGGTTTTCAAAATATCCCTTCCAACTGAGACCCGCAGCCTCAAACCGATCAACAAGATTCGGCGCAGTTATCGTGGGACACCCAGAGGACGTGCACCCTAAGGTCGATCCGCCAATGAGAGCAACATAGTTAGGCTGACTAGTATTGATAATTGAAAGATATTGAGATCCGATTCCGTACGTGTTGGCGAGACTCGCCATATACGGAGCGGGCCCGCTAGTCGAGCAGGGAGGGGGGCTACTAAGACAAATGTCGTAGACCCCTTCATTCTCCATCAAGATAATCACAACGTGGTCAAAATATGAGCCGGCGGGCGCCGACTGGGCCACAGCGACAGGTTGCTTGGAGCCGGACGCTACACCGGTCGCTAGATTCGCCACCTGCCAGACCGACATAGCCATCAAAGCGAACGTGAAAACGGTCAGAATCCGAGCATGACTTCGCATACTGATTCCGCGAGCGGGCCCGAGCGTATTTATCCTACCGGTCACGAAGGATATCTCACTATAGCCGGCTATTCATTTCACTACCCTCGAGGACCCTGAGAGACTCGCCCTTCGCCTACCCGTTTGAGGAAGAGTCCTCGAGAGTCATTGTGTGTCATCTGAAGCGGCTGAGACGGAAAGTTTATTTCTATAGCCATAGTTATAGAACATCGAATCGTAATTGACGACCAGTGTGCAGGTTTCTGAGCGGACCCTTCAACTACTAAACAAACTCAAACATGACGCGGGCTTCAAGTCCCTCGACCAGGTCATCAGGGAACTAGTAGCCGAGAGGGGGAAGATACCGAAGTCGATGTTCGGATCAAACCCCAAGCTGCGAAGCTTTACGGCCAAGGACGAGGCTGAATCACACGAGCTATAGCCACGTCATAGACAGCTATGCATGGATAGAATATTTCAAAGCATCCAGGGAAGGCGAGAGAGCCAAGAAATTCATTGAGGCGGAAGGCTCTGCAACCCCGACGATCGTCGTCGCCGAAGTGAGTCGCAAACTCTTGAGGGAAGTCGACGCGGGAAAAGAGGCAAAGGATCAGCGCACCCGTCACATCGAATTCATCAGAGCCTCTAGCCAGATCCTTGATCTCACCTTCGAGACAGCGATAATCGCAGGCGAGAACGCCGTCGAGATGAAGAAGAAAGTAGCAGGGTGGGGTCTAGTCGACTCAATTGTTCTAGTACACGCACGAGAGGCGAACGCCAGAGTAGTGACAGGCGACGAACACTTCCGCAACGTGAAGGAAGCACTCTTCATCAAGGACTGAAGCAGCGGCGCCCTAGAGCAAGCCTAGGCCACAGAAAAACGCGCAGAGTAAGCCCTGATCAGCAATCCGGGAGGGGGTTCCATATGATGCCGAGTTCACGCTTGCATGATCCCGTCAGGACGCTAGTTGAAAAACGCTGATTAGCCTGTTCTGCGCGACAAACCGATAATTCCGCCCAGAAACGTTTCAGACAGCAAGCGACCCCTTCCTAGAATTCAGGAAAAAAATATTTCCCGCGACACAAAACTGTTCTCTGGAGGAATCTCCCCTATTTTGTTCAGTCTGCTATCTCTCTTTTTCCGTTATCTTTTCTTTTCTTACTAACTATTTCTCGACCCCCCGGGGGCATGTCAAAAGAAAAAAAGTCCTTCACACCTTTTGCACGCTGTCGACACCTGATCATCGCTTCTGAAAGCCTATCTATCACAGACCCGCCCCGCCGTTCTTCAAGAAAATGCTCTCACTCGGGCGGCTACGATTTCATCCAGACCAGGCAAGAATCAACTTCTTCCTCAACCAAGCCTCTCCCATAATCCTGACCAGCCTGATGAGCCTCGTCATCTTCCACGGCTACCTCCTGATCCAGCAGAGCAACGGCGGCACTGATCTCGTCAGCGCCGACATTCCCAAGAGCCTGATGCTCCTAAACGGTCAGAACCCATACTCCACACAGCCCTGGGCTTCACCATACCCACCACTACTCTTATTGACGGTATCAGGAGTCATCCGGCTCAGCAGCCTCTTCGCGTCCCAATCCTCTCTCATCCTCATCAGCCAACAAATCAGGTTCATCAGCCTATTCGCAGACGCAGCAGTAGCACTCATAATCTACCTCACAATCCGCACCAGAGCCAAAAACCCCCTCCAAGCACTCATACCAGCAAGCCTCTTCCTAGCGTTACCAGCCATCAGCACATCGCCCCTCTATTTCTTCCACAGCGACACCTTCGGCTATCCAATCCTAGCCCTCGCAGCATTCACACTCGCAAAACACCGATACCTCACCGGAACCATCCTCCTAGCAACAGCCACCATCTTCAAGATCCACCCCGTCCTAGCCCTCCCTCTAGTCATGATCTGGCTGATCCGAACCCAAGGTCTAGTCAAGACCCTACCTAGCCTCCTCGCCACCACAACCATCACCAGCCTAGGCCTAATCCTTCCCCTCGCGATTCCTGGCTACCAGCAATCCATACTCGGCTTCAACCTTACCAACCAAGGCAACGGAACAACGCTCACAATCATGAGCATGCTCAACACAATTCTACCTCAGACACTCCAGTTCGCTCCCACAGAACTCTTCACAAACCAAATCTGGATCGCCACCACAGCCACCCTCTACTCGATAATCCTCGGAACCGTCTGGACGAAAGCGAGGAGCCTCAGCCTGATCGACGTCGTCCTACTCGGACTAGCCGCATGGCTAATTCCTCTGAAAATCGTCTACACCCACTATATCGTCTGGGCCGTCATACCGTTCCTCATGCGAGGGAGACTCAAACAGACAATTCTCGTAGTTGGACTCCTCCAACTCGCCGACACACTCGCCTACTGGTCATCATCCCCAGCCAGCGGTCCCTTTCCAGGCATCGTCGCGTTCTACGGACCCGTTCTGACGAGCCTAGTCATACGCATCGTTGGAGCAACAGCACTAGTTCTTGTCCTGTACTCGCCTAGGAAGAATCCTATGGACGTCTTTCAACATCGAAACTTACCAGCTTCAACTGCATTCTGAACTATCGTCAACGGCGTCAGGGTCGTCCGGTCGCGAGGTAGGTGAAGCCCGCATCTTCACACTCCGTCCTAATTCTAAGGTTCCTCGTATCGAAGAGGACAGGATTGGCATTCATCTTAGCTTTCACCTCGGAGAGATCAACCTGTCGAAACTCGGCGTGGTTCGTCGCGATCACAACTGCATCCGCACCCTTGACCGAATCCAGCATTGATCCTGCAGACGTGTAGTGAACACTGCCAACTTTGATCGTCTCCACGAATGGATCGAAAACAATTGCTTTGACCCCGAATCGTTGGAAGATCCTCAACAGGTCCACACTCGGACTCCTCCGCGTGTCCTTGACACCTCCCTTGTATGCCAATCCCCAGAGCGCAACCCTCACCTTCCGCGGATTCTTCTTCAGCTTCTGGAGGGTCTTCAGCAACCTCTCGACCGTATGCTTGGGCATTCCATTGTTCAGCCCCTCCGCGGCCGAGACCATCCGCAGAGGGAAGCCTGCTTTCTTCGCCTTGTAGACCAAGTAGAAGGGATCCTTCGGGATACAATGCCCACCGACCCCTGGCCCAGGATAGTGAGCCATGAACCCGAAAGGCTTCGTAGAGGCAGCATCAATAGCCTCGATAAAATCTACACCCAGCGTTTCATGCAATACTGCTAGCTCATTGACCAATGCGATGTTCACATACCGAAACACGTTCTCAAGCATCTTAGTCGCCTCCGCAACAGAAGGCCCACTGACTGCTACAACCTTCGCCTGAAGAATCGCGCTGTAGAACTCTGAACCAAGCCGCGTAGACTCCTCGTCCACGCCACCAACAACCTTCGGAATACTCCTCACGCCGAACGAAGCATTCCCATAATCAATCCTCT
>Ga0209376_1003405_pt1 | contig 14422 bp, 11 predicted proteins | sample GraSoiAngelo_134_FD_185891 | JGI IMG/M metagenome (GOLD analysis project Ga0209376, IMG submission 185891) | Grasslands soil microbial communities from the Angelo Coastal Reserve, California, USA - 14_0929_05_30cm (SPAdes) (version 2) | ecosystem: Environmental > Terrestrial > Soil > Grasslands ... | reverse complement strand
CGCTCGGGAAATCCTTCCATGCCCCTGCGAATTCCAAGAGCGAGCGGCCCGTTCGGGCGAGCCGTCGCACGACCTCGCTGAAGCTCTCTCCCTCCCCCTTAAGGGCAGCCAGGGCAGCATACGCATCTTCGGAGAGGGTCACGGTCTTCACGGGCATTTGTGTGTGTTGATATCAACACACGTATATGAATGCTCCGCGGTCATCGTCCGGGTCGCTTCTCACACGATCTCTTCGATCATCAGCTCGTCGCCCTTCGGGCTCTCCGCGATCCGCTTCCCGCGGTCCGTGGCCCAGTACCGGGTCGTCCCGGGCGCCTCCGCGGCCTTGATGAACGTCTTCGTGCCCGAGGGATCGAGGGCCAGGGCCTCGAGTCGGACGAGGTTGTCCAGCTCTTCCATGATCTGCGCCGGGAGGATCGCCTTGAACTCGGAGAAGAGCTCGGCCTTCGACGACCCAAGGTTCCCCCGGCCCGCGATGAACAGCAGGATCCGCTGGCGGAACAGGCGACCCGTGCGGCTCGCCCGTCCCTTCCCCAGGACGGCGTCGACGGTCAGGGAGACGATCGTCGAGAATGCGTCTTCGACGCCCTGGCCGGTCCGCGCGCTCGTCAGGAACATCGGCGCCGCGGGGAACTCCTTCCGGAGCCAGGCGGTCTCCTCCGGCCCGATCGCCATCGAGTCCGCCCGGTCGATCTTGTTGAACGCGATGCCGACCGGCACCGGACCGGCGATCTTCGTCATGACCTCCATCCAGTCCTTGATCAGGTGGAGGGTGTCCGGCCGCTCGACGTCGCAGACGGCGAGGACGCCCTGGGTGCCGAAGAAGAACGGCTCCGCGAAGACCTGGCGGACGGAATGCTCCCCCATGAGGTCGAAGAAGGCGATGTGGGCGAGGGCGATGTCCTCGCCTTCCAGGCCGACCTCGAGGTCCGTGGGGTAGACGCGGCCGCCGAGGGTGCCCGTGTACGCCTCTGCGAAGTGGTTCTTCAGGTACCGCTCCAGGAGGCTCGTCTTGCCGACCCGCCGCTCGCCGACGAGGACGATCTTGAGTTGCATCTTGCGGATGCGCACGGCCGTGAGCAGGTTCCGTCCACGGGATAATCCCTGGCCCTCCATTATCACCGCGGAGCGGCGTCCCCCGCGTCCCGACGCCGCCCGCGTGCCGGGAAAGGCTATATCCCGACGTCGAATTCCGACCTGGGAAGCCATGGACCTCATCGACGGTATCAAGGTGCGGCCGCTCAAGCCGATCCACGATGAACGCGGGTACTTGATGGAGATGCTCCGCTCGGACTGGCCGGAATTCCTGCGGTTCGGCCAGGTCTACGTGACGATCGGCTACCCGAACATCGTGAAGGGATGGCACTTCCACAAGGTGCAGACGGACAACTTCATCGTCGTCCGCGGGCAGGCCAAGGTCGTTTGCTATGACAACCGGGACGGCTCGAAGACGAAGGGAAAGGTGAACGAGTTCTTCCCGGGGGAGCGGAACCCGATGCTGATCCAGATCCCGCCCTTCGTCGTCCACGGATTCAAGGCGGTCGGCGGCGAGCCGGTGACGCTCGTGAACGTCCCGACGGAGCTGTACAAGTATGACAAGCCGGACGAGTTCCGGATCCCTTATGACTCGAAGGACATCCCGTACAACTGGGACGTCGAGATGAAGTGATCACCGCTTCGGGGTGGGATTCTCGCCGGCCGTGGGTTCGTGGTCCCTCATGTCCGCGAGGGAATCCGCGAAGGTGGGGACGCGGATCTTCAGGACACGCTCGATCCTCGCGGTCGCCAGGCAGCTGCGAAGGGGCCGAGGGGCCTTCAGAGGCAGGTCCGCGAGTCGAATCGGCTTGAGCAGGGTCTCGGGCAACCGGAACGTCTCGCAGACGGCCTGCCCCATCTCGAGGCGGTTCCGGCAATCCTTGGAGCCGACGTGGAAGGTCCCGTCCGCATCGCGGTCCAAGAGGTCAAAGGCGATGCGGGCCACGTCCGGGGCGTAGGACGGCGTGACCCATTGGTCGGTGAAGAGTCGGACCGGCTCGCTCCGCCGAAGCTTCTCTAGGATCCAGGTGATAGCGTTGGTCTTGTTGCGTAGCCGATTCCATCCGAAGTTCGCGCTCGTTCGGACGAGGAGGGCGGACGGCAGAGCCGCGAGGACGTTCCGCTCGCCGGCGAGCTTCGTCTGACCGTAGGCGCTGCGGGGCTCCGCGAGGTCTCCCTCGCGGTACGCGGCCTGCGTCGATCCATCGAACACATAGTCCGTAGAAAAATGAACGAGTCGGGCGCCCAGCGATGCGCACGCCTTGGCGATTTCTCCGGGAGCTTCCGCGTTGATGACGGCGGCCTGCTCGGGACGGGACTCGCAACCGTCGACGTCCGTCATCGCCGCGGCGAGCAGGACGACCTTAGGTCGGAGACGGACGAGCGTCCGGATCGTGCCTTCGAGGTTCGCCAGCTCCATGCGGATTGCGCCGGGGATCGCACCGCCGGCGTAGGTGGCCTGGACCGGGAGGCCGCGGGCCTTCGCCTCCGCGACGAGGTGCTGGCCGAGGAGCCCGCTCCCTCCGATCACGAGGACGTCGGACAACGGCCGCCCGATGCGTCGGCCGACTCAAATCCTTTCGCCGTCGAAGGGTTTTCAAAGACGGCCGCCTTCCGTCGGACCGATGACGCGCCTCCTCGTCACCGGTGGAGCCGGATTCATCGGCTCGAACTTCACTCGGAGGGCGGTGGGGCAAGGGCACGACGTCGTCTTGCTCGACAAGCTCACGTATGCAGGGAACAAGGAGAACTTGCGGGACCTTTTGGATGCCAAGAAGATCGAGTTCGTGAAGGGGGACGTGTGCGACCGGGGCCTCGTGGAGCGCCTGGCGAAGCAGGCCGAGGCGGTCGTGCACTTCGCGGCGGAGACCCATGTGGATCGGTCGATTCTGGAGGCGGGGGAGTTCGTGCAGACGGATGTCGTCGGAACGTTCTCTGTCCTCGAGGCATGCCGTAAGGCTGAGGTCAGCCGGGTCGTACATATCAGTACCGATGAAGTGTACGGAGAGGCGGAAGGGGGGCCTTGTCGCGAGGACGCGCCGCTGATGCCCAAGAGCCCCTACGCCGCGAGCAAGGCCGGTGCGGACCGGCTCGCGTTCTCCTACTTTGCCACGTACGGGTTGCCGGTCGTCATCTCGAGATGCACGAACAACTACGGTCCGTACCAACACCCGGAAAAACTGATTCCGCTCTTTGTGACGAACGCTTTAGAGAGCAAGCCCTTGCCCGTCTACGGGAGCGGGAAGAACACGAGAGACTGGATCCATGTCGACGACCATTGCGCCGCCCTCGACCGGCTACTGGAGGCGAACGGGGTGGAAGGCGAGGTGTTCAACATCGGCGCCTCGGAAGAGCACTCCGTGAACGAGATTGCCGCGGCGATCCTCAAGACCGTTGGAAAGCCCAAGTCGCTCATGAAGACGGTGGCGGACAGACCGGGACACGTGCGACGGCATGCGGTCGACACAACGAAAATCCGTGCTAAGCTTCACTGGAAACCGTCCCGATCGTTTGCGGACGGACTCAAGGAAACCGTTCATTGGTACCGCGAACACGAGGCGTGGTGGAAGGCGATCAAGTCGAGGGATTTCCGAGAGTACTATGAGATCCCAAACCGGGGCCTCTCGAAGGCATCTGCTCCTTCGGGCAAGAGCGGTGGGGGATCGTAGGCGTGAGGGGGGAACTGTCGAAGTCGCAGGGTCCGGTTCAGTCCGCGTGGACGTTCGTTTCTGGCGGCTATCTACGGAATCCGAACCAAGAGTAAGGTTCGAATGAGCCTGGTCCAGTTAACGTATACTGTTGGCATTCTCAACTACAACACTCGCGAACTCCTGCTGGAAAACATAGGTCGATCTCTCGCGAGCGGCGTTCCCGTGCGAAACTTGGTTGTCGTCGACAACGATTCCACGGATGGCAGCGCAGCAGCCGTGGCCGAGCATTACCCTGGGGTACGCCTCGTCAGATCTCCCGGGAACCTCGGTTATGCGGGAGGAATGAACAAGATTGTCGAGTTATCCGAAACCGAGTTGGTCGTACTCGTTACGGCCGACTGCTTCATCACGTTGGATACGGTTGAACAACTTGTCTCGGGTGTCGCGGGCCACACCGATGTCGCGGTCGTAGGTTGTAGGGTGATCGACAATCGAACCGACAAGATCCAGTCAGAGGGAGCCGACGTCACCTACCCCCTTGGAGTTCCGATGTCGCGCAATTGGCAGAAAAGCAAGGACACTCCGGCTTCCCTGGTTGTCGTGGAATGTGCCTACGCCCATGGGGCGGCGATGCTCATTGACGTTCGTAAGTTTAGAGAAATCGGATGCTTCGACGAGTCGTACTTTGCATACCACGAAGAGGTCGACTTGTGCTGGAGAGCCCGCCTGCGAGGGTATCGGGTCGTCGTACTAGGCTCTGCAGTAGCTCTTCACGTCACGTACGGTTCTTTCGGCAGATTTCCCGAGACTAGGTGGTTGCTGTCGGAGCGCAACAGAATTGCCACAAATATCAAGAACCTCGATCTTTCGAACTTGCTCGTCTCCCTGCTCTACGAAGCCCTTTACTTCGTTGCCATCACGATCGGCTCGTCGTTCTATCGACTTTCTGCCTATCGCCGTTCGTACTACAGGGGGCTCGCTTCGCTCCTTGCCATGCGGAACTCGGTTCTGAGGGAGCGAAGGAAAGTGCAAGACGGGAGGCGGCGGACCGATCAGGAGATCCTTACCTTGCATCCCAAAGCCGGATTGCTTTCGCTGATTCCAGCATTGTCTCAGAGGCTCACAGTCACGGGTTCGTGACTTATGTCAGCTCTCGACGCCAAAGCGGACTTACCTGATAATGAGGCAGGCTCGCCCGGAATTCTCGCGAATGGGTCGCGCATGTCACTTGACGGCAACGACGCAGGCTACTGCATAGTTTGTAGATTCCTCTTCGATGCCGCTGGCCAGCTCCATGGGGACTCGAGTCCATACCAGCCCCTTCCTGACATAATACTCTTCGGTCTCCCGTGACAATCCGTCCAACAACAACCCTAAGGAACTGGTTGTATAGAAGCGCTGGTAATTGTGAATCACCTTGCCAATCTTGCCGAACGGAGTGGTCAGGAGAATCTTCCCGCCAGGTTTCAGAATCCGAACCAGCTCTCGAATTGCCTGGCGGTCGGCACCTGCATCATCCGACCCAGAGGAATCGACCGCGGTCCCGAAGTGTTTGATCCCAATATGTTCCATCGTCGAAATGACAAGGACTCGGTCAAAGAACGAATCCGGGAAACCTGTCTTCCTTACGTCCGTCTTGACGAACGTGAAATTCGGCATTTCCACAGGATAGTCTTCGACGTCTATGCCGTAGGTTTGGTAGCCCAGGGAAGCCAGTATCGGCGGAAAGTAGGAACTTCCACAGCCGACGTCGAGGACCAGCCCGCCCTTGGCAAGGTTTAGGTGGCGCAAGACGAACGGGTACTCGACGATTCGCTCGGAGAGATTGTGAACCCACGGCATCTGCAGCGCGGTCGAGCCCGCGAGATGTAAGCGATTGTCCAAGCCCATGAGAAGCCGGACGAGAGAGTCCTTCAGCATCCGCGCTTCATCAGCGCTCGAAATGGAAGTGATTGCTATAAAGCGTGAGGCCTTTTCGTGGGCCAGACACAGTTTACGACCGTACGAACGAACTCGATGTCTGGGACTTGCCATCGGGTTCGACCGCCCTCCAACGAAGAAGGGGCTCTGACTCAGCTTTTTATGGACCTTGGCGTTCGGGAGGTTCTATTGGCATCCTATTTGGGTGGCTTTTTCACCGGGCTACTGATCCCTGTCCTCGCGGCGCTGTACTGGCACTTCCTTGGATACCCTTTGTTCATGGCAGGCATGCGACGGAGGGTAAGGCCTCCGGTCCCTATGGAGGCCTCTCCAAAAATCAGCATCATACTGCCCGTGTATAACGAAGAGGGGAACCTGGCACCACGGGTGGAGAATCTGCTGGCCCAGGATTACCCTAGCGATCTACTCGAAATCATCATCGTCGAATCGGGGTCGACGGATGGCACAGCTTCCAGGGCTCACGAACTCGCCGCTCGGGTCCCAAACCTCAAGGTTGTTGTTCAGGAGTCGAGGTTGGGGAAGGCCTCCGCGGTTGCTTCAGGAAAGACTGTGGCGGATGGCTCAATCATTGTAGTGTCGGACGCCAACGCGGTTTTTGATCGTGCCACATTGTCGAAGCTGGTTCAGCCCTTCGGCGATCCGACCATCGGCGGCGTGGGGGGACGTTTCGTGCCGAGAAATGCAGACGACCCGAAGGCGGCCGGGAGCAATTTGTACTGGTCTCTCGAGGAGATTATTCGATCCGGAGAGGCTGCTTTAGACAGCTGTTGTACGTTCCACGGGGAGGTCTATGCGTGGAGACGAGAACTGGTGGAGCCGGACAGCGGGGCTATCATCGATGACCTCGATTCTGCCATCCAGATCCGCCGCAAAGGATATCGCATCGGGTATGCGCCTGGTGCCCTTGCCTACGAGTCCGTGCCCATGACCGTCCGAGATATGGCGATCCAGTGGAAGAAGAACGCCCTCGGCGCGATTCAGTGCGCTTTCCGCAACTGGAGGTTCCTCCTTGGAACCCCGAACTTCTACACATATCTGATCTTCCCGTCCCATAAAGGCCTCCAAGTCATCCAGCCGTTTCTTCTACTCCTCGCCGCATTGGCCTTCGTCGGCGCGATCGTTTCTGGGGAAGGCTTGACCGATGTGACCCTGATCATATTCCTCTTCCTAATCCTCTCCGCAGGGACCGCGGCGCTGTTGTCCGCCGAAATAAGCCGCGGGCAGACGAGGAGATCCGGCTCCTTGCTGCATCCTACAAGTTGGATCCGGACATTCTTTGCGTTCCAGTACGCGGTCCTTCTGGCTTGGAAAGATTACATCCTTGGCAAGAGGGACGTCCGATGGGAGAAGGTCGAGTCGACTCGAGTTTAGGGGAGTCTCCCGTTCATTTTTCAGGCCGAAGGAAGGGCCTATGGCGCCAACAGGACTCTGGGCGCGCCTTTGTCCAACCGGAACGGCCTCGGATACGCACCCAAGATCCGCGAGTTCTTGCTGGCGAAGCTTTATTGAAATGGGGTGCGCTCGGCAGATTGAGGAATGACTCTTAGGAGTGAATTGCCGACGGAGACGACCTCTGCGTCGGTCTGGAGACGGGTGGTCACGGAGCCGCGACGCACGATGTGGCCGTTCGCACGGGATGTCGTCTTTCCATTCGCAGCCTTTCTAGGGCCCCTTCTGAGCATTGTCCTCATTCAGTGCTACTCGTTCGGCTGCCACTTGTTCCTCGGGTGGGACAGCTCGACGTATGCCTGGTGGGCCACCCTCTTTCAAGAGAAAGGTGCCTTGACAATGATTTTGCAGTGGCATTATCCCCAGTTGTACGTGCTTCTTCTGAGTGGGTTCGGCTCCACGATCGGAAGCGTCAACACCGCCGAGCACATCCTACCGTTGCTTGCCTCCCTACCACTCGGCTACGCCTACTACAGCTTGACGATGCGATTGACGTCCGACAAGCGACTTGGACTTTTTGCCTGCTTCGTGGGAGGGATCTCGATTGCCACGATCGAGATGGTCTCGGACGTCCAACGGAATCTCCTCGCTTTTGGGATTGCGTTGCCTCTCGGTGCGAGCATCTATCTGAATGTCTTCGCGGGGACCGCGAATCCGAAACGAATTTGGAAGAAGTCGCTGGCCGTTTGGATTCCTCTGCTCCTTGTGGTCCTGAGCACCCAGATAGAAACCTACGCCGTGCTTTCAATCACGCTGCTCTTGGCCTCTGCCTTCTCTCGGAAATGGTCGTCCGCCTTTCAAGGCGTGGCTCTGGTTTCGGCGCCCGTGCTGCTCGCGAGTCCACTCATGATCGGCTACTTCTTGCGTTACGGCGTGGAGACGGCGAAGCTCCTGCCTCTTGGTCCATCCGCTACATTTGATTGGACTTGGCTCTACCTGAGCGGATTCGCGATCCCGATCGGTGGCGTTGGGATCATGTCCCTGACCCGCCTCTCGCGGAGGCACCATCCGATTGCGCGCTACATTCTATTGTGGCTCGTAACCCTTGCAATTCTCGTTCCGGTGGCGCTCCTGATCAATGTTCCTCCGACCCGACTCCTCCTCTTCATCCCCCTACCGATCCTGCTCGCTCTCGCCGTCCCATACATGGCCCAAGGGCTCGCTAAGACCTGGCACTCCCTTCGCACCCGGAGTGCGTGGATTGGACAACTTCAAACCGCCGCTCACGCCCACCGCGGCTCTGGTCACTCCTTCTCCGAACGAGCCCCCGTAACCCTGAGTTTGCTTGTCGCATTCCTCATCGTAGCGACGCCCGTCGTTTTCACCACGGCCCTCAACAAGGATCAGTTCCGGCCGTTTGTGTCGGAAGCAGAAGTGGCGCGACTATGGGACGCTGCCGGGTGGCTCCGTCAGGACGGGTATCGCGATGCGATCATCGTACTCTACGAGGGGAGGGCGGCCCTCTTTGCGCCGGTCTTCCGAGCCTACTTCGGCATGGAAATGCCCGACAACCTCGCCTATTACGGGAAGCTGCAGTTCCTATTCAGTCTCCCCGATCCACAGCTCGTCCTCGTTTGGAAGTACGATCAGCGGACTGAGGGCAGCTATTCGACAACCTTCCGGGATGAGATCCTCGGGACGATCGGAGCATCGGGAATCGTCTCTCGACCAATTGTCATCGCAGGCGGGACAACGTACACGGCCGCCCTATCGGAAATGTTCCTGAGCCGGTTTGAACGGTCGCCGGGGATTTATGTGATTCCCCCGGGATCTCTGTCGTCGCTCGAAATTGATTCGTGGAGGCTCTTCGCGGCGTACGACTGCCTCGTGTGTCGCCAAGGATCGCCCCTCGCGGTAAACTGGTCCCAGTCGCCGTACGTGTTGGAGTACCGCGACCTATCGGGTTCCGGGGCGTTCGACGCGACCTATGCCCTCAGCCTGGTCCGGTCATGGGCGAATGGCAACCTGACGATCCGGTTCTTCGACTTCACGCCGATTCTTCACCCCGCCGGCGGGCCCGATGTCGTCCTCGGGCCGCTCGAGGTTTACTTCGACGGGAACCTAGTGTTGAGCCATTCGTACACGAGCCTCGGTCCGATCGCCATCACGATCCCGACCGGCCTTCTGTCTGCGGGAGTCCACCGGATTGAGATGAAGTCCGGGTCTCCAGGAATTGGTGTCGCGATGAATGTGGACGATTTCGAGTTGACCCCTTCGCCTTGACGTCTCACAGATGGGAGTGCGGGCCTCGCTTGCGTCCAATCAAGGGGCTGACACGTCCTCGTCGGTCCCAGACGGCGAGCAGTTGAGTGCTTGCCCGCGGGAAAAGGGAAGTCAGCCGGCCCAGGGCATATCCGACGTTCGTGCCCAGGCCTCGAACGCCGCCCACCCCATAGACTTCGAAGCCGATGGATTCGAAGTCGCGGACGTGCCAGAAGGAACGGTGGCTCTGGAACGGATTCTGATCGTACGTGTCCTGGTCGAAGAATTCGTTCGGGGTGGAGACGATTACCCGGGAGCACGTTTCCTTCAGGTCGGCGAGGAGGGCCTTCCCCTCCTTCATGGGCAAGTGTTCGATGACCTCCAATGCGAGCCCGACATCGAATGAGTTGCGCCGGAACGGCAGGCGCGGCGTCCGGGAGAGATCGATCCGAATGAGGTCCGAATACATGGTCAGCTGGCGAAGCGAGTCGAGGTAGGGCCGGAAGGCGTCGAGTCCGACAAGCTTCACGGGATTCCGATAGATCCGGGAGAGTGCGCCCCCGATGCCTTGGCCACAGCCGATGTCGACGACCCGGTTGGCGTCATCCGGGAGGAAGTGGACGACCGCGTCGAGGAACGGATGGGTCCATGTGACCTCGCGATGCATATCCCGATCACCGTTTCTGTCGAGTCCGCCCATGATTCGTCGAGCCCTGAACCCGACCGAGTCATATGACATCATTGACGCTTGCTGTTCGCGATTGGAATCCGCCCATCACACAAGGCGCTCGTAGAGCTTTTCGGTAATCTCGGCGACCCGAGTCCACGAGTAACGCCGCTCGACCAGAGCCCGCCCGTTCCGTCCCAAGCGGGCCCGCAGGTCGGGGTCCCGCAGTAGCCGGACGACGCGGTCGGCGAACCGGTCTAGGTCGGTGCTGGGGCACAAATATCCCGTCTCGCCTTCGCGGATGATCTCGGACGTACCCCCCGTGTCCGAGGCGACGACTGGAATTCCTGTGGCCAACGCTTCCAGACAGGCCGTGGGGAGTCCCTCGATGAACGAGGGGAGAACCAGGACTGACGTCTCCTGCAAGAGATCCGCGATCCGACTGTGGCTGACCTCCCCCAAGAAGGAGATTCGGCCGTCGAGGTCCCTCGACTCTGCCATCAGCCGCTCTCGAAGGGGACCCGCCCCGGCCACCTTGAACATCGCCTCGGGGACCTCGGCATGAACGCGGCGGGCGATCTCGACGAACGAGTGCGGACCTTTCCATTCCTCGAGCCGGCCGACGAACGTGACGGTGAGCGGTCCTGCGTTCTCGGCTTCCGCGGGTCGGAATTTCTCGACATCGACCGCGTTCGGGATTAGATGGAGCTTGTCCAGGCTCACGTCGAACGCCTCACGGCACTGCTGCATGTCGAACGCGGAGACCGCGCCGATCGCATCGGCGCATTCGATCGTCCACCGGCCGAGCGTCCTGTCATAGACCTTCTCTTTGAGGAACAGGGCTGCCGAGATCCGGCGGTCGGCGATGCCGTGACCCTGGTACGTGGCCCCGTGCATGTGGAGCACGAACGGTCGGTGGCGGACGCGGGCAGCGATGGCCGCCTGGTTCGACGTGGCGTAGATGTAAGAGTGGGCATGGATGACCTCCGCGTCGCTTTTGAGGAGGTCGGGAAGGACGAAGGCCATCGGGTTCACGCCGAAGGCGATGCCGACCGCGGGGCGGGTGTGCACCGCCACGTTCCGGTCCTTCAGGACCGCTCCGTCTTCCACGGACGTTCGGGCGGCGTAGAACTCGACATCATGGCCCCGGCCCTGGAGCTGGAGGGCCAAATTCGTCGAATAGATGACGGAACCGCCCGCCCGGGACGGCAGGAAGGGGCTAACCTGAGCGATTCGCATCCGATCCCCCCGGTCTAACTCCTCCCCACGACATGGCGTTGGTCCCGAGGTTCATGGTTTCCCGGCCGCCATTCTCAACCGTCCAACGGGTCGGAACGGATAGAGGGGTTCCGCCTTTACTCTGGATGACGTGACGAAATCCCCCCACCAATGTCCGGCCGGCCATTGGGCCGTATCGGACCGGAGCCCAGAAGCTATATTTCAAACTTGCGAGAGAGTGACATGGTCCACTAACAACGCCGGATTTGCGAGTCGACCCGGACATCTGGCCTGTGGACTTCGAAGGTCGTCCGAACCGGGGGAAGCTCATGAGAGGCGTTCCTTCGACTCTCGACCATTTGGACCTTCCGGCGCGGGAATCAGAACGGATGGAGGAACTGCCCATAGCGACACCCCAAACGTCGAGAGCGCGTTCGCCCTTCCTGTGAGACGCGGCGAGAGCCGCCCGAGGGCGATCGGGTCGAGGTCGCATCCATACGTCGGGATCCCGCGGCCCAGAAAAAATTCAGCCGTGGATGCCCCGACGGTGCCGAGACCGACCCCGCACACCGACGCGTGCTCGCTCTGCACCGTCTCTCGCATCTGCTGTAAGGTCTCCCCCCGCGTTTCCCGCCCTCTCACGGGTCGCCGCGTCGACGGAGACGTTCCCGTGTTCGCACTTGAAGCGAATTGAACACATCTCGAACTCGGACTCGACGGATCCGGGTCCGGTCCGTTCCCAGAAGTGATTCCCCTGGACGGCGGCTCGCCGGAACGGCCGGAAGAGAAACTCAGGTGCGCTGGGGGGGCGATCGGGCGGTGTGATCTACGGGCTTCCCGTCGTCCATGGCCCCGGATTCGTTGCGCCGCGTCCAGACGAACAGCAGGGCCTCCACCGCGGCTGCGATGCCGAACAGGATCGCCGCCAGGTGGATGGGCACGAGCGTCCCCGAGACGAGCGGAGATCCTTCCGCGGGCGGCCGGGGAGGCAGCCCTCCGGCGGACGGCATGTAGACATCGACCCGGACCGTCTGTCGATTCCCGGCGGTATCCGTCGCCCGGGCGTAGATCGTGGTCGTCCCGGGTCGAATCGTTAGGTTCGCGGTCCACGACGCGGTCCCGTTCGTCCGGACCCACGTCACGTTGTCCGTGCTCAACTCTACCGTCTGGATCCCTTCGTCGTCGGAGGCGTTCCCCGTCACCGTGACGTTCGCATACAGGAGGACGGTCGAGTTCGATGGGAACGTGATCGTGATCTGCGGCGGAATCGTATCGGGCACGGGTTCGCCCGGGAGCACGTTCACCAGGATCGGGAGGGACCGGGTCAGCGATCCGCTCGTTCCGATGACGTCGACCTTGAACAGGCCCGGCGTCCACCCGCTCAGTACGCAGATCGCGGTCCCGGATCCGGGGATGCTCGTGGGCGAGCAGACCGTGGTTACGCCCGCCGGGTCCGAGTTCGCGGTGAGATCCACCGTGTCCGAGAAGCCGCCGGTCGCCATGACTGAGATCGTGGAGGAGTCTGACTCGCTGGCGTTGAAGGAGACGGCGGCGGGATCCGCCGCGAGGGAGAAGTCGGGGACGACCACCGGCGGGGTGACTTCAACGGACACGGAGGCGGTGTGCACCAGATTTCCACTCGTGCCCGTGATCGTGACCGCGTAGGATCCGGCCGTCGAGCTGCCCAGGGTGCACGTGGACGTCAGGCCTCCCGTGATGCTCGACCGCGCGCAGGAGATAGTCAGCCCATCGGGCGAAGACGCGGTCGTCAGGTCGACGGTCCCCGCGAACCCTCCCGTGGATTGCAACGAGATCGTCGTCGATCCGGAATCACCCGCAGGGAAGGAGAGGGCGGACGGATTCGCGTCGAGGGAGAATTCCGGTGGTGGCACCGGGGTCACCGTGACGTCGATCGACGCGTTGTGGCTGAGGTTCCCGCTCGTGCCCGCGATCGTGACCGTGTACGACGAGATCGTCGTCGAGTTCACCGTGCAGATGGACGACTGACTCCCGACCAAGATCGCGGGGGAGCAGGACGTCGACAGGCCTGCCGGCGAAGACGTCGCGTTCAGGCTGACATTTCCCGAGAAACCGCCGATCGAATGCAGCGCGATCGTGGAGGTCGCCGAATTGTTCGCCACAAACGAGACGCTGTTCGGGCTCGCGGTCAGGGAGAAGTCGGGCTCCAACACGAGGACGTCAATCGTGGCGGAATGGACGAGGGTCCCGCTCGTTCCGGTGATCGTCACCGTATACGTGCCGGTCTTGTTCGCGGTGAGCGTGCACGTGGAGGTCCCATTCCCGGTGAGGGTGGACGGGACGCACGAGGTCGTGATGCCCGAGGGTACGGATGCGGCGGTCAAGTTGACGGTGCCCGCGAAACCTCCGGTCGACGAAAGGGAGATCGTCGAGCTCGCGGATTGTCCGATTCCAAACGACACGCTCGTCGGGTTCGCGGAGATTCCGAAATCCGGCCCACCGGGTTGGAAGAACTCGACGGGAGAAGGCGCGGTCACATCGTTCTGGCCCAGGTTTCCGCCACCCCAGACGTCCTCGAGGAGCTTGCTGAAAGAATAATGAGAATAGGCGGCCGAGGACTTGTACGCCAGGTTCGCGGCGGTGCCGATGAACGCGGTGTAGATGTACGGAGGCGTCGTGTAGCCTTCGTCGAACGTGATGAGGAGTGCCGCCTTCTTTCCCGCCATTGCAGCCAGGAGGGCGGGGACCCAGCTCGCGATCCAAGCATCGCCATGGGCGACGGAGCAGGAGTGCATGTTGTTGCAGTCGTTCGGCGTGAGCCAAATGAAATTCGTGCCCGCGTTGAAGGCCGAGATCACTTCGTTCGAGGAGCCGGGCAGCAGGTTGGCGCACCGCGAGGCGTTCCCCGTGATCGTTGTGAAGGAGAGGAACGGGAAGTGGTCTTCGCCCCGCGGGGGGTTCAGGCCGCAGCCGGTCCCGCTCGCGTCCTCGGCGAATGCCTTCCACGTCTTGCTGGTATTCTCCATGATGTCGACGATCGTCGGGTGATTGAGGTTCGGGTGGTTTCCGTCGCCGGAGATGCCGAACGTGCTGCCCCCGATGAGGGCGATGTAGTTCGGCTGGGACGGGTTCGCGAGGCTCGTCCAACCCGTGGAGAAGGCGAACGTGTCCGCGAGCTGGGTCATGTAGGTGGCCGGGCCGTACACCTCGTTCAGGTTCCTGTTCTCCATCAGGACGACCACGAGCTGATCGAAGTTGTTCGAGGTCTCCACAGAGATGG
>Ga0209376_1003399_pt1 | contig 14440 bp, 13 predicted proteins | sample GraSoiAngelo_134_FD_185891 | JGI IMG/M metagenome (GOLD analysis project Ga0209376, IMG submission 185891) | Grasslands soil microbial communities from the Angelo Coastal Reserve, California, USA - 14_0929_05_30cm (SPAdes) (version 2) | ecosystem: Environmental > Terrestrial > Soil > Grasslands ... | reverse complement strand
CTGCGGCGATGAGATTCATCTCGGAGTAAAATTCGATGCCGACGGAGGCTTGCAAGATATCAAGTTTACGGGACACGGCTGCGCGATCAGCCAAGCGTCGGCGTCACTGATGACAATGAAATTGAAGGGGAAAAGCCAGGCTGAAGTAATGGAAATGCTTCGCGCATTTCACGAACTAGTGACAGACGAGATGAGCGAAGCGCCCAAGACATTGGGCGATCTTCGAGTAATGAGGGGCGTGCGGAGATTTCCGCAGCGGGTCAAGTGCGCGATGCTCGCGTGGCGCGCTGTCGAGCAGGCGTTAGAGCAGGGCGCCGGCGAAGCGACTGTTTCGACCGAACCCGCGTAATGTGTGGCGCAGAGAATGCTCACCCGACAATCGCGGAATGCCGACGTGACAGGACTTACTTTGCGATTACAACGTCACCGCTCTGAATTGGCCGGGGCAGATCGGCCCACTGGACCGTCACGTTACTGAAGTTCACGGGAATCCCCGCGCATATTAATGGATCAGAGTTATCGCACACGTGAAAATGAAGATGCGGCTCGGTTGAATTGCCCGATGAGCCGAGCCTGCCGATCACGTCTCCGGCTTTGACTTGGTCGCCGACGTGAACGCGCACACTGCCCGGCTGCAAGTGCGCATAAAACGAATATTCCTTTTGGCCGTGATCGATCATGACGTAATTACCCGCGAGACCAGCCGTTCCTTTCGCGAGCCTGCCGGCCTGATCCTTCTGTAGCCGGGCGAAATACGCCTCTTGTGTTTCATTCGGCCGTTGCATTGCCGCCGTATCTTCCGGCTGATCGTTTGCCACCGCGCTGACACGACCATCGGCAGCTGCGAGAACTTCGGCTCCGTAGCCGTAATAATCCTCGAAGCGGCTGCCGTCGCCTTTGTGGGTAAAGCCGTTGTCGCCCAGCTTCGCGATGTCCAACGCGAACTCTTCGGGAATCGCCCAGCGATGTCCGGTGTGAAATGATGCTCCGATGCCGACATACCAAACGCCGCGCAACGGAAAGATGTATTTGTTTTTGGCGAACTCGGATCTAATCGGAAGCGAACCGCTTGCTTCCGTCGCACGACCGTCAGCATGACCATTCACGCGAACGCGCAGCGTCTCGCGCGTGCCGGTGAAGGCGAGTACTTGCTGAACGACGAGCAACGCTTGATCTCGATTCAGCTCAGGCCCTGCCAGTTTGATCGAAGGCGCAATCAAGTCGGTGCCGCAGAATTGAAACGCAACTTCTTTTAGGACACCTGCTGTCTGGAGCTTTGCGCCGCGATCCGCGATGCGCTGGACAGCATCACGATCGAGCTTCCGCGATTCAAGAACCTGATTCGAGCGCAACAGCTCGATCTCGATGTTGTCGATTTTGAACGGCGCGCTGCCATGATTGATGATGGCGACATTTTGCAACATCAGACTTTGAAGTTCCCGCCGGCTCTCCAAGGGATAGGTTCGGATTGCAGATGCCGGACAGAACCGAATTTCGATTGATGCAGCGGCAAATACTGGAGTTGAGGAGAACAGCGCCAGCGCCGAAGACACGGCAATCAACCAGTTCGTTCGCTCGGGTTTCATATTCGTTGCGACTGATTCTGAGATGCAGTCACAGGACGATTTGGATTCAAAGGAATCGCTTCTCAGAATGGAAATTGTGGTGCGCCACAACGATAGTTATCGCTCAACTCTCATGCAGCGCGATGCTGGCGCCGACCCACGTTTTGTCGATGTTGAAATCAACGCCCATCATTTTGCCCTGGCTCATCCGGACGAGATTGTTCACGAGAGTCGGATCGCGATCATTCTCCGGCCAAACAAACATCATTCGGATTTCAGCTTTTGATTTCGGGCCCTCAACGGTCGGCACGAACGCGGCGTAATCGATTTTTTGTTGCAGAATCCATTCATGCGGATTTTTGAGCGCGTTAATCCTTTCGTGCGTCGGTTCTATGTCCACACCGTGGCCCGCAAATGAGTAGAGCGGCTTCAAAACGTAATTATCGATCTTTTCGCGCGGGGGAAATTGATCGGCGAAAAAAGCCGGAGTTGTATGCTCGGTTTTCAAGAACGGCAGCGAATGTTTACTGATCCGAAAATACCAGTTCGGATGGCCGACCCACGTGACATCGAGATCATCCTGGAACCGGAACGGCAGATTCAAATCCGGCCGGCGAATCAGTTCATCGAAAATTACGCGGTTATAAATCCGCTCGATCCGCACTTCGCGCCCAGCGCGATTGTAAAATAGTTCGCGGCCGCGCTTTTTGATCTGCGTCACGCACACTGGACGGATGCCAAGTAATCTTTCCGTAGCTGCGAAATCCACCCGCGTCTTTTGTCTTTCTGGCTCGATCTCCAGCAGGACCACGTTGTCCGGACCTGAATCGGCGACGATTGTGCGTTGTAGCAAATCGAGATACGCCTCGTCTTTGATTCCGCCGAATGACGAGGTCCAATTGCGCGGGATGACGGGATACGCCTTGCGCATACAATGCAGCACAAGCAACTGAAAGCCGAACAGGCTTGGAAACGCTTGCAGCTCGATCAGTCGCGGGACAAACCGATCGCCTTCCGCGCAAATCCCGAAATCGATCACCAGAAAATTTGGATGCGCCGATTCATGGGGAACTTCCAATCCTTTCGGGATCGCCGATGCCGCGTGCCGCGCGAATTCTGGCGTGCACGTAAGATCGACAATCGCATGGGCGGCGCGCGTGACTTCATCCGTGAACTCGCGCGTCAAAAAAATCGGCGTCTCCGAAATCCGAAAATCCGCAGGCCATTTTTCGGTTTCATTCACGCAGTGCAACAGCGCAGCGTACTTGTCCGGCGTGAAGTCAGTGTTGAATATTGAACGCAGCTGCGGATCCACTGTATTGATCCGCTTCGGATTAGGCGCCGTTCGGCTGCTGGATCACACTGCTAATGTGAAACGGCGTCAATATGGCAACAATCCCTTTGTCATCGGAAACAAGCACGCGATTCCCACCTGGCGGCAACCAGATGTGATCCACCGTAGGCACTGAATACTCGTGGCCGTCAGACGTGCGGATCGAAAATGGAACGAACGGCGTACGCGCGAGTTGTCTGCGGATATCGCCAATCATCAATCCAAAACTAGACCAGAAACTTCCCGCGCTCCATTACCTTTTCGCTGTCGAACCAGACGTCGAAGTCCCGGCCGACGCAGTCGATATGCGTTTTGGAAACCCAATTTGCGCCGGTGTGTTCGGCATAAGGATGACCGAAGGCAATGTGAACTCCGGGAATTTTTTCGTCCTGTAGGATGTGTCCGATAACATGGGTGCAGGCTGTGTTGGTGCCGATAGCGAATTCGCCTACCCGATTGCTGTTTTCGTCGGTGCTGGTGTAAGCGCGAAATTCGTCGCGCAGGTCCTTGTTCTCGGACCGCAACGATCGGATGCGATTGTTTTCCACTTCAATTGTCAGCGGATTGGATTCCAGATCGCCAAAGCGTTCGCACAAATAATCGCCAACCACGCCGTCGACCACGAAGACGCCGTTCGTGTTCATCGGTGCAGTGAAAATTTCGCCGCCGGGAAGATTACCCCATTTATCGCGTGTGATGATCCCGCTGGTTTTCAGCCACTTTAATTTGGGCGAAAGCCCTGCTTCAAATTCGGTGCCATGTGGGGTGCGGCAGGTGATGCGCTCAGCCTGTCGCGCGCGCTCGACTAAACGCTGACTGATCTCATCCACCTTCACAAAGTCTGCGCGCATTCCTTCGAGCATGATTTGGCGGTTAATGTTCACCATGTGGCCATGCCGGATTTTGTGATTGTTGACTACGCTGGTCATTTGCGTTCGGGCGGTAAGCTCGCCCGGCTGGGTCTGCCCGGCGAAGATCGACACCTGCGAGAGCGCCAGATCATCTAGGATGATCTCCGGCATGTATTTAAGCGGCCGACGCGCATGATGTTCCAGTACGAACAAGCTGTACTCTGAGCCAATGCGTTTCACTTCTGATTGCAATGCCGCTGCAATTTCGCGTGTCGCGGTGTCGGTGATGATTGTGATCCGCTCTCGCGGTTTCAATCGAAGGCAGACATTAACTGCATTGCGCGCTCCGGGAATCAGTTCTGGATCAATCGGACGGAGATAAGCTCGATCGGGCATACTAAAGTGTTGAGAATTACGCGAAAATCAGGAGGGGGCAAACCCGTGTTTATTGTGTCGAGTTCGGCAGCCCCCGAGAGACATCTTCTACTGTTTTTCTTCACGATCACAGGGACGGCGACGTTTTACCGAAGAAAACTGTGTAACTTAGAGCCGACACCTTATATTCGTACGGCGAGCGCATTAGTGCGCTCGACACGAAACTGCGCGGCGTGCTGACCCTTGCAGAAAATTGCTTGCGCAGCACGCGCCCCCGTCTCAAGCTCGAAACGCGATGAACAGGTTCGCGCGCTCTGGCAAGCGGAGTCTTGCAGCAATCTGAGCGCCCGGCCCGATCGCACCCAGCCGCGCCCCGGCGGACCCGAGACCGGTTTGCACGACCCGGACTCGCAATTGCGCCACGCCGAGGCGCGTTTGGGCGACACCGAGATGCATTCGTGCGACCCTGAGACCCGATTCCGCGACCCAGAGATGCGATTCCGCGACCTAGAGATCCGTTTCCGTGACCCGGAGATGCCATTCCGTGACCCGGAGATGCCTTTGAACGACCCCGAGGTCCGTTTCCACGACCCAGAGATGCCTTCGCACGACGCTGAGAAGCCATTCCGCTGACCCGAGCCTCAATCGCAGGCCGTCGAGGCGGCTTTCCACGAAGGAAATCGCGTTTTGTTTTGCGGTTCACGGCACTGCCAAACACCGCTCTGAAATTCTTCGCTCTCCCACTATCCGTTGCGGGAAGTCCGCGCCCAGGTATCGCAAGCGATCGATGCGGCAGATAATGACGCTCTCGACGTGATGCGGTCGCGCGCGGTTGAGCAAGAAGTGGCTAACTCATCTCATGACCTAAAAACCAGCTACACCCTCGCCCCCATACTTGCATCTTACATAGGGGTTAGACGCAGTTCTCATGCGATTTCGATGCCGCCAATTGGGAAATTGATTGGAATGACGCTGACCCGCACGATCAGGAGAGCCTCTTCTGGTTCACACCTTTCAAGTAAGCGATCCGTCGTCACTCTAACGGCGGTGATCAGTGAATCATCCTCGAGTAGAGTGTAGATCTCGCTATCCGTATGTGACTGCGAACCTGCTTCTCCAGCTGACTGAGGACATCGGAACGCGTCGAATAGCGTTTTCAACCGATTATCTATGTCGCCGCCGCCGACTATAATCCGCCCGGGCATCTCGTTCCGCAGAAGAAAAATATCAAGCTCGGCTATAAGGCGATTGGATTTCCTCACGAGTGGCAAGTATGTGACTTTGCCAACCAACTTTTTCGACTGTGCATCAGTAAAATGGTGGTTATGGAACTTATCGAATGGAGAGCCACTCCAAAGCATCTTCAACTGATTGTGCAGGCATAAACGAATGTGTTGCTTATCTTTAGCTGAGTCCGCTCTCAGCGGGCCCCGGTATGACAACGTAAACCGAAGTGGTGACATAAGGTTTCGATTTACGTCTGGCAGTGTTTAGGCCGAGTTTCTCCGTCTATTCGGATCATACACTGCAAAAAGATGCGGCATCGCGGGGGCCGTCATCGGCCCTTCGCTTCACCTGTTTAGTTGGTAAATGCGTAAATAATTGCCGCCAGCAAAGCCAAGACGAAGAGTATAGCTGCAATCGTGAAAGCCGCTTTCGCCGACTTCTTTCTCTGCTTTCCTTCCTCATATTGAACGAATGCGACCGCGTCTCTCTGGAAAGCATCGATCATGAATGAAGCCTGATCTCGGCCCAAGCGACGCAAAGTTTCTGGATTCTTACAGCCGAACTTCATTAAGGTGTTCTTTTGGCTTAATGTGGCCGGCGGCTCATAAATGCCTTTAGGCGGAATTTCGACCTGCGTGGGTGGCAATTCGTTTGGATGTTCCATGCGCATCGAATGCGGACCCAGATCTTGTTCTGGAAGCGCTGGAACATTCGTGCCGGGAATCTCGCCAGTGATTTCGCTGAGAGGTAGCCACTTTTTCATTCCCTCCCGCCAAATAAAATCGGACTCGAGCAGCTTTCCCTGGTTCAACTTATTCCGGATCTGCTGGCCTTTGAATGGTCCCGATGTTTTTCCATCTACTGCGACGAAATAATTTGCGTTGGTCATTCGAACTTGCGTCCGCGTTTCATTTGAGATCGGTGGCCGAGATTGGAATTTCGTACTCGGCACCTGCATAACGAACTTGAACCGTCTCGCCATTTCGGGCGACGAGCTGAATTTTTGTCCCTGCCGGGAGAACAACGTTTCCACGGGACAATTGAATCGAAACCGATTGCGCGAGCGTCAGCATGTCGGGCTTTGGCTGTAGCGATTGCGGTGAAGCCTCGACGGAAGGCGAGCGTTCTGGGGAAAGGTCGACGCCGCTCTCGAACTTAGCCATCATCTCCTTAATCTTTTCGCTGTGTTTGAAACCCGCCGCCGAAAATAACGCATCATCATTGACGCCAAGTTTTTTTTGAAGCTCTCGCATTTTTGCAAAAGTCTCTGCAAGATCTCGCTTAACCAGATGCAGATTCTCGGCGGTATCGAATGCAGAAGTCGGCCCGACGACGCCGAGGAAGATATAGAGGTGCATCCACTCTCCCAAGTAGGCACCCAATAGGAATCCATCGGAATCCGTGTTCTGAGATCGATTTTGATCTCGCACTCGGTCTAAATCTACCGAGTACTCCAGCGCGCTCGCAGCGTGGCGGGCGTTTGACGCGGCGTCCATCTCCATAAAACCTCTCGCGATTTCCGATCCAACGGTGATTTGTTTCTGGCTTGGTTGATCTAGCGGCGATTGAGCGAATACGACGAGGACAGGAAGAGAAATTAGAAATGCGAGGAGCGGGAGCGGGTTTCTAACCCGCTCATATGCGTTTTGGATGATGAGCGTCTTTTTCATAAAAGCTTTTTGAGTGCAGAGAATTCATCCGCGTTTCACCAGGCGATAAGGCAGCGAGGATAGGCGTTTGCCAAACGAAGGGCAATCAAATTGCTGGGGGCTTCGATTTGTTCGACACCCGGGGACGGATGTCGGCCCTGACAGGCCGGGAGGCCTGTCTTCCAGAAATTTCTTGCGCGAAATGCTCCACGGACAGAAGATCGCAGCGCAATGAGCACGTTCGCGCGTTCAAATAATTACGGGCGCGCTCTTGTCGCGACGGTCATCTCCGTAACGTTTCTTTGGGCGCTCGCGTTGAGTGCTTCTTCGCAATTGCACCAGCGCGTCCACAAGGATGCGAATCGTGTCGAGCACAACTGCGCGGTGACAATGATCGCATCGGGCAGTTACGATCATGCTGCTCATCCGCCACTGGTCAGCGCGCCAGTTCCGGCGCCACAATTCTCAAAAATTCCGGCGTTGACTCCGCAGTGGGTCCAATCGCCGTTTCTTGGCGCCCGCATTTTCGAGCATGCGCCACCTGCGCGCGTCTAGGCACGCGCTGAGCCGCGTTCTCGCGGAGCGTTAGAAGTCAATTACTTCGCCTGAGTCTCGGCACGGCTTTGTGCAAGAGCCGCCGCTTTTTTCACCTGGCTTCACGCAAATCGTGAACGCCGCAACCAATCACAACTCTGAAAAATCTATTTGAAAAATATCTCAATGAAAAAATTTCTGATCGCATCAGTCGCAGTGTCGCTTATGCGCAACATTGCTTTGGGTCAAGACGTCGCTGCGGCATCGGCCAGTCCAAGCCCTTCGCCCGCGGCCACAGCAGAAGCCGAGCGCGTGGTCGTCCAAAGTCAGGAGATGGACATCACGCGTGAAGCAATTGTGTCGAGTCTCGGCGCAACGCGCTACACGGTCGGACCTGACCGTCTCGACTCCCAATCGCGAGGCCAAGACGCCCCGTTTAACCAAACGATGTTGCGTTTTCCCGGTGTCGCGCAGGATTCGTTCGCGCAGCTTCATGTCCGCGGCGAACACGCGAATTTGCAATACCGCATTAACGACGTGCTCCTGCCGGAAAGTATTCCCGGTTTCGGCCTGGAACTGGAGACCCGCTTCGCGGACAACATTTCGCTCATTACTGGCGCTCTGCCCGCACAGTTCGGATTTCGCACCACCGGCGTTATCGATATCCACACGAAGAACGGCGCCGTTTTCCAACAGGGCGAAGCATCGGTCTACGGCGGAAGCTTCGACACGATCATGCCGAGTTTTGAGTACGGCGGTGTGACCGGGAAGCTGAATTATTACTTCACCGCGAATTACCTGCATGACGGCATCGGCATTGAGAATCCGACGCGCACTGCCAACCCGATCCACGACGACACCGATCAATACAAAATATTTGGATATTCTTCATACATTCTCGACGACACCAGCCGATTGGTGTTGCTCACCAGCGGCAACCACAGCGATTTCCAAATTCCGAACAACCCCGGCCAAACGCCCGAGTTCACCGACATGGGAAGATCGACATTCAATTCCGCCAAGCTCAATGAGACCCAGGTCGAGCAAAATGCATACGCCATCCTCACCTATCAAAAGAAGATCGACGATTTCAATATGCAGGCGTCGGTCTTTACCCGCTATAGCTCGGTCTTGTTTCGGCCCGATAATGTAGGCGATCTCATTTTCAACGGCGTCGCCTCACGCGTTGATCGCGACATTTTCTCGAATGGCATCGAGTTAGACGCGAGCTACAAACTCAACGATCAGCACACGCTCCGCGGCGGATTCTTTTTTAACGAACAGCATGCCACCGTCGGAACGGCGACACTGGTTTTCCCGGTCGATGCCAATGGCAACCAGACGAGCGACGTCCCCCTGCGCGTCGTCGATAACGGCGGCAAGTATGGCTATCTCTATGGATTGTATTTGCAGGATGAATGGAAACCGTTCGAACAACTTACGATCAATTTCGGCGGTCGATTCGACATCGTGGACGCGTTCTCGCACGAGAACCAGCTCAGTCCGCGGATCAACATCGTTTACCAGCCGTTCGCCTCGACCACGCTTCATGCCGGTTATGCACGCTATTTCACCCCGCCGCCGCTGGAGAATGTCGATCAGAGCACGATCTCGAAGTTCGCCGGCACGACTAACGAATCCGCTATCACCAAGGACTCTGTCGTGACGTCGGAGCGCGCTCATTACTTCGATGTAGGCGCAACGCAGAAAATTGCCGAAGGTTTCAATGTGGGCATCGATGGCTTTTATAAAAGCGCGCATTCGGTCCTGGACGAAGGCCAGTTCGGACAGGCGCTTATTCTTTCGTCGTTCAATTACAAGCGCGGCGAGATTTACGGAGGCGAATTCACGGCAAACTATAACAAGGGTGGCCTCTCCTCGTATCTGAATGTGGGCTACGAATGGGCGCGTGGAACCAACGTCAGCTCCGCACAATTTTTATTCGATCCGGATGAGTTCGCCTACATCAAAAAGAACTGGGTTTTTCTCGACCACGATCAGCGCTTCACCGGTTCCGCCGGTATCTCTTACACGTGGAACGATTGGCAAGCGGGAATCGATGGACTCTATGGCAATGGGTTACGCCGGGGTTTCGCAAACACCCAAAAGAACCATCCCTACGAGACATTCAATGTCAGCTTGCAGCGCCAGATCAAGATCACAGAGAAGACTGCCGTCAAAATCCGTTTCGATGTCGTCAACATTCTCGACACGATTTACGAACTGCGCGACGGCAGCGGCATCGGAGTCGGTGCGCCGCAGTTCGGCCAACGGCGCGGTTTCTACGGCACGGTCGCCTACGACTTTTGAAGAGTCGAACTAATCATGAGTCGGTGTGGGGAAAAACCTAGCCATCTGGGGCAATGCCGCACGGGGAGCACCCGGAGCGGCGCTGGATAGAAAGTCCTTGCGAAACAAATCGCTCGAACGCAAAGTCGCGCTCGATGCCGTGCCGCGCGCTTCGCATTCGATGGGGCTGGTTTGGTGGCACCACGGTCCTGCTTCTCGCTGCGGCGATTGTGTTAATGCTGGCCCTGTCAGTCGCGCCCAATTTACATGAACGACTTCATCCCGCGGCCGCACCGCTTCATGAATGCGCGGTTACGCTGATCGCTTCCGGCAGTTGTCATCACACCGCTGCCGCGCCGCTGATGATCGCGCCGGCGACTACCGTACAATTTTCGAAGGTTCCCGCTCTCAATCCGATCTGGGTTGCAGCGCCATTTCTTAGCGCGAGAATTTTCGAGCACGCACCGCCTGCGCACTCCTGAACCGTTGATATTCCCGCTTCACGCGGACAGCGGCGCTTAGCGCGTTCCTTGCGCCGCTAAATCATCGCGCGCCGAACGCAGCAAGGTTTGAATTGTTCGGGCGTTGACGCTCGAGTTTCTAAGTCAGGAGTTTTGGATGAAAAAAATGATTTTAATGACGCTGGCGATTTTTCCGCTAACGACCGGTTTGGCACAGGAAGTGACGCCCGTTTCCGCCTCATCGCCGGCACCAAAGGTTTCAAATTCAACGCCCGCTGCAGCGGCTGATGTCGAAGCGCTGCGCCAGCAAGTGCAATCCCTCACCGAGACGGTGAAAGCGTTGCAACAGCAAGTGAAAGATCAGCAGGCCGCGTTGGAAAAGGCAAACCTCACGGGCGAGTCGGGGCTTCCGCAAAATCCGGAGCCTTCTCCCATTGCGGCCGCCGAGGGTTCGCCCGCCCCCGGCGCAAGTGCACCGCCGCGCTTTCCAACTGAGGACACGTCTGTCGTTGCATCAGCAACTGCGCCTGCCGTAAGCGGCACTCCTGTACCAGGAGGTTTTCCGACCACCGATACCTCAGTCGTGACATCGGCACCGGAAACGATTTCAAGCACGGGCGTTGGCGCATCGTTAACGCAGCCAATCACGATCGGTGGCGGCAGAAATTACATGAACATCTCCTTCGACGGTTTGTTCGCACTCGCTTATTCCAGCGCGAAGGATCTTGATCACATTGAAGTGGGCGATCACGATCCGCAGCAGCGCGGATTCAATGCACGCAACATTGAGCTCGCGCTCGACGGGGCGGTCGATCCCTACTTCGAAGGCTTCGCCAACATCGTTTTCAAGTTGGACAACGACAATCAAACCGATGTCGAAGTCGAAGAAGCATTCATGCAAACCACAAGCCTTCCGTTCAATCTGCAACTGAAAGCCGGGCAGTTCTTTGCCGCGTTCGGTAGATTGAATCCCACGCATCCGCACACCTGGGATTTTGTGGACACGCCTCTCGTGAACGGCTTATTTCTCGGGCCCGACGGATTGCGGGGCGTTGGCGCGCAAACTTCCTGGACGTTGCCGCTACCGTGGTATTCGCAATTGATCTTTGCGTCGCAAAATGGGCGCGGCAGCACGGGATTTTCGTTCCGGAATCCTGGTGACGACGGAATGTTTTTCGACCGCATAACGACCGATCGTGAGGCGCGCGGCTTGCAAGATTTCGTCTGGATCCCCCGTTGGGAAAATTCCGTCGATCTTAGTCCAACTCAGGTGGTGCTGGCCGGCGTTTCGGGCGCATTTGGCTCCAACGAAACCGGCGCAAATTCGCGGACCCAGATTTACGGCGTAGACTTTCTCTACAAATGGAAAAGCTCCCATGCAGAAGGCGGTTTTCCGTTTGTGAAATGGCAGACGGAATTCATGTATCGCCGGTTCGAAGCCGGCCGGGGCGCGAATGAATCGTTTCCTGTCGCGGAAACGTTTCACGATTGGGGATTGTATTCGCAGGTGTTGTGGGGATTTAAAAAAGGTTGGGTCGCTGGCATTCGGGGCGATTACGTCGACATGCAGGATTCCAAGTTTACCGACGACTTAGATCGGCAATCGCGTTGGCGGATCAGCGCGAATCTCACCTGGTATCCGACTGAGTTTTCAAAAATCCGATTGCAGTACAATCAGGATTCTCTGGAGGAGAACTTTTTCCTCTCCGGACGGCAAGTCGAGTCGGTCTTTCTCCAGTGGGAATTCATTCTCGGCTCTCACGGCGCCCACAAATTTTAACTCATGAAAAAGATCCCGTTAATCCTATCCACAATCCTGGCGTGCGCTTTGTCGGCGCAGGCAAAACTGAACGTCGTCGCGACTTTGCCAGACTTTGGCTCGCTGGCGCGCGAAATCGGTGGAGACAAGATCAACCTCGTCGTTTTGGCCAAAGCAACGGAAGATCCGCACTTCGTCGATGCACGACCGAGTTTTGTTGTTTCGTTGCGCAACGCCGATCTTTTAATTGACGGCGGCGCCGAGCTCGAGCTCGGTTGGTTGCCGCCGCTTTTGCAAAACGCGCGCGATCCCAAGATCGAAATCGGTAAGCCGGGACGCGTCCAAGCGTCGCAGGGAATTCGCCTCATGAACGTGCCCGCAAATGTCACACGCGCTGCTGGTGACGTGCATGCGCTTGGCAACCCGCACTTCACGGTTGACCCGATCATCGCCAAAGCGATTGCGCAGCACATCGCGCAATCATTTTCCGCCGTCGATGCGGCGAATGCGGGTTTTTACGAGGCAAATTACAAGAAGTTCGAAGCCGCGATTAACGCAAAGTTGCAGGAGTGGGGCGCCGCAATGTCGCCATTCAAAGGCCAGCAGGTCGTGGCTTATCACGATTCATGGCCATACTTCGCGCATCGCTTCGGTGTTAACATCGACATCTTCCTGGAGCCGAAGCCGGGAATCCCGCCGTCGCCGTCGCACCTGACGGAAGTGATCGCGCAAATGAAGGCGCAAAAGGTCAAAGCAATTATTGTCGAACCGTTTCACGATCGTCGAATCGCCGAAAAAGTGGCAAGTGCGACCGGCGCCAAGGTAGTGGAGTTTTCGCAATTCCCCGGCGGTCTGCCGGGAACGGACAGCTACGTGAAGCTCGTCGACACCGTCGTATCGCGGTTGGCCGCGGCGCTGAAATAGTTATGTGGGAGGTAATGTTTTGGCCAATCGTGGCCTGCGTGCTTTTGCCGTGGTTGCTTGTTTACCTCGGTCTGCACGTCGTGCAGCGTGGCATCATCTTCATCGACATCGCCATGGCGCAAATGGCGTCGCTTGGAATTTGTCTCGCGGTTCTATTTCATCTCGACCTTCAAAGTTGGACCACTTTCGGCATCGCGCTCGGATTCACTTTGGTCGGAGGGGCCATTTTTTCTGTAACCGGAAAACGTTCGAGCCAAATCCCGCAGGAAGCGGTCATCGGAATCTCTTACGTCGTGGCTGCGGCTGCTGCGGTCTTGCTGCTCAGCCGCGCGGCGGAAGGCGACGAGGAAATCAAGAACATGCTGGTTGGCAATATTCTGCTCGTAACGCCGCATGAAGTTTGGAAATGCTTCGCACTTTTTGTCGTCGTCGGCGTCTTCCATTTCATTTTGCGCCGCTCGTTCCTGCTTGTCTCGTTCGATCGTGATGGGGCTTACCAAAAAGGTTTGCGCGTGCGCTGGTGGGATTTTCTCTTCTACGCCGTTTTCGGCTTGGTGGTGACAAGCTTCGTTCGCATCGCCGGCGTTTTGCTCGTTTTTAGTTATCTGATTGTTCCGGCCGTTTGCGGAATCAACCTGGCGAGGAGAATCAGTCGGCGCTTGCTAATCGGGTGGGTGATCGCGTGGGTCGGCGGAATCGCTGGTCTGTTTCTCTCCTTCTGGTGGGACCTCCCGTCGGGTGCAGCGATCGTCTGCACTTTCGGTGCGATACTGATTCTCATTTCATTTATCGGTTTGGCGCGACATCGGGTGCGCGCTGGCGCGGCAACCGATTCGCAATAAGAGTGCGCGGTGCACTCCCTTCGTTAGCGTGACGGCAGCGGCATCGGTGTCGGTGCACCCCAGTTCGGTCAGTGCCGCGGCTTCTACGGCACGGTTGCATTCGATTTTTGAGGTCTTCGAACCAATCAGCTGCCGGCGTTGACAGGCTCGTGCTCACGGCAATGCTGCGTCTCGATCGTCAAATGGACCAATTCTCCGTGCCCTCGAAGGAGCTTCCGATATTCATCAGAACTCTTCGGCTGATGGGCGACGATTGAGACGATCGCGGCAAATTTTCCCGTCCCGACTTGCCAGACGTGCAAGTCGGTCACGAGCGAATCGCCGTCGCTTTCTACCGCGCGCCGAATTTCTTCTGGCAGATCGGACGAGGGCGGCGTGCGATCGAGCAAGATCCCGCTTGTGTCTCGCAACAGAGTGTACGCCCAGGAAAAAACAACACCGCTGCCGACAATTCCGACCACGGGATCAAGCCACGCCCAGCCAAAGAATTTGCCGCCGGTCAGCGCGACAATTGCCAAAACGCTGGTGAATGCATCCGCGAGCACGTGCAGATACGCCGCGCGGAGATTTAAGTCACGATGATGAGCGATGCCATGACTGTGACCTTCAGAATCATGCTCATCCTTGAGGA
>Ga0209376_1003397_pt1 | contig 14442 bp, 12 predicted proteins | sample GraSoiAngelo_134_FD_185891 | JGI IMG/M metagenome (GOLD analysis project Ga0209376, IMG submission 185891) | Grasslands soil microbial communities from the Angelo Coastal Reserve, California, USA - 14_0929_05_30cm (SPAdes) (version 2) | ecosystem: Environmental > Terrestrial > Soil > Grasslands ... | reverse complement strand
CCGACAGCGCGCGCGCTCGGGTGCGCCTGGCGCGGCTCGCCGCCCGCGGCGAGGTCGCTGGCGGGCGGGTCGAGGCGGACGTGCGCCGCATCATCGCCCGCGTCCGGCGTGCCGGTGACCGCGCACTCCTCGCCTTCGCGCGCCGCTTCGACGGCGTGACCCTCCGGCGCGGCGCGCTGCGCGTCCCGAAGGAGGCGATGGCGGCGGCGTACTCGAGCCTGCCGGGGCGCGTGCGCGGCGACCTCGAGCTCGCGGCGCGCCGCATCCGCGTCTTCCACGCGCGCCAGCGCGAGCGCTCGTGGTCCTTCCGCGACGCGAGCGGAGCGCGCCTCGGCCAGCGAATCGAGCCGCTCGCGCGCGTGGGCGTCTACGTGCCCGGCGGCCGGGCGGCGTACCCGTCGACCGTGCTCATGACCGTCATCCCGGCGCGCGTCGCGGGCGTCGGCGAGGTGATTGCCGTCTCGCCGGTCGGGAAGGACGGCGACGCGCCGATCATCCTCGCCGCCTGCCACCTGGCCGGCGTGGACAGCCTCTTCCGGATCGGTGGCGCGCAGGCGGTGGCGGCGCTCGCGTACGGCACCGAGAGCGTACCGCGTGTCGACAAGATCGTCGGGCCGGGGAACGTCTGGGTGGCCACCGCGAAGCGCCTCTCCTTCGGCCAGGTCGACATCGACTCGATCGCGGGGCCGAGCGAGGTGCTGGTGGTGGCCGACGGCGGGGCCGACGCCGAGCTGGTCGCCGCCGACATGCTGGCGCAGGCCGAGCACGACCCGCTGGCGGCGGCAATCTGCGTGACCCCGGACCGCCGGCTCGCGGCGCGAGTGGCGGCCGCGCTCGACCGCCAGCTCGCGAGCCTCCCGCGGCGCGCGGTCGCGGCGCGCGCGCTCGCCAACTTCGGCGCCATCGTGGTGACGCGCTCGCTCGCCCGCGCGCTCGAGATCGCCAACCGCCTCGCCCCCGAGCACCTGGAGCTCGCCGTCCGCGCGCCGCGCCGCTGGCTCGCGCGCGTGCGGCACGCGGGCGCGGTCTTCCTGGGCCAGGACGCGCCCGAGGCGTTCGGCGACTACCTGGCCGGGCCGAACCACGTCCTGCCGACGGGCGGCACGGCGCGCTTCGCCTCGCCGCTCGGGGTCTACGACTTCGTCAAGCGGACCAGCGTGATCGAGGCCGGGCCGCGGACGCTCGCGCGTCTGGGGCCAGCGGTGGTGCGCCTCGCGCGCCTGGAAGGCCTCGATGCGCACGGGCGCGCGGTCGAGCGGCGGCTCGCAGGTGTGGGGTCCCCACCCCCACGCGGCCCGGCGGCGGGGCGGGGCCCGAAGCGATCTCTCGCGCCGCACACCCCTGCGCCCGTGAGGGGGATCCGCGTCGGCGCGAGCGTGAGCGCCGGGTCCCGGCCTCGCCCCGCCGCCGCGCACCGCCCGACGACCCCGCACCGGAGAGGAGGACGCTAGTGGCAGGGCGTGCTGGCCGGGCGCCGACGCGCGCCGGGGGACGCCGCGCGAGCGTGGCGCGGAAGACCAAGGAGACCGACATCCGTCTCGAGCTCGACCTCGACGGCCGGGGACGCTACCAGGTCGAGACCGGCATCCCGTTCCTGAACCACATGCTCGAGCTGTTCACGAAGCACGGCTTCTTCGACCTGACCGTGCGCGCGACGGGCGACCTGGCGGTCGACTACCACCACACGGTGGAGGACGTCGGGCTCGCCCTGGGTCTGGCGCTGCGCGACGCGCTCGGCGAGAAGGCCGGCATCCGCCGCTTCGGCGAGGCGACCGTGCCGCTCGACGAGGCCCTGGTGACGAGCGTGGTCGACCTCTCGGGCCGGCCCTTCCTCGTCTACGACGTCAGGATCAAGCAGGCGAAGATCGGGAGCTTCGACGTCGAGCTGGTCAATGACTTTCTCCTCGCGATGACCAACCAGGCGGGCATGAACCTCCACGTCCGCATGGCCTCGGGCCGGAACCCGCACCACATCGTCGAGGCGACCTTCAAGTCGCTGGCGCGCGCGCTCGACCTCGCCACGCAGCGCGACCCGCGCGTCGTCGGCGTGCTCTCGACCAAGGGTCTCCTCTAGGGTCCTTGTAGCCGATGCGCCCGCTCGCGATCGTCGACTACGGGATGGGGAACCTGCGCAGCGTCGAGAAGGCCTTCGAGCGCCTGGGGCACGCAGCCCAGGTGACGCGCGATCCCGAGCGCATCGCGACCGCGCCGGGCGTCGTCCTGCCGGGCGTCGGCGCCTTCGGCGCCTGCATGGCAAACCTGACCGCGCTCGGCCTGGTCGAGCCGGTGAAGCACGCGATCCGCTCCGGCCGCCCCTTCCTCGGCATCTGCCTCGGCATGCAGCTCCTGTTCGAGGAGAGCGAGGAGTTCGGGCCGGTGGCGGGCCTCGGTGTCCTGCCCGGCCGCGTCGTCCGCTTCGCGGCCGATCCGGAGCGCAAAGTCCCGCACATGGGGTGGAATGCGCTCCGCATCGTGCGCGCGGCGCCGGCGCTCGCGGGGATCGACGACGGCGCCTACGTCTACTTCGTGCACTCGTACTACCCCGTGCCCGCCGACCCGGCCCTGGTCGCGACCACCACGCCCTACGGACCCGCGTTCGCGTCCAGCGTGGCGCGCGACAACGTCTTCGCCTGTCAGTTCCACCCCGAGAAGAGCCAGCAGGTGGGCCTCCGGCTGCTCGACAACTTCGTGCGCCAGCTCGCATGATCGTCTATCCCGCGATCGACCTCCGCGGCGGCCGCTGCGTCAGGCTCCTCGAGGGCGCTTTCGAGCGCGAGACCGTGTACGGCGACGACCCGGTCGCGGTGGCGCGCGGCTTCGAGGCGGCGGGTGCGGGCTGGCTGCACGTCGTCGACCTCGACGGCGCGCGCGCCGGACGGCCGGTGCAGGCGGACCTGGTCACCGCCATCTGCGCCGCGGTGCGCATCCCCGTGCAGGTGGGCGGCGGGCTCCGCGACGCGGCGGCGGTGGATGCGGCGCTCGCCGCGGGCGCGACGCGCGCGGTGCTCGGCACGGTCGCGGTGCAGGATCCGGAGCGGGCAGCCACGATCTGCCGCGCGCATCCCGGCCGGGTCGCGATCGGCCTCGACGCGCGCGACGGCCGCCTGCGCGTCGCGGGCTGGACCGAGGGCGCGGGGACGACGGCGACCGCGGCTGCCGCGCGCGCCGCGGAGCTCGGCGCCGCCGCCGTCATCTATACCGACATCGGCCGCGACGGGACCGAGCGCGGGCCGGACCTGGAGGGTACGCGGGCCGTCGCACGCGCTGCGGGCGTGCCCGTCATCGCCGCGGGCGGCATCGGCGCGCTCGAGCACGTGCGCGCCGTGGCCGCGCTCGGTGTGGCCGGCGTGATCATCGGGCGCGCCCTCTACACGGGCGCCGTCCGCCTGGCCGATGCGCTCGCCGTCGCGGAGGCCGCCTGATGCTCGCCCGCCGCATCATCCCCTGCCTCGACGTGAAGGGCGGGCGCGTGGTGAAGGGTGTGCGCTTCGTCGACCTCGCCGACGCGGGCGACCCGGTCGAGGCGGCCGCCCGCTACGACGCCGAGGGCGCCGATGAGCTCACCTTCCTCGACATCACCGCCTCGCACGAGGAGCGCCCAATCATCCTGGACGTGGTCGCACGCACCGCCGAGCGCGTCTTCATGCCGCTCACCGTGGGGGGCGGCGTGCGCACGGTCGACGACGTGCGCGCGCTGCTCAAGGCAGGTGCCGACAAGGTGTCGATCAACACCGCGGCCGTCGCGCGCCCCGGCTCCGTGCGCGAGGCGGCCGAGCGCTTCGGGTCGCAGTGCGTGGTGGTGGCGATCGACGCGCGCCGCCGCGCGGCCGACGACCCCGCGTGCGGCTGGGAGGTGTTCACGCACGGCGGGCGCACGCCGACCGGGCTCGACGCCGTCGAGTGGGCGGCGCGCATGGAGGGCGCGGGCGCCGGCGAGATCCTGCTCACCAGCATGGACCGCGACGGGACGCGGCTCGGCTACGACCTCGAGCTGACGCGCGCGGCTCTTCCACTACGGGGAGCACACGGTGCGCGAGGCGAAGACGTACCTCCGCGAGCGCGGCGTGGCGGTGCGGCCGTAGGCCATGGCGTTCGGCCTCCCCGGCGGGTGGCTCCGCGACACGGCCGCGCTCTACGCCCGCGTCTTCCGGCGCGGCGCCGAGCTGGCGCTCCGCAACTGGTGGGTCGGGCTCGTCGTGATCGTCTACGCGGTCCTCCTCGGCATGGTCGCGGTGGTGACGGCGCCGCTCGGCCTGGTGGGTGGCCTGCTCCGCTACCTCGGGCTGGTCGCGTGCTTCAGCTCGTGGCTCGCGCTCGTCGCCCAGGTGATCCAGACGGGCCGCATCCGTCTCGGGGACGTGCCGACGAGCTTCGCGACCTACTTCGGCGATCTCCTCAACGTGGGCTTCGTCCTCTGGGGTCTCCAGCTCATCTGGACCTACGTCCTGGCGCCGGTCCCGTTCGTACAGATCGTGTTCGGGCTCGCCGTGTTCGTCTTCCTGAACGCCGTCCCCGAGCTGGTCTACGTCGGCCGCCACGCCGCGGCCGAGGTGCTGGTCGAGAGCTACAAGTTCATCAGCGAGAACTGGATCGAGTGGTTCCCGGCGAACCTCGTCCTCCTCGCCTGCGTGCTCGGCGTGCTCCAGCTGCCGGCGGGGCCACTCGGGCTCCTCAGCGCGGTGGCGTTCGGCGTCGTGCTCTACTTCGCGGCGATCGTACGCGGGCTGCTCTTCCAGGAGCTGTCGACGTCGAACCGGCGGGGGCGGGAGTTCTTCCGGCGCGCGGCGGGGTAGCCTGGCCTACCCGTGCTGCGCCTCGAGGAACCGCTCCGCGTCGATCGCGGCCATGCAGCCCGTGCCCGCCGCCGTCACCGCCTGGCGGTAGCTCGGGTCCTGGACGTCGCCGCAGGCGAAGACGCCGGGCACGCTCGTCTCCGTCGTCCGTGGCCGGGTCACGATGTAGCCGCGCTCGTCCATCTCGAGCTGGCCCGCGAAGAGCCCCGTGTTGGGCTCGTGGCCGATGGCGACGAAGACGCCCTGGGTCTCGAGCGTGCGGCGCTCGTGGGTGCGGGTGTCCTCGACCACCACGCCGGTGACCCCGCCGTTCTGCGGCTCGCCCAGGACCTCCTGCACGACCACGTTCCACACGAACTGGATCTTCGGGTTCCGCCGGGCGCGATCCTGCATGATCTTGGAGGCGCGGAGCTGGTCGCGGCGGTGGAGCACGCGCACGCGCGTCGCGTACTTGGTGAGGAAGTTCGCCTCCTCCATCGCCGTGTCGCCGCCGCCCACCACCACCACGTCCTTCTCCTTGAAGAAGAAGCCGTCGCAGGTGGCGCAGGCCGAGACGCCGTAGCCCATGAGCTTCTTCTCCGACGGCAGGCCGAGGAGCTTGGCGGTCGCGCCGGTCGCGATGATAAGCGTCTCGGCGCGGTGCTCCCTGCCGTCCACCGTCAAGCGAAACGGGCGAGCCGCGAGATCGGCGGCGGTCACGTCGCCGTAGAGGTAGCGCGTGCCGAAACGCGTCGCCTGCTTCTTGAAGATTTCCATCATCTCGGGGCCGAGGATGCCGTCGGCGAAGCCGGGGTAGTTCTCGACGTCCGTGGTGATGGTGAGCTGGCCGCCCGGCTGTGAGCCCTCGACGACCGTGGGGCAGAGGTTGGCGCGCCCGGCGTAGAGCGCGGCGGTCAGGCCGGCGGGGCCGGAGCCGAGGATCAGCAGGCGGTGCGCGTTCGCGTCGGACATGGCGAGGCGGCGGGGAATATAAGGACTCGGCAGCGCGGCGGCAACCGGCTCAGCGCGCGACGGCGCGCAGCATCGCCTCCGGATAGCGGAGCCCGGCGGCGGCGCCGGGCGGCAGGACGCCGTCGATCGCCGCCAGGTCCTCGGGCGTGAGCGTGACGGCGAGCGCGCCCACGTTCTCCTCGAGGTAGGTCCGCCGCTTCGTCCCCGGGATGGGGACGACGTCCGGGCCCCGGGCGAGCACCCAGGCAAGCGCGAGCTGCGAGGGCTTGCAGCCCTTGCGCGCGGCGAGAGCCTCCAGGTGCCGCACCAGGTCGAGGTTCTTCTGGAAGTTCTCGCCCTGGAAGCGGGGCGAGAGGCGACGGTAGTCGTCGGGCGCGAAGTCCGCGAAGTGCTTGATCTGCCCGGTGAGGAAGCCGCGCCCGAGCGGGCTGTAGGCGACGAAGACGATCCCGAGCGCGCGGCACGTGGCGAGGATCTTCTCCTCCGGGTCGCGGCTCCAGAGCGAGTACTCGGTCTGGAGCGCGGTGACGGGGTGCACCGCGCACGCGCGCCGGAGCGTCTCGGGCCCCGCCTCCGAGAGGCCGAGCCAGCGCACCTTCCCCGCGCGCACGAGGTCGGCCATCGCGCCCACCGTGTCCTCGATCGGTGTGTTGGGATCCACGCGATGCTGGTAGTAGAGGTCGATCGTCTCGACGCCGAGGCGCTTCAAGCTCCCGTCGCACGCGGCGCGCACGTACTCGGGGCGGCCGTTGATGGCGCGCACCGTCGGGTCCTCGCCACGCACGATGCCGAACTTGGTGGCGACGACGACCCGGTCGCGCCGGCCGCGGATCGCGCGCCCGACCAGCTCCTCGTTGGTGTAGGGGCCGTACATGTCGGCCGTGTCGAGGAAGTCGACGCCCAGGTCGAGCGCGCGGTGGATGGTCGCGATCGACTCGCGGTCGTCGTGCGCGCCGTAGAACTCCGACATGCCCATGCAGCCGAGGCCGATGGCGGAGACGGTGGGGCCGAGGCGTCCGAGCTGCCGTCGTGGAATGGTCATGAGCGCACCATAGACTGTGGCGCGAGCCCAAGGAAGGCTGGTATAGGCGCGCACGCGATGGCGCGCGCGCGGCGGCTCACCCACACGGACCGGCGCGGGCGCGCCCGCATGGTCGACGTGTCGCCGAAGCCGGTCACACGGCGCGAGGCCGTCGCCCGCGGCGAGGTGCGCATGCGCGCGGCGACGCTCGCCCGCATCGCCGCCGGGGCGCTGCCCAAGGGCGACGTGCTGGGCGTCGCACGCCTGGCGGGCATCATGGCGGCCAAGCGGACGGCCGAGCTGGTGCCGCTCTGCCACCCCCTGCCGCTCGATCACGTCGCCGTCGATCTGGTGCCCGACCGCGCCGGCGGACGGGTACTGATCGAGGCGCGCGTGGCGGTCGAGGCACGCACCGGCGTCGAGATGGAGGCGCTCACCGCGGTCGCGGTCGCCGGCCTCGCCCTCTACGACATGTGCAAGGCGGTCGATCGCGAGATGATCCTCGGCACGATCCGCCTGGTGCGCAAGGCGGGCGGCCGCTCGGGCACTTTCGTCCGCCCCGGCGAGCGCTAGGAGTCCGTCCGGGTAATCATGGTGAGCGAGGCGAACGAGCCGGGGAGCGAGAGCGGCAAGCGCAGCGACGACCGACGAGGTGCGGCGCGCGGGACGCGCGCCGGGAGTTGGCCGCCGCAGGGGGGAGGAGCGAGCGCGCCGCTCGCAGCCCCCGGATCGTTCGCCGCAGCCACCATGATTACCCGGACGAACTCCTAGTGCGGCGCATCACGCTCAAGCCCGGGCGCGAGAGGCCGGTGCGCGGCGGGCACCCGTGGATCTTCTCGGGGGCGATCGCGGCGGGCCTCGAGGGCGCGGAGCCGGGCGAGCCGGTCGCGATCCACGCCGCGAGCGGGCGCTTTCTCGCCGCCGGCTACTGCAACCCGCGCACGCCGATCACGGTCCGTGTCCTCACGCTCGAGGAGGAGGCGGTCGAGGCGGCGCTGGTCGAGCGCCGCCTCGACCAGGCGCTGGCCCTCAGGCGCGCGACGCTGCCCGCCGACCTGTGCGCCCATCGCGTGCTGAACGGGGAGGGCGACCGGCTTCCGGGCGTGGTCGTCGATCGCTACGGCGACTTCCTCGTCTGCCAGTTCCTGACCGCGGGCGCGGCACGGCTCGCGCCGGCGGTGGTGGAGGGTCTCGGCAAGCGGCTCGCGCCGCGCGGCATCTTCGAGCGCAGCGAGGGCGCGGTGCGCACGGAGGAGGGGCTCGCGGGCGCGCGCGGCGTCCTCGCCGGCGAGGAGCCGCCGCCGCGCCTGCCGATCGAGGAGGACGGCGCGCGCTTCCTGGTCGACGTCCTGCACGGGCAGAAGACCGGCTTCTTCCTCGACCAACGCGAGAGCCGCGCGCGCGTGCGTGCGCTCGCCGCGGGCCGCCGCGTGCTGAACGCGTTTGCATATACCGGAGCGATCGGGATCAGGGCCGCGCTCGGCGGGGCCGCGGAGGTCGTGTCGGTCGACACCTCGCGCCCGGCGCTCGCCCTGGCCGAGGAGGCGTGGGCCGAAAACGGCCTTCCCGCCGCCCGAGGCCGCTTCGTCGTGGCCGACGTCTTCGAGTTCCTGCGCGAGGGCTCCGGGCCCTACGACCTGATCGTCCTCGACCCGCCGCCCTTCGTGCGCCGCCGGCGCGACCTCGCGCCCGGGCTGCGCGGCTACAAGGACGTGAACCTGCAGGCGCTCCGCCGCCTGGCGCCCGGCGGCTGGCTCCTCACCTCGTCGTGCTCGCAGCATCTCCCGCGGGCGGGGTTCCGCGAGGTCGTCGCCGCGGCGGCGGCCGACGCCGGGCGCGTCGTCGAGCTCGTGGCGGAGTGGGGGCACCCGCCCGATCACCCGGTCCTCCTCTCCCATCCGGAGGGGGAGTACCTGAAGGTGATGCTGCTGCGCGCGTGAATGGCGGGACAAGGTATCCCTCTGGCTCGCCGCCGCTGCTACTGCGGGCGGCGTGGAGGAAGAGGCACGGGCAGAGACCGGGCGCGGCACGCGTGAGCGGCTGCTGATCGCGGGTGGCGGCGCGTTGAGCGACGCCGAGCTGCTCGCGCTCGTGCTCGACGCGGGGACCGAGACCGACGCGGATCTCGATCTCGCCGAGCGCATGCTCCGCGCCGCCGGCGGCCTCGCGCGCCTCGACCGGCTCGATCGCCACGCGTGCGCCGCGCTCGGCCGCCTCTGGCCGCGCCGGGTGGCGCTCGTCCGCGCCGCCCTCGAGCTCGGCAGGCGCGCGGCCGCCGAGCCGCTCGCGGCGGGGAGCCCCGTGCGCGACGCGGCGGCCGTCTACGGGCACTTCAGCGGCCGCCTTCCGCAGCTCGAGCGCGAGGTGTTCTACGTGCTCCTCCTCGACGGCAAGAACCGCGTGCAGGGCGAGGTGCGGGTCTCCGAGGGCTCGCTCACGGCGGCGCTCGTCCACCCGCGCGAGGTGTTCGTGCCGGCGATCCGCGCGGCCGCCGCCGCCCTCGTCCTCGTCCACAACCATCCGAGCGGCGACCCGACGCCGTCGGCCGAGGACTCGGCCATCACGCAGCGCCTGCGCCAGGTGGGCGAGCTGGTCGGCATCCGCGTGCTCGACCACGTGGTCATCGGCCGCGGCCGCTGGGCGAGCATGGCGGAGGAGGGGCGGTGGTGATCAGAACGGGATGTCGTCGTCCTCGGCCGCGGCCGGGGCGCCGACCGGCGGCTCCTCGGCGGCCGCCACGCCGCGCGGCGCCTCGGCGCCGCGCCCCCCGCCGCCCAGGAACTGCACACGCTGCGCGACGATCTCGGTGATGTAGCGGCGGTTGCCTTCCTTGTCGTCGTACTGGCGGGTGCGGATCGAGCCCTCGACGTAGACCTGCCGGCCCTTGGCGAGGTACTGGCCGCAGGTCTCCGCCTGCTTCCCCCACACCACCACGTTGTGCCACTCGGTGCGCTCCTGGCGCTGGCCCTCGGCATCGGTCCACACCTCGCTGGTCGCGACCGGGAAGCGCGCCACCGCGCGCCCGCTCGCCGTGAAACGCACCTCCGGATCCTTCCCGAGATTGCCAATCAACAGCGCCTTGTTCACCGACATGGCCCCGCCCTCCGTGGTCCGGGGACGATAGGCGCCTCCGCGCGACGAAGTCAACGGAGCGGGGCGCGTTTGTTGCCCCGCCGCACATTGAATTGACTTCCGCCGGGCCGCCCCGCTAATGTCGACGGGAATCGTGCCAGCTATTTCACGGGGTGAGGTGCGGGGCGGGGAGGTGGGAAGCACCGCCTCGGTCCTTCTCTCCGCCCTGAAGCTGGTCCTCGTCGCGATCCACACGGTCATCCTCGCGCCCGTGGTGGTGGCGCTCGCGGTCCTCGACCAGCGCGCCGGCTATCGTATCTGCCAGCTCTGGGTGCGTCTCAACCTGCTCATCTATGGCCTGCGCGTCCGGGCCACCCGGCTCGCCCCTCTCGACCCGTCGCTGGCCCACGTCTTCATGTCCAACCACCGCAGCCAGCTCGACATCCTGGCCATGGTGAAGGCGCTCGAGGACTTCCAGCTCCGCTGGGTGGCCAAGGTCGAGTTGACCCGCGTGCCCCTCTTCGGCTGGGCCCTCAAGCACAGCGGGCACATCATCATCGACCGCCGCAACCACGTGCAGGCGATCGCCAGCCTGCGCACCGCGCGCACCAAGATGCTCGAGGGCGTCTCGGTCATGATCTTTCCCGAGGGCACCCGCGCCACGCTCGACGGACCGCTCCTCCCCTTCAAGAAGGGGGGCTTCATGCTCGCGCTCGAGACCGGCTTCCCGATCGTGCCGATCGCCGTGCGCGGGAGCGGCGAGCTCCTGCCGCGCGGCTCCTGGCAGCCCGCCTCGGGCGAGATCGAGGTGATCGTCGGTGCGCCCATCCCGGTCGAGGGCGTCGACCGGGACGAGCTGATCGAGCGTGTACGGGCCTTCATGGTGGCTCAGCTCGGCGCCCGCGCCGGCACGGCGGATCCCCCGACCGCGGCCGCGCTATGAGCGGCGGCAACGGCACCGGCGCGCCGCTGCGCGTGATCCCGCTCGGCGGGCTGGGCGAGATCGGTCTCAACCTCCTCGTCCTCGAGCACGGCGACACCGCGATCGCCATCGACTGCGGCGTCATGTTCCCCGACGCGTCGATGCCGGGCATCGACGTCGCCATCCCGGACGTGACCTACCTCCGCGGCCTGGGCGAGCGCTTCCGGGCCATCTTCCTGACCCACGGCCACGAGGATCACATCGGCGCGCTGCCCTACGTGCTCGCCGAGCGTGCGGTGCCGGTCTACGGCACGCCGCTCACGCTCGGCTTCGTGCGCGAGCGGCTGGGCGAGCACGGCATCTCGCCCACGCTCGCCGCCTACGGCGCGGAGCCGTGCCGGGTGGGGCCGTTCGCGGTCGAGCCCTTCGCGATGACGCACTCGATCCCCGACTCGGTCGGGCTCGCGATCCGCACCCCGGTCGGCATCGTCGTCCACACCGGGGACTTCAAGCTCGACCAGACGCCGCTCGACGGGCGGCTCCCGGACATCGGGCGGCTAGCCGAGCTCGGCGCCGAGGGTGTGGCGCTCCTCTTCTCCGACTCGACCAACGTCGAGCATGCCGGCATCACGCCCTCGGAGCGGAGCGTGGGCGCGGAGTTGGAGGTGATCTTCCGCCGGGCGACGGGGCGCGTGCTGGTCACCACCTTCTCGTCGCACATCCATCGCATGCAGCAGGTGATCGACCTCGCGGCCCGCTTCGGACGGAAGGTGGCGCTGGTGGGGCGGAGCCTGGTCGTGCACGTGGGCGTGGCGCGCGATCTCGATCTCCTCCAGGTCCCCGAGGGGACGCTCGTCGACCTCGCCCGGGCGCGCGACCTCCCGCGCGAGCAGGTCGCGCTCATCACCGCCGGGAGCCAGGCCGAGGCCGCCTCGGCACTCGTCCGCATCGCGATGGGCGACCACGCGCTCGTCAGGCTCGACCCGGGCGACGTGGTCGTGCTCTCCTCGCGCATCATCCCGGGCAACGAGCGCGCCATCTCGAGCCTGATGAACCACCTCTACCGGCGCGGCGCCGTCGTCCTCCACGACCGGATGGCGCGGGTGCACGTCTCCGGGCACGCCTCGCAGGAGGAGCTGAAGCTCGTGCTGAACCTCGTCCGCCCGCGGCACTTCGTGCCCGTGCACGGCGAGTACCGCCACCTGGTGCGTCACCAGCGCCTGGCGATGGAGGTCGGCGTCCCGGCGGAGGGCTGCCATCTCCTCGAGGACGGGGACGTGCTCGAGCTGGACGACGCCGGTGCCCGGCGCGCCGAGCGCGTCATTGCGGGGCGGGTCTTCGTCGACGGCAAGGGCATCGGCGACGTCAAGGACGTCGTCCTGCGCGACCGCCGCCATCTCTCCGAGGACGGTCTCGTGCTCGCCGTGCTCGCCATCCACCAGAGATCGGGCGAGATCGTAGCGGGCCCCGACCTGGTGTCGCGCGGCGTCGTGGGCGAGGAGGCGAGCCCGGAGGTGCTGGAGGCGGCCCGCGGCGCGGTGATGGAGGCGCTCGTCGCGCTCAACCCCGAGTCCCGCACCGACCCTGCGGAGGTGAAGGAGGAGATCCGGCGCGCGCTGCGCCGCTACTTCAAGCGCCTCGACCGCCGGCCCGTGATCCTCCCTTTCGTGATGGAGATGTAGTAGAGATATCAGGTTCGGAGGGGTGGGGGGGGTGATGAGGTCGATCGAGGCGGCGGTGGCCTGATGGCGACCCGGCGGCCGCCGGCCATGCCCGCGGCGCACCTGATCCGCGAGGCCGAGGCCATCTCGGCGGGCGCGGTGGCGGTCTTCCTCGCGCTCAGCTTCCTCTCGTTCTCGCCCGACGCGCCGCAGGCGAACCTGGGCGGGCCGGTGGGGCACGCGCTCGCCGGGACCGCGCGGGGCGCCCTCGGCGTGGCGGCGTACCTCTTCCCGCTCTACCTCGGCTACTTCACCGTCGCGCTTCTCCGGCGCGGGGCGGCTGGCTTCGGCGGGCTCCGGCTGGTGGGCGCGGCGCTCCTGGTGGCGAGCATCGCGGCGCTCGCGGGGCTGCTCAGCGGCGGGCGCGGCGGCTGGCTCGGGGGCTTCGCCGGTGTCGCGCTCGGCGACCTCCTGGGCGCGCCCGGGGCCCTCCTCCTCCTCGCCGTCGTGCTGGTGGTTGCGTTCGTGCTCGCGACCGGCGTCTCGGCGATCGAGGCGTCGGGCCGGGCCGCGCGCTGGGTGGGAGCGACGGTGCACGCGGGCGCGCGCCGCCTGCGGCGGGGTCCGTCCGCGGCCGAGGCGTCGCCGGAACCCGGGCCCGCACGCCGGGCGAAGCTGCCCATCCTCCTCGACGACGCCCTCGATCCGCCGCCCGAGGCCCCCGCCGACCGGCCACCCCCCATCATCCGCGAGCCCGAGCACCGCCCCGAGCCGCCCCGCCGCGCCCGGCGCTCCGAGCTGCAGGAGGAGCTGTTCGCCGAGGACACCTACCGCCTCCCGGCGCACAACCTGCTCGACCCGCCCGTGCGCACGGCGCAGCCGCTCGACGAGGCCGCGCTGCATACCAGCTCGCGCATCCTCGAGACGAAGCTCGCCGACTTCCAGGCGATCGGCAGAGTGGTCGCGGTGCGCCCGGGGCCGGTGATCACGACCTTCGAGTTCGAGCCGGCGGCGGGCGTCAAGGTGAACCGCATCGTGACGCTGGCCGACGATCTCTCGATGGCGCTCCGCGCGCTCTCGGTCCGCGTGCTGGCCCCCATCCCGGGCAAGCCCGTGGTCGGCATCGAGGTCTCCAACCCGCGCCGCGAGAAGGTCCTCATCCGCGAGCTCATCGAGAGCGTCGAGTACGAGCACGCCGACTCGAAGCTCGCCCTCGCGCTCGGCAAGGACACGACCGGGAACGTGGTGGTCGCCGACCTGGCGCGCATGCCGCATCTCCTCGTCGCGGGCGCCACCGGCACCGGCAAGTCGGTGTCGATGAACGCCATGATCATGAGCATCCTCTACAAGAGCTCGCCGCGCGACGTGCGCTTCATCATGATCGATCCGAAGATGCTCGAGCTGTCGATCTACGAGAACATCCCGCACCTGCTCGTGCCGGTGGTGACCGACCCGAAGAAGGCGGCCGCGGCGCTCGGCAACATCGAGCGCGAGATGGACGTGCGCTACCGGCTGCTGCACGAGAAGGGCGTGCGCAACATCGACAGCTACAACCGGCTCCTGCGCGAGACCGCGGGCGACAAGGACGCGCCCGCGTCCCCCGAGAGCCTGCCGCACCACCACCTGCCGCGCATCATCATCATCATCGACGAGCTGGCCGACCTCATGATGATGGTCGGGCGCGAGGTCGAGGAGTCGATCACGCGTCTCGCGCAGAAGGCGCGCGCCGCCGGCATCCACCTGATCCTCGCCACCCAGCGCCCCTCGGTGGACGTCATCACCGGCCTCATCAAGGCGAACTTCCCGGCCCGCATCTCCTTCCAGGTGACCTCGCGCACCGACTCGCGCACCATCCTGGACGCGATCGGCGCCGAGCGCCTCCTCGGCGAGGGCGACATGCTCTTCCTCCCGCCCGGCACGGCGCGCGTGCAACGCTTGCACGGCGCCTTCGTCTCCGACGGCGACGTCCACCGGGTGGTCGACTTCATCAAGCGCCAGGAGGAGCCGCGCTACGAGATGGAG